>Ga0207696_1000153_pt1 | contig 119213 bp, 103 predicted proteins | sample KBSS54metaG_FD_184403 | JGI IMG/M metagenome (GOLD analysis project Ga0207696, IMG submission 184403) | Switchgrass rhizosphere microbial communities from Kellogg Biological Station, Michigan, USA - KBS S5-4 metaG (SPAdes) (version 2) | ecosystem: Host-associated > Plants > Roots > Rhizosphere... | reverse complement strand
CTGGGCGGAAAAACGTCTCGCCATCGGCGGTGCGCCACTGCTCGACGACGCCATGCCCGAATTCGAACGCACCTTGATTCGCGTCGCGTTGCGCAAGACCGAAGGCGGCCGACAGGAAGCCGCGAAGCTGCTGGGCTGGGGCCGCAACACCCTCACGCGCAAGCTCAAGGAATTGAATATGGATGATGAGTGATCGAGGCTCATCATCTATTCAAATATGAGATGAAATTGTAGGAGCGGCCCATAGCCGCGATTAATTATTCGCGGCCAGAGGCCGCTCCTACAACAAGATAAATAGTCGCGAACTATCGCCAATGGTCCAACGATCGATTTGCTTGATGGTGGCACCATCGGTTCCACCAGACAGGCCCGCCACAAACTGCAGCTCAACACCGGCGTGATCGACAACGGCCTCGGCCTGCGCTTGAACGGCAACTGGACTGCGCCCACAACCATTACTGACCAAGGCGATGGCTCCGGTACGCTGTATTACGCATCGCTGACCACATTGGATTTGCGCCTGTTCGCGGATCTGCAACAGCGCCTCGCCAATAAAGCCTGGGCGCGCGGCACACGCGTGACACTGGCAGTGAGCAATGTGTTTGACGCGCATCAACAGGTAAACGATTCCACAGGCGCGACGCCGCAAATCTACCAACCTGCATTTATCGATCCTTCCGGTCGCTTCGCCAGCATTTCATTCAGGCGATTGTTCTAAGCACCTTGATTCAAGTTGCGATCACGCACATCGTTAATGCCACAATGCGCCTGTCGCGATAAGCGCTACTCACTCACACGAACATCCACAACATGCAACCCTGGGCACTCAAAGCAATGCAGCGCTGGCCCAATGTGCCGGCGCTTTTCGGCTGGCTCTGCCTGGATCGTCGTGGCCGCTGGTTGATCAAGGACGAATTGATTACGCGTCCACAAATCATTGACACCATCAACGCCAACTACGAATGTGATGAACATGGGCGCTGGTATTTCCAGAACGGACCACAGCGCGGGTTCATGCAACTGGCGTATGCGCCGCTGGTGGTTCACGCTGATCACGATGCGTTGACGACACATACGCAGCAACGCGTTACTCGCATCGACGCGGTGTATCTGGATGAAGAAGGTTCGTTGTTGTTGACCACCGAGCATGGACCTGCTGGATTAATCGATACCGATCTCGACTGGGCATTGAGTTGCATGCGTCACGCGCGGGCACCGCTGCAAACGGAGGACATCACCGCAGCTTTAGAAATACCGTCGGGCCAACCCACCGCGTTGACCTTTGCTTGGCAGGGCGAGGCATTACCCATTACGCGTCTGGATAAAGCGGCGCATCCGCAGCGATTGAAGTTCGTACGCGATCCACAACCGCGCGACGGTGAACGAGTTGCGAGCGGTGTGCAGGATTAATTGCAAGTTTCGCATCGTTAACGTACTAACGTGCCTTAATAGTAGCCAACAACAAACCAATAACCAGAGCTATCCGGCACGCGCATGCAGAACCCTTCTCGCGATACATTGATTCCGTTTGCCACGCACACCCTGCCGTGGTTTGCGTTACTGGCAGCAGCGGTGGGTGCAGCGCCGTTTGCCGTTGCGAGCGAAACCTTGTTGCAACCGCGGCTGCTCATCCTGGCATTGAGCAGTTTATTGCTGGAAATGTTGCTGACCCGGGTGTTGCCGTATTTCAAGCGACGCAATGGCCTGCGCGTGTTGCTGGATCTGCTGGCATTGTTGTGGTTTGCACTGCTGTGTTGTGCGGCGACTGGCGGCATCGATAGTCATCTGCTCAGTTTGTTTTTATTACCGCTCACCGCCGCGGCCATTGTGCTGAGTCGCTTTGGTTTTCTGCTGGCGATGGCGGCAGTGTTGTTGTGCCACGTGTTATTGGGTGCGCTGACGCCGCAGGTCGACCTGTGGTCGTCGGCGTTCGTGATCCGCATGATCGGCGGTGTGGCGCCGGCCTTGATTGCCACCACCGCTATTTCATTGTTGATGCTGCAGATGCAGGTGGCCGATCAACAGATTCGCAATCTTTCGGCCACCGATGTGCTGACCGGCCTGATGAATTTGCGCGCCTTCGAGCAACTACTCACGCAGTGGCACGACATTGCCGAACACACCGGTCGCACTTACAGCGTGGCGGTGATCGATGTGGACAATCTGGCACAGATCAATGCGGCGCATGGCCATGACGCCGCTAATCAAATGCTGCTGGCGGTGGCCGAGGCAATCAAGCGTTCCATACGCACTGTCGACACGGCTGCACGTCTGGGCGGTAATGAACTGGCCATTCTGTTGCAGGATGCCGATGCGACCGCGGCCGGCACGGTGACGCAACGCATTCGCAACAGCGTGTACGCAGGCACCATTTCGGTGGCCAGTCGCATGTTGCGCGCCCAGGTCAGCATCGGCGTGGCCAGTTTTCCTGGTGATCAGTTCACCTCGCGCGAGTTGTTGACGCAGGCTTCGCAGCGTGTGGAAAAAGATCGGAAGCTGCGTAGTCGAACTGACAAGACCTGAGCGTGACACGCCGCTGAATCGGATTGCAGGATTTCATCAGGCATTGCCTGCAGGTCGAAGCACGCCTCGATGTGTACAATGGCGCCCCATTAAAAAACCCCGAAACGCCAGGACTCTGTTGATACCAATGACGACCGCAGCGGCAGCCACCAGCAGCGCCACCTGGCGCGATTACTACGAACTGGGCAAACCGCGCGTGGTGTTCCTGATCGTGTTCACCGCGTTTGTCGGCATGTTGCTGGCAGTACCGGGCTTGCCGCCGCTGAATGCATTGTTATTCGGCAATCTCGGCATCGCCCTGGCAGCCACTTCTGCTGCAGCCATCAATCATGTGCTGGATCGTCGTTTCGATCGCGAAATGAAACGCACCGAAGGGCGTCCCATTCCGCTCGGTCATGTCACTGAACGTCAGGCGCTGAGCTATGCCACGGCGCTTGGCGTGTTGGCGATGGTGTTGCTGATCGCCTGCGTTAACGTGCTCACCGCCATCCTCACCTTTGCATCGTTGATCGGTTACGCCATCGTTTATACGGTGTGGCTCAAGCACGCCACGCCGCAGAACATTGTCATCGGTGGTGCTGCCGGCGCCGCGCCGCCGGTGCTGGGTTGGGCTGCCGTCACCAACACTATCGATCCCAATGCGTTGCTGTTGTTTCTGATTATTTTTGTCTGGACGCCGCCACACTTCTGGGCGCTGGCGATTGCGCGTCGTGATGATTACGCCAAGGTGGGCATCCCAATGTTGCCGGTGGTGTATGGCGTCGAGTTCACGCGCCTGCACATTCTGCTGTACACCATTCTGTTGTTGCTGGTGACCATCCTGCCATACCTTACCGGCATGGCAGGCTTGCTGTATCTGGCCGCTGCGGTGATTCTTGGCGGCATCTTCATTTACTACGCACTGCAGTTGAAGTTCCGCCCCACCGAACAACTGCCGATGCGCACCTTCGGTTTTTCCATCACCTATCTGTCGCTGCTGTTTGCGATGTTGCTGGTGGATCACTACTTCACGCTTCATTGGTGATGGCGCCAGCGCATGGCCCGTACCCAGTCCTCCGGCTTCTTACCGTTGCTACTACTGGGCCTGGTAGTACTGATCGGTTACGGATCGCTGTATCCGTTCAACTTCATTTTCGATCCCAATCATCCCACGCTGGGTGATGCCTGGCAGCGCCTGAGCTGGGCGCGCGCCGGTCGTGCTGACCACGTGCGCAATGTGTTGCTGTATGCGCCGCTGGGTTTCTGTTTGATGTTGTGGCTGCGTTATCGCATCGGCTTCGTATGGGCGGCCGTTCTCGCGACGGTACTCGGCGCGTTGCTGTCGTTCTGTATCGAGATCGCGCAGGTGTATCTCACCATTCGCGTACCGAGCTTGATGGATCTCACCTTGAATACTCTCGGCACCTTGCTCGGTGCGGTGATTGGTGTGGTGTGGCGACGATTGAGCGCCTTGGTATATCTGCCGCCCTATACGCGTACCAAACCCGGCGATCGCAGCGCGCTGGTGTTGCTGTTCATGTGGGTGGCGTGGCGTCTGGCCGATTTCGAATTTGCCATCAGCCTCACGCGTCTCAAACAAGCACTACGGCCCTTGCTGCAATGGGAGGTGTCGTGGCCGCTCACCTTGCAGTTTCTGGTGATGTGGCTGGTGGTAGCGCAAGCCGTGCTCAGTTATGCGCAACGACAACGCAGCAATGAAGTGTTGCTGACAGTGATTGCGATTGTGTTGATCGGTCGTCTGCTGTTGGTGATGCCGGCGTTTGTGCCCGCCGAATTACTGGCGCTGGCATTGCTGTTGCCCACGCTCATCGTGCTGCATAAATTCCGCACCACGCCGCAAAGCGGGATGGTGTTGCTGGCGTTCATGGTGTTGTTCTTCGCCGAGCGGTTGTTGCCCTTCGACTTCGGCAGCATGGAACAGAAATTCGATCTATGGCCGTTTCTCACTTGGATTCATGAGGACATGCCTATCGATGCAGATGTGCTGCTGCGCAAATTATTCATGTTCAGCGGCATGATCTGGTTGTTGAAAGACTATGGTCTGTCGATGCATATCGCGTTGTTGAGCGTGGTGGCTGCGGTGCTGGGTATCGAAGTCATTCATCTCTGGCAGCCGGGACGTGCTGCGTCACTTACCGATCCGTCGCTGGCGTTGCTGATCGGTGTGGTGATGTTGTTCGCCAGCGATGAACGCCGCAGCAAGGTTCGCAAGTACGGTGGTCTCGGCAGCAGATAAAATCCGCGGCCTGGCATTGAGCAGCTAAAATCGCACGATGGATATTTCGCATCTCGTCGACAAGTTGAATAACGATCAACGGCAGGCCGTGACCGCGCCGATTGGCCCGGCGCTGGTGCTGGCCGGCGCCGGCAGCGGCAAAACGCGCGTGCTGACGCACCGCGTCGCGTGGCTGGTGGAAGTTGAAGGTGTTTCACCATACGGCATCATGGCTGTGACCTTTACCAACAAAGCTGCCGGTGAAATGCGCGCGCGCATCGAACAGATGCTGCACTTGCCAACAGCGCCGTTGTGGATCGGCACTTTTCACGGCATTGCGCATCGTCTATTGCGTTTGCATTGGCGCGAAGCCGGATTACCACAATCGTTTCAGATCATTGACGCCGACGATCAGCAACGCATCGTCAAAAAAATCTGCAAAGCCATGGAACTGGATGAAGCGCGCTGGGTGCCGAAAGAAATCGTCTGGTTCATCAATGCACAGAAAGACGCGGGTCTAAGGCCGCAGCAGCTCAAAGACGAAGGCGATTACAACCGTCGTCAATTCATCAAAGTGTATGCGGCCTATCAAGAGGCCTGCGAACGCGGCGGCATGGTGGACTTTGCCGAGTTGTTATTGCGCGTGTTTGAACTGCTGCGGGATAACGCTTCCGTGCTCGAACACTATCGGCGACGTTTTCATCACGTGCTGGTGGATGAGTTTCAGGACACCAATGCCATTCAATATCAATGGCTGCGCTTGTTGGTGGGACCGACAGGTAATCCGTTTGTGGTCGGCGATGACGATCAATCTATTTACGGCTGGCGCGGTGCGAAAGTAGAAAACTTAATGCAGTTCCAGCGCGACTTTCCCAACTTGCAAACGTTTCGGCTGGAACAAAACTATCGCTCCACCGGCAACATTCTTAACGCCGCCAACAAGCTCATCGATAACAACTCAGGGCGTCTCGGTAAAAACTTATGGACCAGCGGCAGCGCCGGTGAGGCGATCAAGTTATACGCCGCGTACAACGAACGCGATGAAGCCGACTTCGTGGTGAACCGCATTCGCGATTGGGTGAACAAGGGCGGCAAGCGCAGCGAGTGCGCCATTCTGTATCGCGCCAACGCCATCTCGCGCGTGTTTGAAGAAGCGATGATTTCGGCGCGCATGCCGTATCGCGTGTACGGAGGCTTGCGGTTCTTCGAGCGTGCCGAAATCAAGGATGCGCTGGCTTATCTGCGTCTGATTCAAAATCGTGGTGATGATGCGTCGTTCGAGCGTGTGGTGAACTTACCCACGCGTGGCATTGGTTTGAAGACGCTCGACATCCTGCGCGACTACGCGCGCGCCAACACCTGCACCATGTGGGAGTCGGCCGGCGCCAATCTGCAAACGCTGGGACCCAAGGCTGGCGCTGCACTGCATGCGTTCTTGTTGTTGATCGAACGTATGGCCGGTGAAACCAGCAATCTGCCGCTGCATGAACAAGTCGATCACGTCATCTCGCATAGCGGTTTGATCGGTCATCATCAAAAAGATAAAAGCAGTTCACGCGGCGGCGCCGAAGCACGCGTGGAGAACCTGGAAGAATTGGTCAGCGCCGCACGCGGCTTCGATGCCGAAGCAATTGCCGGCGATGACACTGCCGACATGACGCCGCTGGCTGCCTTTCTCGCACACGCCGTGCTCGAATCCGGTGAAGGTCAGGCCGAAGCCGGTGAAGATAGCGTGCAGATGATGACCTTGCACACTGCCAAAGGTCTGGAGTTCCCGCTGGTGTTTTTATGCGGCATGGAAGAAGGCTTGTTTCCGCATCAACGGTCCAGCGCCGATGCCGCCGGCATGGAAGAAGAACGTCGGCTCTGCTACGTCGGGATCACGCGCGCCATGCGGCAGTTGTACTTGAGTTATGCGGAAACACGCCGGCTGCACGGCATCGACAGTCACGGCTCGCCCTCGCGTTTCATCCGCGAGATTCCCACCGATCTCATTGAAGAAGTACGCCCGCGCATTCAAGTGTCGCGTCCGGTGTATAACTCACCGTCCGCTTATGCATCGCGTTCAAGTAGCTTGTATGAAGAAACCCCGAACGGCATTCGGCTCGGTCAACGTGTTCGTCATGGCAAATTCGGTGACGGCGTGGTGTTGAATCTGGAAGGCCAGGGCACGCACGCGCGAGTGGAAGTGCGTTTTGAGAATCTCGGCAGCAAGTGGTTGGTGTTGTCGTATGCGAATCTGGAGACGATTTAAGGGCAGAATATTTTTGGATGTAGGAGCGGCCATTACTAATGAATGGGGCCGCGATTAATTTAGTTCGCGGCCCCATTCATTAGTAATGGCCGCTCCTACACAAGGCTCAACACGATCACGTATATCTTCAGTTGAGTGACCAAGCGATGCGAAGCAAACAAAGCTTGTCATTCATCAAGCTAACAAGCTTTATGTGCCTGTATTGCTGGCAAGCACTTGCAAGCGACGATCCCGCCACATCTGCATCTGAAGATACTGTCATTCTCGATGAAGTCGTCGTCACCGCACGCGAGCCACGCTACGTCGCACCGACGCGGCGCGATCAGATCGGACGCATCTGGGCGCCGGTGTATATCAACAATCGCGGGCCGTTTCGTTTTGTGCTGGATAGCGGCGCGAGCAGTTCGGCGATTACTCATCCAGTGGCCAGTGCACTAGGCGTCAACGTCACCGAGTTGCCAAAAATCACATTGCGCGGCGCGACCGGCAGCACGCCGGTGCCCGCTCTTAAAATCGAATCGTTAGCCATCGGCGACTTATTGCTGACCAGCAAACGCGTGCCGATCATTCCCAATGCGCTGGGCGGGGCCGAGGGTGTGCTCGGCACCGAAGGCTTGTTCGACAAACGCATTTATATCGACTTCCGCCGCGATCTGATTCTGATCAGACGTTCGCGCAACGAACCGGCAGAACCGGGCTTTGTCACCATTCCTGTCAAGTTCTTGCATGGCAGGTTGCTGAGCGCCGCGGCGTCAATGGGTTCCATTCCCGTTCTGGCGATTATCGATACCGGCTCACAAACCACCGTGGCCAATCTCGCAGCACGTGATGCGTTGTTGAAACGCATGCACAAGACCAAGCCGAGCATCGTTGAAATTATGGGTGCGACGGAAGACATCGAGATTGGCGAAGGTTATGCCACGCCGGCCATTTCAATGGGCGGCATTTCCATACGCGGCTCAGGCGTCACCTTCGGTGATATGTACATCTTCAAGCAGTGGCATTTGACCGAACAGCCCGCCATCTTGATCGGTATGGATGTGCTGGGGTTACTCGATGCGTTGATCATCGATTACAAAAGGAAGGAGTTGCAGGTGCAGGTTCGGCGTTAAGCCAATGCGCTTTGTTCCTGCGCTAACGTGAAGACGCTTCGACCGGCTCAGCGACCGGAGGCGGAAAATTCCGGTCGCTGGGCCGGTCGAAGCGTCCCCAACTCCAATTGAACTCAAGGACTTTTACCCACCACCGCCCGCGCCACTCCCCACACCTCAATACGCTCCACGCCCGCCGCTTTGAACACGCGCGCCAGTTCATTCACCGTACTGCCGGTGGTGATCACGTCGTCCAGCAACGCGATGTGCTTGGGCAGCGCACTTACAGCCGCAAAGGCACGCCGTAAATTGGAACGGCGTTGGCGACGCGACAGACCGGTTTGTTCCACCGTATTGCGCTTACGTATCACCAGATCAGTACGCATCGGCACCGATAGCGCTTGCTGCAGATACTTGCCGACTTCGATCACTTGGTTGTAACCACGTTGCCGATAACGTGTGGCATGCAGCGGCACCGGCACAAAACACGCTGGCCACGGGCCGACATGTTGTTGCCGCAAGTAATTCGCCAGCAGCGCTGCCAGCACCTGCGCATGCGATAGCGCGCCATGAAACTTCAACTGCCGCACCAGGTGTTGCACAGGATATTGATAGCGATACGCGCAGAGGCTGAGTTCATAGCGCGGCGGTTGCTTGAGACAACGGCCGCAGATCAGAGCGGGCTGATCACTCGACAGCGGCAGTGCGCAGTGACGACAGGCGTGATGGTTCAGGGGCAGGCAGTCATGACAGAGCTGACATAAGTCCAGTTGCCGCTGGGTCGCCCTGGCCGATGGCTCGGTATCACCGGCCTCGCCTCCGCAAGCAATGCATCGCGCGGGCAATAACCATTGCTGCAAGCTGTTCAACCAGGACTGATTGCCGAGCACTCCGCGTTGTTGTTTGCCGTAAACCATCCTTACTCTCCTTGGTTGACACCCCGTAGCCAGAGCGCCAATACTCCCGCCCATTGTGCTTGGCCGCGCCGCGACCAACTCCTGCATTTCTCTGCATTCAACCCGGATTAGCCATGTCAGCCAACCTCGATCCCACTTCCAGCCTCAACCAGTTGGGCAGCATTCGTCACGACTGGAGCGTCGCCGAAGTGCAGGCGCTGTTCGCCTTGCCGTTCGCCGACTTGATGTATCACGCACAGCGCGTGCATCGGCAGCACTTCAGTCCCAACGAAGTACAGGTCAGCACGCTGCTGTCCATCAAGACCGGTGCCTGTCCCGAAGACTGCGCGTACTGCCCACAAAGCATTCGCTACGACACCGGCCTGGAGCGTGAAGAACTGATGGCTGTGGAAGCGGTGCTGGAAAGCGCGCGCGCTGCCAAGGCTAAGGGCGCAACGCGTTTCTGCATGGGCGCCGCGTATCGCTCACCCAAGGACAAACAACTGAAAGTGATCACCGAGATGATTCGCGGCGTGCGTGCCCTCGGCATGGAAACCTGCGCCACGCTGGGCATGCTCAGTGCGCAGCAAGCCAACGATCTCAAAGACGCGGGACTCGACTACTACAATCACAATCTCGATAGCAGCGAAGAGTTCTATAAGAAGGTCATTACCACCCGCACCTATCAGGATCGTCTCGATACGCTCGATGCAGTGCGCAGCGCCGGCATCAATGTGTGCAGCGGCGGCATTCTCGGCATGGGCGAAGACGAAAGCGATCGCGCCAAATTGCTCATGACGCTGGCTAACCTGCCACAACATCCCGAGAGCGTGCCGATCAATCAACTAGTGCAGGTGCAAGGCACGCCGTTGAAAGGTGCTGCGCCGCTCGATCCTTTTGAATTCGTTCGTGTGGTTGCGGTGGCGCGGTTGATGATGCCGTTGTCGCATGTGCGTCTCTCTGCAGGCCGTACCGAGATGAGCGATGAAATGCAGTCGTTGTGTTTCCTTGCCGGCGCGAACTCGATTTTCTACGGCGAGAAACTGCTCACCACTGACAACCCCGAGTCGGATCGGGATCAGGCGTTGTTCAAACGTTTGGGTATCAAACCTGAAGCGTCAACTGTGCCGGCCGCTGAAGATGTGCAGCTTGCTGCGGCAGATGGACATACCTGCAGCGGTGCTTGCGGTGCAAAAGCCAAAGCCGCACACGCAGAACAGACAGAACACGCGCACGCACACGCCTGAAGTGCCATGACTGATCTCGACGCCACGCTGCGCGATGAGCTGAATGCCATCGCCGCGGCGGATCGTTATCGCCGTCGGCGAGTGGTGGAAGTGATCGATCCCGCGCAACCAACACGAGTGCGGGTTGACGGTCGCGAGTGCATCAACTTCTGCAGTAACGATTATCTTGGCCTGGCGACGCATCCGGATATCGCCCAGGCGATGCGTGCCGCTGTCGAGCGTTACGGTGTCGGTAGCGGCGCTGCCCATCTCGTCACCGGTCATAGTCCCGAACATCATGCACTGGAGGAAGAACTTGCCGCGTTTGTGGAGCGGCCGCGCGCGTTGCTGTTTTCCACCGGTTATATGGCCAATCTCGGTATTGCCGCTGCACTCTTGAATCGCGGCGATGCCGTGTTTGAAGATCGTTTGAATCATGCGTCATTGCTCGATGCAGGTCTTGCCAGTGGCGCGCACTTCAGTCGTTACGCACACAACGATGTCGCTGCACTACGCAACAAGCTCAGCAAGACATCGGCGCAACGCAAGTTGGTGATGACGGATGGCGTGTTCAGTATGGACGGCGATTGCGCGCCGCTCGCTGAATTGGCGCAAACCTGCGTCGCACACCATGCACATCTGATGGTTGATGATGCGCATGGCTTCGGCGTGCTGGGGGCACACGGTCAAGGCCTGGTGCACGCAAGCGGATTGTCGACTTCACAAGTGCCAATTTATATGGCGACATTGGGTAAGGCTGCGGGCGTTGCCGGTGCGTTTGTCGCCGCTTCCGAAGCAGTGATCGAAACCTTGATACAAAAAGCGCGCACCTATATTTACACCACCGCAACACCGCCGGCAGTGGCTGCCGCAACACGCGCGGCGTTGCGTTTGATTCAGCGCGATGGTTGGCGCCGTGAACAATTGCAGGTATTCGTCGCGCGCTTTCGTCGCGGCGCCCTGCAACTGGGTCTGCAATTGCTGGACTCAACCACCGCCATTCAACCCATCGTGCTCGGCGAAGCAGCCGGTGCATTGCAAACCAGTGAGGCGTTGTTGCAACGAGGTTTATTGGTCACAGCGATTCGTCCACCGACAGTGCCTGTGGGTACTGCGCGTTTGCGTGTGACCTTGTCAGCCGCACATAGCGAAGCGCAGGTGGATGAATTACTGCATGCCTTGGCTGACGTTCAGTCGCTGCGAGCGGCGATATGACTTTGTATGTGAATACAGTTGGCCGTGGACCCGATCTGGTGTTACTACATGGTTGGGCCATGCATGGCGGTGTGTTCGATGAGTTGATCGATGCGTTATCCGCCAACTATCGCGTGCATAACATTGACTTGCCGGGCCACGGCCGGAGCACGAGTGAATTTCCCAGCGGCGGTTTGCCGGAGCTGACCAGCCTGGTGTTGCCGGTGATTCCCGATCACGCGCTGGTGCTGGGTTGGTCATTGGGCGGCCTGCTGGCGTTGAAGCTGGCACAAGTGAAATCACCAAGAGCATTAGTGCTGGTCAACAGCAGTCCGCGTTTCGTTGCCAACACACTATGGCCACACGGCATGGCGCCCGAAGTATTCGCGCAGTTCTTCGCACGTGTGCAACAGAACATGGACGGCACGGTACAGGACTTCTTGCGCCTGCAAGTGCGCGGTGATGCGCATGCCGCCGAGACTTTCGCCACATTGAAAGCGAGCTTGCTGCAACATCCAGCCAGTCCTGAAACCTTGCAGCGCGGCCTGGCATTGCTACGTGATGCTGATGAAGGCGCGGCGGTGAGCAACATCCACGTGCCGACACTGGTGGTAGCCGGCGAATACGATCGCATTACGCGTCCGCAGGCTTGCGAACAATTGGCGCGTGAGTTACCCGATGCACGATACGTGTCGATCAAACGCGCCGGCCATGCGCCGTTCATTTCGCATCGCGATGAGTTCCTGACTGAAGTGCAGCGCTTTTTGCGTAACGTGTCGCAACAGGTGATCGATGGCTGAACTGCCCACGCACCCCACCGATCAACACCTCATCGATCGTCTCGCTGCACGGCGTTCGTTCAGTGCAGCAAGTAGTGAGTACGATCGCGTTGCCGTGTTGCAAAGCGAAGTGCGCTCGCGTCTGCTGGAACGTCTTGATCTGATCAAGCTCACGCCCGCGGTGGTACTCGATCTCGGCTGCGGTACGGGACCTGCCAGCCGTGCCTTGCAACAACGCTATCCGCAGGCACATATCGTCGCCATGGATGCCGCCTTCGGCATGCTGCAGTACTCGGCAAAGCAACGCAGCTTGCTGCAACGCGTCTTCAGTAAAGATGTCTCGCGTGTGTGCGCCGATGCGTTTCGTTTGCCGCTTAAAACCGCCTCGGTAGATATCGCCTTCAGCAATCTCATGCTGCAATGGTGCGATCCACCGGACGTCGTGTTCGACGAATTACGCCGCGTGCTCAAACCCGACGGCATGTTGTTGTTCAGTAGCTTCGGCCCCGATACCTTGCGCGAGTTGCGCAATGCCTGGGCAAGTGTCGATAGTCATACCCATGTAAATCGCTTCATCGATATGCATGACTTGGGCGATGCAATGATGCGTGCCGGCTTGGTCGAGCCGGTGCTCGACGTCGAACGCTTCACGCTGACCTACGCCGACGTGATGACCTTGATGCGCGAACTCAAGGCCATCGGTGCACACAACGTCACTGCCGGTCGTCGTCATAGCCTCACCGGCCGCAACGCACTCAAACAAATGATTGCGGCGTATGAAGCTCAACGTCGCGACGGCTCGCTGCCGGCCAGTTATGAAGTGGTCTATGGCCAGGCTTGGGGTAATGATCGCCCGCTGAAAAATCCACCTGATTTGTACGACGAAGTACGCGTGCCAATCAGCAAGATCGGACGGCGTCAGCGCGGATAGACCTTCCATACGGTTAATTCAATCGATGTCGAAACATCCACGCCGCGCCACTCAGCGTGATCGTTGCAATCAATAGCAATGGCCACAGGTCGTACCACAACAAACCGACGCCTGCGCCTTCGAGATATACGCGCTGCGTGAAGTCGATGGCGTAACGTAATGGGTTAATGCAGGTGAGGATCTGCACGGCCTTCGGCATATCGGCAATCGGCGTCGCCATGCCCGAGAGCATCGCGAACGGCAAGACGAGAAAGAAGGTCAGCAGCATGGCTTGCTGCATGTTCTGCGAGACGGCTGATAGCAGCAGTCCAATCCCTACCGCCGCGAGAATGAACATCAGCAAGCCGGCATACAGCGTAAAGAACGAGCCGACAAAGGGAATGTGAAACCACAACTGCGCCACCAACAGAATGCCGGTGGCTTGCACCAGGCCGACAAACACTGACGGCATGGCTTTGCCGATCATGATTTCCACGGGACGAAACGGCGTTACTAATAGTTGATCGAAGGTGCCTTGTTCGCGTTCGCGCGCGACCGACATGGCGGTGAGCAACACGGTCTGCAATAAGGTCAGCATGCCGATCATGCTCGGAATCATGGTCCAGCGCGATTCGAGATTGGGGTTGTACCAGGCGCGCGTCACTACCCGAAACGACGGCGCGTGCGAGGGCGTGCTTTGTCCATGCAACGCATGCCAGTCGCGGTTGAAGGCATCGACAATCGCATTGACATAGCCACTGGCAATAGCGGCGGTGTTCGAGTTGCGGCTATCGGCGATCACTTGGATGTCGGCGGCAGCGCCGGACAGTAAACGCTTTTCAAAATCCTGATTGATTTGAATCACCACCAGCGCGCGTTGCGTGTCGATATATCGGCGCAGTTGGCTATCGCTATGCAGATCGGCGACACGCATGAATACGCCGGAACCATCGAGCTTCGCCAGCAGTGCTTGGGAACTGGCAGATCGATCCTGGTCGAGCACGGCATACGCAACATGATTCAAGTCATAGCTGGCCGCATAGCCGAAGATGAAGGCCTGCAAGACGGGCGGCACCAGCAAACTGATACGCGCCACTTTATCCTTGAGCACCGCGAGCAATTCTTTTTTGGTCAGCGCCCAGATGCGCAGCAGAGTCAGCGTTAGCGGCTCCATGACTTACTCCAGACGCTTGCGCGTGACCGCAATGCTGGCTATCAACACCATGCACATCATAAGCAGCAGCACGCCAGCATTGGGCAGGATCACGGCCCACACATCACCGTTGAGAAACAGCGTTTGCAACAAGGTCACGTAGTAGCGCCCGGGGAATAGATAAGTAACCACCTGCACTGCGGTGGGCATGCTGCGGATGTCGTAGAGAAAACCGGACAGCATGATGGCCGGCATGAAACTGGATATCAGCGCGATCTGGCTGGCGATAAGTTGATTGCGCGTTGCCGATGAAATAAGCAGCCCGGTGCCCACCGATACCAGCACGTAGATCATCGAGCAGGCAATCAACAACCACAGCGAACCGCGCAGCGGCACCTGGAACAGAAACTTCGCCGCCAGCACGCACAGCGCCAGACCGATCATGCCGAGACCAAAGTAAGGGATGATTTTGCCGAGCAGAATCTCGCCACTGCGTACCGGCGTGACAAACAGCGCTTCAATCGTGCCGCGTTCCCATTCGCGCGCCATCACCATCGCGGTGAGCAATGCGCCGACGGTAGTCATCACCAGCACGATGAGACCCGGCACTAGAAAGTAACTGCTGTTGCTGCTCTCATTGAACCAGGCACGACTCTGCACAACCACCGGCGGCGGCACGGCATCTTGCCCTTCGGCTTGTTGACGTGCAGACCACGCGCCCACTGCTCCTTGCACATAGCCTTGAATGATGCGTGCGCGATTGGCGTCACTGCCGTTGACCAACACCTGTATCTCGCCGTCACCTTGCAACAGCGTACGCGTGAAGTCACTGCGCAGACGCACGACACCAGCCACTTGCCGGTCCTGCATGAGCTGCTGAGCTTGGGCCATTGATTGCAACACGCTGGTTTGGAAGTACGGCGAGAGTTGAAAGCTGCCAACCAACTCGGCGGCTTGCGGCGACGAATCTTCCAGCACGATGGCCAGCGGCACATTCTTGACGTCCAGCGACAACGCATAGCCGAACAACAGAATCAGCACCAAGGGCAAGGCAATGCCCAGCGCGAGACTGGAGGGATCGCGAATGAGTTGCCGAGTTTCTTTGACTACCAATGCGCGAACGCGATTGGCGTTGGCGCGCCAAGTTGTAGTGGCGACCTCATTCGCGGCGCTATTCATGCGGCAAGCCTGGCGCGCGCACGAGCAACGATATCGATGAAGGCCTGCTCCATGCTATGCAATGCCGCCGACGTGCCGGCTTCACGACGAATATCCGCAGGTGTGCCCTGCGCCAGAATTTTGCCGCCATCGAGAATGGCGATGCGATCGCAGTACTCGGCTTCCTGCATGAAGTGCGTGGTGACGATTACGGTAACGCCTTGATCAGCCAGCGCGGTAATACGTCGCCAGAAAGCACGTCGCGCGAAGGGATCGGCGCCGCTGGTGGGTTCATCGAGAAATAGCAGATCAGGTTCGTGCAACAACGCGGCGCCCATCGCCAGGCGTTGTTTGTAACCACCGGGCAACGCCATGCAGGGCGCGTCGGCAGCAGCTTGCAATTCGAATTGGTCTAACGCCCACGCAACACGCGCGCGATGTTGTGCACCGCGCAGACCATAAGCACTGGCGAAAAATTGCAGGTTCTCGCGCGGCGATAACGAGGGATACAGTGAAAACTTTTGCGCCACATAGCCGAGATGTTGTCGCGCCTGTGCGCGACCGCGCCGCAGGTCCGCGCCTGCCACACTGAGTGTGCCGCCGCTGGCTTTGAGCAGCCCGCACAACATACGAAATGTCGTGGTCTTGCCCGCACCGTTCGGTCCGAGCAAGCCGAAGATTTCACCGCGCTGCACGGCAAAGCTGATGTGATCGACGGCCGTAAAGCTACCGAAGCGACGCACCAGGTCGCGCACTTCGACTACCACCTCATTCACTGCGGAGCGCGGTGGTTTGTCGAGCGTAATGGCGTGTGCATGTTCGGCATCGCTGTGTTGTTTGAGCAGCGTCATGAAACCATCTTCGAAGTTCGGCGTGGTCGCTGCGACGCCGGCGCCTTGTAAGGTCGCGGTGACATCGAGATGGGCTTGCTGAGTAATGAAGCGCACCTGTCCTGCTTCGGGTACCGCATCGACAATACCTTCATCGTCGAGCAGGCGCGCCTGCAACGCTCGCGCCGTATCGTTTGCCGCAGGTGAGGCAACGAACACGCGATGCGCTGCTTGTTGCGCGATGGCATGCGGATCATCTTGTGTGAGTAATTTGCCTTCGTGCATTACCAGCACTTGTGCACAACGTTCGGCTTCATCGAGATAGGCCGTGCTCATCAGTACGCTGAGGCCACGATCACGCACCAGTTGTTCAATGATCTGCCACAACTCACGACGCGATAACGGATCGACGCCCACCGTGGGTTCATCCAGCAACAACAATTCCGGTGAACGCACCAGCGTGCAGGCCAGCCCCAGTTTTTGTTTCATGCCACCGGACAATTGTCCGGCGAGGCGATCCGTGAAGCGCTCCAGCGCCGTCATGCTCATCAACTCGGGATAACGCTGTGCGCGTTGCGCGGCACTGACGCCATGCAGATCGGCATAGAGGTCGAGATTTTCCTGCACACTCAAATCTTCGTAGAGACCGAAGCGTTGCGGCATGTAGCCGATGCGATCCTGAATCTGTTGTGGATGCTCGCGGGTATCGATGCCCAGAACCGTGAGCGAGCCTTGTGCCGGCATCAACAAGCCGGCAGCAAGGCGAATCAAGGTGGTCTTGCCCGCGCCATCGGGACCGACCAGTGCCGCGAGTACGCCGCGAGGAATATCGAAGGATATTCCCTGCAAGGCATGCACAGTGGGACGATCCTTGGCAGAGAACTGCTTGTGCAGATCGCGGCCGCTCAATATGTATTGCGCCTGGTTCGTGCTTGCAGTTGCTTGCTGAAGCATGGCGATGCTCAGTGCTGTGCGGCCGATGCAACCAAGTGCACGGTCGCCGGCATGCCGAGCTTGAGTTCATTCTGTGGATCTTTGACGAACACGCGCACTTCATAAACCAGGCTGCTGCGTAGCTCTTCAGTCTGTACTGATTTCGGCGTGAACTCGGCGCTGGATGAAATGAAGCCCACCCAGCCTGCGAAGTTGCGGCCGGGAAAGGCATCGACATTCACGGTGGCTTGCATGTTGGGTTGTATCGCGCCCAAGGCAGTGCTGCTGACGTAAGCGCGTACCCATTTCGGGTCGACCACCGCCAATGAAAACGCCGCTCTTTGTGGCGAAGCCAGTTCGCCGGGTTCGATCAAGCGCGTGCGCACGACTGCATCCATTGGTGCGATCAGTTCTGCATCGTTGAACTGTTGCTGTAACAAGGCGAGGTTGGCTTGCAAGCCTTGCAGGCGCGCTTCGGCTTCAGCGATATCTTCCTGGCGCGCACCGGCTAGCATCAGATCGAGTGCTTTGCGCGCCACATCGAGCCTCGCTTCGGCAACGGTGGCAGCGGCCTGTGCTTGCTCGCGATCTTGTCCGCTCACCGCATTGCCCTGCGATTTTTCGAACAGGCCTTCGAGACGATTGGCTTGCGCACGGGATTGAATGGCTTCCGCCTGCGCCGATTGCACGTTGGCGCGCGCCTGCGCAATTTCCTGTGGACGATTGCCACGTCGCAAGCGCGTCACGATCTGTTGTTGCGCCAGCACTTGCGCTGCGGCCTGCGCCAGTTGCGGTTGCAGTCGACGCGTATCGAGTCGCGCCAGTACGTCGCCCTTGTGCACCTGCGCGCCCTCCTCGACCAGCACTTCAGCAACGCGTTCGCTGGCGTTGAATGGCAATTCCACATGTCGCAAATCGATGTTGCCGTAAGCAACCAGTGGATTGCTTGCGGCATCGCGGTGTGTGAGCCAGATAGCGATCGCGGCGATCACTATCGCCAAGATGACGATGACAGGAACCAAACGTTTCATGGCAAGCGGCAATCCTGAGCGACGGCATTGAGTGTGGTAACTGTTTGCATTTAGCAGCAAACGGTCACCGGCATCAACACGGGGGAATTACCATGAGCAGGCGGGCGAGAGTCGAGCCTTCGTACTCACCGATGTGGTGATGCGCAGCAAGGGATGAATCAGGGATTAAGAATAGTTACTCTGCTGTTCGCGTTGCATCCACGTCTGTCAGCAACGCGGCATCGGGCCTTACACATAATCGAGCGAGAGAGTTTGCATGTCGCGCAGCTTCTTTATTACCGGCACGGATACCGGGGTCGGCAAGACACTGGTGTCGTGCGCATTGATTCATGCGCTCATTACGCGTGGTCTGAAAGTGGCGGGCATGAAGCCGATCGCCAGCGGCAGCGAGTGGTTGCCGCAGGGCCTGCGTAACAGCGACGCGTTGTCGTTGCAGCAGGCGGCCAATGTCGCTGCCGATTATCAGCTCATCAATCCCTACTGCTTCGCGCCGCCCATCGCGCCGCATCTGGCGGCACGACAGGCCAATGCTGTTATTGAGATGCCGGTGCTGCAACGTGCGCATGCCGCGCTAGCGAGCCAAGCAGATGTGGTGATCGTCGAAGGCGCCGGTGGCTGGCGTGTGCCGCTGCCCAGCGGTTATTTAAGTGATTTTCCTGAAGCGGAAGGCATGGCGGTGATTCTGGTGGTGGGCTTGCGGCTGGGTTGTTTGAATCACGCGGTGCTGAGCGCTGAGGTCATTCAAGCCGGACGCTGCCGCTTGGTGGGTTGGGTGGGCAATGGCATCGATCCCGAGTTTGCGTTATTGCAGGAGAATCTCGAGACCTTGCGCGAGCGACTGCCTGCGCCCTGTCTCGGTGTCTTGCCGAATGCCGCAGCACCTGATGCAAGGGCATTGAGCGGCTTGCTCGATGTGGGTGTTTTACTGCGGTGATGTCGGGTGCAGTGGCATTGCTCTATATCCAAGTGCAGCACTACCATGGCTGATCGCTTGCCTGACGGGCGCATGCTTGCATCCATGCAATTACCCAAACTGCCATCGTTTCAGAAGCCGGCCGTCAGCCAGGACGCAACCTATGGGCAGGGGCGCACGCGCGAAATCCGTCTGCTTGAACATCCCGAAGTGCGCATCGAGCTGTGTGCTCACAATGCGCTGAACACGCGGCAGGCGCGATGGTTCCTGTTGAGCGTGGCGATCGGGCCAACCATGACTGCCGGCTTTTGTCTGCTTGCGGGCTTTTGGCCGGTTTTACCATTTGCCGGACTGGAGTTTGTGTTGTTGTGGTGGGCGTTGCGATGCTCCATGCGGCGTGGTCGGCAGCGAGAATTAATCGCAATAACTCCCGATTACGTGACAATTAATTCGCAACTTGGCGCGTTACAAGCAAATACACGGTTTGCACGGCACTGGACCATGGTTAAACTACGCAGCCCGCGCTCGGCCCTGCACCCCACTCGACTTTGTTTGGAGTCGCAAGGGCGTGCCTGCGAAGTGGGTGGCTTTCTGACAGGTGACGAACGGCGAGTGCTGGCAACCCGCCTACAACAGCTGATTGGGAACATGAACGATTCGCCTGCACTTTAGCGCGCCGATGGCGCGTTAAGGGCAGGCCGGTGATGCGTGCGCATCACTGCAGATTCAATATCGGGAGCATTGGTGCAAATGTCGAAGATTTCCAAGACCCTGGTGGGCGCAAGCGGCGCGACACTGGCTTTGTTGTCCAACCCGGCGTCCGCCGCGTGGAAACTCAATATGACGCAGGGCGTCACTGAGTTAAGCCGCCAGGCCTATGAGCTGCACATGAAAGCGCTGCTCATTTGCGTGGCCATCGGTATGGTGGTGTTCGGCGCGATGATTTATTCGATTGTGAAGTTCCGTCACTCCAAGGGCGCCGTGCCTGACACCACGCTGCTCCACAGCACCAAGGTGGAAGTCATCTGGACCACCATTCCCATCATCATTCTCGTCTTGATGGCCATTCCCGCCGCCCGCGGCCTGATCCGCATCGAAGATACCCGCGGTTCCGAGCTGACCATCAAGGTCACCGGTTATCAATGGAAGTGGCAGTACGAATACCTCGATCACAAGGTGAATTTCTTCTCGACTCTGTCCAAGGACAGCAATGCCGCGCGTCAGCTCCACTCCGGCGTCGATGTGAATGGCGTACAGGATTACCTGCTTAGCGTCGATCATCCGCTGGTGGTGCCGGTGGGCAAAAAGGTGCGCGTGTTGCTGACGGCGGCCGATGTGATCCACGCCTGGTGGGTGCCGGCACTGGGCATGAAGAAAGACGCCATTCCGGGCTTCGTCAATGAAATCTGGTTCAAGGCCGAAGAAGTCGGCACCTATCGCGGCCAGTGCGCCGAACTGTGCGGTCGCGATCACGGCTTCATGCCGATTGTCGTTGAAGTGAAATCGCAGGTCGATTACGACAGCTGGTTGCAGGCAGAGGAAGCACCTGCCGCTCCCGCCGAAGCTGCCCCCGCGGCGCCTGCAGTAGAACCGGCCGCTCCCGCTGCGGCTTGATCGAAGCCAATCAAGCAGCCGCCCAGTAGCCACCCGCCTATCGTTTGAATTGAAAGAGTCACCTCCATGAGCGCAACCCACTCACATCAAGATGCCCATGCCGATCACGGTCATGACCATGAGCACGATGACCATCATGGCCCCATGAAGGGCATCAAACGCTGGCTGTACGCCACCAACCACAAAGACATCGGCAGCATGTATCTCATCTTCTCGCTGGTCATGTTCCTGACCGGCGGGTTGATGGCCATGTTCATCCGTGCCGAGCTACTCAAGCCAGGCATGCAGATTCTCGATCCGCAGACCTTCAATAGCATGACCACCATGCACGCGTTGATCATGGTGTTCGGTGCCGTGATGCCGGCCTTCACGGGTTTGGCCAACTGGATGATCCCGCTACAAGTGGGCGCGCCGGACATGGCGCTGCCGCGTATGAACAACTTCAGCTTCTGGATTCTGCCGTTTGCTTTCAGCTTGCTGCTGCTGACGCTGTTGGTGCCGGGCGGTTCGCCGGCCGGTGGCTGGACGCTGTATCCGCCGCTGGTATTGCAGACTGGCAATGCGTTCCCGATGGCGATCTTTGCCGTGCACATGATGGGTGCTTCGTCGATCATGGGTGCGATCAACGTCATCGTCACCATCATGAACATGCGTGCCCCCGGCATGACCTTGCTGAAAATGCCGCTGTTCACCTGGACCTGGTTGATCACTGCTTACCTGCTGATCGCCGTGATGCCGGTGCTCGCCGGTGCGGTGACCATGCTGCTCACCGATCACTACTTCGGCACCAGCTTCTTCAATGCCGCTGGTGGTGGTGACCCCGTGATGTTCCAGCACATCTTCTGGTTCTTCGGTCACCCCGAGGTGTACATCATGATTCTGCCCGCGTTCGGCGTGGTGTCGGAAATCATCCCCACCTTCTCGCGCAAGCCGCTGTTCGGTTATGACGCGATGGTGTATGCGACGGCGTCGATCGCTTTCCTGTCCTTCATCGTCTGGGCGCACCACATGTTCACCACCGGTATGCCGTTGGTGGGCGAAATGTTCTTCATGTTGTCCACCATGCTCATCGCCATTCCCACCGGCGTGAAAGTGTTCAACTGGACGGCAACGATGTGGAAGGGCTCGCTCAGTTTCGAAACGCCGATGCTGTTCTCGCTGGCCTTCCTGTTCCTGTTCACCATTGGTGGTTTCTCGGGCCTGATGCTCGCGATTGCACCGGCTGACTTCCAGTATCACGACACCTACTTCGTGGTGGCGCACTTCCACTACGTGCTGGTGCCGGGCGCGATCTTCTCGATCATGGCCGCGGTGTACTACTGGCTGCCGAAGTGGACCGGCCACATGTACAACGAAAAGCTGGGCAAGCTGCACTTCTGGCTGTCGACCATTTTCGTGAACGTGTTGTTCTTCCCGCAACACTTCTTAGGGTTAGCCGGCATGCCGCGTCGTATTCCCGACTACTCGACGCAGTTTGCTGACTGGAACTTCGTGTCGTCGATCGGCGGCTTCTGCTTCGGCCTGACGCAGCTGCTGTTCGTGTACATCATCTGGAGCACGGCGCGCGGTGGTGTGAAGGCTTCCGACAAGGTGTGGGATTCGGCTTCGCCGCAAGGTCTGGAATGGACGGTAGCATCGCCTGCGCCGTATCACTCCTTCGATGTGCCGCCTGAAGTGAAGTAAGTGAGAGCCAGCATGTCCGTCAGTAACGAAGTCATGAGCAACGACGTATTGGAGCGTCAACGCCGCGTGCGTCGCACGACGTGGTGGTTGGTGGCCGTGGCGTTGGTGTTCTACGTGGGATTCATCGTCATGAGCGTGAGCAGCTCGCATGGCTGACGCGGATAACAGCATGTCAACGCAGCAACAGAATCGCCGCTTAACGCGCAATCTGTGGTGGTTTACGTTGGGTGCGTTTGCTTTCGGCTGGTTATTGGTGCCGATGTACGACGTGCTGTGTTCGGTCACCGGTTACGGTAGCACCAAGCAGTTGATGGTGGCGGCGCAGGCATCGCCGACCATCGATGTAAATCGCGTGGTGACGGTGGAGTTCATGTCGTCGATGCCGACTACCGGCGCATGGGAATTCACACCCGATAAGGGCGAGATTCAAGTGCATCCGGGGCAGTTGTACGAAGCGACGTTTCACGCCAAGAACTTGGTGGCGCAGCCTGTGACTGCGCAAGCGGTACCGAGCATCGCACCGAATACCGCGACACAATATTTTCGTAAGACCGATTGCTTCTGTTTCAAGCCGCAACAGTTCGCGGCGAATCAGGAGCGGGAATTGAAGGTTCGCTTCTTCGTCGACCCAGCGCTGCCGCGTTCTACGGACCGTGTGACGCTGGCCTACGCCATGTACACGGTGCCGGATTCGACGAAAGTGGCGGCACGTTAAGGAAGGTTTGATTAACTTGTCATTTCGAACGCAGTGAGAAATCTTTCCTTCTCTGGATAGCTAAGCCATCACTTGAAAGATTTCTGCCTTCGGTCGAAATGACATCGCGAGTTAGTTAGACGTTCCTAGTGGACAATAAAGATTTAGATACGTTTTTGATTCAGGTATTAGCAGGAAACATTTATGGCGCACGCGCATCACGATCACGCTCCGGCGGGCAAGTACTACATTCCCCACGCCAGTCACTGGCCCATCGTGGGTTCGGTATCGCTGTTCATCACCATGTTCGGTGCGGCGTACTGGTTCAACACCGGCACCAACTTCCTGTTCTGGATCGGCATCGTCTGCATGCTGGGCCTGTTCTTCGGCTGGTTCCGCGACGTCGTGAACGAAAGCGTCGCCGGCACTTACAACGCCGCAGTGGATCGCTCGTTCCGCATGGGCATGATGTGGTTCATCTTCTCCGAAGTGATGTTCTTCGCCGCCTTCTTCGGCGCGCTGTACTACGCACGTGAAATTGCGCAGCCGTGGCTCAGCGGCCAGGGCGTCAAGTTCTCCAACAGCATTCTGTGGCAACACTTCTCCGGTGGCTGGCCGAGCAATGGTCCATCGAAGTTGGGTGGCGAGTTCGAAGTCATCCCGGCCTTCAGTCTGCCTGCGGTGAATACCGCGATCCTGTTGACCTCTGGTGTCACCATCACCATTGCGCATCACGCGTTGAAAGCCGGCAACCGCGGCGTGTTGAAGTTGTTCCTCGCGCTCACCTTCCTGCTGGGCTTTCTGTTCGTGTACCTGCAGTCCACCGAATATGCCGAGGCTTATCATGAGATGAACCTCAAGCTCAGCACCGGCATCTACGGTTCAACATTCTTCATGCTGACCGGCTTCCACGGTTTTCACGTGACCATCGGCGCCATCATGCTGACCGTAATCTGGTTGCGTACGATGAAAGGCCACTTCAAGCCCAACGATCACTTCGCCTTCGAAGCCGTGGCTTGGTACTGGCACTTCGTTGATGTGGTATGGCTGGGCCTGTTTATTTTCGTTTACTGGCTGTAAGCCCTGCAGGCGCGACCGCTTCACTCAAGTGGCGCGCCTAAAGGTAGGGGTTCGATTCACTTGTACTGAGCTTGTCGAAGTATCGAATCCTTTCTTCATTTTTGAATCCCATGCGGCTGAATCAGCCCCTGCTTCCAGGCAATAAACAACAAGATAAATAACGCCACCGACAGTGCGATGCGGACTGTCAGTGCATTGGCCATTCGCTTGGATTCGCTTTTGTCCTTGACCAGATGGAACATGCCCGTCCCCAGACTGACGACAATGCCGAGCAGACAGGCCACGATGAGAATCTTGATCATGATGTGCTCCAGCGCGAATGCAATCGTCGAACCAGGTTCTAAGATGGGCAGTATATCTTGAAGCTCCAGATCGGCAGTCGCCGGTTCGCTCCGAGTTGGTTTGCCTTGCTGCTGACGCTGCTGGTGACGCCTGCGCTGTGCAGCCTGGGTTTCTGGCAATTGCGACGCGCGCATGAAAAGCGCGAACTGATGGCGCAAGCAGAGCAAGGTCGTGCGCAGGTTGTGCCGCTCACTGCTGACAACGCTGCAATGCTCAATCGCTATCAGCGCGTGAGTGTCAGCGGTCACTACGATTCCGCGCATCAAGTGCTGCTCGACAACATGCCATCCAGTCATGGCGAACCGGGCTATCGCGTACTCACGCCGCTGCTGCTGGTGGATCAATCGATTGTTCTTGTCGATCGTGGTTGGATCGCGATGGGCCGCAACCGCGCGCAACGTCCGGTGATTGAAGTGGCTACACAACCACGTCAGCTTGAAGGCACGCTCGATGAATTGCCGCGTCCCGGTGTGCGTGCCGGCGAAGCCGGCATTCAACCCAATGTATGGCCGCAGTTACTCAACTATCCGAATTACCAAGATCTGCAACAGCTCTACGGAAGGGCGCTGCAAGCGCGCATCGTGTTGCTCGATCCTAATGCCAGTGATGGCTTTGAACGCATCTGGCAGATCGATGTGGGCTTCGGCCCCGAACGTCATGTTGCCTATGCCGTGCAATGGTTCGGCATGGCGCTGACCGTAGTGATTATTTTCGTTGCAGTGAACTTACGACGTATCGAGACATGAACGCATCCAGTCCATCGCCCAACCCATCTCCCAGGCCCGCCAATCGCAAGCCGTTCTTTGTCGTGTTGAGCTTGTTTGTAGCGCCGCTGTTGCTCGCGTTCGCGATTTATTACGGCAGCAACTGGCGTCCCACCTCCACCACCAACAAAGGCGAGCTGATCACGCCGGCGATACCACTACCGGCTATCACCTTGACCAAAGCGGATGGCACTGCCACCGACGCAAAATTTCTTCGCGACACCTGGACGCTGGTGTTCATTGGCGCCGGCGATTGCGATGCCACTTGCCGCACTGCCCTCGACAACACTCGCAATGCGCGCTTGCTGCTCGGCAAGGACTCGCCACGCGTCAGTCGTGTGTTTGTTTATAGCGGCGCATGTTGCGATAAGGCCTATTTTTCAACTGAGCAAGTCGGCCTCAGCACTGTCAGTATCGATGGCGACGCGGGGCAATCTTTGTTGAAGTTGTTTCCTGCCGGCACGGCGGGCAGCGCACTCGATGCACGTCGTACCTACATTGTCGATCCGCTCGGTAATCTCATGATGAGTTATGCGCCGGGCGTTGACCCGCGCGATATCTATCAGGACCTCAAGAAACTGCTGACGCTGTCGCATATCGGCTAAGCAGTGAATAAAACCAACAACATCTGGAGTGCCTCATGAAACCCGCCGATCGACTGAAACTGTTTCGTCGCCTCAGCTTGTTCGGCGCAATGCTGGCGTTATGCGTGGTGGTGCTGGGTGCGTGGGTTCGCTTGAATGATGCAGGTCTGGGTTGTCCCGACTGGCCGGGTTGTTACGGCCATGTGTCGGCCGGTAGCGCCGAACAGAATCTCGCCCAAGTACAGCAGCGTTTTCCCGATCGTCGCTTTGAATATTCCAAAGCCGTGAAGGAAATGACGCATCGCTACGTGGCCAGCACCTTAGGCTTGGTCATTTTGATTCTGGCGGGCATTGCATACACCAATCGTCGCGATCCCAATCAACCCGTGGTGCTGCCGCTGCTGTTGGTGCCATTGGTGCTGCTGCAAGGCGCGCTTGGCATGTGGACCGTCACATTGCTGCTCAAGCCATTCATCGTCGTGATGCACTTGATCGGCGGTTTGACCACCATGTCACTGCTGGCTTGGCAATCGATGCGTGTCGATCGCATCACGCGACCGGCAGCGGAACGCAACATTCGCAAGTTCGCACTCATTGGCTTGATTGTGCTGGCTGTGCAGATTTTTTTGGGCGGCTGGACCAGTACCAACTACGCCGCGGTCTCTTGCCCGGATTTTCCCACCTGTCAGGGCTCGTTCGCGCCCACCATGGACGTCAAGGACGCTTTCGTTCTCTGGCGTGGTCTCGGCATCGACTATGAAGGCGGTGTGCTCACGCATCCCGCACGCGTTGCCATTCACTTCGTGCATCGCATCGGCGCCTTGGTGACGGCCTTGGTGCTTGGCTTTGTTGCCTTTCTTGCATGGACACGTGCGCAAACCCGCGCCGTGCAATTCGCCGGCCTGCTGGTGGGCCTGGCATTGATCGCGCAGTTAATGCTCGGTCCGATGATGGTCATGCGCGGCTTTCCGCTATGGATGGCCACAGCGCATAACGGCGTGGCGGCACTATTGCTGCTGAGCGTGGTCCGATTGAATCGATTGCTGCGGGTGCGCACCGGCTATTGAGCACCCAGCGTTCGCCTCGATACATTGCAACGACTGCAATCCATTCGCCGGTTACGGCCAATCGGAGTTTCAACTCATGAAGCACAACGCCATTCTGCAATTCTGCCTGCGCGCCGCGTTTGCCGCGCTGGGCTTGTGGATCGCCAGCACCTTGCTGAAGGGCCTGCACTTCATCGATGCACGCAGTCTCATCCTCGCCGCCTTGTTATTGGGCGTGATCAATGCCGTCATCAAACCCTTGGTGCTGATTCTCACGCTGCCCATCACCATCGTGACGCTGGGTTTCTTCCTACTGGTGATTAACGCCGGCATGCTGGGTCTGGTCGCATACTTACTCGACGGCTTCAGCATCGATGGCTTCTGGACCGCTCTGGCTGCATCGATCATCGTGAGCATCTGTTCAGGTTTCGCCGCGACGTTGCTGGGCGGCGTGAAAGTGAACGTGACCGTCAAGCGCGATTAGTCCCAACACTCGTCATCACGCAATGCAAAACCGCCCCTTGCCTTCGCGACTGTTTTGCAGAAATGATGCGGCCATGGCCCAACCCGCTCTGATAAAAACATTCGCGGCAATGTTGCTGAGCGCAACTTGCTGGCTCGCTGCGGGCAGCGCATTTGCGCAAGACGCGCAGCCACTGAAGGTGTTGCGTACTTCCTTCCGAGTCGCCGAGACAGGCTTCGATTGTCAGCGGCTGTCCGACGTTTATTCCAACGATGTCTGTGCACAGATTTTCGATACGCCGCTCGAATACGATTACTTGGCACGGCCTTCAAAGCTAGTGCCCAGCTTATTGCGCGAAGTACCAGTGCCGGAACAAGGCGGCCTTGTTTATACGTTTCGTTTCAAGCCCGGAATCTACTTCGCTGCCGACGAGGCTTTCAAAGGCGTAAAGCGCGAGATCGTTGCGGCCGATCTCGAATACTCCATCAAACGCCTCGTCGATCCAGCGATGTCCAGCCCCAACAGCTGGCAAGTTGATGATCGAATCGTTGGTTTGGATGAGCTGGCGGCCAAAGCGAAAAAGGACGGCAAATTCGACTATCAAGCTAAGGTTGCTGGCCTGCAATTGTTGGATCGCTACACGCTGAAGATCACACTCAAGAAGCCGGACTTTAATTTTTTGTATGTGTTCGCCATGCCGACGTTAACGCCACTAGCGCATGAAGTGATCGAATACTACAAAGACGACATCACGGCACATCCAGTCGGCAGTGGACCCTTCAAGCTAGTGCAATGGGTACGGCGTTCGAAAATCGTACTGGAACGCAACCCAGAATATCGCGAAGAAAAACTCGACACCACATATGCCAATCCCAACGATGAATGGGATCGTGAAGTCGTAAAAAGTATTGCCGGAAAAAAATTACCGCTACTGGATCGTATCGAGATCTATCCCATCGAAGCCGAACAGCCACGCTTTTTAGCTTTTATAAATGGCGAACACGATCTATTGCCGGAGACACCGCCAAGTTATGCGGCACAAGTGATGCCGAATGGGAAGTTGTCACCGACGCTGGCGGCACAGCACGTGCGAGCGTTCGTCGAGTTACAACCGGAACTGACTTACGATTCATTCAACTTGGATGATCCAGTTGTTGGTGGCTACGACGCGCAACATGTGGCGTTGCGTCGCGCTATGGCAATGGGCTTCAACCGCGGTCAGGAAATTTCGATCATTCGTCGTAACTCCGCCATGGCGGCGCAAAGCCCGATAGCCCCGGGCATAGTCGGTTATGACCCAACGTTCACCGCAGTCGATCAAGACTATGCACCGGCACGCGCGAAAGCACTGCTCGATACATATGGCTATGTTGATCGCGACGGCGACGGTTATCGCGAACAGCCTGATGGTTCACCGCTAAGTATCGAATACAAAATCAGTTCAGGCGGTTTGAGTTATCTGATGCTCTCGCAGTTGTGGGAAAAGTCGATGCGAGCCATTGGCATACGCTTGAATATTGTTACCGTCCAATTCGGCGATCTGATCCGCGATCAAAAAGTCGGCAAATTTCAACTCACCGGCGCGGCATGGATTGCCGATTACCCAGACGCACAAAACTTTCTGCAGCTGTTCTATGGACCTAATACTGGTTCGTCCAACAATGCGCGTTTCAGGTTATCCGCGTTCGATAAGCTCTATGAACAGGCGATCGCGATGCCCGATAGTGCCGAACGCAACGCGCTCTATCGTGAGATGAACCGCTACATACTTGCGTATGTGCCGTGGAAGCTGGGCGTACATCGTTCGTACATCCATCTCATGCGACCGTGGGTGAAGGGGTTCAAGAAGCATCCCATGTACCATTCGCGCTTCAAGTATCTGGATATTGATGCGGTTGCGCAGCAGGCAGGGCATCAATGAATCTATCCACCTTCGTCATGCGTCGCCTGTTACACATGATTCCGACCTTGCTCGGCGTGATGTTGTTGATATTCGTATTGTTCAATTGGGTAGGTGGCGATCCGGCTTACATACTGGCCGGCAAAATTTCCGATCCCAAGCAGATTGAAAACATTCGCACTCAGCTCGGTGTGAATCAGCCGTACTGGGTGCAATTCTGGATCTTCATCAAGCAGGTGTGCACCTTTGACTTCGGACGTAGCTGGGCAACCAACGAATTAGTGTCGGATGTGCTCCTCACTCGCGTTGTCCCAACGCTCACCATCATGGTGCCGGTGTTGTTGCTGGAAACCATTCTGGCCGTGTTGTTTGCAGTGCTGGTCGCTTATGTGCGCGGCACATTGACCGATCGCATGGTGATGCTCGGTTGTACCGTGGCGATGTCGATCAGCTTTCTGGTGTACATCATCGTGTGTCAGTGGTTGTTTGGCTTCAAGCTAGGCTGGTTTCCAGTGCAAGGTTGGTCAGATAGTTTCATTACCAATCTGGTTCGTTATGCGCCGCTGCCAATTCTCTTGGCGGTGATGGTGGATCTGGCGCCGAGCTTGCGTTTGTACCGTAGCTTTGTGCTCGATGAAATGAATCACGATTACGTGCGCACCGCACGGGCGAAAGGCTTGTCGGAAAACACCGTGATGCTCAAACATGTATTGCGCAACGCTGCTATTCCCATCCTTACCAATGTGGGCATCGCGTTGCCGGGATTATTTGTTGGTTCTTTCTTACTGGAAGTATTTTTTTCGATTCCAGGTTTGGGTCGCGAAGTGGTGGAGTCGGTGAATCGTAGCGACTTTCCAGTGATGAAGGCGATCACCGTGTATCTCGCGGTGCTCACTATGCTCACCAATCTACTGGTGGATGTGTTGTATCGCTGGGTTGATCCGCGAGTGGCGTTCAAATGAGTAGCGTCATGGGCATGCCTGTTGCGCGTAGTTCTGAAGGCCCTTGGCGACTCGGGTGGCGTCGCTTGCGTCGGGATCATGTGGCAATGTGGTCCTTGGCGATTACGTTGCTATTCATTTTCATCATGCTCGCGTCGTACACCGGCCTGATAGCGCGCAACTGGAATGCCGAAGTGGCGGCATCTTATGCCGAGCCGACATTCGACAAAGTAACTAATACCGACATTCATTCACCGATTGGCATTCAACGCCCGGAAGCTGGCCCTCCAGTCGATATTTCCGATATCGATCCGCTTGCACCACGCTACCAAGAGTGGCGTGAGCGCACTGCAAAAATTCAGGCGGTACAAGCCGCGCAGGCAGTACGTTTGCCATTGGGTGCCGATCAGTGGGGCCATGATGTGCTGGCCAAGACTATCAAGGGTTCGGAAATATCGATCACTGTCGGCATCGTGGCAGCGCTGCTTGCCGTATTCGTCGGCACCGCACTCGGTGCACTTGCTGGTTACTTCGGCGGCTGGATCGACACGTTACTGGAGTGGCTATACAACGTGCTCACTTCATTGCCTTACATCTTGTTGATCCTCGCTGTCGCTGCCGTATTCAGTCGTGGCTTTACTACCATCATCATGATTCTCGGCCTTACCGGCTGGACCGGCATCTATCGTTTGATACGCGCTGAATATCTCAAGCATACCGATCGCGCTTATGTGCGGGCGGCGCAAGCGTTGGGTGCTTCGCATGCTTCGCGGATGTTCAGGCATATATTGCCGAACGTGAGTCATGTGATCCTGGTGCAGTTCTCGCAAAATGTGGTGGGCTTCATCAAGGCCGAGGTGATCCTGTCGTTCCTTGGTCTTGGTGTGCCGGTGGACATGGTGAGCTGGGGCACCATTCTCGCCGAGACACAGGAAGAACTGGTGCTCGGCAAGTGGTGGCAACTGGTGGCTGCAGGCGGCAGCATGGCGATTCTGGTCACGGCAATCAGCATGCTCACCGATGCCATGCGCGATGCGCTCGATCCGAAGTTGCAGGAGTAGACATGCGCTCGGTGAAAGATGTCTCGAAGTGCAATGGACATTTATGCGTACAGCAGTTGCGTAAGCCATGAGTCACACCGAACCCTTACTGCAAGTTCAATCGCTGCGCGTCGATTTCGTCAGTCGCAACAGCGCGCCTATCCAGGCAGTAAAAGAGGTTTCATTCGATATCGCCGCGCGTCAGTGTCTGGCACTGGTGGGCGAGTCGGGTAGCGGCAAATCGGTGACGGCGACTTCCATCCTTCGCTTGTTGCCGCGCACGGCGCAGATTGCTGCGCATAGCCACATCAACTTCATGGGCCGCGATCTGCTCAAACTCAACACGCATCAGCTACGTGATTTGCGTGGCAAAGACATCAGCATGGTGTTTCAGGACCCGATGAGTTCGCTCAATCCCGTATTTACCGTCGGTGCGCAGATTGCCGAATCGCTGCAACTGCATCTGCGCCTGAGCTACAGGCAGGCAATGAATCGCGCCGTTGAACTGCTAAATGAGGTAGGCATTCTCAAGCCGGCATTGCGCATCAATTCTCACCCGCATGAATTATCCGGGGGACAACAGCAACGCGTGATGATTGCACTGGCCATTGCCTGTCAACCGAAATTGCTGATTGCCGATGAACCCACTACGGCGCTGGACGTGACGGTACAAAAGCAGATTTTGGAATTGTTGCTGCGCCTGCGTGAACAACAAGGCATGGCAATGTTGTTCATCACGCACGATCTGGGTCTGGTGCGTGAAGTGGCGGACCAAGTGGTGGTGATGCAGCAAGGCGAGGTGCGCGAACAGAACAACACCGAGGCCTTGTTCAGCGCACCACAACATCCCTATACCAAGGCATTGCTGGCTTGTCGTCCCCGGTTGAATGCAAGACCTCAACGTCTGCCAGTGGTCGATGATTTCATCAACGGCACAGTGGCATCGATAACCGGCGAACGGCAGCGAGGCACGCATCCGCAGGATGCTATTGCGCTGGAAGTAAAAGATCTGTGCAAAACGTTTACGCTCAAAACTGGATTGTTCAAGCAAGAACAACTGCGCGTGCTGCAAGGCATTTCACTGCAACTGCCACGCGGCAAGACGCTGGGCGTGGTCGGCGAGTCGGGCTCCGGTAAAAGCACGACGGCATTAACTCTGTTGCGCTTGATGAAAGCCGACAGCGGCCAGGTGTTATTCGCCGGCAAAGATCTACTGACACTCGATGATAAAGAGATGCTGGCAATGCGCCGTCGCATCCAGATTGTTTTTCAGAATCCTTACGCGTCGTTGAACCCGCGTTTTACCGTTGCGCAATTGTTACTCGAGCCCATGTTGATTCATGGCGTCGGCGCCGATACGCAAGCGCGTCTGCAATTAGCCGAAACGATGTTGCAACGAGTCGGCTTGCCCGCAACTGCATTGCAACGCTATCCACACGAGTTTTCCGGCGGACAACGCCAACGCATCGCGATTGCACGTTGTCTGGTGATTCAACCCGAAGTGTTGATTCTCGACGAAGCCGTATCGGCGCTGGATGTATCGGTGCAAGCGCAGGTGCTCAATCTGCTACAGGATTTGCAGGATGAATTCGGCCTGTCATACATCTTCATTTCGCATGACCTGAGTGTGGTGAAACACATCTCCGACCGCGTGCTGGTCATGCAGGAAGGCAAGGTGGTGGAAACGGCAGATTCCGATGAGCTGTATCGCGCGCCGAAAACCGATTACACGCGAGCGTTGCTGGCGGCGATACCAGGTCAACTTTAGCAATAATTTGGCCGGTTTGCCGGACACTTCGACAGGCTCAGCGACCGGAATGCAGCTCCGGTCGCTGAGCCTGTCGAAGCGCCTTAAGAATTGCTGCCAACTCAACACATCAAATTTTGCGACCAAGAATAAGCAAATCCCGTTCCACCCCATTCAACAACGCCACACCAGGCAGATGTGCCCAGCGTCTGAAGCCAAATTTCTCGAACAACTGTAGGCTCGGTTGATTGTGCGCAAAGATGAAGCCCAGCAAGGTATCGACGCCGAGGTGCGGTGCATGTGCGATCGCTTGTGTCAGCAAGTAATTGGCCAAGCCGCGGCGTTGTTGTTCGGCATGCACGTAGATGCTTAGTTCAGCGGTCTTGTCGTAGGCGGGCCGGCCATAGAACGATGAGAAGCTCAGCCACGCGGTAATACGTCCTTCGGTTTCGCACACCCATAATGGTCTTCGATCCGGTTGATGTTCATGAAACCACGGCTCGCGACTTGCCACCGATACGGGTTCCGTATCGGCAGTAACCATGTAACTGGGCACGGTATCGTTATAGATGCTGACGATCTGTGGCAGATCACCAAGTCGCGCCAGACGATGAGTGAATTGCTGCATAAAAGTAACCGTCAGAACGCATAGCGTGGCTGATTAGCTGCCTTCGCTCGCCGCTTCCTCCGCCTCTTCCTTGGCGCGCTGGGCGATTTTGTCCTTGAGGAAAATGCGCGAGAAGATGATGCCGAGTTCGTACAGCAAGTACATGGGGCCGGCCATCAGTGACTGCGACAGCGGATCGGTGGTGGGCGTGAGCACGGCGGCGATGATGAACACCACGATCAACACATAGCCGCGATTCTCGGTGAGCTGGCGCAGTTTAATCAGGCCGGTCCACACCAGCAGAAAGGTGGCGATGGGAATTTCGAACGACGCGCCGAATGCGAAGATCAGCATCGCGGCGAAATCCATGTACAGCGTCATGTCCGGCATCATGACAATGCCGGTGGGCAACGCAGTAGTGAGAAAGCCGAACATCACCGGGAACACGGCGAAGTAAGCGAACGCCGCGCCGCAGTAAAACAGCACGATGCTGGAAACGATGAGCGGCACCGCAAAACGTTTTTCATGTTTGTACAAACCCGGCGAGACGAACGCCCAGAGCTGGAACAACACGTAAGGCATGCTGATGAACAAGGCCACCAGCGCGGAGAGTTTCAGCGGCGCCATCAGCGGTGCAGTGAGGCTGGTGGAAATCATCGACGTGCCTTTCGGCAACTTGTCGAGCAGCGGCTGCGCAATCGCGGTGAATAAATCGTTCTGGAAATACGCGCAGGGCAGGAACACCACAAGCACGACGATTACGGCACGCAGCAGGCGATCACGCAGTTCCAGCAGGTGCGAAATCAATGAGCCTTCGGCGAGAGATTCCTGATCGTTCTGCTCAGTCATTTGACGTGATCTGTCGCCGCTTCGGGAGTGCCGGTGGTGGTTACTGCGGCAGGCGCGGGCACTGATTCAACTTTCACTTCAGCAGTTGCTGCAAAGCTCGGTGGCTCGCCAAGTACTACCTCGGGGACGGGCAACTCTTTGACCGGTGCTTCCTTCACTGGCTCTGAAGCAGGTTGCGGATTGATGCTGTTGGCGATGTCGTGGTGAAAATTCATCGGTGCGGCATTGGCTTGCCGCAACGCTTCTTCTGCTGCCTGCTTCTGCTTGAGCAATTCGTCGTAACTGACTTCTTGCTCAAGTTGCTGGCGCAGGTTGCGCGCCATACTGCGCGCACGGCCAGTCCAGGTGCCGAGCTGGCGAGCCAGCTTGGGCAATTTCTCGGGCCCCAGCACGATCAGCGCCAGCAGCGCGATCATGACAATTTCCTGAAAGCCGACTTCGAACATGGTCTATAGCCGCATCGCGCGTGGCATCAAACCTTGTTGGACTTGTTCTCAGCTTTGTCTGCAGGTGTGCTGTTGAAATCGGCATCATGGCCGGGTGCGCCGAGCTGCTTGGCGTCTTCCTTCGCTTCGCCGTCTTTCATGGCGTCCTTGAAACCTTTGACGGCGCCGCCCAGATCGCTGCCGAGGTTCTTCAGCTTCTTGGTGCCGAACACCAGCAAGGCAATGATCAGGACAACAACCAATTCGCGGAAACCAAGACCCATAACAACCTCCGGGTAGCGGGGCAAACCAAAACGAGTAGATCTGAGGCGGCGGGATGATACGCCAAACACAACTTTATTAATGCGACGTGACGGGGAGTTAATGCCCTATTAGACCCTCAGGCTCCATTCCGTTCACCCTGACGTTGTTGAATGGAATGGCTTAATACGAGTCGTCATGCAGAGGTTCCCCGACATTAATTTGACTCAGGCGGCACCTGCAGCCAGAACGTCACCGGCCCGTCGTTGCATAAAGACACCTGCATATCTGCACCGAATTCACCGGTGGCGACGTGCGGATGCTGTTTTCTGGCCAGCTCGACAAATAGATCGAACAATTCACGACCCAGTTGCGGCGCTGCAGCGGTGCTGAACCCCGGGCGATTGCCGCGTCGTGTATCGGCAGCCAGGGTGAACTGCGGCACCAACAGCAAACCGCCGCCGGTGTGGCTCAGACTGAGATTCATTTTGCCTTCAGCATCGGCAAACACGCGATAGGCGAGCAAACGTTCCAGCAGGCGTTGCGCCTGTAGTGGCGTGTCAGCTTTTTCTACACCGAGCAACACTAAAAGACCGGGACCAATACGGCCGATCTTCTTACCAGCGACGGCAACCTGCGCATGGGTGACACGTTGTAACAGAGCGATCATGGTCGGCAAGAATGAACAGCGGACTTGCTTAAGTCAAAGAGCGGAGCACGGAGAGTAGTTGGCACCTGATCCGTGTCATCCCCGCGAAGGCGGGGATCCAGTAATTTATGAGTCGCTTCGCGACACGTTATTGACTGGATTCCCGCGTTCGCGGGAATGACGAACCGGAAATGAGTGGCGTTGATTAACCAGCCGCATGTCACGAAAGCTTCGCACGATTGCAACAATCGGGACATTGCCTGCGCTCACTGTATCGCCATCAAGGCGGCAAGTTGGCAACGCATGCACACGGCAAGTCAATCAGCAAGTCAATCAGGCAGCAATAGCACAACTCACTCGCGCACATCGGCAAAGGCCAAACCTGCAGCACTGCATGTGCGCGCCGTCTTCATTTCGGATGTCCATCTGGGCTCGCGCGGTTGCAGCGCTGAATATCTGCTCGACTTTCTGCACGCCGTGCAATGCGACACGCTGTACCTGGTCGGCGACATCATCGATCTATGGAGCCTCAATCGCACGCTGTACTGGCCACAGTCGCATAGCAATGTGATTCGCACCATTCTCGGTAAGGCCAAGCACGGCACGCGCGTCATCTACATTCCCGGCAATCATGATGCGCCGTTTCGCGAACATGTCGGCATGCAGTTCGGCAACGTCGAGATCATGCAGGACGCGATTCACGAAGCCGCCGACGGTCGACGCTTCTGGGTGTTGCATGGCGATGACTTCGATAACGTCATCAAGGCCAGCCCGTTGTTGTCGTACATGGGTCATCACCTGTACGACTTCATCCTGTGGTTGAACCGGCATGTGAATTTTCTGCGGCGACATTTTGGTTTTTCGTACTGGTCGGTCGCTGCGTTTCTGAAAGGCAAGATGAGCAAGGCGGTGAGCTACATCGCCAACTACGAACGTGCGCTGGCCAGCGAAGCACGCAAGCGTGGTGTCGATGGCGTGATCTGTGGCCACATTCATCGCGCCGAGATCACCAAGCTCGATGATGTGTTGTATTGCAACGATGGCGATTGGGTGGAGAGCTGCACCACCTTGATTGAAGATCATCAAGGTCGCATGTCGCTGTTGCGCTGGACCGAGCACGCTGAAGTGATGTTGCCGCAGGGAGGCGCGGCGCCATTGCTGGTCGATCATGCAGCTTAAGTTGCAATGAGTTCCGGCACGCGTATTTGTATCGTCACGGATGCTTGGCATCCGCAGACGAATGGCGTGGTCCGCACGCTCAACACCACGCGCGGCATGTTGCTGGAGCAAGGCCACGAAGTGCGGGTCATCGAGCCAGGCATGTTCCGCAACTTTCCCTGTCCCACTTATCCCGAGATTCGCCTGGCGTGGATGCCGGGCAGAACTATTGCCGATGAACTGAAAAAATTTCGGCCGCACTATGTGCACATCGCCACTGAAGGCCCACTCGGTTCAGCAGCGCGCAGCTTCTGCTTGAAACATCAGTGGCCTTATACAACGTCGTATCACACGCAATTTCCCGAGTATTTGCGCGCGCGTGCGCCTATACCGCTAGCGCTGAGCTATGCATGGTTGCGCAATTTTCACGGCAAAGCAGCACGCACCTTGGTGGCGACGCCCAGCATGCAACGCTTACTTGAATCGCGCGGCTTCACCAAGATCGCGCGCTGGTCACGCGGTGTGGATGTGGAATTGTTTCGTCCCACCGATGCGCCGATATTGAATCTGCTGCGTCCCATCTCGTTGTACCTGGGTCGCGTTGCGGTAGAAAAAAACATTGAAGATTTTCTCAAACTCGATTTGCCCGGCACCAAGGTGGTGGTGGGCGACGGACCATCGCGCAATGAATTGCAGATCAAGTATCCGCAAGCGGTGTTCGTCGGTTACAAGTACGGAGCCGAATTGGCCGCACATGTTGCCGCCGCAGACGTGTTTGTGTTTCCCAGTCGCACCGATACTTTCGGCTTGGTCTTGCTGGAAGCCATGGCCTGTGGTGTGCCGGTGGCAGCGTATCCGGTCACCGGCCCCATCGATGTGGTGAACGCCGGCGTCACCGGTGCATTGAGTGAAGACCTGCACGCCGCCACGCTCGCTGCATTAAAGATGAATCGCCAAGCCTGTCGTGATCACGCCCTGCAATACACCTGGGAAAAAGCCACGGCGCAGTTCTTTGGGAATTTGGCGCCGATTAGTCATTGAGCATTCAATGCGACATTAGAATGAAGTTGTGTCCGGCAGTTGGGGAAAGGCGCGATGAATCGCGCCCCTACGTCGACAAGAAAAAAATCTGCATCCTGATCTCTGTAGCGGCGCAATTCATTGCGCCTGTCTGGTTGGCAGTCAGACCACCACGCTGAATGTCACTTCAATTACCGACCCACCAACGCATTCGCTCGTGAATAAGCCTGCTGTGCTTCATTGTTCTTATCACGCGCTTTGAGGCTTTCGGCAATCAATCGCCAGGCATTCGATTGGGTACGTGGATCGCCGCCGGCGGAAGCGACAGCTTTGCGGCCCATGTTTTCGGCTTGCGCATAATTGCCTTCTGCCATGCGCAATTCGCCATACGCCAGCCATAACAATGGATTGTTGGGTTCGATGCGCAAGGCGCGTTCCAGGGTCGCCGCGGCTTGCATGAAGTTCTTGCTGTTACGTTGTATCTCGGCTTGATTGACCAGCGCGCGTGATGCGGCGTTCAAGGTATAGGTGCGTGTATTGGGTGGCGGCAAGGGCTGCGGCGGTTCAACGGGGGTCATTGACGGTGCGGGTTGCACTTCGACTGTCGCGCCAGTCGGCTCCTTGGGCGGCGGCGGTTTGGTGGTTGTGGGTGGCGCGTAGGGATTCACCGTGGTACAGGCCGCCAACGCCAGCAGCATGCCGCCGAGGACGAAGCGCTTGATGGCGGCGCTTGAAGTGATGGATGCAGTGGGTTGTGCAGTCAGCGTGGGGTGAATCATTTGCCGATGATACCGCGCAACCAACTGGTTGCGCGCGTCGCAATGCCCGCGCCGGCGGGCGCACACCCTTCTCGCATGGTGATCTCGGTGCCGGGCGGGACGGCGATGGTCAGGCCGTTGGTGGCGCATTGTTCATTCACGCCGAAGCCGGTGAGGAACTCGATCTGGGTTTCGTTCAGGCCGTCGGGCAACGGTTGATCGAACGAGGTGGTGTCGATGCCCGACATGATTTGCGTCCAGATCGGCAGCGCACCAGTGGCGCCGGAAAAACGCGTCGGTTCGTTGTCGTCGTAGCCCACCCAGGTGATCAATACATGGCTGCCGGAAAAACCGGCGAACCAGCTATCGCGATAATCCGAAGAGGTGCCGCTCTTGCCGGCCACGACTAAATTGCCGAGCTTAGCGCGCGATGCTGCGCCGGTGCCGCGACGCATCACTTCCATCATCATGCGGTCCACTTGATACACCGCGACCGGATCGGCGACCTGCGTGACTTCCAAGGGAAAGGCTTTCAATGCTTCGCCATGTTCATCCACCACGGCACGTACCGCGCGCAACGGAGTGCGAAAGCCACCACTGGCGAGACTGGTGTACACCTCAGCCACTTCAATCGGTGTGGTAGAGACGCCGCCGAGCAAGATGGATGGCACCGCTTGCGGTTCTTGCTCTAATCCGAGTTTGCTGAACTCCTTGGCAACCTTGTCGAGGCCCACATCCATGCCGATGTTGACCGTGGCCAGATTCAACGATTGCGCCAAGGCACGCACCATCGGCACCGGGCCGTTGAAGTTGTGTTCGTAGTTTTGCGGTATCCACTTCTGACCATTGGCCAGTTTCAACGTGACCGGCACGTCATTCACAATCGTGCTGGCGTTGTAGCGGCCGGTTTCAATCGCAGCGAGATACACCACCGGCTTGGCCAGCGAACCCATGTTGCGTTTGGCATCCAGCGCGCGATTGAAACCGCTGTAGCTGACATTGCGACCACCGACAATTGCCAGCACTTCGCCATTGGCTGGTGAGGTCACCACCACCGCGCCTTCGAGTTCCGTATCCTTGCGTTTGCTGTTCTTGTCGAGCTGTTCCAGTCCGGTGGTCAACGCGGTTTCGGCTTTGGCCTGCACATGCGGATCAAGCGTGCTGAATACGGTAAGTCCCGCTTCAGTCAGATCGGTATCTTTGTAATCGCGACGCAGGGTGCGACGCACGAAGTCGAGAAACGCCGGGTAGTAGACGCTGCGCTTGCCGGCTGAACTCACCAGACCCAATGGCATTGCCTTGGCGCGCGCGGCTTCTTCCTTAGTGACCAGTTGATGTTCCGCCAGCAAATCCAGGATCAGATTACGACGCGCCAAAGCTCGCTCGGGATTGCGCCGCGGGTTGTAGTAGTTGGCGCCACGCACTTCGGTGACTAGCAAGGCAATCTCATGCAGTTGCAACTCGGACAAAGGCTTGCCGAAATAAAACTGACTGGCAAGACCAAAGCCTTGAATTGCACGTCCGCCTTCCTGGCCTAAGTTGATCTCGTTGATATAGGCATTCATCAAATCGGCTTTGGTGAAATGCACTTCCAGCAAAATCGCCATCATCGCTTCGGTGATCTTGCGACTTAAGGTTTGCCGATTGTTGAGGAAGTAGCTGCGCACCAACTGCTGCGTGAGTGTCGATGCGCCCTGATCGAAACTGCCGCTGCGCACATCCACCCACATGGCGCGCGCGATGCCGCGAAAATCCACACCGATATGCGTATCGAAACGGCGATCTTCCACCACCTTCAACGCGTCGGGCAACAACGCCGGGGTTTGTTGCGGCGTGACGATGATGCGGTCTTCACCCTGCGTGGGATAAATGCTGCCGATCAATAACGGATCGAGACGGAATACGGGAATGTCCGCACCCTGCGAATCCCACAGCCGCGCAATGTGATTGTCGGCAAAACGAATCGAGATGGTCTGTTGCGCGCGGTTCTCATCAGCAAAGCGGAAGGGCCGTGAGACCAGATCGATGCGATCATCGCTGCGTTGAAAATTGCCGGAGCGGGTCACGCGTGCAATGCGTTGATAACCCAGCCGCTCCAGCTCGCGCTGCAACTCATCGGCGTTCAGCACCTGACCGGCGTACAGCTCCAGCGGTTGTGCATACACCTTGGCCGGCAAGGTCCAGCGACGACCTTCGAACTGCTGCCTGATCTGCCGATCCAGCGAAAAAATCCACAAAGTCAATACCAGCAACAGGGCGCCGATGATGCCAACTGCAAACGGCCAGTATTTTTTCAGCAGTCTTTTGGTGCGTGCTTTCATGATGCGAGGATGAGGAGGGCGGCGGATTGTACTGCTTTGGCGCCACAATGGTTGATGGCACAGAACGCGCAATAACTTAAGAGTCTGTTCATGTCGCCCGCATCATGGACTCAGCCGGGATTGATAAGTTCTGTGTGGATTGCCCCTCTCCCTGAGCGAGAGGGTAGGGGTGAGGGTGGAGCTACTGGCACGCTATTAAGGCACCCTCACTCTGTCTCTCTTCCTAAGGGAGAGACGCTTATCTCTGGTGAATGTCGCTGCAATGAACTGTGCTTCGTCATCCCCACGAAAGTGGGGATCCAGTTAATTGATGAGTCGCGTCGCGACACCATTGACTGGATTCCGCCTCCGCGGGAATGACGTAATCCACTCAACTTGACGCCATCCGATTGTGAGATAAGTTCCAACACGTAGTCACCCACAAGCATTGCTGGTGGTTGATGAGTTCCAAAGTTACAGCGCCTGATCCACCATGACCGATGAATTTTCTCTGATCGTCAACATCACCGTGGTGCTCGCGCTGGCCGGCGTCGGCGGTTTGCTTGCCAGTCTGCTCAAACAACCACCAGTGGCCGGCTATCTCGCGGTAGGGGTAGTCATCGGTCCGTTCACGCCGGGCTTCAATGGCAATACGCAAACCATCGCTGCGCTGGCGGAGGTCGGCGTGATCTTCCTGATGTTCGCACTGGGTGTCAGCTTCTCGGTGAAGGAACTGAATCGTGTCGGGCCGGTCGCGTTGTGGGCAACCGTGCTGCAAGTGATGCTCACCGTCGCAGGCGGCCTGCTGCTGTTTTCACTGTGGCATGGCGATGGCAACGAAGCCTTGTTCATCGGCTGTGCGCTGGCGGCAAGCAGTTCGATGGTAATGCTGAAGACCTTGCTGGATCGTGGTGAAGTCGCTTCCGCACATGGTCGCCTGTTACTGTCGATGGCCATCGTGCAGGACTTATTGATCGTGCTGCTTATCGTGTTATTGCCGCTGTTCGGCCACGCGCAGGCCGGCGCCGCACGCAGCCTCGCCAACTTGTTGCTGACCATCGCGTTCACTGTGGGCAAAGCTGCGGTATTCGTCGGCGTTGGCCTGTATATCGGTGCGCGCTTCCTGCCGCTGGCGATGAGTTACATCACGCGACATCGTTCGTCGGAGTTGTTCATTCTTGCTGCGGCGGTCATCGCGATGGGCACCGCGGCACTGAGCGCCAGTCTTGGCTTGTCGGCGGCGCTCGGCGCATTTCTTGCGGGCCTGATGTTGTCGGAGAGCGAGTTCGATCATCGCGTGTTATCCGAGATCGTGCCGCTGCGTGATTTGTTTACCACCTTGTTCTTCGTCTCGGTGGGCATGTTGATCGACGTGCCGTTCATGCTAGCGCATTGGCAAATGGTGCTGAGCTTTACGTTCATCGCCATGCTGCTCAAAGTGCTGGCGACCTTGATCGGCGTGTTGCCATTCAAGTTAACGCCGCGCACCGCAGCGTTCACTGCCCTAGGGATGATGCCCATCGGCGAATTGAATTTTGTGCTCGCGCAAGGTGGCTTGAGCAGCGGCAACTTATCCGTCGAGAGTTACAAACTGATTCTGTCGGCGGCGTTGTTCACCATTGTGTTGATGCCGTCGTTGTTGCGCGCTGCGCCGTGGCTCGGCAAGCGTATCGCGCAGCTGCCATTGTTGTGGCGTTGCTTCGATCCCAATGCCAATCTCGCCGGTCATCACAGCGGCCTCGAAGCGCATGCGGTGGTGATTGGTTATGGCCGCGTCGGGCATTGCATTGCCAATGGCATCAAGTCCAAGGGCATGCCGGTGGTGGTGATCGACACACGCTTGCCACGCGTACGCGAAGCCATTGCCGATGGTTTCGAAGGTATTTACGGCAGCGCTGCATCGTTGCATGTGTTGCAGGCAGCAGCCATCGACCAAGCACGTATCGTGGTAGTCGCGCTGACTAATCACGACGCCACACTGGCCGTGGTGCGCGAGATTCGCAGCCTCAATAGCAAAGTCACCATCACTGCGCGCGCGCAACAAGCCGACGATGTGCCGTCGCTCAAACACAGCGGCGCAGCGTTGGTGATCGTGCCGGAACTCGCCGGCGCCGATGCCTTACTCAACGACACACTGGATATGCTGGGCATGCCTAGATAAACCACGCACCGGCAGTGAGCACTGAGTGACGCAAACCATGCGCATCGCTCAGCAATACAGGTATGGCGATTTGCGAGTTCGGCTTAATTTCAGCCGAATTCTGCCCAGCGCGGGAATTAAAAGTGATTTAGGTCGCTCCATCGTCCGGATGTTTTTGCTAGATTAAATTCCACGGTTAGCAGCCGGGTGTCGATGATGAAACCTCGCCTTGTTTTGCAGTTGATTAGCGCAAGCGTGGGCTTGTTATGCCTGCGGGCATCGCTGGGTGCGGAAGTCACGCGTTACCTTCTGACCACGCCGCAAGGCCAACCGCGCAGCGATATCGGCGTCAAATTCACTGCGGACACATTGAACCTCAATGGCGCCATTACCACCCAGCGTGTGGGTGACAATACCCTGGTGTTGCCGCAACTGGTGTCCAGTTACGCGCTCGCGCCGGATCTCAAATTTGAAAGCCGCGCCACGTTCAGTAACTTGAATCGCGCTTTTCCCACTGGTGGCGATGCGATCGAAACCAGCCTGACTGCCAAGTCGTTCATTCCGATGCTCGGTGAAATCAAAGGCAGCGTCAGACGCGATACCACCGGCGAATCGCGTCGCAAGCTGCGCGTCAATATGAAAGACACACCGGTGCCTTCGCTGCTGGCCAAATCGCTGGTATTTAAAGCCAACGCGTCGGTCGAAGAAGTATCCGGCAAATTGCCCGGCACCGTGCAGACCGGCATCGAAACGGCGTTAGTGCAACGCTTAACGTCGAATACCACCTATAACCAACTCGGCTTTAAATACATCAATCAAACCGGTGCAACGCAATTTCAGCGCGAAGCCGCCGCGTTCAGCCGTTCATGGGCGCAGAACAATGTGTTGCGACTGGGTGTTGAATACGAACTCGCGCATCAAGACACCAGCCTGCAAAGCACCGTGCGATTTACGTGGAAGGGATTTTTCTAGCTCATGCATCTCATGGTGATGGGTTGCATGTCTTGATTCGTGTTTCGAAAAGACACTTCGACAGGCTCAGTGACCGGAACGGCAGCTTCGGTCACTGAGCCTGTCGAAGTGTCCTATTCATCACAAATACATGGAATAAGACTTCGTCACCAAAATTTAACTATCACCTCGCCAACACCCGCACTGCACGCGCCGCCGCCGCCGCGCGATTCTCCACGCCCAGTTTCACGAACACCTGCTCCAGATGTTTGTTCACGGTGCGCGGGCTGATCTGCATGATCTCACCGATGTCGCGGTTGGGCTTGCCGCGGCTGATCCATAACAACACTTCCGCTTCGCGCAGCGTCAACCGCAGGCTTTGTTGCAGCAGTTGTTCGTCGGTGCCTTGATGCGTTTCGGTGACGCGAAACAACAGTTCATCGGGTCCAATTGAACTCAGCATGGCAAATTCCAAGCAGCGTCCGCCGATCGGCAACATGGCGCGCGATTGATCGGGATCGCGTTCTTCACGCAATTTTTGTAACTGTGCGTGCACGGCTTCGGGAAGACTGGCGTCGCTATCTGCGTTTTGTTCGGGAAACAATTCAGCAAGCAGTTGTCGCGCCTTCGGTGTACACCACAACAAACGTCCGGCACGATCGGTGGCCAATAAAAATCGTCCCGAGGCATCGAGCACGGCTTGCGAACCCGAAGCCTTGCGCGCATTGGCCAGATGCACACGAATACGCGCCAACAATTCATCGACCACAATTGGCTTGGTCACATAGTCCACACCGCCGGCGGCGAGACCTTCGACCACGTGTTCGGTATCGCTCAAGCCGGTCATGAAAATCACCGGCAGGTTGGACAAGAACTTTTCATGCTTCAAGCGTCGGCAGGCTTCGAAGCCGCCCATGCCGGGCATCACTGCATCCATCAACACCAGATCCGGCGTGATCTGTTCAACCAGATCCAGCGCTGCTTCGCCATCGGTGGCGATGAGCACGGTATAGCCGGCGTGATCCAGGGTATCGGTGAGAAAGCCCAAGGTCTCGGGCGTGTCATCGACCACCAGCACGGTGTCACGACGCAGTGCGGAGCGAGTGGGTTGCGGATTGTTATGCATGGTGGTGCGCGACATCTTAACAACTAACTTGACGGCTAAGGCTGCGGAAGGGCGCAATGAATTGCGCCCCTACAGTACTGTGCCATCCTGCGTAGGGGCGCGATTTATCGCGCCCGACTACGGTGATGTGAACGCCATACACAGCCATTTTGTAAAGCGCCGTAAAAGAATCTGATTCACCCATTCTTGCGCATCCCTTCCAGCGTATTCATGAAGCGTCGCAGATCGAAGTTGGCAATCAAGCCGCGCAACTGCGTAACTGCACGTTTGTTATCGGCGTGCTCATCTTCAATGGCTTGCAACTTGGATTGAATGCCGCGAATGTGGCCGATGCGACCGAGTTGATACAGATCATCAAGATGATGTCGCGCATGCTCGGGCAAGGTGGCATTGGCATCATCGCTTTCATCCGGTGGCATGGTGGGTGTGTCGTACACCCATTTCAAGCGCAGCGACGAACCGATGTTTTCCAGCAGCACTTGCAGATCGATGGGCTTCATCACGAAGGCATCGTGTGCATGGCCTTCGCCACCTTCGTTATACTCATGCACATTAGCCGACACCATCATGATCTTGAGTGCTTGCAGTTGCGGCTGTTGGCGCAGTAGATCAGCCAGCTCCCAGCCCTTCATGTCCGGCATGGAGATATCGATCATCGCCAGGTCCGGTTCGCACTCGATGGCGCGCTGCAATCCTTCCTTGCCGTTGCTGGCGGTGAACAGCGAAAAATTCAACGGCTCCAGCAACTGCCGCACGATATCGATGTGCGTTGGGTCGTCATCCACCACCAGCAACTTGATGCGTGGCCCGACGTAATCGTTGACGCGTTGCGGCGCCGGCAAATCATGCGCCGTGTGCAGTGCTTCGGAAAGCAGCAGACGCACCTTGAAGCGAGTGCCTTCGTTAACGCTGCTGTGAATCTGGATATCGCCGCCCATGATCTGCACCAGCAGCTTGGTGATGGTCAATCCCAAACCCGTGCCAGGAATCTGGCGCACGCTTACTGCGGTGCCGCGTTCGAACGGCTGAAACACACGTTCCAGTTCTTCCGCTGGAATGCCGATGCCGGTATCACTGATTTCGAATTCGGCTACCTGACTGCGGTAAGTCATCTTGAACGCGGCGTGACCGCGTTCGGTGTACTTGATGGCATTCGACAGCAGATTGATCAACACCTGACGCAGACGCTTCTGATCGGTAAACACATAGCCAGGCAAGTTGCGCGGATACTCGACGCGAAACTCGATCCCCTTGGCTGCCGCCTGCAGGCGAAACATGTTGACGATCTGATCGAGGAAATCCTGCAGTTGTACCTTGTCGCGGCTGAGCTTGAGCAGGCCGCCTTCGATCTTGGAAATATCCAGCAAGCCATCGATCAAGTTGGCAAGATGTTCGGCGCTGCGCTTGATCACGCGCACCGAGTTGCCGGTGGGCGCCATGCCGCCGCGCTCCAGCAATTGCGCATAACCGAAGATGGCATTCAACGGCGTGCGAATCTCGTGACTCAATCCCACGATGTAACGACTCTTGGCGAGATTGGCCGCTTCAGCGACTTCCTTGGCTTTTTGCAATTCGGCATCGGTGCGTTGATGCGCTTCGATTTCCTCCATGAGCATGGTGGTTTGTCGCGCCGACTCGGCTTCAGCACTGCGGCGGCTTTCGTGCGCCAGCACCATCAACCATGCGGCAACGCCGGATAGCACCATCAACGACAAAAACACCAGCCACAACGTGTCGCTGATCACCGCGCGTGCGGCAGGCAACGCCGTGCTGTATTGCTGATTGATCAGCAGCAGCAGAAACGCAATGGCGAGATTGAATAGCAGCATCAGACCGAAGAATTGTCCGGCACGCGTATGCAATGCCGCCGCCACCGCGCGCGGCAGTAACTTGCCCAGCCATAGCGCCAGTTGTTCGGTGAAACGACTGCCTTGTTTGCACAGATCGCGACAGCGCGCTTCCAGCGTGCAACACAACGAGCAGATGGGACCGGAATACGCAGGACAGAAGGCAATGTCATTGCGTTCAAAATGATTCTCGCAAATGCAACACTTGATCTCCGCTGCATCGGCCAAGCCGGCATCGCGGCGCGCCAGGTAATAGCGACCCTTGGTGAGCCAGGCGATGATCGGTGCGGTGACGAACGCCACCACCAATGCCACGAACGGCGCGGCCACCTGCAGGTATTCGCCAAACACGCCGAGAAACGCCATGCTCGACAGCAGCACCGAAATCAGCAGTGCACCCACGCCGACGGGATTGATGTCGTACAGATGCGCGCGCTTGAATTCGATATGTTTGGGGCTGAAGCCCAGCGGCTTGTTGATCACCAGATCCGCCGTCAACGCGCCGATCCAGCCGGCGGCGAAGTTCGCATAGATCACCAGAATACTTTCGATGGCGCGAAAGATGCCGATCTCCATCAGCAGTAACGCCAGCACTACATTGAACACCAGCCACACCACCCGTCCCGGATGGCTGTGCGTCAAACGCGAGAAAAAGTTCGACCACGCAATCGAACCGGCATAGGCATTGGTGACGTTGATCTTCAATTGACACACGATCACGAAAATACCCATCAACACCAACGCCATCGATGGCGATTTGAACGTGTTGGTGAATGCCATGAAGTACATGTCAGTGGGCTGACTGGCTTGCTCGACGGGAATGCCATGCTTGAGTGCGACCACCGCAAGAAACGAACCCACGAGCAACTTGAAACCGCCGATGAATACCCAGCCAGGTCCGGTCGCCAGCAACGCGCCCCACCAGCCGGCCTGATTGCTGCTCTTGCGATTTGGCAAGAAGCGCAGGTAGTCCACTTGCTCGCCGATCTGCGGCAACAACGACAACAACACTGAGGCCGCAGCGCCGAACAGCAGTGGATCGACCGAGCCATCGGCACGACCTTGCCTGCCGGTGTATTCCGTCCATGACGCCACATCGCCGGGACTTTGCCAGGCGATGTAAATGATCGGCACGAATTGCAGCAACAACCAGATCGGTTGTGTGAGTAGTTGCATCTTGCTGATCAGGCGAAAACCAAAAATGGCAATCGGAATCACCACCAGCGAACTGATGAGATGCGCCACCGCCAGCGGAATATGAAACAGCATGCGCAACGCCATCGACATGATGCTGGCTTCGATGGCAAACAACAGAAACGTAAACGATGCATAGATCAGCGAGGTAACGGTCGAACCCATGTAACCGAAACCCGCGCCGCGGGTGAGCAGATCGATATCCACACCGGCTTTGGCGGCGTGATAAGCAATCGGCAAGCCGATGAGAAACATCAACACACTGAACGCCACCACCGCCCACAGGCTGTTGCTAAAGCCATACGAAATGGTGATGGCGCCACCAATCGCTTCGCACGCCAGAAACGAAATCGGTCCCAGCGCGGTATTGCCGACGCGGAACGACGACTTGCGCGCTTTATCGGCGGTGTAACGCAGCGCGTAATCTTCCAGCGTTTGCGTCGCCACCCATTGGTTGTACTGGCGACGCTCGCGCACAATGCGTTGCGGTGCGCTCATGCGTCGCGCCCTGCAGGCTGGCTGATGGAAACGGCAGCGAATCGATACGGCAAGTGGGCGGCTCCGCTACTCAAGTCGCACCGCGAAGGCCACTGCAAGGCCAATGGCTGCCTGGCTCAAGCAAGCCAGCTTCGCGTGCACTCAAACTATTTTGATTTTTGCTGAAATTGCACTGTTACATAGCAATTGCTATGCCATGGCTCGCTGTGCAGCCATCTGCATGGCCTGCCTAATCTAATGAGTGATCGTAACTCGACGCAATGATATTCGTGCGTAATCGGAGTGCAGAAAAGTAACCGCCTTGCACTAAGCGGACGCAAGTGTGCGTCGCACACCCGGCTCTACGTCAAATGACGCATACCCCACCTGTCGCGAACTTTTTATGGTGCCCGCCCAGAGCCTGTCAGACGTGAACAGGCCAACGATACCCGACGCACCAAACCAAATTAGAATTTTTGAGAGGTTCCAATGACATCAGGAAACAGACTTCGCAAAGGACTGGTACCGGCGCTGACGCTGGTGGCCAGCATGGTCAGCGCCACACTCGCTCAGGCGGCGGACACCATCAAGGTCGGCGTACTGCATTCATTGTCCGGCACCATGGCGATCAGCGAAACCACGCTGAAAGACACCGTACTGATGATGATCGACGAGCAGAACAAGAAGGGCGGGGTGCTGGGCAAGAAGCTCGAAGCAGTGGTGGAAGATCCCAACTCCGACTGGCCTACCTTTGCCATCAAAGCCGAGAAGCTGCTGGTACAGGACAAGGTCGCCGTGGTGTTCGGCTGCTGGACCTCGTCATCCCGCAAGTCGGTATTGCCCGTGTTCGAAAAGAACAACGGCATCCTGTTCTATCCCGTGCAATACGAAGGTGAAGAATCGCAACGCAATGTGTTCTACACCGGCGCAGCGCCGAATCAACAGGCCATTCCTGCCGTTGATTACTTGTTGAACGAGTTGAAGGTAAAGCGCTTCGTGCTGGAAGGCACGGACTATGTGTATCCGCAAACCACCAACAAGATTCTGAAAGCCTATCTGATCTCGAAGGGCATTCCTGAAGCTGATATCGCCGTGAACTACACGCCTTTCGGCTATTCAGATTGGCAGAGCGAAGTGGCCAAGATCAAGAAGTTCGGTTCGGCCGGCAAGAAGACCGCCGTGGTCTCGACCATCAACGGCGACGCGAACGTGCCGTTCTACAAGGAACTCGGCAACCAGAAGATCTCCGCTGAAGACATTCCAGTCGTGGCCTTCTCGGTGGGTGAAGAAGAACTGTCGGGTCTCGATGCCAAGCCATTGGTGGGTCACCTAGCTGCATGGAACTACTTCATGAGCGTGAAGAACCCGCTCAATACCGAATGGATCAACAAGTGGCACGCGTTCACCAAGAACCCGAAGCGCACCTTCAACGATCCGATGGAAGCCACCGTGATCGGTTTCCAGATGTGGGTGAAGGCGGTTGAAAAGGCCAAGACCACCGACGTCAACAAGGTGATCGACGCATTGCCCGGTACCGAAGCGCCAAACCTCACCGGCGGCACCGCCAAGATGCTGCCCAACCATCACCTCACCAAGCCCGTGCTGATCGGCGAAGTGCGTGCTGACGGTCAGTTCGACGTGGTATGGCAGACCAAGGGTCTGGTGCCCGGCGATGCTTGGACCGATTACCTGCCCGGCAGCAAGGACCTCGAAGCCGACTGGGTAACCTTGAAGTGCGGTAACTACAACAAGGTTACCAAGGTGTGCTCGAAGTAAGGATCGAGTGAAGTTTGCGATTCAATCGCAGCTTCACTATCTGGTAGCGATGGGAGCGCAGTGATGAACTGCGCTCCTGTTTGAACTCCTTAAGACACTTAAGGAACATGATTGATCCCGTTCGTCCTGAGCAGCGCGGCGTAGCGAAGGACTCTCTCTTCAGAATCCAAGAGCGTTTCGACAAGCTGCCTTAAGTTCGCCGAAGGCTCAACGCAAACGGTTATACAAATTAATTAGTCGTCTCTAATGGATGACTAATAGGCGGAAGACATTAGTGATCCTGTCACGCAAATTTTTGTCGACGCTGCTAGTGCTTATTAGTTTGTTCGGCGCTGCAGCCAGTCGAGCCGACCCACAACAAGACTACGCAGCCGCATTGGCACAACTGCCCAACGCGAGTTACAGCGACAAAAGCGACATCGTTAAAACCATCGTGACTTTGCAACAGCCCGGCGCGCGGCAAGTGCTGCAGGCGTTTCTTGACGGCATGCTGTACGCGCGTACTGCTGATGCGAAAATTTTCATCGTTACCGAGCAGGGCGATCAGTTTCAATTAGTCGATGCGCTGACACAAAAATCCGCTGGCAGCGCCGCGCAAACCGATTTCGACAAGATCGGCACCAACAACGGCCTGAGAAAATTACTGCGCAGCGCGATTGCACAGTTCGATCTCGCGAGTTCTGATAAAGCAGTGCGACTCGCTGCAGTGCGCGATGTATTGAACGATCCCGATGACGAAGTGATCAAGATTCTGCGCGAACGCGCCAATGTCGAACTCGACAGCAAGATAAAGAGTGAAATCAAACAAGGCCTCGCGCTGGCTGATTTGAGCAGCGACGCCGCCGACACGCGCCTGGTTGCCATCAACACCTTGTCCGGCAGCTTGAATCCCAATGTCTATAACCGCTTGCAGGCGATGCTCGAACAATCGGCCGACGGTAGCTACGCGGAACCCGACGATCGCGTCCGAGCCGCCGCACGCAAAGCGGTTGCACACATTGATCACTGGCGCACTTTCTACTCAATTATCGAGACCAGCTTCTTCGGTTTGAGTCTGGGTTCGGTGCTGGTGTTGTGCGCGATTGGTCTTGCCATCACCTTTGGTGTGATGGGCGTGATCAACATGGCGCATGGTGAACTCATGATGCTGGGCGCGTACACCACTTACGTGACGCAATTGCTCATGCCCAATCACATTGGCTTGTCGATTCTGGTGGCTATCCCTGCGGCATTCATTGTCTCGGCCTGTGTAGGCATGCTGATCGAACGCGGCGTGGTGAAATATTTATACGGCCGGCCATTGGAAACATTGCTGGCCACCTTTGGCGTGAGTCTCATCTTGCAACAGTTGGTCCGCAACGTGTTCTCTGCCAACAACCGTCCGGTAGAAACACCCGAGTGGCTGGCCGGTTCATTGCAGATCAACGAAGCGTTCTCGCTCACCTATAACCGCATCTATGTGGTGTTGTTCACCATCATCGTGTTTGTGGTGCTGCAGTTCATTCTTAAGCGCACCACGCTGGGCTTGAACGTACGCGCCGTTTCGCAGAATCGCGCGATGGCCAAAGCGATGGGCATTCGCTCCGAGTTTGTCGACATGCTGACCTTCGGTCTCGGCGCGGGCATCGCCGGTGTGGCCGGTGTCGCGCTAAGCCAGCTCACCAATGTCGGTCCCAATCTTGGTCAAGCGTATATCGTCGATGCCTTCATGGTGGTGGTGTTCGGTGGCGTCGGCAATTTGTGGGGCACGCTAGTGGGCGGCATGTCGTTGGGCGTGGCCAACAAAGTGATGGAACCTTACTTCGGCGCAGTGCTGGCGAAGATCTTAGTGCTGGTGTTCCTCATCCTGTTCATTCAGCGCAAGCCACGCGGGTTGTTCCCGCAGAAAGGCCGCGCGGCGGAGCACTAATGGACACCAGTAAAGCTCTAATTGATTCCGTTCGTCCTGAGCTTGTCGAAGGATTCTTCGACAAAATCTCAGAACGTTTCCCCCTTCGACAAAATCAGGGTTCAACGCGAACGGAGAATAAATAGATGTCGCTTAGTCAGTTCCTTTCGCCATTGCGCACCGATCGCGGCGGGCAAGCGGTGCTCATCACCCTCGCATTGGTCGCGATCATTGTGCCCATCCTGCATCTCGCACTGCCACAGTCATCGCCTTTGTATGTGTCCTCGTACAGCGTGACGCTGGTTGCCAAGTACATGTGCTATGCCTTGCTCGCCATTTCGGTGGATCTGGTATGGGGTTACTGCGGCATCCTGAGTCTGGGGCACGGCGCGTTCTTCGCGCTCGGCGGTTATGCGATGGGCATGTATCTGATGCGTCAGATCGGCAGCCGCGGTGTGTATGGCGATCCGATTCTTCCCGACTTTATGGTGTTCCTGAACTGGCATGAATTGCCGTGGTTCTGGCATGGCATGAACATGTTCTGGCTGGCGATGTTGATGGTGATTCTGGTGCCGGGCTTGCTGGCTTATCTATTCGGCTGGCTGGCATTCCGTTCGCGCGTCACCGGCGTCTACTTATCCATCATCACGCAAGCACTTACCTATGCATTGATGATTGCCTTCTTTCGCAATGACATGGGTTTCGGCGGCAACAACGGCTTCACCGATTTCAAAGATATTCTCGGCTTCGACATCAACAAGCCGAGCACACATGCCACCTTGGTGGTGATTACCGCATTGGTACTGGCATTGAGCTACATCGCCTGTCGTTACATCGTGGCATCGCGCGCCGGCCGTGTGATTCAGGCCGTGCGCGATGCAGAGAGTCGGGCGCGCTTCATCGGGTATCGCGTCGAGTCATACAAAGTCTGGGTGTTTGCCTTCTCTGCGGTACTGGCCGGCATCGCCGGTGCGTTGTATGTGCCGCAGATCGGCATCATCAATCCCAGTGAGTTCTCGCCGATCAACTCCATCGAAATCGTCATCTGCGTGGCGGTGGGTGGGCGCGGTACCTTGTATGGCGCGGTCGCGGGCGCGGTGCTGGTCAATGTGCTCAAGACCTATTTCACCACGGCCATTCCCGAGTTCTGGTTGTACGTGCTCGGCGCGATTTTCATCCTGGTGACCATCTTCCTGCCCAAAGGCGTAGTCGGTTTACTGGAGTCAAAAAAGGCGCGCGATAAAGCTGATGCAGTGCCGGAGGCAAAAGCAGCATGAGCGCGATGCAACGCCTGAAGCATTTTACGGGATGGAGCAGCGTCACCAAGGCAGCACGCGGCCCCGCGCCGGATACGTCGCACGACAACATTTTGTATCTCGAAGACATCACCGTCAGCTTCGATGGCTTCAAAGCATTGAACGCACTCACGCTATACATCAAGGCCGGCGAGCTGCGTTGCATCATCGGTCCCAACGGCGCCGGCAAGACAACCATGATGGATGTCATCACCGGCAAGACGCGACCCGACAGTGGCAGCGCGTTTTTTGGTCAGACCATGAACCTGCTGGAAATGACCGAACCTGAAATCGCGCAAGCCGGCATCGGTCGCAAGTTTCAAAAGCCCACGGTGTTCGAACAACACAGCGTGTTTGAAAATCTGGAACTCGCCATGACCGGCAACAAGGCCGTATGGCCCAACCTGCACGCCCGGCTCGATGGCGCACAACGTGCACGCATCGACGAAGTGCTGGAAACTATTAATTTGAAAGATCATGTGCGACGTCGCGCCGGTGCGTTATCGCATGGTCAGAAGCAATGGCTGGAAATCGGCATGCTGCTGATGCAAGACCCGCAGTTGTTGTTGGTCGATGAACCCGTCGCCGGCATGACGCCACAAGAAACCGAACGTACTGCGGAGTTGCTCACCTCACTGGCAGGCAAACATTCGGTCGTTGTGGTTGAACACGACATGATCTTTGTGCGGTCAATTGCAAAAACCGTGACGGTATTGCATGAAGGCCATGTGCTGGCCGAAGGCAGCATGGATGAAGTGCAGAACAATGCGATGGTGAAGCAGGTGTATCTGGGTGAGTAAGCATTTCAAGAACACCCTCACCCCAACCCTCTCCCTCAGGGAGAGGGGGCGGAATGATGCTGCCAACTTTTCTTCACCCTCTCCCTCAGGGAGAGGGCAGGGTGAGGGTGATTCCGAATGCTGAACATCAAAGCCCTCAACCAGTTCTATGGCGGCAGCCACACCTTGTGGGATGTCGACATGACCGTGTCCACCGGTTCCATCACTTGCTTGATGGGTCGTAACGGTATGGGCAAGACAACGCTGTTACGCAGCATCATGGGATTGACCAAAACCCAATCCGGTACGATCGAATATGAAGGCCAGGACATTCGCACCTTGGCGCCGGAGCGACGCGCGCCCTTGGGTGTCGGCTACGTACCGCAGGGCCGCGAGATTTTTTCGCAACTGACGGTGGAAGAAAATCTGCGCACCGGCCTGCCGATCCGGAAAGACAAAGCCAAGAACATTCCCGAGCACATCTTCGAGATGTTCCCAGTGCTCAAGCAAATGCTCAAACGCCGTGGCGGCGATCTATCCGGCGGTCAACAACAACAGCTCGCCATCGGTCGAGCGTTGATCATCGAACCGCGCTTCCTGATTCTCGACGAACCCACCGAAGGCATCCAGCCCAACATCGTGCATGAAATTGGTGAAGTGCTGCAGAAGCTTAATCGCGAACAGGGATTAACGATTCTGCTGGTCGAACAGAAGTTGCCCTTCGCACGCCGCGTCGCCAGCGAGTTTCGTATCATTGACAAGGGTCGCTTGGTGGTGGGCGGCAAGATCAATGAATTGAGCGATGAGCTGGTGAAGCATCATTTGACGGTGTAATTCGCATGCGATTGGCATCGGCTCCCGATATTTCTCAATGCGAATCCAGCGCGGTATCGAAATGTGTTGGGGTCGTTCGCGAACGACCCTTCTTCATATTGAAGAGGGCGGTTCGCAAACCGCTTCTACGCGAAATTTCAGAAGCGAGAATAAAAAGCACTTCGACAGGCTCAGTGGCCGGAGCACTGTTATTCCGGTCACTGAGCCTGTCGAAGTGTCCTGGCTTCATAGAGAAATTCAAGACCACATCAACATCCACCACGCAACGCGTTCATCGCCTATCATCAACCCATGAACGCCAAGCTCGCGCCAACCATCACTACACAGAGCAACTGGCACGCCGAGCTGCAATTGGGTTTTGCATACGAGTCCGAACGCACCGTGCTGCGCCATCGCAAGCACGTCGGACCGTTGGTGGTGCAACGACCGTTTTATCCCGAAGGCCCGGTATGTCATGTCTACGTGGTGCATCCGCCGGGCGGTATTGCCGGCGGCGATCACCTGCAGTTGCGTGTGCAGTTGCAAGCCTCGACGCACGCGTTGTTGACCACGCCGGCCGCCACCAAGTTTTATCGCGCTGCGCCAGGACGCGTGTCGCTACTGCAGCAACACTTGCAGGTGCAAGCCGCGACGTTGGAATGGTTGCCTCAGGAAACCATTTACTTCAATCAAGCGCAGGCGCGCAGCACGACGCGCATCGACCTCGATGCGGCATCGCGCTTCATTGGCTGGGAGCTCAATTGTTATGGGCGCATTGCTGGTGATGAACCCTTTGTTGCCGGCGACGTGCGGCAAGGTCTGGAACTCTGGTTGAACGGCAAACCCCTGCTGCTGGATCATCTGCATATCGCGGGCAGTGCGCCGATGCAACACGCCGCGTGGGGCTTGCATGGCAAGTGTGCCTTGGGCACCTTACTCGCGTATCCCGCGACGAATGACGCTGTACAGGCAGTGCGTGACTTGCAGTTGGATGAATCGTTGAGCGTGACGCTGGTGGATGATGTGTTGGTGTGTCGTTGCCTGAATAGCGATGGCGCCCTGTTGAAACGCAATCTGTTGCAGGTGTGGCAATGCTTGCGTCCACGTATCGTGGGACGCGCAGCGGTGCTACCGCGAATTTGGGCGACGTGAATCAGTAACGGATAACGAAAGCAGCGATGAACTCAATGACGATCTCGACAGCAGCGAAGGTATCAAGGTTTCTGTCATGGAATTAACGCCAAGAGAAAAAGACAAGCTGCTGCTGTTCACTGCAGCCTTGCTCGCCGAGCGCCGCAAAGCGCGCGGCTTAAAGCTCAATTATCCCGAAGCCGTGGCCTATATCTCTGCCGCCATCATGGAAGGCGCGCGTGATGGCCGAACGGTCGCCGAGTTGATGAGTTACGGCGCCACCTTGTTAACACGCAATGACGTGATGGACGGTATCGCCGAGCTGATTCCCGAAGTGCAAGTGGAAGCAACGTTTCCCGATGGTACCAAGCTTGTCACTGTGCATCAGCCGATCGTTTGAAGAATGATATGAACAACGAACGCGTGAATTACTACGTAGCGGTCGGGCATGCCCGACCCGCGATGGTGAGGCGTTTTCAGAAGGGCGAGGCATGCCTCGCCCCTACCTGTGTTTGATGGAGGCTAAATGATCCCCGGCGAATACTTCATCGAGCCCGGCGACATCGAACTCAATGTCGGTCGCGACACCGTCACTGTGAAAGTGGCCAACAGTGGTGATCGTCCCATTCAAGTGGGTTCGCACTATCACTTCTTTGAAACCAACAACGCGTTGCAATTCGATCGCGCCAAGACGCGTGGCTTTCGCTTGAACATCGCCTCGGGCACAGCCGTGCGTTTCGAGCCGGGACAAACGCGTGAAGTGGAGCTGGTGCGTTACGCGGGTGAGCAGAAGGTGTATGGCTTTCAGCAGAAAGTGATGGGGAAGTTATGAGTTTTTCTCGACACCCCCACCCTAACCCTCCCCTGCTGACGCAAGGGAGGGGACCAGATGCAATCCGAGTCTCAATTCTTGCCCCCTCCTCCGCTTGCGGGGGAGGGTTGGGGTGGGGGCAGTCAGCCACGCAGGTATATCCGCAATGACCCACATGTCCCGCCATGCCTACGCCGAAATGTTCGGTCCCACCATCGGCGATCGCGTCCGTCTCGGCGATACCGAACTCATCATCGAAGTGGAAAAAGACTTCACCATCTACGGCGAAGAAGTGAAGTTCGGTGGCGGCAAAGTGATTCGCGATGGCATGGGTCAGAGTCAACGCTGCGCAGCCGACGTGGTGGACACCGTCATTACCAATGCACTCATCGTCGATCACTGGGGCATCGTCAAGGCCGACATCGGTTTGAAAGCAGGGCGCATCTTCGCCATCGGCAAAGCAGGCAACCCCGATGTACAACCGGGTGTGAACATCGTCATCGGCCCTGGTACCGAAGTGATTGCTGGCGAAGGCTTGATCGCCACGCCAGGCGGCATCGATTCGCATATTCACTTCATCTGTCCACAACAAGTGGAAGAAGCATTGATGTCCGGTATCACCACCATGATCGGTGGCGGCACTGGTCCTGCTGCCGGCACCAACGCGACCACGTGCACCTCAGGCGTGTGGTACATCGAACGCATGTATCAGGCGCTGGAAGATCTGCCGATGAATTTTGGTTTGACCGGCAAGGGCAATGCATCGTTGCCCGAGGCATTGGTTGAACAGGTCGAAGCCGGCGTGATTGGTCTAAAGCTGCATGAAGATTGGGGCACCACTCCTGCGGCCATCGATTGCTGCTTGAACGTGGCCGACCAGCACGATGTGCAAGTGGCCATTCACACCGATACCTTGAATGAATCTGGCTTCGTTGAAGACACCGTCGCTGCGATCAAAGGTCGCGCCATTCACACCTATCACACCGAAGGCGCCGGTGGCGGTCACGCACCCGATATCATCAAGGTGTGCGGCGAAGCCAATGTGTTGCCTTCGTCCACCAATCCGACGCGGCCTTACACCATCAACACCATCGATGAGCATCTCGACATGTTGATGGTGTGTCATCACCTCGATCCGGGCATTGCCGAAGATGTGGCCTTTGCCGAGTCACGCATTCGTCGCGAGACCATCGCGGCTGAAGACATCCTGCACGACCTCGGCGCGTTCTCGATGATTTCGTCAGACTCGCAGGCCATGGGTCGCATCGGTGAAGTGATCACACGCAGTTGGCAAACTGCACACAAGATGAAAGTGCAACGCGGCGCATTGCTGCAGGATTCGGCACGCAACGATAACTTCCGAGTTAAACGCTATGTGGCGAAGTACAGCATCAACCCCGCGCTGACGCATGGCATCGCGCATGAGGTGGGGTCGATTGAAGTGGGCAAGCTGGCGGACATTGTGCTGTGGCGTCCGGCATTCTTCGGCGCGAAGACCGCGCTCATTATCAAAGGCGGCATGATTGTCGCCGCGCCAATGGGCGATGCCAACGCATCCATTCCCACGCCGCAACCCGTGCACTTTCGTCCCATGTTCGGCGCACTCGGCGGTGCCCGTCACGCGACCTCAGTGAGCTTCGTGTCGCAAGCGGGTTTGAATCGCGGCATGGCCGACAAGCTGGGTTTGAAAAAGCGCCTGGTCGCGGTGAAAGGCACGCGCACCGTGCGCAAGAAAGATTTGCTCCACAACGACTATCAACCGCATATCGAGGTGGATGCGCAAACCTATGAAGTGCGCGCCGATGGTCAGTTGCTGACGTGCGAGCCGGCGCAGGTATTGCCGCTGGCGCAGAAGTATTTTTTGTTTTGATGTGTTTAAAAAGGGCGAGGCATGCCTCGCCCCTACGACGCGGCTTCGTAGGGGCGACACATGTGTCGCCCGTTCCAAGTTCTCTTCTCCAATCCCCTCTCCCCTTGCGGGAGAGGGTTAGGGTGAGGGGAATGATTGAAGATTCATTGAAGATTTTTTTGGAACATCCTCACCCCAACCCTCTCCCTTAAGGAGAGGGAGTTAAGACGGCATGACTTTGTTATCGATTACACAACGCCTCGTCGATAAACGCCCCGCACAGGCGAAGTTGATTCTGCCCTTCGAATCAAGGCAGAAAAGCCGTCTGCGGACCGTACTCGATAGCGGTGAAGAAGTTGGCTTGATGCTGGAACGCGGCATCTTCCTGCGTGGTGGCGATTGCCTGCTTGCCGATGATGGTCGCGTCATTGAAGTGATTGCCGCACCTGAAGAAGTATCGGTAGTGACAGCCGATGACCCTTGGGCTCTGGCACGCGCTGCTTATCACTTAGGTAATCGTCATGTCTCCGTGCAAGTCGGCACCGGCTGGTTGCGTTATCTGCATGATCATGTGCTCGATGACATGGTGCGTGGTCTCGGCTTTGTGGTAACGACAGAACAACAACCATTTGAACCCGAAGCCGGTGCGTATGCGCATTCCGGCGCCGACAACACGCATCATCATTCATTCGTACTCAGTCCACAGCATCCGCATCGACATGTCTGACCAAGCTCAATCATTGACCATGTTGCGTCTGTGCCAGTTGGTGAGTCCGGCGCTGCCGATCGGTGCGTACAATTTTTCGCAAGGGCTGGAATACGCGGTGCATCTTGGCCATGTGCACGATGAAGCGTCGACAGCCGACTGGGTGCTCGGTGTGGCTGAGCATGCCGTGGGCACACTGGATTTGCCGCTGCTACTGCGTATGCACGATGCATGGACTCATCAAGATGAATTCACCGCGCGTTCCTGGAGCGTCTACTTGTTGGCGTCGCGCGAAACCACGGAGTTGCGCGCCGAGGAACGTCATCTCGGCCGGTCACTTGCCAAGGTGCTGGTGTCATTGCAAATCGATAAAGCCGCCGAGTGGACGCAGGACGGCGATGCGAGTTATGCCTGTCTATTTGCACTCGCAGCCAGCGAGTGGCAGATCGATCGTGCGCAAGCAGCAACGGCGTATCTGTGGGCATGGTGCGAGAATCAAGTGCTCGCTGCGTTGAAGCTTTTGCCTTTGGGTCAGACTGCCGGGCAACGCATTCTCAACGAGTTGTTGCTCAAGATTCCTGGCATCGTCGAAGGCGCCTTGCTGCTCACCGACGGTGAGATCGGCGTTGCCACGCCGTTGCAAGGCATGGCCAGCGCCTGGCATGAAACGCAATACACCCGTTTATTTCGCTCTTGATTGGTTCAACGGAAATCCTACTCATGAAAGCTAGATACCTCGCTGCTGTACTCGGCCTGCTGCCAACCTTGGCCTTCGCGCACCCTGGTCATGGTCTTGAACATGACCTGCATTCGGGATTTGTTGCCGGCGTACTGCATCCGTTCACTGGCTTGGACCATCTCGCCGTCATGTTGGCGGTGGGTGTATGGGCTGCACAACTAGGTGGCCGCTTACGTTACGCGTTACCGGCAAGTTTTATTGTGTTGATGCTGGCCGGTGCAATGCTCGGTATAAGTGGTGTGCATATCGGCGCGAGCGAACAAGGCATTGCCGCTTCGATATGCGTGATGGGTTTGTTGCTTGCGTTTGCGGTGCGCTTGCCTGCGGCCGCCAGTGTGCTGTTGATCAGTAGCTTTGCGGTATTTCACGGTTATGCGCATGGCATTGAAGCGCCGCACCAAACAAACATTGTTGCGTACTTGAGTGGCTTTGCGATGAGCACCGCTGCATTGCATGTGGTTGGTCTTGCTATTGGTGCTGTGCTGCTAAGTTATGAACAAAGCAAAACATTGCGCTGGGCAGGTGCTGCAATGACATTGGGTGGATTGGCCCTGTTTGTAGGGTGAATTGGTTTTTGTAGGTCGGGTTTTAACCCGACAACGACGCCAGATGTCGGGTTAAAACCCGACCTACAATTGGAGTTTTAATCAATGTCGAGCCAAGTATTACGCATCGGAGTAGGTGGCCCAGTGGGCTCAGGCAAAACCGCCTTGGTCGATGCGCTATGCAAACGCCTGCGCGATCGCTATCGCATTGCCGTGGTCACCAACGACATCTACACGCGCGAGGATGCGGATTTTCTGATTCGCAGTCAGGCACTCACACCGGATCGCATTCGCGGCGTGGAAACCGGCGGTTGTCCGCACACTGCAATACGCGAAGATGCGTCGATGAATCTCTCGGCCATTGACGATCTCATGCATCACTTTCCTGACCTTGAAGTAATCATCGTCGAAAGCGGCGGCGACAATCTCGCTGCCACCTTCAGCCCCGAGTTATCCGATCTCACCTTGTACGTGATCGATGTGGCCGCCGGTGACAAGATCCCCCGCAAAGGCGGCCCCGGCATCATGCGTTCCGATCTGCTCATCATCAACAAGATCGATTTAGCTCCCCATGTCGGCGCGTCGCTTGAAGTGATGGATCGCGACGCAAAGAAAATGCGTGGCGCAAAACCGTTTGTGTTTACCAACCTCAAGACCAGTCATGGACTGGATACGGTGATTGATTTCATTATCAAGCAGGGGATGTTGCGGGCGGCGTAGAAAGTTAGCAGCGTGTCGAAGGGTTCCGACTCTGCATCATTCCGAGCGTGGCCTACTAATAGATAGCAGGCGCTCGCATTAATTGTAGATATCACCGCCGCCAAAACATCGGCGTAATCAACACCACCAGTGGATACACCTCTAATCGTCCCAGCAACATGGCGAGGATGCAGATCCATCTTCCTGCGGTGGTGAGGGTGGTGAAGTTGTTTGCGACGTCGCCGAGGCCGGGGCCGGTGTTGTTCATGCAGGTGGCGATGGCGGAGAAGGCGGTGATCTGCGTTTCGCCGGTGGCGATCAGCAGCACCATCAATACGCCGAAGCTACCGACGTAGATGGCGAAGAAACCCCACACGGCATCGAGAATGCGCCATGGCACCGGGCGCCCGCCGATCTTCACGGGAAACGTCGCGTTGGGATGCACGAGACGGTTCACTTCACGCGTGCCTTGTTTCCACATCAACAGCCAGCGAATCACTTTCATGCCGCCGGCGGCGGAGCCGGCACACCCACCGGCGAAGGTCATCAGGATCAACATCACCGGCAATGCGCCGGGCCAGACGGTGAAGTCGGTGGCGACGAAGCCGGTGCTGGTCATCATCGAGACGGTGTGCAGCAATGCGCTGCGTATCGCGAAGCCTTTATCGTGAAAGGTCTGATGGGCAATCAACGTGGCCGTAAACACCACGGTGGCGACCACCAGCAGCGCGACATAGGCGCGAAATTCGGTGTCGCGAAAATAATCGCTGAAGCTCAGGCGGCGCCAGGCGAGAAAGTGCAGCGAAAAGTTGATGCCGCCGATGAACATGAAAATGATGGCGATGAATTCAATGGCCGGGCTGTTGAAGTAGGCGAGGTTGGCGTCGTGGCTGCTGAAGCCACCGGTGGATACCGTGGAAAAGCTATGACCGATGGCATCGAATGGCGTCATGCCGGCTGCCCAGTAGCTGCCGGCGCATGCAGCGGTGATTAGCACATACACAATCCACAACGCTTTCGCTGTTTCTGTAATGCGCGGCGTCATGCGCGCGTCTTTAATTTGTCCCGGTGTTTCCGCGCGCAACAACTGCATGCCACCGATGCCGAGCATCGGCAGCAACGCAACGGCCAGCACCACCATGCCGATACCGCCCAACCATTGAATCTGGTGACGGTAGTACAGCAACGACTTCGGCAGATCATCGAGTCCAGTGAGAATCGTCGCGCCGGTCGTCGTAAAGCCGGACACCGCTTCAAACACCGCATCGGTGAGGGCGATGTCGGGACGACTCGACAGAATCAATGGCACTGCACCCGCGACACCTAACACCACCCAAAACAACGCCACCACCAGGAAGCCATCGCGCAAGCGCAATTCGCGATCCTGTTTGCGCACCGGCAGCCAGATCAGCAGGCCGATGACCAGCAAGCCGGTGAAGGCATCGAAGAACGACGCTGAGTTGCCATCGGCGAAATGCAGCGACACAGCAATCGGCGGCAACATGGTGACGCTGAACAGCATCAGCAGAATGCCGAGAATGCGTTGAACGGCGAACAGGTTCATGGTGCGGTCTTTAAATTAATGGGGTCAGCGACGCCGATGCGGCACGTCAAACAACCGCTCCACTGCATCGATCTGGCGACGATCGGTGAGGAACAGAATGACGTGATCGTCGCGTTGCACCACGGTGTCGTGATGGGCAATCAACACTTCATCGCCGCGCACGATGGCGCCGATAGTTGCGCCTTCGGGCAACGGGATGTCGGCAATCTTGCGACCGATGACGCGGCCTTCGCCTTGAATGCCGTGGGCAATCGCTTCGATGGCTTCGGCGGCGCCGCGGCGCAGCGAGTGCACTTGCACCACATCGCCGCGACGCACATGCGCCAGCACTGAACCGATGGTGATGATGGGCGGCGAGATGGCGACGTCGAGATTGCCGCTTTCCATCAACTCCGCATAGGCCGGTCGATTGATCAGCGCCATAACTTTCTTCGCGCCCAGTCGCTTGGCGAGCATGGCGGAAAGAATGTTGGCTTCTTCGGCATTGGTGACGGCAACGAACACATCCGCGCTGTCGATGTTTTCTTCCAGCAACAACTCTTCATCCGACGCATCGCCAGTCAACACAATGGTGTTGCCAAGCTGCTCGGAGATACGTCGTGCGCGACGGCCTTCGCGTTCGATGATCTTGACTTGATGCGTTTGTTCCAGCTTCTGCGCCAGTCGGAAACCAATGTTGCCGCCACCGGCGATCACGATGCGACGCACCGGATCTTGCAGACGCTGCATCTCATTCATCACCAGACGAATGTCTTTGCGCGCCGCGAGAAAGAATACTTCATCGCCATTCTCGATCACTGTGTCGCCGGTGGGCATGATGCTTTGTCCGCCGCGGTACAGCGCCGCCACGCGCGCATCGGAATTCGGAATGTGTTCGCGCAGCGTGCGTAGCCGTTGGCCCACCAGTAGACCGCCGCTACGCGCACGTGTGCCCACCATGCGCACCTTGCCGTCGGCGAAGTCCAGCACCTGCAAGGCGCCGGGATAACGAATCAATCGCGCCACGTGTTCGGTGACCAATTGCTCGGGGCTGAGCGTCACGTCGACAGCAAAGGCGCGATCTTCATCGGCGAACAGCTTGCTGTACTGCGTGTATTCGCCCGAGCGAATGCGGGCGATGCGCGTTGAGTCTTTGTTATACAGTGCGGCCACGATCTGGCAGGCCACCATGTTGACTTCGTCGCTGTTGGTCAGGGCAATGAACACATCGGCTTGTTTGGCGCCGGCGGCTTCGAGAATGGAAGGCTGTGCACCGTTGCCGACAATGGTGCGGATATCCAGGCGATCCTGCAGATCGCGTAGCAAGCTTTCGTCGCGGTCGATAACCGTAATTTCGTTGGCTTCTTCGCGAGCCAGATGTTGTGCCGCCGTGCGGCCCACCTGTCCGGCTCCCATAATGATGATCTTCAAAGCGTCACCTCAACCTAAATACAGCGATCGCGTCGGCCGTTTATGCACCGACCGCAATGACGGTCAGGTTGCAGGCCGGGTGCTGCAGTGCGGCGCATTGTAGCCGAGAACCTCAGGACAAGTTCCAGCGTTGCATGCATCTGACTCCCTCTCCCTCTGGGAGAGGGTTGGGGTGAGGGTGGAGCAGGTCGATCAACACTTTAAGAGCACCCTCACGCTGTCTCTCTCCTTAGAGGGAGAGAGGACGCTTAACTCAAGTAATAAGTAAGTGATGGTTGTTAACCGCGCCATTGAGCAAGAGCAAGTCATGCGGGTACGCCGAACCCTCGAACTTAATGCCTATGTATTGAGCAGTATGGCGCTCATTTCAGCCGCGCTTTCTCCGCCTTGCACACTTCGCACTCCGGTGCATAACGGCGAATCAGTTGATCGAATAGCGCACGCACCTGCTGTTGTTGCTGCAGTTTTGCGGCGCGTTGCTCATCGGGAAAAAACTCCAGCCAGCGCAGTTGCGTCATCGCATTGCCCATCGCGGTCAGATACAGCACGGTCCATTGCGTATGGCTGGTATCGCCCACGGGCTTGAAGGACAGCATGTGTTCCGCATCCAGACTGATGACTTCGCTGTTCAAGTTCGGCAACGTTGCTGCGCCACTCGCCTGCAGCTCGCCCCCCAGGCGTGGTTCAACATGCGTTTGCGTATAGCCCAACGTTCTGAGGCCGCCATCGCTGGTGAACAAGGTCCACGCATCGGCGGCGGGCAGATTGATGATGGCATCGGTGCTGAGCGAGGCGGCGTGTGTAGGCCATGAGATCGTGCTTAGCAGCAGATACGTCAGCAACGCAATGTGTGAGCGTGGCGAAAATAAGCGCATGGTAAAAGCCTGGTTAAAGGATTGAGGGCTGTCATTTCGACCGAAGGGAGAAATCCTGCTTCAGGAGCAAGATTTCTCCCTTCGGTCGAAATGACAGACTGAACTGCAGTAGTCAAAAAAAGCTCAACTTAAACCAATTCACCGATCGATCTTGTATTCCACATCCGCGCCTTTCGCCTCGCCGGCTTCGGTCTTGATGGTCCAGTGATCGCTTAAGGTGTAACGCAGCTTTACCGTGTTGATGGCTTCGGTCAGCGAAATGCCATAACTGATAAATAAACGCGGCGACAGAAACTTGCCCAGCACCAGCGAGCTTTGATTCTTGGTATCGGTCTCCACGCCCACTTGCTCAAGGCCGATGCGTCGGCCGAGTTGTGCAGCCAGAAAGCCGCCGCCCTGGATGGCCAGTGTGTTGCTGGCGGAACGAACGGTGTTGGCTTCGCCGCTTTGCAGTTCATCGAGCGGCTTGCCGATCAGCAGGTACGACACGATCTGCGTTTGCGACATGGTCGGGTCGGAATAGAACTGCAAGCGCGGCGCCCGCAGAATGCCGCGCACATTCACACCGACGGTGATCTCGTTGATCTTGCGTTCCGCTTGAATATCGAGACCAGGATCGCCCAGCGGCGTGTTGTCGAACAGCAGTCGGCCGCGCTTGATATCGAGCTTCTGTCCATAAATTTCATAGCTGCCGTTATTCACGCTGAGTTCGCCACTGCCGACGGTGGTGTCGCCGGTATGCATGCGGGTGCTCACTGCGCCGCCAAGTCTGCCTTGCAGTCCCAACGCATCGATGTTGACGTTATCGCCCAGACGAATGCTCACCTCGCTGTTGATGGTCCAACTATTGAGCTGTCGCTCCAACGCGGCATCGGTTTTGAAATGCGCATCGGCAGAAGTCTGGACTGCGCCCACTACTTCTTTCGGTTGCAAGCGCGCTTCGGGAATCAGTACTTCGCCTTTCACGTCGACATGCCGGTCATTAATCGCAAACTGCAGATCGGGCGAAGCAAGTACGCGATACTCGGGCAGGTCCGCTACCAACAAGCGATCGCCCTTAAGGTGCAGGTCGCCGGCCAGCTTGGCATCGCGCCAACTCAAATTACCGCTGGCATTCAATACACCGTCGCCGGCATTGCCTTGCGCGGTGTACTGCATTTGATCCGAATCCACCTGCGCAGTGAACTGCAAGCCGCGCAGCGCCAGATTGGTTTGATAAAAGTCCAGCTCGCCCTGCAGCAGTTGCACCGTGCCGGCGAAGTGCGGCGACAACGCCGTGCCCGACAATTGCAACGCTGAAGCCAGCGTGCCCGCCGCGCGATCGACGTTGTTCACGAACACCGGAATCAACTTGGCATCGCTGCTACTCAAGGCCAGCACACCGCTGAGTGGCCAGCTATCGAAGCCCGCACCACGCGTGCGATCGAGATTGGCCGTCAGGCTAAATACGGTCTGCTCACTCAAGCGCAATTCAGTGGTGGTCTGCACCAGCGCAGGCGTCGCATTCATCTGCACTTCACCTAACGTGATCGGCAACACTTCTTCGCGACCCGCGCCTGAGCGATAACGAATGCTGGCATCGCTCAACCGCACACCGGCTGCGCCTTGCCACGGCGCGCCGTTTATTGCCGAGAGATTCAGTTCGCCATTTACCGTGGCTTGCAGGCGCGTGGTATCAGTCAGCGCCGAGTTGCTGATCGACAGCGGCAGATCCTTGACATCAGCATGCGCATTCCACGTGACGATGCCGCGCTTATCGCGCGACCAATCTGCATCAGCACAGCCCTGTCCATTATTAACTTGCCCACTGCCGACTTTCACGCACAAGCCCTGCACCTGCGACTTGTCGGCGCTGAATTGCCATTCGCTGGGTTGTAGCAGATCGAGGCGCACTGCTTGTTTGTCGTCGAGCAATTGCAGCTTGTACAGCACGCCATGATAGCGATCGTTTTCATACGCTGCGCCGGCATAAATGTTGACGCCATAGCCCTTGGGCACCATCGAGTTGATCAACAGTCCACGCAAGCCCAACTCATGACCACTGGTGCGGCCATTGCTGATCAAGCGCACTTGCTCCATGCCATTGGCACCATGCATCAGCTTCGCGGCCGTCACTTCGATGTTTGAATCAGTGCGATCGGTAAGATCGGCGCGTGCATCGAGCTGCAACGATTCCACCTGCGTGCCGGCATAACTCAGGCGCTTCGCTTGTCCATTCGCGATCAACAACGGCCGCTCGGCGTCGCCGATGATTTCACCGATCATGTTCACATCGCCGGCGATATCGGGATGCAATTGCTGCAAGGCCGGTGCAATCAAACTGAATTTCAAATTGTTCTGCGGGCCGATCATGCCTTGCGCAGTGAGATGCGAACGTCCCCATTGCGCATCCACCGCATCGGCTTGCCAGCGCTTGCCTTCGCGTTGCACACGGCCGCTGGCATTCACTGCTTGCTTGCGCAGCATGCCGGTGAGCGATTGCACGCGCACATCGAACTGGACTTGTTTATCGAAGCCGCGGCCTTTACCGCTGGCTTTGATATTCAACGCACCCGGCCAAGCCGATTGCAACGCCACTGGATTGAGATTCGCGCCGTTCAATTCGAATTGCCAATTGCGCGGTAATGCAAATTGCACAGTGGCCGAACCGCTGGCCGTGCCTTGCAACGTGTTGGCGGTGTAATGCGCCAACGTGATGTCGCCGGTGCGCAGCTCGCCGTTGGCCTGCACTTGCGTGAGCGGCCAGAACGCCGTGCGCACGTCGCCTTGCACGTCGAATTGATACGGCAAGGTGCCGCGTAACGTCAATGAGCCTTGCGGGCTTACAAAGTAAGCATGCTCATCGTTGGCATGCAGCGGCCAGCGCAGTTGTTGCCACGAGCCGTGCATATCCAGCAGCGGCTTGCTGCCGGTCTGAAGAGTGATCGTGCCTTGCGTACGCGTGCGTACTCCCGTTGCAGGCACAGCCACATCGGCGCGATCGATGCTGAACACGCGCTGTGCATAGTGCGTATCGGCATCGAAGCGCAGTGGCGTCGGACTCCATTCGGGGATGACCACGTTGCCCTGGTAATGCATGCCGGCATTGCTGAGCGCAAAGTGGCCGTTGAGCTTGCTCAAACTGAAAGTGGGTTGTGGCCACCACGCATTGAGCAATACTTGGTCAGCGGTGGCATCGCCTTGCACCGACCAGCCGCTATCGGGAAATGAAAGTGCGCCGTTGACGATGGCTTCGTGCGGTTGGTGCAGCAATGCATCGAATTTGAGTTCGCGGTTTTTGCCGGTCACCGGACCATCGGCTGTGACATCGCCGTGCAAGGTCGGACCATTCGCAATTCTGTACGCGGCATCAAGCTGAGCTTGCAGATTCAAAGTACTGCCGGCATCGAGCACCACAGTGCCGCGTGCGTCGAATTCACGCGTGACGGCATCGAGATTGCTGAGGCGCAAGCGACTGCGCGATAGCTCGGCGCTACTGCGCAGCCGCGTGGCAACGATGGCGTAACCGCTGGTGTGAATGTATTCGGCGTGCCGTGCATTGAACTCGTCGACATGAATGCGCAGGAAGGCCGGGAGAAAATGAATGGGCGCGTCGGGCGTGATGCGTTGCGGCGGCTTCATCGTCGCAACCACCTTGTCGATCTGCAGCCGCTGCACGCTGACCAGGCCACTGAGCAGTAACGCCGGATTGAGATCGACATCAAATTGATCGATGTCGATATGAATGCGTTCATGATCAAGCTGGATGTGATCGATATGCAGCGGCCCGCCAAGATTGCCGGTGACGCCCTCAATCTGCATATGCAAGCCGGGCAGGTGATTCAGTTGCAACAATGCAAACTGCAAACCCGACGCCGTGTAGCACAGCCAGACAATCGCAATGCTCGCCAGCAGCAGCGGTATGCCGAGTATGAGTAGCGGAATGCGAATTGACTTGCGCATGGCTTAAAACAGCGTCGAGATGTGCAAGTGCAGGCGCGGCGTGCGCCCGCTCACTGACAAGGGCTGCGCGACATCCAGGCCCAGACTAGCTACCGAGATGTGATAGCGCACGCCCACTCCGACCGAATATTCCAGCGGATCGCTGAAATTCATCACCGCATTACCGATGTCGTAAAACAACGCGCCACGAAAATTCTTGGGAAAATCGCGTTCCAGTTCGACGGTGCCAACCACCAATTTGGTAGCGCCTACCTTGGTGCCCGCCGCTCTGAAGTCTTTAGTGTCATAAATACCATCCGTCTTACCCAGTTCGTTGGGGACATCCACCGGCGACAATTCATTGAGACTAAAACCGCGCACACTGTTATCGCCGCCCGCGAAGAAGCGCGCCGAGATGGGAACCTTCTTGAATTCTTGCAGATCGCGTACCTGGATGGCGCCGATCTGCCCACGCAAACGTAGGTGATACTTGGCGCTTAAATCAAAAATCTTTTCGCCTTCGAGAAACAGTCGCAGATAAGAAGCGCCGGAGCCCAATGAGCTGGGTGAACCAGATAGCTCGGCGTACAACGAATAACGTCGCGGCGCTTGACCCAAAATATAAGTAGGCAACGTCGCATAACTGATGCCCGGCACCAGCAGAAAAGTCCGGGTGGTATCGGTTTTGACATTGTTCTCGTCGAAGTAAACCGAGTTTTCGCGCGTGAAGCGGGTGAACAACACGCGTTGCCATGAACCGAGCACCTGCGTGAGGCTTGGCGTGAATTCATCGCGATAGCTCAGGTTGTCGGCCAGTTGTTCCTTGATTTTCGAGAGCAGGAAATCCACTTTCTCCAGCGCTACATCGCCCACCGGAATCACGTAACGCACGCTGGCGTCATAACCGATGGCCGAGCCTTCGAGCTGCAACTTGGCGCGATGCCCATCGCGATTCACCAGGCGGCGATCCCAGGTCAACGAGCCGCGCGTCTGTGTATCGGTGCCATAACCCGCCGCAATGGCGTAACTGTTTTTGCGATTGGGTTTCGCGGTGATCTTGATCGGCACGGTGTGCGTCACGGGATCAGGTTCACCGCTGACCACTTCTGCCGGTGAGAAGTACTGCGTATCGTCGAGCACGTACTGGGTTTGCAATAACAGATCGACGTTATAAGGATCACCTTGTTGCATGCGTAGCAGGCGCTGCATCTTGTCGGCGTTGATGACGTTCTGCTCGATGGTGATCGCGCCGAAGTAGTAACGTTCGCCGGTATCCATCTGCAAGGTGACGTAAGCGCGACGTTCGGCTTTGTCGATCAATAGATCGCTGGTGGTCCAGTGCGCATTGAGATAACCGCTGCTGGTTGCGGCGCGCAGCAGGTTGGCTTTCACGGCTTCATATTCGCCATGATCGAGACGACGACCGCCGCGCAGTTCGTGCTTGTCGATTTCATCGGCAATGCGTTGGTCGTCCTTGCCGGGACCATCAACGCCAATATTCACTTCCGATAGACGCACGGCGCGACCGGGCATGATGTTGAGCGTCACTTTCCAATCGTTCTTGTCCGGCTTGCGGCGCTCGGTTTGGTACGTGACCTGCGGTTCGTAGTAGCCCAACGGTTCAAGCGCACTGCTGACTTCCGCGGGAATGCGCGCTTCGAGCCGCTCGAGTGTGTCCTGTTCGAGATCACTGCGCTTGGCATAGCGCGTGAGGCTCAAGAAAGCACGCACGTTGTTCTGCATCTGGTCGGTACCACCATCGATCTTGATATCGATATCGACACCCGCCAGCGCCCAACTGCTGACGCACAAACCGAAGCACAGGCATACAGCAAAGCGCAAACAGGCCAGTGGCAGCGAGCCGGTCATCGTAATGGTGGCCGTTATTCCGGCGAGGTGTCGAACCCTGACACCGGTTCGCTGGCGATGGGCTCGTCAGGATCCTCATTGCTCACCCACATTTCAGGCACGTCCGCGCTCTTGAATTCAAACCGCGATACGCCGGTTTGCACGCCCTCAGGATCGAAGCGACGTTCATGCAATACCGTGCGACCGGTGCGCTCCACCAACAACACTGTTGAGCAGCGCGTGCCATAACGTTCATTGACGATGAACGGCGCCGACACCATGCGCTCCCACTCTTGCGGCAAGCCGGTGGCGGGCAATTCAGCATCCACTGCACGGGTGCGATCAGCCAACATGCGGAACAATGCATCGCTGCTCAGTTCAGGCTGCTTGAGCAATTCGGTGAATTGATTGCGGGTGCGGACTAGTTTGGGCCACGGTGTATCGAGCAGATGATTGGCGATGCCATAAATGCCGGGCTTCAGCGCCTGCGGCACCGGTGTGCCGCGATTGGAAAAGTAGTACAACGCGCGCGGTCCGCCGACCAATAGATTGAAGCCTGAATAACGCGGCGCTGCGCCACGCAGATCGTCGAGAAATTCTTTTGGCGAGGTGGCGCCGGTGAGAAAGCGCGGAATCAACGAACCGCGCGAGGGCGAGTGTTCTGCCGGCGCTTGCAGATCGCGGAAGTTGGTCACCACCCCGAAGCGCCCCGAGCGCGCCACACCCAGCCAGGTGCCATTCGCTTTCAGATCACGTGGCGCGAGGATGCGTGCATCGTCCTGCCACCAATTGAGCGGCGCTGCCGGCCGGTCGTGAAATTCATCGCGATTGCCTGCGAGGATCAGGCGATAGCGCGGGTGGTTCTTCCAGGCAATGACGAGTAAGCACATGCGGCGATTCTACAAATCTCTCACGGGTTCTGTATGACAAGTCTTGATGGGCAGGCCATCACCGGACAGCGCGTGACCGGTTGTCCTACTTGAGGAAGTCTTTCGTTCTCGTCCTGAGCAGCGCAGCGTGGCGAAGGATTCTGAGCACGATCACGCGTCGGTTCAGATTAGCGCTGCGTACGCATCACTTCTTCACGCAGCGGCCGCGGTGCATCCTGATCATACCAATGCTCGATCAGGCGAAATGAAATCGACTGAATCGATGACAATAACAGGTCGCCCCGTGCTAATTGCTCGCGTGTAAACCAGCGGGCCTCTTCCAGCTCATGATCGTTTAATTGAATGTCGGTGCTGGCAGCGTGCGCGATAAAGCCCAACATCAACGATGAAGGGAAGGGCCAGGGCTGCGAGGAGTGGTACTCCACCGCATCCACCACCACGCCGGATTCTTCGTGCACTTCGCGCACCACTGCTTCTTCGATGCTCTCAGCCCACTCCACATAGCCGGCCAGTGTGGAATAACGCCCTGCCGGCCACGCCGCTTGACGACCCAGCAACACCCGTTCGCCGTCAGTGACCAGCACGATGATGGCCGGATCAAGACGCGGAAACTGCATCAAGTTGCAGTGCGCATTGCTGCACCGGAGCACATGACCTGCATCGATACTTTGTGTCGGCGAACCGCAGCGACCGCAGAAGCGATGCTTGTCGCGCCATAGCAGCAGCGCGCGTGCATAGCCCAGCAGGCCGGCTTCATCGCGGTCCATCTGCCCACCCACCGCGCGCAAGTCATGAAACTCGCCATGTGCATGCAAGGCCGGTTCACGGTCAGCGGCGAGCTGCACGGCAAAATAATAACGGCCACGGAACTCGCCCAGCAGCACCACTTCTTCCGTCGTCACCGGCAAGGTCTGCGGCGACAGCCAGGCAATATTGGGTGCGTTGACGCTGCCGGTAATCAGATGGCGATCGCGCCACATCGGCAGCAACGAGGCCTCGCCGCTGGCCAGCAACGCATTCAGCCACGCCGCATCCTGACGGCGTTCGGCGAGACGATTGAAGTCGTTCCCGGCATAAAAGTTATGAGGCTGGCGCAGACGAATCATGGGCATACTCGATGCGGGGGTGCCGGCGATTCTAACGCCAGATGCCGGTGGGGTTTAATCCGAAAGACGGACAACCAACCTTGTCATCCCCGCGGAAGCGGGAATGACGTGCTGTTGTATTGCTTATTAACGAGCGGCTTTACCTGCATGCTGTTCGCGCAACTTGCACACTGGGCATTGATGTTTCAGCACCGTGTTGACATCGCGGACGAAGTGGCTGTTACAACGTTCGCAATGTTGCAGATAGATTTCACCACGCGCCGCCAGACAACGTGCGAAATACCATGCCTGTTCGAAGTTCAGCGGCTGCTGCGCGATATGCCGATACTCGGTGTAGGCATCGCAGAACAGCGATGCGTACTGCACACCGATGTTCAACCACGGCTTGGGTCGTCGCCCTTTGAGCAAGCCGTGCTTGATTAGCACACCGCTGATGATGGAGGACTCCAGTTGTACGGCGTGATTGCGCGTGAACTGACCCGCGCTGCTGGGCGAGCGACCACGATGGCGATTGCTGGTCTTTGCCATCGCCGCACGGTGATAAAGGCGGCGGATCTGTTCTTCGCTGAGGCCGGTGGCCAGGCGAATGGTGCGAGTACGCGCTTCGAATTTCAGCATGCGCAATGCGGTTGCGTCGCGCTCCGCTTCGCTGGCGGCAGATTGTTTTGTCATATAAACCCGTATCGGCCCTTCACTGGCGGTCCGTTGTCACTCCAGCTTGTTATTATCGGTGAGGCATCAGCTACGCACCAGCAAGCCGCACATCAATTCACTTCAAATCGTTGAACAAGGAGCAGGAGCATGTTCGAGCAAGGGATTATGTCCGAGATCGACACGGAGAACGTCACGGCCGAGCAGCGGCAACTGCGTCGTCTCAATTTCGATTTTCTCAAACTGTTGCGCGATAGCAGCAGCGTTCCTGCTGTAGCGGGACAGCGCCAACAATTGGCATTGTCCGCCGGGTCGGCGGCTACGCTGGCGCACTGCGCCGATGAAGGTCTGCAACGCATGGCGCAGTGCGGTTTTTCATTATTTTCCTTGTCGCTGCATCGCGCCGACATCTGGCAACACGCCATCCACAACAGCGTGCACGGCGAAGCCCAATACGTCCTGCCGGCCGGCAGTCAGGGAGCGGACGGCAGCGGCTTCATGACCTGTGCCTTGTTCTTTGCCTGGCACTTGAGTCAACAATCGCCGCGCACCGCGCGGTTTCTGCTCGGCATGACTGACGATTGCTTGGCGGTAATTGTTGGCATGGAGTTATGGCAGTGCAGCCAGATTGCACACAGCCACCGCCATTTGCTCAGCGCACGCTGGCAGCATCACGCGTATTTCTGGCCCGATCTATTGCGATACGGCACCAGCGGCGACATGCAGCATTTCAAATTCGCGCGTCTATTGGGCTCGCAGCTCATGGCGCAGGAACTGGAACCCAGCGCCATCGTGCGTTTGAGCAAGAGCGACTGAAGTTTGTCTCTACCTCTTCCGGTAGACATGCCTGGCGATGCAATTAAGCGATTATTAAGTGATCGTTACCTGGGGCTATTGAGCGTCGATTGGCTTGCGGGTCGCAAGCGTGCTCAGTAGGCTTGCCGAAATAAGTCGTTATCACCGAGTCCTCCCATGAAAGCCCTGTCGCTGCAAGGTCTAAGTAAAACCTACAAGAATGGCGTGCAGGCGCTTAAAGGCATCGATCTCGATGTTGAAGAGGGTGACTTCTTTGCGCTGCTCGGTCCCAACGGGGCGGGCAAGACCACGGCCATCGGTATTGTCACCTCGTTGGTGAACAAGAGCGCGGGCAAGGTCAGTGTGTTCGGTCATGATATCGACACCGATCTCGCCAATGCCAAAGCCTGCATTGGCTTGGTGCCGCAGGAAATCAATTTCAATCTGTTCGAAACCGTCAGTACGGTGTTGCTGAACCAGGCTGGTTTTTACGGCATTCCGCGCAAGGTCGCGCATGATCGTTTGGAAAAGTATCTGCACGAATTACAGCTCTGGGAAAAACGTAACGCCATCGGCCGCAGTCTGTCCGGTGGCATGAAGCGACGCTTGATGATCGTGCGCGCATTGGTGCATGAACCACGTCTGCTGATACTCGATGAACCCACTGCGGGCGTGGATATCGAAGTGCGTCGTTCGATGTGGGAGTTCATCAAGAAGGTGAATGCTGCCGGCACCACCATCATTTTGACCACGCACTATCTCGAAGAAGCCGAAAGTCTGTGCCGCAATGTGGCCATCATCAATCAAGGCAAGATCATCGAGAACGAACGCATGAGCACCTTGCTGCGCAAACTCAACACCGAAACCTTTGTGTTGAACCTGCGCAATCCGATCAATGCCGTGCCGACATTCGCCGGCTATAAGGTGACCGTGAGCGACGATCATACGCTGGAAGTCGAGACCAGCAAGGAACAGAACCTCAACGAGGTGTTCGCAGCATTGAGTACGCAGGGCATCGAAGTGGTGTCGATGCGCAATAAGGCTAATCGCCTCGAAGAATTGTTCCTGAGCATGGTGGAACGCGGCAACGAAGCCAACAAGAAAGCGAGCTGAGCGATGACAACTGCGACGACCACTCCAGCGACAATCCCCAATCGCTCCGCCGCGAATATGGTGGGCTTTCAAACCATCGTGCGCCGCGAATATAACCGCATCATGCGCATCTGGGGACAGACGCTGATTCCACCGGCGATTACCGCGACGTTGTACTTCATCATCTTCGGTAATCTCATCGGTGGCCGCGTCGGTGAGATGAATGGCCACACCTATATTCAATACATCGCGCCGGGCTTGATCATGATGACCGTGATCACCAACAGCTACGGCAACGTGGTGTCGTCTTTCTTCGGCGCCAAATTCGGCAAACATATCGAAGAGTTGCTGGTATCGCCGTTGCCGAATTTCCTGATTGTCACCGGCTACATGGCCGGCGGTCTACTGCGCGGTCTGATGGTAGGCGCTGTGGTGACGCTCATTGCGCTGGCATTCACGCATCTGCATGTGGAGCATCCGCTGGTGATCGTGTCGGCTGTGTTGCTGGCGTCGATGGTGTTCTCGCTGGCGGGCATGTTGAATGCGGTGTTCGCCAAGAACTTCGATCAGATTTCATTCATTCCGACATTTGTGCTCACGCCGCTGACTTATCTTGCTGGTGTGTTTTACACCATCACCTTGCTGCCTGATTTTGCGCAGAAGCTGTCGCATCTGAACCCCATTCTGTACATGGTGAATGCATTCCGCTTCGGCTTCCTCGGCACCAGCGACGTCGATATCACGCTGGCCTTCGGCATCATGATCGTCGCGGTGGTGGCCTTGTTCGTGACGTGTTTGACGTTGCTGAATAAGGGCATTGGTCTGCGCGAGTAAATCCGTGCGTCGTTGCCCCCTCCCTGCCCTCCCCCGCAAGCGGAGGAGGATAGGAATGTGTTCACTCCCTCCCACGCGTGCGGGGGAGGGTTGGGGTGGGGGCATCAGTTATTCCTTAGAGATCATTTCATGAAGCATTGCATCGCGATGATGTGGGTTTTACTGCTGGCTGTTGGCGTCACCACAAACGCCGCACCAACCCTTCCGCCCGGTGTTACTCAGACTGCATCTGTGGAAGGCATCACCGAGTATCGACTCGACAATGGACTGAAGGTGCTGCTGTTTCCCGATCAATCCAAGCAGACCATTACGGTGAACGTCACCTACTTGGTGGGTTCGCGACACGAGAACTACGGCGAGACCGGCATGGCGCACTTGCTGGAACACATGCTGTTCAAAGGCTCGCCGAAGCATCGCAAGATTCCCGATGAACTGTCGGCACATGGTGCGCGCCCCAATGGCAGCACCTGGTACGACCGTACCAACTACTTCGAAACTTTTGCCGCCACTGACGACAACTTGAAATGGGCATTGGATCTTGAAGCCGATCGCATGGTGAATTCATTCGTCGCCAGGAAAGATCTCGACACCGAAATGACCGTGGTGCGCAACGAATTCGAATCCGGCGAGAACAAACCCGATTCAATTCTCGAACAACGCATGATGGCCACGGCGTATCTATGGCACAACTACGGTAATACTCCCATCGGTGCGCGCGCCGATATCGAGAATGTGCCGATCAAACGTCTGCAGGCGTTTTATCGCATGTACTACCAGCCTGATAATGCAGTGTTGTTGGTGGCGGGCCGATTCGATAGCGCCAAGACTTTGCAGATGATCAAGCAATACTTCGGCGGCATTCCCAAACCAACTCGTATACTGCCGACGCTGTACACCGTTGAGCCGACACAGGATGGCGAGCGCGAAGTAATCCTTCGCCGTACCGGCGATGTGCAACTGGTGGGCGCGGCGTATCACATTCCCAGCGGCGCACATCCCGATATGGCGGCGCTGGATATTCTTTCCGCGGTGCTGGGCGATGAGCCATCGGGTCGGTTGTACAAAGCGCTGATCGAAACCAAGCAAGCCTCAGATGTTTCAAGCTGGTTGCATCAATTGCACGATCCCGGTCTGGCAATGGTGTTTGCCGAAGTGCGGCAGGGCGACTCGTTGCAAACTGCGCGGCAAACACTGCTCAATACCATCGATGTAATTACTTCCCAACCGCCCACTACTGAAGAAGTGGCGCGGGCGCGCACGCAGTTGCTGAAACAGATCGACTTGAATCTCAACAACTCGGGCAACATCGGCCGCACCTTGAGCGAATGGATCGGCATGGGCGACTGGCGTCTGTACTTCCTGCATCGCGATCGCCTGCGCGCTGTCACGGTGGCCGATGTGCAGCGTGTTGCAGCGACCTACTTCAAGCCCAGTAATCGTACCGTCGGTGTGTTTATTCCTACCGAAAAACCCGATCGCACGGAGATTCCCGCAACACCCGATGTGGCTGCATTGGTAAAGGACTACCAAGGCGATGCCGCCAAAGTGGCAGGTGAAGCCTTCGATCCTTCGCCGGCCAATATCGATGCGCGCACGCTGCGCAGCGTGTCGAAGTCGGGCATCAAGTTGGCCTTGTTGGCGAAGCAGACGCGCGGCAATACCGTGGTGGCCAATCTGACGCTGCGTTTCGGCAATGAACCAGTATTGCGCGGCCGCAATGCGGTCGCCGACCTGGTCGGTGGCATGTTGATGCGCGGTACCAGCAAACATACGCGTCAACAAATCACCGACGAGCTGGATCGCTTGCAAGCGCGCGTCAATATCACCGGCTATGCCGCCGGCGCGAATGTGTCGATCGAAACCACGCGCGACAAGCTAGGCGATGTCATGACATTGGTGGCCGAGATGTTGCGCGATTCGGTATTCCCCGATAACGAGTTCGCCACGCTCAAGCAGGAACGCTTGAGCAGCATCGAGCAACTGCGCTCCGAGCCGCAGGCGCTGGCCAGCATCGCCTTGCAGAAACATCTCAATCCCTATAACAAGGGTGATATGCGCTACATCGCAAGCGTCGAAGAACGCATCGCCGATATGAACGCCGTGACGCTGGATGACGTAAAAAGTTTTCATCAGCAACTGTATGGCGCCAACAATGGCGAGTTCAGTGTGGTCGGCGCTGTCGATGCGCCTGCTATTGCTGCGCAGTTCGATCAATTGTTCTATGGCTGGCGCAGCCAGCAAAATTACCAGCGCGTGCCGAACGTTTATCAGGCAGTCGCCGCAATCAATCAAACCATTGCGACACCCGACAAAGCCAACGCCATGTATCTTGCCGGTACACAATTGGCATTGCGCGATGATGATCCGGATTATCCGGCACTGGTGCTGGGCAACTACATGCTGGGCGGCGGCTTTCTCAACTCGCGTCTTGCCGTGCGCGTGCGACAAAAAGAAGGCCTGAGTTATGGGGTGGGTTCGCAATTCAACGCCAGCTCGCTCGACCGCGTCAGCAATTTCATGGTGTACGCGATTTATGCGCCGCAAAATCTCAGCAAGCTGGAAGCAGCGATCAACGATGAATTGAAACTCGCTATCGCCAAAGGCTTTACTGCCGAAGAGTTGCAGGCCGCCAAGTCAGGCTGGTTGCAAGCGCAGCAAGTGAGCCGTGCGCAGGACAATGAGCTATCGCGCAAGTTATCCAGTTATCAATATCTGGATCGCACCCTGGCGTGGGATGCCGCGCTGGAAAAACAGGTGGCGGCGTTGACCCCCGAACAAGTTAGAGCTGCGTTGCAGCGGCAACTTGATGTGAGCAAGTTGAGCGTGGTGAAGGCGGGAGATTTCAGGAAGGAAGATACCGCGTCGAAGTGAGGTAAATCCGTAGGGGCGAGGCACTTGTACTGAGCCTGTCGAAGTGCGCCTCGCCCTGTAGAAAAGTCACAATCACTTGGCTCGATGTGGCAACGTCGATCGCAACTGAATGCCATCATGCTCGCTCAATAACTCCGCGATCCAATCGACGAACACGCGAGTCTTTCCTGACAAGTGACGATTCTGTGGATACACCACGTATAACGGCGCGGGCTCAGGAAACCAATCGGCCAGCACCAATTCAAGTCGACCATCACTTTCCATGGCTTCTTTCAGAATGAATGCCGGTACGCGTGCAATACCAAGACCCGCTTCCGCTGCGGCGACGTAGCTGTTGTCGTCTTCCAGTGCAATGTGGCCTTGCAACGTCGTTTGAATACGCGCGCCATCCTTGGAAAAAATCCAGTCGGAAATTTTGCCGGTGCGCGATGAGAAATGATTGATGCAACGATGCTGCGCCAGATCGTTGGGATGACGCGGTTGCCCATGCGCTGCAAGATACGACGGGGCGGCGCAGATGGCATACCAGAGAAAGCCGACACGTCGCGCCACATAACTGGGTTCGGTAATTTCACCGCTCCACACCGCGCAATCGATATCTTCTTCCACAAGGTCAGCACGACGTTCGCTGCTGACCAATGCCAGTTCGATCTCAGGATAACGCGCAAAAAATTTCGGCAGCGCCGGCACGATCACTGCGCGTGCTATCAACGTCGGCACTTCCACGCGCAAGCGACCGCGTGGCGTGACGTGTTGATGGGTGAGCAACTCTTCGGTCTCACGCACCTGCGCCAGAATCGCCACGCAACGTTCGTAGTAAGCCGCGCCGTCGACCGTCACGCTCATGCGGCGGGTAGTGCGATTAAGCAACTTCACACCCAATGACGCTTCCAGTTTTTGGATCAGCGTGGTGGCCGACGCTTTAGGCAGATTGAGGCTGTCGGCCGCATGCGTAATGCCGCCGGTTTCGACGACGCGCACGAATACTTCCATCGCCAGCAATTTGTCTAAAGACATAACCGAACGCTCTGCTCATCAAGGCTGATTGTTCACGACCACGAATAGTGAATTCATGTGCCGCTATTTTTTAGCGGCCGCTACCAATAATAGACTGCCTCCACGCCGCAAGGTGAATCACATAGTCAACCACATGGTCGTCAAGCAGAGGTCATCATGAGTCAAGCCGTTGCAACCGAAACCGACAAGGCAGAGCTGATCAAACACGTCAGCGATGCCGATTTCGCCGAAGAAGTACTGAGTTCATCGCAGCCCGTGCTGGTGGATTACTGGGCCGAGTGGTGCGGACCTTGCCGTATGATCGCGCCCTTGCTCGATGAATCGGCCACGCAGTACGCAGGTCGCTTGAATATCGCCAAACTCAATGTGGATGAGAATCAACGCACGCCCAGCCAGTATCACGTGCGCGGCATTCCGACACTGATGCTGTTCAAGAACGGGCAGGTGGTGGCCACGCAAGTTGGTGCGGTGAACAAAGCGCAGCTAACGGCGTTTCTGGATAAGCATTTATAAGCCGCCGTTCTATACGGCAGGCAAATAGCTATGCAGCAGGTTGTGGCGTCCTCTCTTCCGGAATCGGGAGAGAGGATCGACACAACTTAAATTCAACCTCAACGAATACCCACACCCCGCGCCAAACACACCGCCAGAATCGGAATCAGCATCAGCAGATGCGCTTCCCACATCACGATGCGACGCGTGCTGCGAATGGCTTCGGCATTCGGCAAGCCTTGGCCAGCATCGAGCGCTTTCACCCAGCGGCGATAACGCAGGGTCGGCGCAATCGACATCAAGCCAATGACGATGAACAGCGTGGCTTTTAGATGCAGCAAGGGTTGCGACCAGTACCACGCGAACCCTTTGATGCCCCACCAGGTGCGCGCAAAGCCGGTGGCGAGCAACATCAAGGCCGCGATACCGTAGATCATGTCGACGCGCGCGAGGCGTCGTACTACCGCTTCATTCAACCATTCAGTGCGCAGCAATGCGGCTTGGCTGGTGAGGAATACGGTCACCATCAAGATGGCGGCGATGTGCAGGTAGGCTAGTAGTGCTTCGAGGGCCATGCAGGGAACTCCTTCGAGTTGTAAGAGGATGCGCAGCGTAGGCGCGTGGAGCTATCAAGACGCTTCGACACGCTGCGCCTGTCGAAGCGTCCATGTAGGGGCGGTTCGTGAACCGCCCTTCTCAAGACTAAAGAGGGTCGTTCGCGAACGACCCCTACGAAGTATCTGTTGCTACTCCCGCAACAACTCATCAATCCGCATATTCGCCGCCGTATCTGCCACGTGTGGACCCAGCTCGCGTGGATCGAAATCATCCACATTGATGATGTCCATGACTTTGTGGTCGTAGTCACGCAGCAACTCCGCTTCGGCAACGGTGATCAGATCGATCTCCAACGCTTCATCGATTTGATGCGGCAGGTCCAGCGCGCGAATGCGACCGGTCTTCACGCCTTCTACACGAATGCGCCGTTCCAACGGCTCGGCGGCATCGGCCAGCGATAGCGCTTCCTGCAACATGCCCAGCGGGTTGTCGGGTTCAATGGTTTTGTACAAGCCATCGCTCAGACGTGCGCGAGTATCGGTGACGGTCATCATGCTGTTGGCCACGGCGGCGCCGAGTTTGTCGCCGGGTGCGAAGTAGGTTAGACCGCGTGGAAAAATCACCAGGCGCATCAATGCGGCCATGAAGCGATTGGGGAAGTTGCGCAGAAAGCCATGCAATTGTTCCTGTGCTTGATACAGCAAGTGACGACAGGCCCACTCGACAATCGGCAAATCGGCTTCGGGCCGGCCTTGATTCTCGTAGTGTTTAAGCACCGTCGAAGCGAGATATAAGTTGGACAGCACATCGGCGAGACGTCCCGACAAGGTCTCCTTCTTCTTGAGATAACCACCGAGACTGAGCATCGATACATCCGCTGCAAATGCAAACGAGGCGCTGAAGCGGTTGATGTGCTGAAAGTAACGCTTGGTGGCTTGAATGTCCGGCGTGTGTGAGAAGCGTGCCAAGGTCATCGCCATCACCAGTGAACGCACCGCATTGCTGATGGTGAAGCCGATGTGTGCAAACAAGGCTTGATCGAATTCACGCACGCCTTTTTCCTTGTCCTTGTCGCGTGCGGCATTCATTTCTTTGAGCACAAACGGATGACAGCGAATCGCGCCCTGACCGAAGATCATCAAGGTGCGCGTTAAAATGTTTGCGCCTTCAACGGTAATCGCAATCGGCACGCTTTGATAACCGCGACCGAGATAGTTCTTCGGCCCCAGGCAAATCCCCTTGCCGCCTTGCACATCCATCGCATCGTTGGCGACTTTGCGCGCCAGTTCAGTGACGTTGTACTTGAGAATGGTGGAAGGCACGGCCGGCCGTTCACCAGCATCCAGTGCGGCGATGGTGACCGAACGCGCGGCATCCATGATGTAAGCCATGCCGGTGATGCGCGCGATCACTTCCTGCACGCCTTCGAGTTGTCCCACCGGCACATTGAATTGACGACGAATGCGGCAGTACGCGCTCGACGCATACGCGGCTGCTTTCGACGCGCCCGTGGTATTCGATGGCAGCGAAATACAACGACCCACTGACAACTGTTCCACCAGCATGCGCCAGCCTTGCCCCGCCATCTTGATGCCGCCAATGATGAAGTCGAGCGGTACGAATACATCCTTGCCGAAGATCGGGCCATTCTGAAACGGTGTATTCAATGGAAAGTGACGTCGCCCGATGCGAATGCCCGGCGTGCTGCGTGGAATCAATGCAACGGTAATGCCGTAATCGACTTTGCCATCGCCTAATAAATTTTCCGGATCGCGCAATTGAAACGCGAGACCGATGATCGTCGCCACCGGTGCCAGCGTGATGTAGCGCTTGGCGAAGTTGAGTTTGATGCCGACGATTTCTTCGCCGTTGTACGTACCTTTGCACACCACGCCGATGTCGGGAAGCGATGCGGCATCGGAACCGGCGCGTGGACCGGTCAACGCGAAGCAGGGAATCTCTTCACCACGCGCCAGACGCGGCAAGTAGTGATTCTTCTGCTCATCGGTACCGTAGTGTTGCAACAACTCACCGGGCCCTAGTGAATTAGGCACCGATACGGTTGAACTGACGGTGGCTGATTTACTCGCCAGCTTCACCAGCACGCAGGAATGCGCGTAAGCCGAGAATCCCAGGCCGCCATATTGTTTGCCGATGATCATGGCGAAGAAGCCGTGCTGCTTGATGAACTCCCACATCTCCGGCGACATGTCGGCGCGACGATGCGTGATATCCCAATCGTCGATCATGCGGCACAGTGCTTCGGTGGGACCATCGAGAAAGGCTTGTTCTTCGGCGCTCAGTTGCGGCGGCGGCGACGACATCAACTTGTCCCACTGCGGCGCGCCGCTGAACAATTCGCCGTCCCACCACACCGTGCCGGCCGCCAGCGCTTCGGCCTCGGTGGTCGACATCGTCGGCAGCATGCGGCGATAGGTGCGCAGGAATGGGCGACTGATAAGACGGATGCGCAGTGAATCGATATTCAGCAGCACCAGTATCAGCAACACCAGCCACATGAAGATGACGGCCGATAGTCCCGCATCGCTGAACAGCGTAAACAGCACCACCGCCATGCCGAATAGCAGCGTGCTCAACGCCAGTGACACCCGTTGATACGCCAGATACAAGCCGCCGCCGATGAATGCTGCCGACCACAATGCACTCGACACGATTGACCTCGCACAGGCTGTTGATTTTGTCGCCGCACACTATGCCTCGACGATGGACTGGGCAAGTGTGGCTGGTAACGGTTGTCGGCATGCTCAAGATGGGCGGCGCGCTGCCGATAAGACAATCGGTCCTTGAATCAGCAGCGATGCAAATTTTTGCATGCCAAGTTTGTAAGGCCATCTCTCAACATCTATCAGTGATGTGTGACGGTAGCGGCAGCTCGTCCAGAAAAAATAGCCGTCGCCTAAAGTCGTTCAGAAATCGACCGACAGCTACGGTAACAACCAAAAAAAGCAGTAGAGAGCGGATATGTTTCTTAAGAATGTAAGTCTCGGCAAACAATTACTGGCGCCGGTGGCGCTGGCGGTGCTGGGCATCGTTTGTGTGGGCGCATTGAGCTGGAGCCGGCTCGGCGCGGTGTATGAAATCGCACATTACACCGATGCGAACATCATTCCTGCTTTAGAAGTCCTCGATCAAGCCGACTCGGCCTCGAAGGTAATGCGCATTCATACCTGGCAGATCGTTGCGCTGCGAGATGATGCCGCGCGGCGCGAAATACGCGCCAAGATGGCCGAGAGCGCGCAGGAAGTCACCAACGCATTGAACAAATACGAAAGCGACAACATGTCCGCCGACACAGCGGTGCAGTTGGTCAAGGACAAGGCGCTGGTCGCGGCTGCACGCGCTGCGTTCGCGGCCATGGATGGCGTGCAGGAACATGCCATTGCCTTATCAGAACAAGGCAAGCTGGAAGATGCAGCGAATTATTTGTGGGCGAACCAGGACAAGCTCAAAGGTACGTCGGAGGCCGTTGATGCGCTGGTCCGATTCAACCTCGACATCAGCAAGGAAAAGGGTATTGCCGCCGAGCAATTGAAAAATAGTGCTGACATGTGGTTGCTGATCATTGCGGTGCTGGTCGGCGCGGTGACGCTGTGGCTCGGGTTCATGGTGACGCGAGGCGTGCGCCGTCCTATTGAAGAGGCGGTACGCGTGGTCGAGCTGATCGCCAAGGGCGAGGTGGGCAACCAGATCGATATCGAGAGTCAACGCAACGAGCTCGGCCGTCTTACCACCGCACTGCAAACCATGGATCGACAACTGTGCGACATCGTCGCTGCGGTGCGCACCACCGCCGATTCTGTGGGCTCTGCTGCGCGGCAGATTTCGCAGGGCAATGATGATTTAAGTCAGCGCACGCAGGAACAAGCGTCCGCGTTGGAAGAAACCGCCGCCACCATGGAAGAAATGACTTCCACCGTGAAGCACAACTCGGACAATGCGCATCAAGCCGATCAACTCGGTCGTCAAGCGCGCGCCCAAGCTGATGGCAGCGCCGATGTCGTGCAACGCACGATTGCCGCCATGCAGGAAATCAACACCGCCAGCCGCAAGATCGGCGACATCATTAACGTCATCGACGAAATCGCTTTCCAGACCAACTTGCTGGCGCTTAATGCCGCGGTGGAAGCGGCGCGCGCCGGTGAACAAGGCCGCGGCTTCGCCGTGGTGGCATCGGAAGTGCGCAATCTCGCGCAGCGCAGCGCCAGCGCCGCAAAAGAAATCAAGATACTCATCAATGATTCAGTGGATAAAGTGAACACCGGCACCGAGCTGGTAAATGCCTCCGGCAAAGCATTGAACGACATCGTCAGCGATGTGAAGCGGGTGACCGACATCGTTGCCGAGATCGCGGCCGCTAGCTCCGAACAGGCCGATGGCATCGAACAGATCAACACCGCGGTCACGCAGATGGACACCACCACGCAACAGAACGCCGCGTTGGTGGAAGAAGCCGCGGGCGCCAGCAAGGCAATGGAACAGCAGGCGGCGGAGCTCATCGAGCAAGTAGGCTTCTTTCACATCAAAGGCGGCGTTACGCGAGCACGCAGCGCAGCACCATCGCCCAGAATCAACCAGCCTGTCGCCATCAACAGCGGTAAGCGCAAACCGGCCGCGCGCACGGCAAGCGTCGCGCCCGCGCCCATGCCCGTGGCACGCGTCAGCGGCAGTGACAATGTCTGGACGGAGTTTTAATCATGAATGCAACCGTTCAAGCGTCGCAGCAGGACGCTGAGCCGCAGCAATTGCTGACCTTCGCGCTGGAAAAAGAAAGCTACGGCGTGGACATTCAACGCGTGCAGGAAATACGCGGCTGGTCGCCCGTCACACCCATCCCTGAAGCGCCGCATCACGTGCTTGGCGTGCAGAACTTGCGCGGCGCCATCGTGCCGATCATCGATCTGCGCGCACGCATCGGCATGCCATCCGTGCAGCCTTCCGCCACCACCGTCATCATCGTGCTCAGCGTTGAAACCGATACCGGTGCGCGCCTGTTCGGCATCGTGGTCGATGGTGTATCCGACGTCACCAACCTCACCCAAGCCAGCCTGCGTCCCGTACCCTGCATGGGCGCCGGCGGTCCCGCCGAATATTTGCGCGGCCTGCTCAGTCTCGACGATGCCATGATCTTAGTGCTCGACATCGACAAGCTGCTGGGTGACGGCGGGATGATGTTCTAGGATTTAATTCCCTTCGTCCTGAGCATCCAACTCCCTGTCCCTAAGGGAGAGGGTTGGGGTGAGGGCGCGACATTGGCACAACGTTAAGAACACCCTCACTCTGTCTCTCTCCCTGAGGGAGAGAGCACGCATCGTCCATATGAGTGGCGCTCAACGTCAGCTACTCCCTGCGAAACAACCTTCTAACATCAATTAGCCTGCAATCGTTGCAAGCCGCTGCGCACTTCGCGACTGATCACCGCCTGCTTGCCGTAAGTCTGCTCCACGCTCGCCTGCGAGTGTTGCAATAACGCCTGCGCTTGTTGCTTATCGCTGTCGATCAGCGCGATGCCCAATGCGGCACGACCGGTATCGGTCACTGGGTTATCGGTGCCTAAGCCATCGCTGGCGATAGCGATGGCCTCACGCAACACCACGATGGCCTGCGGCGTCTGGCCCAGGCGAGTCAGGCTACGACCCAGGCCGATCTTCGCACCGGCGATCAACACATTGTCCGGCTCAAGACTGTGCTCATAAATGCTCAACGCAGCGCGAAATTCGGTTTCAGCGCGTGCGTAATCGCCACGATCGTAATTCAGCAAGCCAAGATTCACTCGATCGTAGCCGACATAGGTATGTTGTTCGCCGTACAACTTGCGATTGGTTTGCAGTGCTTCGGTCAACAACGCTTGCGCCTGTGCGTAATCGCCCTTGCGGCGCAGAAAGTTGCCGAAGTTTTCCAATGCATCGATGGTCTGCGGATGGGTGCTGCCCAGCACACGTCGTTTGGTATCCACGGCTTCACGAAAGATCGGCGCCGCCTGGTCGTACTTGCCTTGTCCTTCCAATGCATCGGCGAGGCGATCTTTCAATTCTGCAACGCGGGGATCATCATTGCCCAATGCGCCGACCTCGATCGCCAGTGCGGCGTGATACAGCGGCACCGCCTCAGCTTCGCGATATTGATCCGCCAATGCTTTGCCAAGATCGCTCAACACTGCGGCCTTATCGAGGCTGTCGCTCTTGCCATGTTGATCGTACAGGGACAAGGCATCATGCAGACGTCGCTCGGCCAGTGCATAGTCGCCGCGTTCCAAAGCAACCCGACCCATCATGCGCAGGATGGGCGCCTGTTCAACGGCGAGTTCGCCATGTAGTGCACGTTGCATGGCGAACGCGCGCTTTAACTCGTTGTCGGCCGCATCGAGTTTGCCTTGGGCGAGATGCACATCGCTCAACGCCGTGAGTGCCGTGGCGATATCATCATGTTGTTCGCCGTAAAGTTGTTCGCGGGCACGCAGCGATTTTTCCAGCGAGTCGGCGGCCTCTTTGTACAGACCGAGACTGCCGTACACCTTGCCGATGGTGTTGAGCAGGGTTGCACGTGTTGCCGGCTGCGATTGCAGATTGTTATCGATGCGGCGTGCACCCACATCCAGCAAGTCGCGCGCTTTCAAATCATTGCCGCGCGCCTGCGATGGATCGGATTGCTCGAACAGATCGACCAGGAACGACGACACCTGTTCGGCGCGATTGCGTTCGCTGGCCACCGAATCGCGCTCGCGCGCCAGCTTCTGCGATTGCCGATAGGTAACGATGCTGAAGGCACTGAGCAGCGCCACGATAAAAATGCCTGCCACCACCACCAGCATATGGCGTCGCGCAAACTTGCTGCTGCGATACAGCCAGCTATCTTTGCTGGCCAGCACCGGTCGTTCATTGAGCCAGTGCTGCACGTCTTCGGCGAATTGTGCCGCCGATGCGTAACGACGTGCGGGTTCCTTGCGCAGCGCCATCAACACAATGCAATCCAGATCGCCGCGCAGTGTGCGTTGCAAGCGTTTCACTTGCGTACCGCGCGAATAGGCAAGGTCGTACATCAAGCCCGGCGTTTCGCGTGCGCAGCGTTCCACCATCACGCTCGGCGCCGGTGGCGTTTCATTGCATACCAGTTTTTCAATATCGGTGAGACGATAGTTCAGCGGTAGCGTGAATGGGCGCTTGCCGCTCAGCAATTCATACAACAGCACGCCGAGCACGTAGATATCGCTGGCAGTGGTGATCGGTTCGCCGCGAATCTGCTCCGGGCTGGCATGCGCGGGGGTCATCACGCGAAAGTCATGACGCGTGACGGCCGGATCGTGCAGCGCCAATTGCGTATCGAGTAACTTGGCAATGCCGAAGTCGAGCAGCTTGGGTTCGCCCGCCGCGGTGACCAGAATGTTGTTGGGCTTGAGGTCGCGATGCACGATCAAGCTTTGATGCGCGCATTGCACCGCCGCACAGACTTTGCAGAACAAGTGCAGACGTTGTTCGATACTCAGTTCGTGTCGATCGCAATAGGCATCGATGGGAATGCCTTCGATGTATTCCATCACCAGGTATGGCGTGCCATCCGGTGCGGTGCCGCCATCGAGCAGCGTCGCGATGTTGGGATGGCGCAGCGAGGCGAGAATCTGCCGCTCAGTACGCAAACGCGCGCGCACATCATCGGTAAGCAAGCTGCCGCGCACCAGCTTGATGGCGACTTGCTGTTCGAACTCCTTGTCGATGCGCTGCGCGAGATACACCTCACCCATGCCGCCGCTGCCGATCAGCGTCAACAACTGATACGCACCGAGACGTGCGCCAATCAGCGACGCTGGTTGCCACTCATCACTATCGCCAGCGTGTTGCCACTGATGTGCTTCGCTATCGCTTTGCTCGAGCAACGCCATGACCTGCGACACCAGCGTGAAATCCGCGCCACACAACTGTTCGACGAAGGGTTTGCGCTCACGCGGTCCCAAATTGCGGGCGCGCGCCGCGATGGTGTCGGCCGATAGTTTGAAGTTGGATTCCATGCAATTTGCTATGGGCGTGGCCTGCAGCGCCTAGATGAAAACATTACGCGGTGCAATCGCTACTCCACCGCCTCCACACGCTCACCCGTCGGTGGCGAAAATTGCTGGCAACATGCTTTGAGCCAGGCATGAAAACGCTGCACCTTGGGCAGATCGAAATGTTCTGGCGGGGCGACGAAGTAGTACGCCGCGCGTTGTCGCACGCTTTGTTCGCCCACGCGCACCAGGCGGCCCGCTTCCAGATCGTCAGCCACCAAGGACCAGCGCGCCAGCACCAAGCCTTCACCGCGTTCGGCTTTATTCAATGCCGCCAATGAGTCTTCGAGCACTGGCCCATGTTCTAAACGTGTGGTGTCGCCACCGAGACTGCGCAACCAGTCCGCCCACGGTTCGTGTTGACTGTTAAGGCGCGGATATTTATTCAGATCGCCAACCGTATTGATTGGCCCCAGTTGCGCAAACAATTTGGGATTGGCGACGGGAAACACCCAGTCATCCATTACATGCTCGGCTTGCAGATGCGGCCATTGCCCCGAGCCGTAACGCACCGCGGCGTGGAAGTCGCTTTGCGTAAAGTCCACCAGCTCGCGGCTGGCGTTAAAACGCAGATCGATCTCGGGATGCGTTTGATAAAAATCACTTAGGCGCGGCAACAACCACTTCTGCAGAAACGAACTCAGCAAAGTGATGTTGAGCTGGCCGCTGGTGCGATGCTTGCGCAGTTGGTCGATTGCCCGCGACAGCTCATCGAAGCCACGTTGCACACCCGGCAACAACTGCGTGCCCAGCGGCGTCAACCGCACCGAGCGGCTATGACGATAGAACAACGGCGTCTCCAGCGAATCCTCCAGCGTCTTGATCTGCGAACTGACCGCCGCGGTGGTGACATCCAGTGCATGTGCGGCCTCGGTGAAACTCAGATGCTCGGCCACCGCCGCAAACACGCGCAGGGCATTCAGCGGCAGTTTGGTGGCATCACTCATTGTTTATTTTTCCTTATACAGGCCGCGGCGAATGTGGGCGTTCGCCCAAGCATAGTCTGCGACTTCGATGCCCGGCAAGCCGATGCTTGTTAGCAAACATAAATGTTGGCATCGTTGGCGTCGAATGCCTACCCACCCTATCCGTGATCGATGCAACGCTGATGCTGGATACGCATGGGGCGGCTGCTACATCGCTGGACCCGTGGTCCACCATCACGCATGCTGCGTCGCTCACATGATCTGGAGCGCATCGTGTCCACCCAACAGCCCATTACTATTCGTTCGGCCAGCATCGACGATGTGCCGTTAATCCTGCAGTTGATTCATGAGTTGGCGGTATTCGAGAAACTGGAGCACGAGTGCCACACCACCGCCGCCGAATTACGCGAGCATCTATTCGGCCCGCGTCCGTACGCCGAAGTGCTGATCGCCAGCTTGGACAACCAGCCGGTGGGCTTTGCCCTGTTCTTCCACAACTACTCCACCTTCCTGAGCAAGCCCGGCATCTATCTCGAAGATCTATATGTGCGCGAAGCCTTCCGCGCGCATGGCGTCGGCACCGCATTGCTGCAAGCCGTGCGACAGCTTGCTGTGGATCGCGGTTGTGGCCGCTTCGAATGGTCGGTACTCAACTGGAACCGACGCGCCATCGATTTCTACGAAAAGATGGGCGCAAAGCCGATGAGTGAATGGACGATTTATCGGCTGATGGGGGCGGCCTTGAAGGGCAGCAACTGAAGCACCGCTCGCTGCTTATCATGCGCATTGCGTCTTCTTACCCCAAGAAGCAGCCGCCGATATCATGGGCAAGCGTCAACAGGAGTAAACCATGACAGCGATGCAACCCGCCGCAAGCGACAGCAAACAAACCACCCTGCTTAAAACGTTGCTCATTCGCCATCCGTGGGTGGCCTTTTTATTGATGGGCGCAAGCTTCCTGATTACCGGCCTCATCAGCCTGAATCTCATTTATCTATTCCATGCAAATATCGAATTCGTGATTGCTAACGGCATCATGGGACTGCGCGACGGTGGCTTGCAGCAACTGGGCGAGTTGCTCATCTCCGGTTACCTCGGCATGGCGTTCTACGTTCTATTCAAAGCTTGCGAAAAAGTTGTGGTGGATAGAGTGTTGGAGCGTCCCGCAAAGCACTGATGCACCGGACATGCATCGGGTGAATGGCAGCGCTGCCGTCCATGCATGAGCAACGATGCCGTTGCTGCAGAGGACGAGTCATGCCAACTACCATTTCGCAGCGCCTAAGCCATCTTGTGTTGTTCGCTGCTTTCGCTGTTGCAAACTTCAATACCATGTCGAAAGCAGAGGATGCACTTGCACCCGCTATTGAACATACGGGCGATTGGCACGCTGCAGTGCGCCACTTCGCGGAAGTTAATTTGAAGCACCCCGCCTGGGGCTTATCGCACTCGATCAGAGACTATGAGCTTGCCAAGGAGCTCGCCGCAGCAGATCGCGTAACACTCGACGATGATGTGATCTACGCAGCGGCTTACCTGCACGATGTGGCAGCCTTTGCACCGTTCCGCAAAGCTGGAGTAGATCATCAAGATGCGGCGGCAGACATCGTTGAATCCATGCTCGCCGGCACCGGCTTTCCCATGAATAAAATCGACACCGTGCGCAGCGCTATACGCACGCACATGTTCGAACGCGAGCCTGCGGGTTCGGAAGCGATCTATCTTCATGACGCTGATGCACTCGACTGGCTGGGCGCCATCGGCGTTGCCCGCATCTTCGGCCTGGTCGATCCCAACGGTGGCAATCCCGATGGTCCAGCGGCGGTGAAGCGATTGGAAAACTATCTCGCCAAAGTGCCGCCGCGCGTGATCTCGACGGCCGGCAAAGCGCGCGTTGCGCAACGCGTGCGTGAACTCGAAGAGTTTTTGCGCACGCTGCGGGCGGAGTCGGCGGATACCCGCTCGCTTTAGTTGTTATTGCCGCGGCAACAAAAACCGTTGCCCGCGATAATTCAGCACCACGCCATCCTGGGTAATCCTTTCCATGGTCGGGCCTTCGGTGAGCACCTGGCCTTCCTGATATTTGTGGCTGTTGATGAAGGCGAAGCGTTCGTTGGCCACGGTTGAATACACGTGTATGTCGAGGCGCATAGTGGGCAAACCCAATGCGCCGTTGCCGCCGAGGCTTTCGAGTGTGGGTACATCGGTGGTGGTGCGAGTGGGATTGGTGCCGCCGCCGACGGTGTTGCGTGTCAGGCTATCCATTCGCGAGGCGTTGGCTTGTGCTTGTTGTTGTGCAACGGCGCGATCGAGATTGGTAGTTGGGCGTACTAAAGGCGGTCCTGCCGGCACGGATGCATTGGGCGACGCGGTTTCGTCGCTGGCAGCGATGGCTTCATCGCTGGTTTCCGGTTCGCCGGCTTCATCGAGCAAGGGTCGCACTTCAGAAGTATGCGGTGGTGTTGCGATGTGTGGCCCACTCGGCAGCGAACTGAGACTCGAACTTGAGCTGGCTGCTGCGGTGGGCGCGGCGGTGGTAGCAACCGCAGCAGCGGGAGTGTTACTGCTGTGCCACCACATCAACAACAGCAAGATGCAGTTGATCACCAGCAAGGCAATCACAATCATCAGCCACAGCGGTTGGCGACGATTGCGTCGCCCATAAGGAACCTCGACGACAGTGGGTTGTTTCTGTCGTTCGCGCTCGCGTTCGGATTTTTTCAAAGCATCGAGAATGAAGCTCATGTCGGATTGCCTGTGAAACTGCTGCCGGCAGAAGGCGCATTCAAACTGGGGCTGCCATCGTTGCTGACTGCTGCGTCCAGTGCAATCTGCGTTTGCAGGCCGGCCATGCCATCGGCATTCAAACGATGTGCACGTTGAAAATCGGCCAACTGTGCGGCGAGTTCATCGTTGAATACATTATTGGTTTTTGCCGGTGCGGTCTTGCCGGCGAGTTTGGCGAGACTGCTGCGCAGCCAATAAATTTCGCTGCCGCGCATGCCGGTACTCAGTGCACGCTGGCCTTTCACTTTCGGTCGCCACAACAACAGAAAATCACCATTCCAGTAACGCGATAGCGAGGCGAGGCTGACTTCCTGCAACTTGCCGCCCAGCAGCAAGCTTGCGCTGACTTCATTCACTGCGGCCACCACCACTTGATGCGCAGCGCCCTGATCATCGGCGAGTTGCAGAATGGCGGGACGATTCAAGCTGCGCAGCAAGCCCCATGAGCCTTTTTGATACACACATTCCAGACCCTGTGTGACGGCTTGATCGCAGGGACGCCCGGCGTTGTTATCGACATGCGCGCCCCACAACCCGAACAACGATACGAAGGCCGCATCGGTGCCGGTATCCACGGGATATTGTTGCAGGGCTTGTGCGGCATCCATGATCGCCGGTTCCGGTGGCTTCACCGGTTCAGGCACAACGGGCGTGGGTGCAGCGACCACGGGTGGCGGTGGCGGTACGACTGGTTGCCACCAGAAGAAAGCCACGCTCGCGCCGAGCAATACGATCACTGCACCGACCAGTGCCCATTGCCACCACGGCCGTCCACGCCAATTGCCGGAAATTTCGCTGGCTGCTTTGCGCACTAGCGGCGCGCCGATTTCATGTTGTTCGCGTGTATACGCACCGAGCAAGGCGCGATCGCAAATAATGTTGATCAGACGCGGCACACCATGACTGGCGCGATGCACTTCGCGCAGGGCGCGATCGGTAAAGATAGCGCGCGTTGCGCCGGCCACTCGCAACCGATGCCGCACATATGCCGCGCTATCGTCGCGGCTCAAGGGTGCGAGGTGATAGCGACCCGTGATGCGTTGCGCCAGTTGCCGCAGCTCGCTGCGATCCAGCAGCTCACGCAACTCCGGCTGGCCGATGAGGATGATCTGCATCAGCTTGTGTGTGGCGGTTTCCAGATTGGTGAGCAGCCGCACTTGTTCCAGTGTTTCGGTGAGCAGGTTCTGCGCCTCATCGACAATCACCACCACGCGACGACCCTTGGCGTGGGTGGTCAGCAAGCGTGAATTGAGCACATCCACCAGATCCTTGAGGCTGGCGGGATTTTCATCGCTCAAGAAGATGCCCAGCTCTTCGCAGATAGTGAGCAGAAATTCGGCAGGCGTCAGCCGCGGGTTGAGAATCACTGCGACATCGGCATGCTGCGGCAGTTGTTCCAGCAGCGTGCGCACCACCGTGGTCTTGCCCGTGCCCACTTCGCCGGTGAGCTGAATGAAGCCACCTGCTTCATTCAAGCCATACATGAGATGCGCCAACGCCTCCGCATGCCGCTCGCTCATGTAGAGGTAGCGCGGATCGGGCGTGATCGAGAACGGCTTTTCGCTTAAACCGAAGAAGCTCGTATACATCAGATGAATGCTGGTAACGTGTTCATGAAGTGGCGGCAATGATGCCCGTTATGGGGTGACATGCCAAATGAGGGAGTGGTTGTTTTAATGATGGATTAGCGTTTTTGTAGGAGCGGCCCATGGCCGCGAATAATCAATCGCGGCCATGGGCCGCTCACATCCACGACTGTTTGGAGCCAAAGACTCACCATCATGACTTGATCACATTGCTGCCGCGTTTCATCGCTGCCGCCCCAAATCGTTCGCGAATCCGGTCCACCGTTGCATCCAGTTCACGATTGCGTTGCGATTCGGGTGCGGCGAATAGTTCTAGCTGCTGGGCCTCGCAGAGATCGGATACGCCAACACCCAACAGGCGCAATGCCGCATGCGGCTGTTCTTTCAACCAGGCTTGCAATAACTGCGTGGCGATGCGCGCAATCACCTGTGTTTCTTGTGTTGCGGGTTGAAAATGCTGTTGCCGAGTATAGGTGTTGAAATCCTTGCGCCGAATCTTCACGGTTACGCACGACGCCTGTAGCTGTTTGGCGCGCAGGCGTGTCGCCGCGCGATCCGCCAATGCCTGCAGTTCAACGAATAGGCGGGCCTGATCGCTGATATCGGTCGCAAAAGTGTCTTCGGCGCTGATCTGCTTTTCATCCCAGTCGGCAATCACCGGTCGATCGTCAATGCCCGCGGCACGCGCCTGCATCTGTGCGGTGAATTTACCGAACACGGCTTTTAATGGCTGTTCCGGCGACAGACGCAAATCGCGAAACGTCTTGATGCCGAGCGCCAGTAACTTCGGAGCAGTCTTCTGGCCGATACCGAACAAACGTGTGATCGGCAGTGGATCCAGCACCGACAACACATCCGCTTCGCTCACGATCATCAGGCCATCCGGCTTGCGCAAATCGGAAGCGATCTTCGCCACCAATTTGTTTGGCGCCACACCCACCGAGGCGGTGAGCTGCGTGCGTGCCTTGATGCGTTGCTTGATCTGCGCAGCGATGTTCTCTGCAGAGCCCATGGCCGACTGGCTTTGCGTTACATCGAGAAATGCTTCGTCCAGCGACAGACCTTCAACCAGCGGCGTGAACTCATGAAACACCTTGAAGATCTGCTGCGATACCGCTCGATAGTGACTCATGCGTGGCTGCACGCACAGCGCATGCGGACAACGTTGCAGTGCTTCACGCATCGGCATGGCAGAGCGCACACCGAAGGTGCGCACTTCATAACTTGCCGCCGCCACCACACCGCGCGCACCCGTGCCGCCGACAATCACCGGCTGTCCGCGCAATGCCGGATTGTCGCGTTGTTCGATGGCTGCATAAAAAGCATCCATGTCGACGTGAAGGATGGCGCGGGGCATGGGCAGTTATATCAATGGCATCAAATTTAAAGGTTCGGAATTCAAAGAACGGCTGTAGAAATTAATAAGGACTACGCCAAGCCTTCGGCAATTCCATCGGTATGACCTTGGCCAGTGTATCGGTAACCAGTTGCATCTGATCTGCACTCAGCGTGAGTTTTTCCATGCTCAACAGCGCCTGCAATTCCTCGCTGCGATTGCAATAACGCGCCAGTGCGGCATTGCTCAGCAGCGCGGTTAAATATTGCGGTGCCATGTCACCGCCGGAAGGTCGGGTGTTGGCCATTAAATCTGCATTGGCCTGCCAGGCCGCCGCATTACGCGACCAGGTTGCCGGCGCATTGACAGCCAGCTTGCCATTTACATCATCGAGCACGATGGCAAAACTGGGTGTGGTCTGCAGCGTTAACCGCAATTGCGTATCGAGCTTGTCGTACACATCGATGAAATGACCTTGCGCATAAATCGTCGACACTGTGCCGATCACGTCACCAAGTCGCATCGCCACGCCATCAGTCACTTTGAACACAGCTTCACCTTCGCAACGCAAACCACGACCGCCACCGCATGAGGAATGTACAAATAGATAAGGTGCGCGCCACAGCACCTGTTTGCGTAACAAACGTTGTGCATTGGCAGTGGAATCGGTGCGCAACACGCTATGCACCAACTGCGTAATCGGGCCATTCAACACGCCGATTTGTGCGGCGTATCCGCCTTCGTCCAGCCCAGTGAACGTGGCGGTTACCTTGACCGGGGTGTCGAGCAAGGTGACATCATCTGCCCACACGGCATGAAAACTTGTCGCCACTAATGCCGCTGCAATTTTTAATCTGGTTGTCATTCGTAACATAGAGCCCCGCTCAGCGTGCGCCGTCAACGATTCGATTCTACTCGTCGCTCGTCGGCAGGGAAGGTATCGCAAAAAAACCTCAGACGGCCTGCCTTTCTGCAAGCCAATCATATGAACGAGCGAGCAGCATTCGCTACGAAGAAGAGCGAGGCAAAATTGAACATTGATTTGGTAGCGGTCCCTGTAGGTCGGGTTTTATACCCGACGTCTTAAGAATGTCGGGTATAAAACCCGACCTACAAGAAGAGCGGTCGAGAGAGCTTGAACAAACAGCACGACGCGATCAGACGTACAACTGCACGTCTGATCAATCAGCCAACGTCACTGAACGCGCGATTCAATATTCATCAATGCGCCGACCGTTCAAAATCCATCGGCGTTTCGGTGTGCATGATGCAACGCCATTGCTTGCCGTCGCGGATCCACGTTGACGTGTCGTGCATTTCCTGCATGGTGCTGTCTGTTGAACCGCGCGGCGCCATGCCTTGCTTTACGTGATAAGTCAGAATGGCGGTGCTGTCGTTGGCAAATACCACATCGATATCGCTGAGTTCGAAGGAGGTCAGCACCATCGGACCCTGGTCTGCCATTTGCCGATAACCATTTCGATCGAATTTCATCGGACCGGTTGCGGAGACCATCAGCGATGGCTCGTTCAACATGCTGATTGCGGTATCGGCATCCTGATCCACCATCGATTGCCAGAATCTGGTTTCAAGATCGATGAGAGTCTTGTCCGGGGTTTTATCTGCAGTTCGCATGGCGATTCTCCTCGTGATAAGTGCGGCCAGTACAGGTTATTTATCCTGCTACGTGGTGAAGTCAAAGCAATGCGTACAAGGTGATGTTTCCCGGTAGGGTGGCTCCTACGTGGCTGTTGCACTGGGTTGCGAGGCGTTGATTTACCGAGAAGAGATTTATTCGCGAGCGTTACTGAATATCTTGCGCAGAAATTGAATGCGACTCGCCACCGCTGCCTTCGACACACCGCTGTGCGCCGCCAGCAAATCAAAACCATGCACCGTGCCTTGTGTTTCGTTACGAGTAACACCAACACCCTTCGCCACGAGCGCCTTGGCGTAAGCATCGCCTTCATCGCATAGCGGATCATATTGCGCCGTTTCGACGTACGCGGGTGCAAGTCCGGACAGGTTGCCGCGCAATGGCGCTGCATATGCCGGTGTGCCAAGCTCAAGTTTCTGGCCGAGATACGCTTCCCACAGGGCAATGTAAGGCAGTGCTTTGAACGGCGGCACGCTGGCGAATTTTTTCACCGATGCCCATTCGCAGCCGCTGTCGGCGACGGGATAAATCAGCAACTGACCGCATAGCTTGATGCCATCTTCGCGCGCCGCTTTCTGTGCGACCCCTGCAGCCAACGCGCCACCGGCGCTATCACCGCCGACGGCAATGCGTTGTTTATCGATGCCCAATTTTTCTGCGTTCACCAATGTCCATTGCAACGCTGCATAACAATCGTTGAAGCCGGCAGGAAAGGGAAACTTGGGTGCGAGTCGATAATCGACAAAGATCACCCGACATCCCGCTTCACGTGCATAACGCACCGCGTTGTCGATATGCGGCGGTGCATGTTTAAGAATGAATGCGCCGCCGTGGTAGTAAACCAGAGCGGGACTGGGTGAGGACAGGTTTTGCGGCGTAATGATCAACAGCGGCACTTGATAGCCATCGAGGCTGCTGAGCTGTTCGTGCCTGATAATGGCTTTGTATTTCGAAAGATGCAGCGAGTTCACGCCGCTGAGAAAACCATTCATTAGCGCCAGCGGCCAGCGCTTTAAGCTGGTGGCAACGCCCTTGATGGATTGAAAGTCGGGATGGATGTTGAGCATGGTGTTTACGGGTTGATTGCTGCTGAAATATTCCAGGTGCCGTCATCCCCGAGCAAGCGGGTGTGGCGTTCACATCGCTGAATGTGCGTCATGCGCTGCACCGCGTAACGGTTGCCGACGGGCCATAACAGTGTGTTGCGCTTGTATGACATTTTAAGCACACTCCATCACGCTACTTACGCATCGCTCAACAAGCCAAAGCGCAATCGAACAATACGGCCAACATGGCCCAAAAGGCCCAAAAGGACTGAGTGGAGAAGTGATGATGGAATCTTCGCGTGACTATTCACCTGCCCTGTCACCTGCCACGTTGCGCCTCCTGTTACTGCTCATTGCCTGCACTAGCCTGTTCGCCTGCGGCGGCGGTGGCGGCGATTCGACGCCACTGAGTTCTGCGCCGCCGCCGCCGACCTGGGTGCAAGGCACGTACGCAGCGTCGTCCACCTATGCCAACAAGTGCGCATCGCCACGCACCGGCACTGATCCCACGACGAATCACGCCTATCTCGACTCGCCTGGTTCAACGACGTGGGAAAATTTCTGGCTGCGCTCCTGGACGCATGAAACCTATCTTTGGTATCGCGAAGTGACGGATCGCAGCCCAGCAACTTATAGCTCGGTCACCGACTACTTCGATACGCAAAAAACCACGGCCATCACGTCATCGAACAAGCCCAAGGATAAGTTCCATTTCTGGTACGCCACCGACGAGTGGATCGCGTTGTCGCAGTCAGGAGTGCAGGCGGGTTATGGCATCGAATGGGTGTTTATCTCGAACACGCCACCGCGCGTGTTAAAGGTGGCCTACGTCGAACCCAACGCGCCGGCGTTTAATACGATTAGTCGCGGTGCGAAAGTGCTGTCCATCGATAACGTCAGTATCGACAGCAACACACCGGCAGGTATCGACACGTTGAACGCCGGCATTTCGCCAACACTGGGCACCTCGCACAGTTTTCAATTTCAAGAGGTGAATGGTTTCGTGCACACCGTGACGTTGACGGCCGCGAAAATCACCAGCACACCAGTACAAAACGTCAAGACGCTGGCCAACGGCGCAGTCGGGTACATGCTGTTCAACAGTCATCTCGCCACGTCCGAGCAACAGCTCATCTCTGCCTTTGCACAATTGAAGGCGGCGAATGTCAGCGACCTGGTGCTGGACATTCGTTACAACGGCGGCGGTTATCTCGATATCGCCAGTGAAGTGGCGTACATGATTGCAGGCAGCACGGCGACCAACGGTCGTACCTTCGAACGCACGGTATTCAACGATCAATATGCGTCGACGGTGAATCCTGTCACCGGCGGCAGTAATACACCGACGCCGTTTTACACCACGGCACTGGGCTTCTCTGCGGCCAACGGCACCGCATTGCCGACCTTGAATCTGCCGCGCGTATTTGTGCTCACCGGTGATGGCACCTGTTCCGCCAGCGAATCGATCATCAACGGTCTGCGTGGCGTCGGCGTTACGGTGATCCAGATCGGCAACACCACCTGCGGCAAGCCGTATGGGTTTTATCCGCAGGACAATTGCGGCACGACGTATTTCAGTATCCAGTTTCAAGGCGTGAACAACGCCAACTTTGGCGATTATGCCGATGGCTTCTCACCAGCTAACAGCAGCGACACGGGCGTGAAGCTGCCCGGCTGCAATGTGGCGGACGATTTGAATCATGCCTTGGGCGATCCTGCCGAAAACCGACTGGCACAAGCGTTGTATTACCGCACTAATGGTTTCTGTTCACCGAGCATCAGTATCGGTGAGCTGACCCAGAAGCAGGTGCAATCGGCTGCAGCGTCCAGCGAAACAACAGGCGAACCGTTGACCTTGCCGCCACAACCCTGGCGCGACAACCGTATTCTCACCCCGCGATGAAACGCTGGTTTTTAAGTGCTTTCCTGTTGCTGACGGCGTGCACGCAAACGCCAGCGCAACATGAATCTCCGGCAATCCTCATCGCGCCGGACGCAGCGGCACGCGCCGAGTTGTTGCAAACCGTGCGTGCGGCATTGAACAACACACCGCTGACGCTGGCTGACGATGCCTTGCTGCATGATGACGTGTTGTTGATTGAACGCCAGCCGCGACTCGATCCCAATGGCTTGCCTGCCAATGGTCGCGAGTTAGGCAGGCCGGAGCGTTTTCGTTTGTCCACCGATGGCAAGCGGTGTTGGTTGAGTCAGGAAGGCAGTGAGCGGCGATGGTTATTGGTTAGTGCGAAGTGCAGAGAGGTAGGAGCGACCCATGGTCGCGAATGATTAATCGCGGCCTCAACTAATCAAATCAGGCCGCTCCTACATAAATTACCGTCGACATCACCTATTGCCTTTGAAGCATTTGGCCAAGTAAACATGCATCAATAAAACTCACGGAAACTGGCGACAACTTGGCAACCGCGACGTTTGCCGTTACAAAGCAACAAAGTCAGCCAGAAAGCTCCATGCCCAATACCCGCGCCCTGATTGTTGACGACTCCCGTTCTGCCCGGCATATCCTTGGGCGAATGCTCGAAAGCTTTGGATTGGAAGTCGATGCCGTCGAATCGGCCGAGCTGGCGTTGACGTATCTGCAAACAGCGCGCCCGGATGTGATCTTTATGGATCACTTAATGCCGGGCATGGATGGCTTCGCCGCGGTGCGCGTCATCAAGGCCAATCCCGATACCGCCACCATTCCCGTGCTGATGTACACCTCGCAGGAAGGCGAGATGTACTTGAGTCAGGCGCGCGCGCTGGGGGCGATGGGCGTGTTACCCAAGACGCTCAAACACGCCGATGTGGCCGAAGCGTTGCAGCATCTCAATCTGGCCACCGCGCAATCCAGCGCGGTGGCACGCGCCGCTATGGCGCCGGCCGAACGCGACACGACACGACCCGGCACGGGTACCGGCGCATTTGCAGCCATTGCCGCGGCGCCGAAAGAACGCGACTCGTTAAAAGAACGCGCCGCGCCCCAAGAACTGCCGGGCAGCATCTTGAGCATGCAACTGGTACCGCAACTGGCGCATCGCATTGCCGCTGAAGTCAGCGCGGAGCTTGAACGCAAGCCGTTGCACGACCCCGCCGCCGACCGCGGCTGGCGTTTGTGGGCAGTGCTGGCCAGTGTGCTGGTGGCAGTGCTGTTCGGCGTGGTGATCTATCAGCAAGTGCAGTTGCAACAACAGTTGGCGCAACTGCAAGTCACGCCACCGGCGCCACGTCCACAGCCACCCAAAGCGGTGACTGCACCGGCGGAAGCAGAGCCAACTACCAACACGGCCGCAGCGACCACCGCACCGGTCTTGCCGCGCGTTGAAGTCGAAGCAGTGCCATATGGCGAAGTGCCGTTAGCGGGCGCGCGTCTGGAACGGCTACGCAACCTGCTCGACAGCATGCGCAATGAACAGGTGCATGGCGTGCTGCGCATCGAAGTGTTCATGGCCGACTTCTGTTTGAGCGGCAGCGTCGTGCAAGGCTATGTCCCCGCTGCCGATGACGTGCTGGTGTCGCGTTGCGATGCCATCGGCAATCCCTTCGGCGATGCGCTCACGGTACAGCAACGACAGTCGGTGGCCTTCGCCAACCTGGTGGCCAGCGTCAACAGCAACGCGACCGGTGGCATCAAGATTCAGTTGATCGATGGCGGTCACAAACCATTGACTACCTATCCCGCACCATCGCCAACCCTCACCGCCGCCGCATGGAACGCCGTGGCTGAACGCAATCAGCGCGTAGAGTTCACGGTGTTGAGAGCGCCGTGATCCTTCTTAGGAACTCGTTCGCCGTGCCATATTGCTCGTACTGATGCTTCATACCCCTCTCCCTGAGGGAGAGGGTAGGGGTGAGGGTGCTATTCAACATACCGTTCAGAACACCCTCACTCTGTCTCTTAGGGAGAGAGTACGCAACTCTTAAGTGTCTATCTCATCAAGCAAGACACATCGCAAACTAATCACTCTCTTCACTTTGAGATACGCTGCAATCCATCGCAGCTCAACTGAAGACAGATTTGAATCCATGCCCATGATGCATCGCGCGGACTTCGTGCCGCCCCTTGGTTTACGCAACTCCCATGTGCAATCCACTTTGCTCAGTCTTACTGCATGGCGACTGCCGGTGTTACGCCAGGCGCGGGCCTTGCGTGCCGCCTCGCAAGCGGTATTGCTGGAGTGCGGCGACGGCGTGCGCCTCGGTGGCTACTGCGCGCAGACGGCATCGCATCATCCGTGGGTGTTGATCTTGCATGGTTGGTTGGGCGACGCCGAATCCAGTTACGTGTTGTCGCTGGGCGCGCATCTGTTTGCACGCGGCTACAACGTGTTTCGTTTGAACCTGCGCGATCACGGCGGCACCGAGCATCTCAACGCCGGTTTGTTCCATTCCTGTCTGCTCGATGAAGCCATCGGCGCCGTACGCGCAGTACAACAGCAACATCGCATCGAGGATTTATCGCTGGCCGGGTTTTCACTGGGCGGCAATTTTGCGTTGCGTATCGCCGCGCGCGCTGGGTCGGCTGGTTTGCAGTTACGCAAAGTCGTCGCCATCTGTCCGGCATTGAATCCGCATACCAGCGACGCGGCGCTGGCTGCCGGACTGCCGATATACAAACATTATTTTTTGAGCAAGTGGAAGCAGGTGCTTAAAGCGAAGCAACAACACTTTCCCGAACACTATGACCTCGAAGCCATACTCAACACTAACAGCATCAATGAACTGACTGATCGGCTCATTAGACGTCATGCCGACTTCAAAGGCGTGAGCGATTACTACGATGGTTATTCATTACTGGGCGATACATTGCGTGACTTGAATGTACCCAGTCATATCCTGTTGGCCGATGATGATCCCATCGTGCCGGTGAGTGATGCGCTGTTATTGCCGGATAATCCGCAGCTGCAGATCACGCGCAGTGCGTATGGCGGTCACTGTGGTTTCATCGCCGATTGGAGCGGCAAGAGATGGGTGAATGAGTGGGCGAGCGAGTGTTTGGGTTTAACGCCCGGCACTGCTGTTTTGTAGGTCGGGTTTTAACCCGACTCATTTTTTAAATGTCGGGTTAAAACCCGACCTACATAAATCCTCAAGCAATCTTATTTCCCACCTGCTGCAGCGACGTAGCTTGCCAGTTGAGCAGCCAATGCTCGAAGTCATTCACTGCCATCGGCCGCGCCAGCAGGTAGCCTTGTGCTTCGTGGCAATGATTGGCGGCGAGGAAGCCGAGTTGCGCGTCGGTTTCCACACCTTCGGCGACGCAACTAAGACCCAAGGCATGCGCCATGAACAGAATGGCGTTGACCAGCGAGCTGCCGCTTTGCGTGACGCCGATGTCGGCGATGAAGCTGCGATCGATCTTCAGAATGTCGAGCGGCAGCTTGCGCAAATAACTCAATGACGAAAAGCCGGTGCCGAAATCATCCAGCGCCAGTTTCAGGCCGCGGTCGCGGAAGGCATGCAGCGTGTTGATGACGATCTCCGGTTGCGACATCAAGGCGCTTTCGGTGATCTCCGCTTCGAGACTTGAGTAAAGCGCGCCCTCCATGTCCAGCGCGCGATCGATTTCCTCGATCAGATTCACCGCGCCGAACTGCAGCGGCGAGATATTGAAGGAGATGCGGAAGTCATCACCGAACAAGCGATGCCATTGCGCGGCGCGCTTCGCCACCATGCCGATCACCAGATTGCCCAGCGGCGCGATCAAGCCTAGTTCTTCCAGCAAGGGAATGAACTCACCGGGCATTACAATGCCGCGACGCGGATGTTGCCAGCGCACCAATGCTTCGGCGCCGCCGATGGCGTTATCGCCCAGCCGCATGCGCGGTTGGTAGTGCATGACAAACTGATTGTGGTCGATGGCCTGACGCAATTCGGTTTCCAGCATCATGCGCTGGCGCGCGCGGCTGCTGATTTCCGCAGCAAAAAACTGGCAGGAATTTTTTTCGCCCTTGGTGTGCGTCAGCGCGGTGAACGCGTTGTCGATCAATTGCTCGGCAGTGAGGCCGTCGTCGGGATACAGGCTGACGCCGATGGACGCACTGAGTTGCAACTCAGCGTCGTCGATGGCGATGGGACTTGCCACTGCGCGTTGCAGACGCTTGGCGATACTGATCGCGGCTTCACCGATGCTCAGGTTGCTCACCACAATGAGAAACTTGTCGCCGTCGGCGCGCGCCACCACGCAGTCTTCATCGCTGCGACCGCTGGCGGTGCTGACCACATGATCCGAACCGCGAATCTGACCGCGCAGACGATCACCCACGGTCTTCAGCACGGCATCGCTGACATGTTGTCCCATCGAACCGCCGACCCGGCTGAAGTCGTCGATCCACAAAGCGAACACCGCGATATGTTCCTGTTGCGGTACGCAATGCGAGATAGCGGCCTTGAGCGTGCGCGTCGCCGATTCGCGATTGGGCAAGGTAGTCAGCGGATCGTGAAAGGCAAGGAAACGAATGCGGTCTTCCTGCGCGCGTCGTTCGGTCACATCTTGCACCGTGCTGCGAATGATCCAGTCGGTGTTGTCGAACACAATTTCGCCTTGATGACGCAGCACGCGGGTGCCTTGACGACCCACCACGCGATGTTCCAGACGGAACGTACCGTGTTGCGCGATGGCGCGCTCCATGGTCTGTTTCATCAACTGCAGATCGTCGGCATGTGTTTGCTCGCACAGCGCCTGCCAGGTGAGCCTGCCGGGATCGTCGATATTGAGCAATTGGCACACCACCGGTGAAGCGGCGAGCGTTGCGCCATCCAGTGTGCGTTCCCAGTGACCGAGCACCGCCAGGCGTTGTGCATACGCGAGACGTTGTTCGCTCAGGCGCAATTGATCCTGCATCTGTTGCGCCCGGAACAGAAAGCGCACGCGCTCCAGCAACAGAATGGGATTGGGGCGCTTGATGGTGAAGTCATTCGCGCCGGCTTCATACGCGCGCTGAATGGAATCGTAGTCATCGTGACCGGTCATGAATAACACTTGCACGCGCTCGCCGCCCGGCATCACCCGCACCATGGCGCATAACTCGAAACCACTGAGGTTGGGCATGTTGACGTCGGTGACGATGCAATCGACGTTGCGTGTGGCGAACTGCTCAAGCGCTTCGGCGCCATTGGCGGCCGTCAGCACCTGATAGCCGGCATCGAGGAGCACGCTTTCGAGCAACAGTCGCAGCGTTGCATCGTCATCGACGACCAATACACAACCGGTGTAAGTGACGGGTGAGAAAGTGTTCATGGGTTCAGGTGTAATTCGATTTCTTCGAGCAGCGCCGTGAAGCGTTGTACCAGTTCGCCGAACAAGGTGGCATTGCTGCCGAGCTGCTGCGCACGCGCGTTGTTTTCCAGTTGACCGCACAGTTCGCCGATGCCATTGGCGCCGATGCTGTAGCTCGATGATTTCAAGGCATGTGCAATTAAACGCACCGCTTCCGCATCTTCTTTGGCGGCGGCAAGACGCAAATCTTCAATCTGCACCACGGCATGCTCGCGATACGTGCGCAGCAGTTGCGGCAGCAGCGCGCCATTGCGCAGGCCGCGCAACAACAGCAGTTGCTGCGGGTCGAGTTGCGGCGTTGTCGTCGCGGCCGGTAACGGTTGCGTCATGCCTACCTCTCCTTCATTGATCTAGCCAGGAATGTTCCTGGGCATACGATTGCGCGCACCACTTGCTCAAAATGCCGGCCAGTTGATGCAGTTGAAACGGTTTGCTTAAAAAATCATCCATGCCCACCGCCAGGCAGGCTTCGCGATCGCCGACCATCGCGTTGGCGGTCAACGCCACAATGGTGGTGTGCAGCGGCGGCGTGCGCAGTTGCGCCTGTTCGTAGCTGCGCACGCGTCGCGTGGCTTCAAAGCCATCGAGTTCCGGCATCTGGCAATCCATCAATACCAGATCGAATTGATGCGGTTGCGTCAGCAGCGTGACGGCCTGCAGGCCGTTATCGGCCACCGTGCATTCGCAATCCATGGTGTCGAGCAACGCCTGCACCACTTCTTGATTGATGAGATTGTCTTCGACCACCAGCACTCGCAGCTTGCGTTCGAGCAGGACGCGCGTCGCGCCGGCGGTGAACGCGGGAACTGCGCCGCTGGCGTGATGGCTATGCAGATCGCGGCGCAGACGCAGCGAAAACCAGAAGCAGGACCCTTTGCCGGGCTCGCTGGTAACGCCGCAATCGCCGCCCATCAGCAACGCCAGACGCCGCACGATGGCCAGCCCCAAGCCCGTGCCGCCAAACTGTCGTGTGGTGGAACTGTCGGCCTGTGTGAATGATTTGAACAGCTTTGGAATAGCCTCGCTCTTGATGCCGATGCCCGTGTCTTCGATCTCGAAGCGGTACAGCCACGCGTCGTCATCCTGCGCGGTCAATGCCGCACGCAAAACGATGTGACCTTGTTGCGTGAACTTGAGCGCGTTGCCGATCAGGTTCTGCAGAATCTGCGTGAAGCGGGTGGGATCGCCGATGACGGCGGTGGGCAAATCAGCAGGCCACTCAAGCAGAAAGCGCAGGCCTTTGGCGACGATCTGCGGCTGCAACAAGCTCAATGTCTGGTCCACCACACCGCGCAGATCGAACGAGGTAGCTTCCGGCGTGAGTTGCTGCGCTTCGATTTTCGAGAAGTCGAGAATGTCGTTGAGAATGGTGAGCAGCGACAACGCCGAATGGCGAATGGTGTTCAGCGATTTGCGCTGAAGCTCATTCAATTCCGAAGTCAGCATCAATTCGCACATGCCGATCACGCCGTTCATCGGTGTGCGCAATTCGTGACTCATCGAGGCGAGGAACGCCGATTTCGCACGACTGGCGGCTTGCGCGGCGTTATTCGATGCCTGCAACTCCACATTGGTTTGTTCCAGCGCGCGCAATGCCTGTTGTAGCGCAGCGGTGCGCTCGTTGACTTTACTTTCCAGCGCGCTGGCGGCCTGAAACAGCGAGAACGAATTGCCCTGCTTGTCCATCTCGCGTTCGACACGATCCATCAGCGATTCGTTGATGATGTGCAACTGCTGAACGTTCGCTTCAAGCGCGGCACAGCGCGCGCGCAGCGCACAGAGTTCGGCTTCAGGGTTCAGCACTGCCTCGCTCATGATAAGGCTTCACCGCCGGCGCGAGTGCCGATAGCAAGGCCGGTGAAAGTTTGATTCACATGCATGGCGTTGAACTGTTCGCCATACGTGACGAAGCCGATGACATTGTTGTCGATGAAGATTCGGCCAATCTGCTCCTTGATGCCGGAACGTTCGATTTCCAGACGACGCAGGATGCAGTCGCAACCCAGCACCAATTGCGGCACGCCCATGGCGGCGCGCACCTGCACAAAGGCTTGTTGCAGGTTCTCCACCATGTCCACACCCTGCGCGATGGTCAGCACGATGCCTTCGTCGATGGCGCAGAAGAAGGTCAGACTTTCGTCATCGTTCATGTGGGCAATGGACCGCACGAAGTATTGACCGCCGACACGCACTACCACCGGATGCGTCGCGAACACCATGGCCGATAGTTCGTCGATGGGTACATTTACCAGGCGCGCGAATTCTCGCGCAGCGGGCAGGCCGTTGATGGCGTACACGATGCGGCGCGCCGGATCGGCTTTGGTCACCACCATGCGTTGCCGCGATTGCACGAAGTGCTGGGTGCGAAACGCCATGAAGGGCTGATCGGTGCGCACCACGCTCAGTAGTGCGCAGTGGCGATGAAACTTGCCCTGGTAATACAGATAGGTGGCGTTGAAGCGCACATCGTCGGCGGCCGAACCGCCGATCAATTCGATGCCGCGCAGATGCTGATGCACGCAGCTCACGACCTGTTCTTCCTGCAGCGCCAGGCCATCGATCAACAGAAATGCAAAGGTGTCGGCAGGACTGGCCGGCGCGTTGTTGCGGGTGCCCAGTTGTTGCAGCAACGCGCTCACCTCGGCACCGGCCGCATGGCTGTCGAAACTTTCAAGTTGAATCAATTGGGTGGCGACATCCAGTGCCGGCGAGGCCAAGCTCACACCAGTGAGTGCGCCTTCCAGATAACCCAACGGCGTGATTTCACCGGCGGTGGTACAGCCGATCAGATCGACATCGTTGAAACTTTTGTGCAACTCGGCAGCCAGCATCTCGAGATCGATGTCGGCAGGACAATAGAACAAGGCGAACTTGATACCGGGCTGATCCAGCGCAGCATGCAGTTCGCGCGCCGCTTGCACCGGGTCGCGCGATTGGGAAGTCCCCTTGCGAATCGACAATGACATGGAAAACCCGCATTCGAAAAGTGATCAGGCTGCGCCGGGCGCGGACATGGCTACACTTCAACGCTATCGGAAGCGCTCGAGGTTCTCTTAAGTCGGGGAATGTCTTATGCGCATCCAGGACGGCATCTGCGTCACAGATTGAGTGAACGGTGTCACTGTTGGCGCGCAGGTGATGCTGCGGTGTGAGCCTGAGTTAGATGCGCGATCTGTTTCCGGGAACGCCGTGAATCCTTCCTTGGGCTCCAGCTCGGCGTCCTGCCGCGCACGCTCCCGCAAACAGATCGCGCATCTAACTCAGGCGGACACTGTGCCATCCTCATTTCTGTCATTTCGACCGAAGGGAGAAATCTTTCTGTAAGTTCGAACTTCGATGAGTCAATTGATGCGAAGAAGATTTCTCCTTCGGTCGAAATGACAAATTGGCAGCGGCAATAGAATTCGCGACGCGTTAATCCCGCCGTTGCTGCAACGCCGCCATCTCCAGACGCCATTGCTGTTGACGCTGTTGCAACGCACCGGCCAACTGCGGCTCAAACTCACTGCTGCGTGCATCGCGCAACCAATCGCCGGAATGGGTGATGCCTCGATGCGCGACCAGAAACGCCAGGCCTTTGGCGGTTAACTCTGTTTCAGCCAGACGGGTTACCGGAAGCCCGCTTAAATCGGCGAGGCATTCGCAGAGATAACGCGATGAACTCAAGCCGCCGCCGACCACGATGTGTTGCAACTGCGGCAGTTGCTTCTGCATCAGTTCGATGTTGGCCATCAACAGGAAGGCAATGCTTTCGATGACTGCGACCAATTGCTCGATGTCGTTATCGGCAATGTGATGCAAGGCTGCGGTCTCATCCTGGCTGACGAAGCGAGACTCCACCCGCGGCAACCAGTAAGGCGAACCGACGCCGCCGATGCCATTGATGAACAACGGCACCGACAAGGCCGCGACCTGCGCGCGCTGCAAAGCTTCACTGCCGCGCCGCACATCCAGACCGCTGCGTTCCGCCAGCCATTGCAAGGCGCTGGCGCCACCATTCACCGTGCCCTCCAGCGCATAGGTGAGTTGTTGGTCATTCGAACACAACACACTGCGCAGTAACGGCGCAGCGGTGGGCAAATCCTGCTTCAGTGGCGCCAACGCAAACGCGCCGGTGCCGAGGTTGATGTAAATGCACTCTTCATCCAGCGCGCCATTGGCGAACGGCACCGCGGCTTGATCGCCGGTGCAGATGGTGAGCGGTATGTGACGACTTCCGAAAGGCAACAAGCCGTAGTGATGTGCCGTCGGTACATTGCGTGGCAAACAATTCGGCACACCGAACAATTCCAACAAGCGGGGCGACCAATCGCCACTGGCCGGTGACCACAACAAGGTGCGCGAGGCATTGGCGGGATCGACCAGGTGCGGACGTTCAATCAACAACGCCTGCAACAAATAAGTAGATAAAGGACCGAAGTGCAATTGTTCCGCTGCAAACGCCGTGCGCACCTCCACGAGGTGATCCATACACCAGCGCAACTTGCTCGCGCCGTAATGAGCAGAGGGCATCAAGCCGGTGAGTTGTTGTATCTCGGCGTGGTGCGCGCGCAATTGCTCGATCAACTCGGCATTGCGGCGATCTTGCCAACTCAGCACCGGCGATAGCGCGGCACCGCTTTGCGAATGCCAGCACATGATGCTGGAACGTTGTGTGGCAAGACCGGCGGCGTGTACGCGATCGATGTCTGCGCCTAATGAAACCGCAACATCATCGATGGCAGTGCGCAGCGATTGCACGATCTCCTCTGGATCGTGTTCAACGCGATCGTCATGACCTTCGTGGGCATAGTGACGCGTGTTGATGGGCGCAAACGCCCGCGCAACTTGCCGGCCGCTGCTGTCGAACACGATGGCGCGACTCGCATGTCCGCCTTGATCCAGCGCCAGCCACAATGGCGAATGTTCCGTACGCGGAATCGGTCCCAGCTCCGTGGCCAGCTCGCGCAATCCTTCAGTGAGTGCTTCGAAGTCGCTCATGACGTCGCTTCGGCTTACTCAGGCAACAAGCGAATGTTGCGTGTATCGGCGCGTTGTTTCCGGCGCGGCAATGAGGTGGCAACCCGCTCGATCACTTTCTCTGCCGTCGCACGCCAGCCGGTGAGCTTGCCGCCGAAGATCGACAACAAGCGTGGCTGTGGTTCGCGGTCTACCATCAACAAGGTTTCGCGAGGTTTGTGAAAGGCATGACCACCGCCGGACGGTAGTACACGCACGCCCGCGAAACTGCGCACGATCTGCGCAGCGGTGAAGTCGCGATACGCCGGAAAATAATGTTTGAGTGTTTGCAGCAAGTAATTCACTTCCGCTTGTAATGGCCGCACGTCGGCCGGGTCGCCGCGATAACGCGTTTCGGTGGTGCCGATCATGGTTTGTCCATACCACGGCATGACAAACACCGCACGACCATCGCGCGGACTTTCTACATAGTAAATGCCGCGCGTGATCTGACCGGGAACAATCAAGTGCGTACCTTGCACCAGCTCCAGCGCATGCTCCGGCTGCCGGGGCGAGATCAATGACAGTGTGCGATTCACCCACGGACCACTGGCGTTGATCAGCACGCGACCACTTGCTTCGTGTTGTTGGCCATTCTCACTATAGGTAATGGTGACACCCTCGCTATGCAATTCACCTTGCAGCAGCGCTGCGGGCGCGATGAATTGCGCACCCAACTGCTGCGCCGAACGTAACACTGCTCGCGTCAACAATGCATCGTCGGTTTGCGCATCGTGATAGCGAAACACATGATGCAAATCGCGCGTGGCCAAGCCATCCAGTGAATCCCAGTCGCGACGCGGCAAACTAGTGAAGCGACAACCAGCCTGAAAACCGCCGAGCACCGCATACAACATCAAGCCGGTACGGATCTGCCATGGCTGGCGTCGCGTATGTTTGTATAGCGGAATGTAGAAGGATTTGAGTTGCACCAGCTCTGGCGCGTTGCGCAGCATCAACATGCGTTCGTGCAAACTCTCGCGCACCAGTCGCAACTGACCGCTTTCGAGATAGCGCAGTCCGCCGTGAATCAACTTGCTGGAGCGACTCGATGTGCCGTAGGCCGGATGTTGTTGTTCAAGTATCAACACCGAGTGGCCCGCCGCCGCCGCCGCTTGGGCCACGCCGACGCCATGAATGCCGGCGCCGATCACGATGACATCGAAGCGAGCCATGCTTACGGTTTGGCCCGCAAGGCGCGCAGCAGATGTCGTGGTTGCATGGTTTCGACCAACTGTGCGCCGCGCGCCGCGAGTTGTAGTGCCTGCAGGCGCGAGGTGACTTCATAAATCGCCCATTGCCAAGGACCGCGCCATAGTCGCGAGGCATCACTGGGCAACTTCGCCTCATCGCAGAACAGATAATGTGGCAAGGTCGCTTCAGCTTTGATGGCCGATAACGTGTTGTATTCGGGCAGCACCCAGCCCACTGCCAGACGCGTGTGTTGTTTGGCGAAGTTGATTGCCGGCAGATCGAAGGAGATCAGCACCACACGTGTGGCGATGGGTTTGAGCGCGTCGCAGACAATCTGCACCATCTGCTGCATGCCGAATTTTTGTAGCGAGGCGCGCTTCAACTCGACAAACGCACAGGCCTGCGGAAAGTTGCCCAGCAACTCCACCACCTGCACCAGCGAGGGAATACACACATCGCTGAAGCGATCGCCGAAACGTTCCGCCTCGCCGACGGCGATGCTGCTCAATTCTTCCCAGGTCATCTCGAGCGCATCGCGATCGATGCCGGCACAACGCTTGAGATTGGCGTCGTGCATCACCACCGGCACGCGATCGATGCTTAAGTGAACATCGAACTCCACATACATCACGCCCATTTCCAACGCCGAACGCAATGACGGCAAGGTGTTCTCGGGAAATTCGTGCGCATTGCCGCGATGGGCAACCAGTTGTGGAGTGAATTCGGGCGTGGCTGACATCCGTGGCTCGTGCGGGCTCGATAAGAATGGATGCCTATCTTAGCGGTAAGTGACTCGTAAGTTGTTGTAGAACGCGGCAACGCGACGAGTTTCGCAGGAGCTGCTTGGTGTATGAGAAGCACCACGGAGATAGTGCGATCTATGCAAGGTGTTTGCAGATAGTTGAGTTGCCTAATCCGCTGCAACAACTCTTAATCAACACCATAGCTACTGCAATTCGCCGCGCTTCATCGTCTTCACTCAACCATGGCGCCGTTCTGCGAATCGCTCGATCGGTGCGCCGCTGGTTACGATGATGTCGGCTTCAATAATGGCGCCTTCGGCTACTGCTATGTGGGTCGCGCTGATTTTGCCGCGCAGTCGCGCCGATGCGCGCACTTCCAGTTTGCGGTTCACCCACAACTCGCCCTCGAACAAGCCGGCCACCAAGGCATCGGCGCATTGCACCGCGCCTTGCCAACTACCGCTTTCGGACAGGGTCAGCATGCCCTTGATCTCACCGTGACCGACGACCTCACCGGCTACGGACACGTCGCCGGGACAGGCGAAATTGCCTTCGAAACGCGATCCCTTGCCCACCAGCGTCGGCGTGCTGGTGCTGCGATCGAGAAAACGCCGTTTGAGCGGCGTCGTTGCGGCCGCGAGATCTGGATCGGACATGAGAGTGATTCGCCAGGAGGGAGTCAGAGGGAGGGCTGAATGGTGCCCAGTGTTGATGACGTGCTATGTGCTGCAGATCTCACTCCCGTGGGTTAGGGGTCTTGCCTATGTCGGTTAGCGACAAATACTGTCACCACGGGCACGGCGACAAAATCGCTACGCGACCATAACTGCTTGATGCATAACAAAACACTCCTTCGGCACGCGGCTTGCTTTGTCTAACACAACGAACGCAAACCCTTAAGCGGGCCGTGGGTGACCAATATGCCAAGCTTCAAACCAGATTCGCAGCAACCTCCAGAGATCATCGCGGTGGTGATGCCGGACGGCACGCCCGATTCACCGTCGGCGCTGCGTGACTTTGTTGCCACTGGCACCATGTTGCTGGTGCGACATGCCGATGGTCGCATGGCCCTGGAACCGGCGCGCTACGCCGATGCGTGGGGCGCATCGGCCAGCGTCAAACGCAGCATGACCAAGAGCCGCCCGATACTGGATCCGGTGTCGCGCGAAGTGATGGGTTATGAGATGGAGATGGTCGAGCATTGAGGGAGCCCGGTCCGCCTGGGTCCCATCAGTTCGACTGGTCGCAACGAGTTGGTTTAAGGGTTCGATCGATTTTTGAAGGTTCAGCGTTATGCGCCGTGCTGCGTTCTTCCCCGCAGACGGCGCTTTTTTTTGCCCAACAATAATGAGTCAAGTGTGTTGACGTTCTGAGCCAGGCACCGCACGCTCTCGCCGTCGGTGCTCTACGCTGAGAAACTGGCCATCGCGCTTCGCCAGTACCCGCATTCGCACCAATAAAACCCTCTGTTCAACGGGCAGCAGCGGACGCGCCCTAAAATGCAGCCAACGGTCATGTCCCCGATATCCAGCATAAAAAACGCTTTAGCTAAGTCAGCAAGGTCCGTAAACTGGCCCACCCCCGATCCGCTAACCGGTATTAAATCGATGTCTGCGAATACGCCTGCCAATGTCGAGGTGCCTGCAGTGGCGCCCACTGTTGATTCAGTCGAGAACCCGGCGCCGTTGCAGATTCGGCCGAAAAAACAGGGCTTGTACGATCCGCAGTTCGAACACGATGCCTGCGGCGTTGGCTTTGTCGCCGACATGAAAGGTCGTCGTACTCATCGCATTCTGCAGCAAGGCATCGAGGTATTGAAAAATCTCGATCATCGCGGCGCCAGCGGCGCTGAAGTCAATACCGGCGACGGCGCCGGTGTGTTGATGCAAATGCCCCACAAATTTCTCACCGCTGCCTGCCAGAAGCTCAGCATCAAATTGCCGGCTGAAGGCGAATACGGCTGCGGTCTGGTGTTCTTGCCGCGCAATGCAACGTTGCGTCGCAGTCTTGAAGCCAAGTTCGCACAGATCATTCAATCCGAAGGTCAGATTCTGCTCGGCTGGCGCACCGTGCCCACCAATAACTCGATGCTCGGCGATACCGCCAAAGCGGCCGAGCCGTTCATGCGACAAGTCATTATCGGTCGCGGTCCGGATATCAAGGATCGTCAGGATTTCGAACGCAAGCTGTTCGTGATCCGCAAGCGCGCTTACACCGATCTGCGCACCTCGACGTTGGGCGGCGCAGAAGCCTGGTATCTGTGCAGCCTGTCGGCTCGCACCATGGTGTACAAGGGCATGCTCACCACCAGTCAGTTGGATCAATACTTCCTCGATCTGCGCGATCCGTCGATGGAAACTGCATTGGCGCTGGTGCACTCGCGTTTCTCGACCAACACCTTCCCAAGCTGGGATCGCGCGCATCCGTATCGTTTCATCGCGCACAACGGCGAGATCAACACGCTGCGCGGCAACTTCAACTGGATGCGTGCCCGCGAGCCGCAATTCCGTTCGGAGTTATTCGGCGAAGACATGGAAAAAATTCCGCCGATCATCAACCCCAATGGGTCCGACTCGGCGATGTTCGACAACACACTGGAGCTGCTGGTGCTGGGCGGCCGCTCATTGCCGCATGCCGTGATGATGATGGTGCCCGAGCCATGGTCAGCGCATGAAACCATGGACGATGCACGTCGCGCGTTCTATCAGTATCACGCCAACTTGATGGAACCGTGGGATGGTCCTGCCTGCATTGCCTTTACCGACGGCACGCAGATCGGCGCCATTCTCGATCGCAACGGCTTGCGTCCATCGCGCTACTACGTGACCAAGGACGATCTGGTGGTGATGGCTTCCGAAGCGGGCGTGCTCGACATTCCGCCTGAAGACGTGGTGCAGAAAGGCCGCTTGCAGCCGGGCCGCATGTTCCTCATCAACATGGAACAAGGTCGCATCATCGATGATGAAGAGATCAAGCGCGACATCGTCAATCAACGTCCTTATCGTCAGTGGCTGGATGACAATCTGGTGCAACTGAAAGATCTGCCGACTGCGCCGGAAGTGCCGCTGCCGGATCACGACACGCTGTTGCAACGCCAGATTGCCTTCGGTTACACCTTTGAAGATCAGCGCATTCTGATCGCGCCGATGGCGCGCGATGGTGTGGAAGCCGTGGGTTCGATGGGTAACGACACGCCACTGGCGGTGCTGTCCGGCAAGTCGCGTTTGTTGTTCGATTACTTCAAACAACTGTTCGCGCAGGTCACCAATCCGCCCATCGATTCGATTCGCGAAGAAATCATCACCTCGTCGGAAATGTACCTGGGTTCGGAAGGCAACTTGCTGGAGCCGCAACCCACCGATTGTCGTCGCGTGATGTTGAGCGCGCCGGTGCTCACCAACGAAGACTTCGCCAAGATTCGCCGCATGGATCTGCCGGGTCTGAAGGTCGGCGTGTTGTCGACCTTATTCAAAGTCGCGCGTGGCGAACTGGGTCTGGTCAAATCGATGGAAGAGTTGTGCACGGCTGCAAAGCGTTTAATCGAAGAGGAAGAGATCAATGTGCTTATCCTCAGCGACCGCGGTGTGAATCGCGAACACGCGCCGCTGCCTTCGTTGCTCGCGGTGTCGGGCCTGCATCACTACTTGATTCGCGAACGCGTGCGTACCCGCGTATCCATCGTGCTGGAAACCGGCGAAGCGCGCGAAGTACATCACTTTGCGTTGTTGATCGGTTATGGCGCCAGCGCCATCAATCCCTATCTCGCTTTCGAAACGATCGACGGCATGATTCGCGAAGACATGTTGCCCGGCGTCGATCACAAGACCGCGTGCAAGAACTTCGTCAAAGCCGCCACCAAGGGCGTGGTGAAGGTGATGTCGAAGATGGGCATCTCCGCGATCCAGAGTTATCACGGCGCGCAAGTGTTCGAAGCCGTGGGTCTGCATCAGGAAGTGGTGGATGAATACTTCACCAACACGCCATCGCGTATCGGCGGCATCGGCATCGATCTGGTGGCCCGCGAAGTATTGATGCGTCATGCACATGCTTTCCCGATTCGCCAGGTGAACGGTCATGCGCTGCCGGTGGGTGGTCAGTATCAGTGGCGCGCCGAAGGCGAGTACCACATGTTCAATCCGGAATCGATTCACCGTCTGCAGAAGTCGGTGCGCACCGGAAGCTACGTCACGTACAAATCGTATGCAGCATTGATCGACGATCAATCCAAGCAACTCGCCACCTTGCGTGGCTTGCTTGACTTCAAGCCGCGCGATGCGATTTCCATTGATGAAGTCGAATCGGTGGACAGCATCGTCAAGCGTTTCAAGACCGGCGCGATGAGCTATGGCTCGATCAGCAAAGAAGCGCACGAGAATCTTGCCATCGCGATGAACCGCATCGGCGGCAAGAGCAACACCGGCGAAGGGGGTGAAGATCCAGAGCGCTTCGTGCCGATGGCCAATGGCGATTCGAAGAACTCCGCCATCAAGCAAGTGGCTTCGGGTCGCTTCGGCGTGACCAGCAACTACCTGGTCAATGCGCGCGAGTTGCAGATCAAGATGGCACAGGGTGCGAAGCCCGGTGAAGGCGGTCAGTTGCCTGGCACCAAGGTGTATCCGTGGGTTGCCAAGACTCGTCATACCACGGCCGGCGTGGGCCTGATCTCGCCGCCGCCGCATCACGATATTTATTCCATCGAAGATCTCGCCGAGCTGATTCATGACTTGAAGAACAGCAACCGCAAGGCGCGTGTCAGTGTGAAGCTGGTGGCTGAAGTTGGTGTGGGCACCATTGCTGCGGGCGTGGCGAAGGCACACGCCGATGTGGTGTTGATCTCGGGTTACGACGGTGGCACGGGTGCATCGCCACTTACTTCAACCACGCATGCCGGTTTGCCATGGGAATTGGGCCTCGCGGAAACGCATCAGACATTGGTGCTCAATAATCTGCGTAGCCGCATTGCCGTTGAGACCGACGGTCAGCTCAAGACGGGTCGAGACGTGGCGGTTGCAGCGTTGTTAGGTGCCGAAGAGTTTGGTTTCGCAACCGGGCCTTTGGTTGCCAGCGGCTGTATCTTGATGCGCGTATGTCATCTCAACACCTGTCCAGTCGGTGTGGCGACGCAAGATCCGCGTCTGCGTGAGAAGTTCGCCGGCAAGCCTGAGCACGTGGTGAACTTCATGAAGTTCATCGCGCAAGATTTGCGCGAATGGATGGCTAAGCTCGGCTTCCGCACCATTGAAGAAATGGTGGGACGTGTCGATGTGCTTGAGCCGAAGAAAGCCATCGATCACTGGAAAGGCAAGGGCTTCGACTTCAGCAACATCCTGTATCAGCCGGATGCGGGTCCTGAAGTGGGTCGTTTCTGCCAGATCGAACAGGATCATGGTCTCGACAAGTCACTGGATGTCACGACCTTGCTCGAGCTGTGCAAACCCGCGATTGAGCGTGGTGAAAAAGTGCAGGCCGAGTTGCCGATCCGTAACGTCAATCGCGTCACCGGCACCATTACCGGCAGCGAGATCACTCGCAAGTGGGGCGCGGCGGGTTTACCCGAAGACACGGTGCGCATCAAGTTCACCGGCTCAGCAGGGCAAAGCTTTGGTGCGTTTATTCCCAAGGGTATGAGCTTCGAGCTAGAAGGCGATGCCAACGACTATGTCGGCAAAGGCTTGTCCGGCGGCAAGCTGGTGATCTATCCATCGCACAAAGCCAAGTTCAAGGCCGAAGACAACATCATTGTTGGCAATGTTGCGATGTACGGCGCAACCAGTGGTGAAGTGTTCATTCGCGGCCGCGCCGGCGAGCGCTTCGCAGTACGCAACAGCGGTGTGAATGCGGTGGTGGAAGGCCTCGGCGATCATGGTTGCGAATACATGACCGGCGG
>Ga0207696_1000152_pt1 | contig 119512 bp, 112 predicted proteins | sample KBSS54metaG_FD_184403 | JGI IMG/M metagenome (GOLD analysis project Ga0207696, IMG submission 184403) | Switchgrass rhizosphere microbial communities from Kellogg Biological Station, Michigan, USA - KBS S5-4 metaG (SPAdes) (version 2) | ecosystem: Host-associated > Plants > Roots > Rhizosphere... | reverse complement strand
CAGGGGCCTTGCCAAGGTCATGAAGCAGTGCCTGCTGGCTGCCGCCTGCCAGAACATGAAGAAGATCGCCCGGCTGCTGGCGGCCTTTTTACGCCTGTATGGCTTGCCTGTGGCGTTGATAGAAGCGGTGTGGACAGGGCATGGGCCGTTTGCTGACGCAAACGGCCCATGCCCCAAAGATTTGCTCGTTTAGCTATACGAACCCCAGAAACGACAAACCCCTGCTCGAAAGCAGGGGTTTGTCATCAACCTGACGGCACCTTCGGGTGCCGTTTTTTTTGGTTTTGCGGCGCCTGCTTCCCGGGCAAGCCCGGGAAGCAGGCGACACAACTCCCGAAAAGGTTATGCTGCCTGTTCCCATCACGCCCAAGGACAGCCCGATGACCATCACCCTCAACACCGAATCCGCCGACAGCTACCGCCATAGCCTGCAAATCGACGACCATCAGCTGTTCACCGACCTACCCCAGGCCTTGGGCGGCGACGACTCCGCCCCCTCCCCCCACGACTACTTCGACGGAGCCCTGGGCGCCTGCAAGGCCCTGACGCTCAAGTACTACGCCCGGAAGAAAGGCATTCCCCTGACAGGCGTCTCGGTCGACATACAGCGTGATGACAGCCAGGAGCAGAAAGGCAAATACGCCATCAACGTGACCCTGACCCTCCAGGGCGTGCTCACCGCCGAACAGCGCGCTGAACTGCACCGCGTGGCCGACCGCTGCCCCGTGCACAAACTGATGACCACCACCGAAGTCACCATCACCACCACCCTGGCCGAAGGCGCGTTCAGCCAGTGACAGGAGCCTCGCCATGCCGCACCTGGTGATCAAGCCACCCGCCGAACACGTCGAAGGCCAGCCGATCCTGCGCCCGCTGCCGTCACGCCAATGCCGTGCGGTGGGGCCCTTCGTGTTTTTCGACCACATGCTGGCCACCTCCTACGCACCCGGTGACGGCGTGAACATCCGCCAGCACCCGCATATCGGCCTGTCGACCCTGACCTACCTGTTCGAAGGCGCGCTGCTGCACAAGGACAGCCTGGGTTCGGACCAGCGCGTGGGGCCGGGCGACGTGAGCTGGATGACCGCCGGCAAGGCCATTGCCCATGTGGAACGCACACCGGACGACCTGCGCGCCAGCGGCTCGCGCCTGCACGGCCTGCAAGTGTGGCTGGCATCGCCCCAGCGCCACGAACAGGGCGAGAGCCACTACAGCTACCACCCAGAAGACCAATTGCCCGTCAGCGAAGCCCTGGGGGTTCGGATTCGCTTGATTGCAGGAGCGGGCTTTTGCCTGGCGTCACCGGTGCCGGTGCTCTCCCCCACCCTGTATGCCGAGGTGCACATGGCGGCAGGCAGCACGCTATCGATTCCGGACGAACATCAGGAACGGGCGCTGTATGTACTGGAGGGCGAGGGTGAACTGGAGGACGAAGCGGTGCAGCCGTTGACGCTGCTGATACTGAACGCGGGCGAAACACCCACGCTGCTGGCACAGACCGATTGCCACCTGGTGCTGCTTGGCGGTGCGCCACTGGACGGGCCACGCCGGATGAACTGGAATTTCGTGGCCAGCGACGTGAAACTGATCGAGCAGGCGCGTAGCCGGTGGGCGGCACGGGACTGGCCCACGGTGCCCGGCGAAACCGAGCGCATCGAATTGCCCGGATGATGCCGCTAGCGTCCGCTGCCACCCCGTAGCAGCGAACCTGGCCGCGTCACGAACGCCGCGCAGCATCAGGAAAACCCCATGCACCGGCGACGCGCCCAGGCCCGCTACAGCGAAGCGCGGCGCACCGATCAGACGGCTGGCTTGAACACTTCTTCCAGCAGGTTCTGCATGGCCTTGAACGCGCGGTCGGCCACAGTCTTGTTGTACATCTGCACGCCTGGGTTGTTGGCTTCCACGTCGGTGAACGAGTGGTAGGCACCCCCGTAGCTGGTCAACTGCCAATCGACGCCGGCGGCATTCATTTCTTCTTCGAACGCCGGCAGCTGCTCTTTCGGGACCAGTGGGTCGCTGGCGCCGTGCAACACCAGCACCTTGCCCTTGATGTTCTTGCCATCGGCCGGGTTCGGGGTGTCCAAGGTACCGTGGAACGACACGGCAGCTTTCAGCGGCGCGCCCGTGCGGGCCAGCTCCAGGGAGCAGCAACCACCGAAGCAGAAACCGAAGGTAGCCAGTTGGTCCTTGTCCACCGACGCAGTGGTCTGCGCCTGCAGCTGTTCGAACGCCACTTGCATGCGCTTGCGCAGCTCGGCACGGTCGTTCTTGAGCGGCAACATCGCCGCCAGGCATTCCTCGTTGCCTTTCGGGCGAACGGCCTGGCCATACAGGTCGGCCAGCAGTACCACATAACCCTGGGCCGCCACCGACTGGGCGATACGCTCGGCGCCCTCGCTGACGCCCACCCAGTTGGGTGCCATCAGCAGGCCAGGACGCGGGGATACCACCGCATCGTCATACACCAGACGGCTTTCATACGGCTTGCCATCGATCTGATAGACCACGGATTGAACGGTAACAGTCATGTGATTTCCCCAATACAAAGAGATAGGACTTAAACGCAAAAACCCGCCGAAGCGGGCTTTTGCTGCAACAGATTAAACGGACAACTCAACCAACAGCTTGTTCAGGCGGCGCACGTAGGCGGCCGGGTCCTTGAGGCTGTCGCCAGCGGCGAGTGCCGCCTGGTCGAAGAGGATGTGCGAGAAGTCGGCGAAACGGTCTTCGCTCTGCTCGTGGTCCAGTTTCTCGATCAGCGGGTGGCTTGGGTTGAATTCGAAGATGGGCTTGGAGTCCGGTACTTTCTGGCCGCTGGCCTCCAGGATCTGGCGCATCTGCAGGCCCAGGTCCTGCTCTCCGATGGCCAGGATCGCTGGCGAATCGGTCAGGCGGTGCGAGACCCGGACTTCGCTGACGCTATCACCCAGGGCGGCTTTCAGGCGCTCGATCAGGCCTTCTTTATCCTTGGCGATTTCTTCCTGGGCTTTCTTGTCTTCTTCCGAATCCAGTTTGCCCAGGTCCAGGTCGCCACGGGCGACGTCGACAAAACCCTTGCCATCGAAGTCGGTCAGGTAGCTCATCAGCCACTCGTCGATGCGGTCGGTCAGCAGCAGCACTTCGATGCCTTTCTTGCGGAAGACCTCCAGGTGCGGGCTGTTCTTGACCTGCGCATACGACTCGCCGGTGAGGAAGTAGATCTTGTCCTGACCTTCTTTCGCGCGGCCCAGGTAGTCGGCCAGCGATACCGTCTGCTCGCCACTGTCGTCGTGGGTGGAAGCAAAGCGCAGCAGGCCAGCGATCTTTTCCTTGTTGGCGAAATCTTCGGCCGGGCCTTCCTTCAGCACCTGGCCGAAGTTTTTCCAGAAGCCCTTGTACTGCTCAGGTTCGTTCTTGGCCAGCTTCTCCAGCATGTCCAGCACGCGCTTGGTCAGAGCGGTCTTCATCGAGTCGATGATCGGGTCTTTCTGCAGGATCTCGCGCGACACGTTAAGGGACAGGTCGTTGGAATCGACCACACCCTTGATGAAGCGCAGGTACAGGGGCAGGAACGACTCGGCCTGGTCCATGACGAACACGCGCTGCACGTACAGCTTCAAGCCGCGTGGCGCTTCGCGCTGGTACAGGTCGAACGGCGCGCGGGCAGGCACGTACAGCAGCGAGTTGTATTCGAGCTTGCCTTCGACCTTGTTGTGGCTCCAGGTCAGCGGGTTCTCGTAATCGTGAGCGATGTGCTTGTAGAACTCCTGGTATTCCTCGTCCTTGACCTCGGTACGCGGGCGGGTCCACAGGGCGCTGGCACGGTTGACGGTTTCCCACTCGACGGCTGGCGTCTCCTCGCCTTCGGCGGCTTCCTGTTGTTTGGGCAGCTCGATCGGCAGGGCGATGTGGTCGGAGTACTTCTTGATGATGTTGCGCAGGCGCCAGCCATCAGCGAACTCGCTTTCAGCGGCCTTCAGGTGCAGGACAATGCGGGTGCCACGGTCGGCCTTGTCGAGGGTCGCGACTTCGAAGTCGCCCTCGCCCTTGGAGGACCAGTGAACGCCTTCGCTGGCGGCGGTGCCGGCACGACGGCTGTACACGTCGACCTGGTCGGCGACGATGAACGCGGAGTAGAAGCCCACGCCGAACTGGCCGATCAGGTGCGAGTCTTTCTTCTGGTCACCGGTCAGGTTCTTCATGAAGTCGGCGGTGCCGGACTTGGCGATGGTGCCCAGGTGGGTGATCACGTCGTCACGGTTCATGCCGATGCCGTTGTCTTCGAGGGTGACGGTGTTGGCCGCCTTGTCGAAGCTCACACGGATTTTCAGTTCTGCGCCGCCTTCCAGCAGCTCTGGCTTGGCCAGGGCTTCGAAGCGCAGCTTGTCGACAGCGTCGGATGCGTTGGAGATCAATTCGCGAAGGAAGATTTCCTTGTTGGAATACAGCGAATGGATCATGAGGTGCAGCAGTTGCTTCACCTCGGTCTGGAAGCCCAGGGTTTCTTTTTGAGTTTCCACACTCATGGTCATCAAACTCCAATCAGATGGCACAGGCCGCGGGCTCAAGCGCATTTGCGGCGGGATGACAACGAGATGGGGGCACGGGAAGTGATTTCAAGGGGCAGTACGTTCATCAATTTTGAAATGCGCCCGCGCGGTGGCGATCGGCTCATCGGCACTGACCTGCCAGGCCGTGATGGCCACGTTGGTCACCCGTCGGCCCTGGCGCCACAGCTGACAGCGCGCATAGGTGTCGCGGTAGAGCCCGGCGCGCAGATAATCGATGGAGAAGTCGATGATTTTGGGCACCTGCCCGGTGTCGGTGAACAGCATCAGTTGCAAGGCGGCAGCCAACTCCATGAACCCGGCGATCACCCCACCATGAATGGCCGGCAACAAGGGGTTGCCGATGTTGCCGCGCTTGGCCGGCAGGCAATAGAGCACGCCCTCCTCCTCGCGACGGCATTGAATGCCGATCAATGTCGCGTAGGGGATCAGCGCCAGCAGCGCCGCGTAATCGTTCTGCGCGTGGGCCACGCGCAGCTGTTCGCGCAGTGCCGGGTCGATCATGGCTGCCCTCCTCGGCCCAGGACCCCGGCGAATGCGGCACCACCCTTGATCCCGGCGCCCAGGCGCATGAACGTGCCCATGACCTGGGCGATGGGTTGTTCGGGGTCGTCCTGGTAAGCGAAGCCGCGGGTAAAGATGACATCGCGGGTCACCCGGTAGCACTGGGCATGGCCATGAATGGCCTTGTGCGCCTGGGCAGGGTGAATGTAGTCGATGCGCAGGTCCAGCGTGGGGCACACTTCGAACGTGGACAGCACACATAGCGTGGCGATACCGCACGTGGTGTCCATCAGCGTGGTCACCGCCCCGCCGTGAATCACGCCCGTAAAAGGGTTGCCGACAATAGCTGAAGAATAAGGCAGCATCAGCGTCACGCCCTGGGCATCAATAGCCATGACACTCAGGCCGATGGCCTGACAGTGGGGCAAGGCACCGAGAAACCGTCGAGCCTGCTGTAACAACGGTGTTTCAGTCATGTGTCAGGCCTTGGTTATTATTTTTCGAAACAGCATACCGCGTACGAAAAGTCTATATGGATCCATCACTTATATATCGTGCTGAGCGATGGAACTTAAATTGAACGGCAACGCTCGAAGGGGGAGTAGATATCTTCAATAAGGAGAAACACCCCATGCGTAAAACTTTAGCTTATGCCCTGATGCTGGCTGCCTCCCTCGGCCTGGCCGCTTGCGACAAGAAATCCGAAGATAAAGCCCAGGATGCGCAGCAACATGCCGAGCAAGCACAACAGAAGATGGACGACGCTCAGGATAAAATGAACGACGCCGCTAAAGAAAACGCCGAAGCCGCCAAATCCAACGACGAAGCCAACCAGGCACGCGCCAAGGAGAACTCCGACGGTGCTTCCAACGTGCAACAGCCGGCGCCACAGGCCACCACGCCTAGCGAGCCTGCCAAGAACTGAGTTGCCTCTGGCGTCAAACAAAGCCCGGCCAATTGCCGGGCTTTTTCATGGGCGCTGTTTGCTTATTGAAGCGTCGACAATACCCAATACCGATACACCGGCGTCAACATCAACAACAATGAACACACCAGCCCCACCGTCCACACCAGCGAACGCGTCGACGCCTTGTCATTCAGGTACAAGTACAGATAAACAATGCGCGCAATGATGAACACAATCGCCAACAGGTCGACGAACCAACCCTGGGTCTGGGTGGTATGGGCCATCAATACACCCACGGCAAACAGGATGAACGCCTCGAAGCTGTTCTGATGGGCCGCCACGGCCCTGGCGCCCAACCCGGTGAGGCGTGCCTGCTGGGCACGGGGGTTGTGGTTGTCATAGCCGCCCTGCTCTTTCATGGCTTTGGAAACAGGAACGCGGGCGACGTAGATCAGGATGGCGGCGATGAACACGCACCAGAATGGGATACTCATGGAGGGATTCCTGCAGGGGTTCGCGGCGCGAACGATCAGGAGGGGTATAGCACTCCTTGCGGGAACTGGCATGCCAGCGAGCCTGGGGGATCAAGCAGCTCGCTGGCAAGCCAGCACCAGGCCGCAAGGCGCCCATGAAAAATGCCCTGCATCCGTCGATGCAGGGCATTGGGTGTGTGGCCTGGCTTTTGGCCTGGCCGCACCGGTTCAGCGTTGACTCAGGCGACCGCTTCGGCAGGCTTGCCGATCATGCGATCCACGACCACGGCGGCCGCCAGGGCAACGACCGACGGCACCAGCCAGGCCAGGCCCTGGTCGCTCAGCGGCAGGTGGGCCAGGGAAGCTGGCAACCAGTCACCGAACCCCGCGCCTTTCAGGGCGTCTACCAGGCCGAAGGCCAGGGAAACAGCCATCACCGGGGCAAACACGCGGGCCGGCGAGCGGAAGAACTCCTTGCAGAAGCTCAGGGCTACCAGCGCGATGCACGGCGGGTAAATGGCCGTCAGCACCGGAATCGAGAAGGCGATCAGCTTGGTCAGGCCCAGGTTCGACACCAGCAGCGAGAAGCCCGCCAGCAATACGACCAGGGTCTTGTACGACAGCGGCAGGCAGCGGCTGAAGTACTCGGCACACGCGCAGGTCAGGCCCACGGCGGTGACCAGGCAGGCCAGGGAAATCAGCACGGCCAGGAAACCGCTGCCCAGGGAGCCAAAGGTGTGTTGCACGTAGGCGTGCAGCACCATGGCACCGTTGGTGGCGTCGGCGGCGATGACATGGCTGCCCTCGCCCAGGCGGAACAGGCTGACGTACACCAGGGCCAGGCCAACACCGGCAATCAGGCCGGCGATGATGGCGTACCGGGTGATCAGCTTCGGCGACTCCACGCCACGCGAGCGAATGGCGTTGACGATGACGATACCGAATACCAGCGCGCCCAGGGTATCCATGGTCAGGTAACCATTGATGAAGCCTTGGGAGAACGGCGCTGCCTGGTACACCGGCTGTGCATCACCCACCGGGCCGGCAGGCAGCGCGAACGCGGCGATACCCAACGCTGCCAGGGCGATGATCTTCAGCGGCGCCAGGAAGCGGCCCACGGTGTCCAGCAGTTTGCCTGGGTACATCGACACCGCCAGCACGACGATGAAGTACACCAGGCTGTAGCAGAACAGTGCGGTAGGGCTGTCACCGGTCAGCGGCGCCAGGCCCACCTCGAACGACACGGTGGCCGTACGCGGCGTGGCGAACAGCGGGCCCACGGCCAGGTAGCTGACCGCCGCCAGCAAGCCGCCGGCAACCTTGCCGATGGGGCTGCTGAGCGCGTCCATGCCGCCACCGACCTTCGCCAGGGCAACCACGGTGACCACGGGCAGGCCCACCGCGGTGATCAGGAAGCCAAAGGCGGCCATCCACGCGTGGGGGCCGGCCTGCAAACCGACGATGGGTGGGAAGATGATGTTGCCAGCACCCACGAACAACGCGAACGTCATGAAACCAAGTGCCAGGATGTCCTGGCCTTTCAACACTTTCATTAAGGAATCCACACTACTGAATCGGAATTTAGAGAGGGATCTCCCCATGGGTCAGGGAAATGCGGCCAGGCGGGATAAAGCCGGGCCCTTGCAGCGTGCGGCTACCCCTTTTGAGGGCAAATCGCAGAGATGGCGGGTAGCGTATCGGATTCGGGCGATAAACGCACTGTTATTGCACGTACCGTCCGATGAACGCGCGGTAATGTCGCAGAAAAGACATTTTCTGCCTGTTTCGTCAGGTGAAACGCTTCATCTCCAGGCCAGCCATTCCCCATGAGCAGAAACGACAAAGGCCACCCGAAGGTGGCCTTTGTGGGGTTCAGCTAATCAGGAAAGGCTCAGGCCTTCTTGATTTCCCAACCGGTCAGCTCGGCCAGGGCCTTGCCGATGTCGGCCAGCGAACGCACGGTTTTCACGCCAGCGTCCTGCAGGGCAGCGAACTTCTCGTCCGCAGTGCCCTTGCCGCCGGAGATGATTGCGCCAGCATGGCCCATGCGCTTGCCTGGAGGGGCAGTCACACCAGCAATGTAGGAAACAACCGGCTTGGTCACGTTGGCCTTGATGTAGGCCGCTGCTTCTTCTTCAGCCGAACCGCCGATCTCGCCGATCATCACGATCGCTTCGGTCTTCGGGTCTTCCTGGAACAGCTTCAGGATGTCGATGAAGTTGGAGCCTGGGATCGGGTCACCACCGATGCCGACGCAGGTCGACTGGCCGAAGCCGGCGTCGGTGGTCTGCTTCACGGCTTCGTAGGTCAGGGTGCCGGAACGCGACACGATGCCTACCTTGCCTGGCAAGTGGATGTGGCCTGGCATGATGCCGATCTTGCACTCGCCCGGGGTGATGACGCCTGGGCAGTTCGGGCCGATCAGGGTAACACCCAGCTCGTCGCACTTGACCTTGGCATCCAGCATGTCCAGGGTAGGAATGCCTTCGGTGATGCAGATGATCAGCTTGATGCCGCCGAACGCCGCTTCAAGGATGGAGTCCTTGCAGAACGGGGCCGGAACGTAGATCACGCTGGCGGTGGCGCCGGTAGCTTTCACAGCCTCGGCGACAGTGTTGAACACTGGCAGGTTCAGGTGGGTGGTGCCACCCTTGCCTGGGGTCACGCCGCCAACCATCTTGGTGCCGTAGGCGATGGCTTGTTCGGAGTGGAAAGTACCCTGCGAGCCGGTGAAGCCCTGGCAGATGACTTTGGTATCTTTATTGATCAGGACGCTCATTACTTGCCCTCCGCAGCTTTAACGACTTGTTGAGCAGCGTCGGTCAGGCTGGTGGCCGCGATGATGTTCAGACCGCTTTCTGCCAGTACTTTGGCGCCCAGGTCAGCGTTGTTGCCTTCAAGGCGAACAACAACCGGGATTTTCACGCCGACTTCTTTCACGGCGCCGATGATGCCTTCGGCAATCATGTCGCAGCGAACGATGCCGCCGAAGATGTTGACCAGTACTGCGGCGACGTTGGAGTCGGACAGGATGATCTTGAACGCTTCAGTCACGCGTTCCTTGGTTGCACCACCACCTACGTCGAGGAAGTTGGCAGGCTTGCCGCCGTGCAGGTTGACGATGTCCATGGTACCCATGGCCAGGCCGGCACCGTTGACCATGCAGCCGATGTTGCCTTCCAGGGCCACGTAGTTCAGTTCGAACTTGGCGGCATGGGCTTCACGGGCGTCGTCTTGCGACGGGTCATGGAACGTCTTCAGCTTGGGCTGACGGTACATGGCGTTGGCGTCGATGTTGATCTTGGCATCGAGGCAATGCAGATCGCCGTCGGCCTTGATCACCAGCGGGTTGACTTCCAGCAGGGCCAGGTCGTGGTCCTGGAACAGCTTGGCCAGGCCAACGAAGATCTTGGCGAACTGGGCAACCTGCTTGCCTTCCAGACCCAGCTGGAACGCCAGGTCGCGACCCTGGAACGGCTGTGCGCCGACCAGTGGGTCGATGGTAGCTTTCAGAATCTTTTCAGGAGTGTCGTGAGCGATCTTCTCGATGTCCACGCCACCTTCGGTGGAGGCCATGAACACGATGCGACGGCTGGAGCGGTCCACGACTGCGCCCAGATACAGCTCTTTGGCGATATCGGTGCAGGATTCGACCAGGATCTTGGTAACAGGCTGACCGTTGGCGTCAGTCTGGTAGGTCACCAGGCGCTTGCCCAGCCACTGCTGTGCGAAGGCCTTGGCGTCTTCCTTGCTGCGAACCAGCTTGACGCCGCCCGCTTTACCGCGACCACCGGCGTGGACCTGAGCCTTGACGACCCATTCGGACCCGCCGATTTTTTCGCAAGCTTCTGCTGCTGCTTCCGGGGTGTCTACTGCGTAACCCTTGGATACTGGCAGGCCGTATTCAGCGAACAGCTGCTTACCCTGATACTCGTGAAGATTCATGCTTATTACCGTCTTCGTTAGGTACTGCGCTTCGGCGCTGCGCTCTCTGTGGAGTGCCGCGCCACCTGTGACTGCTGCTCGTGGAGCTTCAGAGGATGCGTGGTCCCTTGAAGCCCCGAGAGGTGAGTCCGACGAACTTTCCGCGGTGAGTCGTGCACGCAAGACTCACGACGGGCGGCCCGTCGTGGTTTCTTATTGTGTAACTTAACGCTTCTTACGGTTGGCAACGTGGATGGCACCGCCATTCACGGCCAGCGCTGCTTCATGCAGTGCTTCGGACAGCGTCGGGTGGGAGAAGACCATCATTCCCAGGTCTTCGGCACTGGTGCCGAATTCCATGCCGATCGCGCCCTGCTGAACCAGTTCTGCTGCGCTAGGGCCGATTACATGCACACCCAGTACGCGGTCAGTCTTGGCGTCAGCGATAACTTTTACAAAACCGCCGGTATCGTTGGCTGCCATGGCACGGCCACTGGCGGCGAACGGGAAGGTGCCCACGTTAACGTCAACGCCTTCAGCCTTCAAGGCCTGTTCGGTCTTGCCTACCCACGCGATTTCCGGGTGGGTGTAGATGACCGACGGGATCAGGTCGTAGTTCATCTGGGTCTTGTGACCCTTGATGCGCTCGACGACCATGATGCCCTCTTCCGAAGCCTTGTGGGCCAGCATCATGCCACGTACCACGTCGCCGATGGCGTAGACGCCTGGCACGCTGGTGGCGCAGTAGTCGTCAACGAAGACGAAGCCGCGCTCGTCGATGTTGACACCGCTGTCGGCGGCCAGCAGGTCGGTGGTCACCGGGCGACGGCCCACGGCCACGATCAGCTTGTCGAAGGTGATCTTCTGTTCGCCGTTGGCGTCGGTGTAGGTGACTTCGACTTCTTCGCCGTTGACCTTGGAACCGGTGACGCGCGCGCCCAGCTTGATGTCCAGACCCTGCTTGGTCAGGGTCTTGTAGGCTTCCTTGGAGACGGCGGCGTCAGCGGCCATCAGGAAGGTGTCCAGGGCTTCCAGGACAGTCACCTGGGCACCCAGGCGCGACCATACCGAACCCAGTTCCAGGCCGATGACGCCAGCGCCGATCACGCCCAGGCGTTTTGGCACGGCCTGGAATTCCAGGGCGCCGGTGGAATCGACGATGACCTTGTTGTCGACCAGGGCTGGCGGAATGTCGATAGGACGCGAGCCAGAGGCCAGGATGACGTTCTCGGCTTCGATGACTTCGGTGGTACCGTCAGGCTTGGTGACTTCGACTTTCTTGCCCGCCAGCAGCTTGCCGTGGCCCTGGATCGACGTGACGCCATTGGCCTTGAACAGGGTGGCGACGCCGGAGGTCAGGCCTTTGACGATGTTGGCCTTGCGGCCGACCATCGCCGGCACGTCCATGGACACGCCGCTGTGGCTGATGCCGTGGATGGCGAAGCCGTCCTGGGCTTCGTGGAACTTCCAGGAACTGTCCAGCAGCGCCTTGGACGGAATGCAGCCGACGTTCAGGCAGGTACCGCCCAGGGCCAGTTTGCCTTCCTTGTCGGTGTACTTCTCGATGCAGGCAGTCGAAAGACCGAGCTGTGCTGCCTTGATGGCCGCTACGTAGCCGCCAGGGCCCGCGCCGATCACTACCACGTCGAATTTCTGAGTCATAAATAGGTTCCTATTAGCTTCAAGCTTCAAGCCGCAAGCTGCAGGCCAGAGCCCCACCGCGGACGGCTTGAGGCTGGTAGCTTACAGCTTTCGGCTGCTTTGTCAGATGTCCAGCAGCAGACGAGCTGGATCTTCGAGCAGGTTCTTGATGGTCACCAGGAAGGTCACGGCTTCTTTACCGTCGATCAGGCGGTGGTCATAGGACAGTGCCAGGTACATCATCGGACGAATCACCACCTGGCCATTGACGGCCATCGGGCGCTGGATGATGTTGTGCATGCCCAGGATAGCGGCCTGTGGCGGGTTGACGATCGGGGTCGACATCATCGAACCGAAGGTACCACCGTTGGTGATGGTGAAGGTGCCACCGGTCATTTCTTCCATCGACAGCTTGCCGTCGCGGGCTTTCTTGCCGAAGGTGGCGATGCCGTTCTCGATCTCGGCCAGGCTCATCAGCTCGGCGTTGCGCAGTACCGGTACCACCAGGCCACGGTCGCTGGACACGGCCACGCCGACGTCAGCGTAGCCGTGGTAGACGATGTCGGCACCGTCGATCGAGGCGTTGACGGCCGGGAAGCGTTTCAGCGCTTCGGTGGCAGCCTTGACGAAGAACGACATGAAGCCCAGGCGCACGCCGTTGTGGGTCTTCTCGAAGAGGTCCTTGTACTTCGAACGCAAGGCCATGACTTCGGTCATGTCCACTTCGTTGAAGGTCGTCAGCATGGCCATGTTCGACTGGGCTTCGACCAGACGCTCGGCGACCTTGGCACGCAGACGGGTCATCGGCACGCGCTTCTCGACGCGGTCACCGGCAGCCAGCACCGGGGCGGCAGCGGCAGGCGCAGCAGGCTTGGCGGCAGGCGCGGCAGCCGGGGCGGATTTCTTCGCTTCGATGGCGGCAACCACGTCTTCCTTGGTGACACGACCGTCCTTGCCGGTGCCCTTGATGCTGCCCAGGGCAATGCCGTTTTCTTCAGCCAGCTTGCGCGCGGCCGGGGCGCCGATGGCGTCCTCGTCGGCGGCAGCCGGGGCTGCGGCAGGGGCTGCGGCGCCAGCGGCCGGTGCGGCCGGTGCGGCAGCCGGAGCAGCGGCGGCAGCGCCGCCTTCAACGATGGAGCCCAGGACTTCGTCGGACAGCACGGTTTCGCCTTCGCCCTTGACGATGTCGCCCAGGACGCCATCAGCGGTGGCCAGTACTTCCAGCACTACTTTGTCGGTTTCGATGTCGACGATCAGTTCGTCGCGCTTGACCGCTTCGCCCGGTTGCTTGTGCCAGGTGGCAACGGTGCCATCGGCAACCGATTCCGGGAAAGTAGGGGCTTTGATCTCGATAGCCATTATCAGTGGTTCCTTAAATTCGGTTTCTTGTGCGCGATGGCATCAAACGGTAAATGCGTCTTTCAGCAGTTTTTCCTGCTGCTCGGCGTGCATCGAAGCGTAACCACAGGCTGGCGCGGCCGAAGCATCGCGACCGGCGTACTCCAGGACCAGGCCCTTCTTGTGGTTGTTGAAGCTGCGACGCATGTGGTGCTGGCTGCTGTACCAGGCGCCCTGGTTCATCGGCTCTTCCTGGCACCACACCACGTTCTCGAGGTTGGTGTAGGGGGCGAGCGTTTCCATCAGGTCGTCTTCAGGGAACGGGTACAGTTGCTCCAGACGCACGATCGCGATGTCATCACGGCCTTCGGCACGGCGTTTCTCCAGCAGGTCGTAGTAGACCTTGCCGCTGCACAGCACCAGCCGCTTGACCTTGGCCGGTTCCAGCACGTCGATTTCCGGGATCACGGTCTGGAACGAGCCTTCGGCCAGATCTTCCAGGGTCGAGACCGCCAGCTTGTGACGCAACAGCGACTTGGGTGTCAGCACGATCAGCGGCTTGCGCAGCGGACGGATGACCTGGCGACGCAGCAGATGGTAGATCTGTGCCGGCGTGGTCGGTACGCAGACCTGGATGTTGTGCTCGGCGCACAGCTGCAGGTAACGCTCCAGACGTGCCGAGGAGTGCTCAGGCCCCTGCCCTTCATAACCGTGCGGCAGCAGCATGGTCAGACCGCACAGGCGGCCCCACTTGTGCTCGCCGCTGGTGATGAACTGGTCGATCACCACTTGGGCGCCGTTGGCGAAGTCGCCGAACTGGGCCTCCCAGATCACCAGCGCATTCGGCATGGTGGTGGAATAGCCGTATTCGAACGCCAGCACCGCTTCTTCCGACAGGAACGAATCGTACAGGTCGAAACGTGGCTGGCCGGCGTACAGGTTCTGCAGCGGCACGTAGGTCGAGGCGTCTTTCTGGTTGTGCAGCACGGCATGACGGTGCGAGAACGTACCGCGGCCGATGTCCTGGCCGGTCATGCGCACAGGGTGACCTTCGAACGCCAGGGTCGCGTACGCCATGGTTTCAGCGTAACCCCAGTTGATCGGCAGGCCGCCGGCTTGCATCTTCTGACGGTCTTCGTAGATCTTGGCGACCTGACGCTGAACCACGAAGCCTTCCGGAATTTCCAGCAGCTTGGCGGACAGTTCCTGCAGGGTCTTGAGGTCGAACCGCGTATCGTGGCGCGCGGTCCAGGCGTGGCCCAGGTAGGGACGCCAGTCCACGAACAATTCCTTGTTCGGCTCCTTGACCAGGCTTTTCACCACGTGCAGGCCGTTGTCCAGCGCGTTGCGGTACTCGTCGACCTGGGCCTGGACGGCATCGGCGTTCAGGCTGCCGGCCTGGATCAGGCGCTCGGCGTACAGCTCGCGGGTGGTGCGCTGCTTGGTGATCTGCTGGTACATCAGCGGCTGGGTGCCACTCGGCTCGTCCGCCTCGTTGTGGCCGCGGCGGCGGTAGCAGACCAGGTCGATGACGATGTCACGCTTGAACTGCATGCGGTAGTCGACGGCCAGCTGGGTGATGAACAGCACTGCTTCCGGGTCATCGCCGTTCACGTGCAGGATCGGCGCCTGGATCATCTTGGCAACGTCGGTGGCGTACTCGGTGGAACGCGAGTCCAGCGGGTTGCTGATGGTGAAGCCGACCTGGTTGTTGATGACGATGTGTACCGTGCCGCCGGTCTTGAAACCGCGGGTCTGGGACATCTGGAAGGTTTCCATGACCACGCCCTGACCGGCGAATGCCGCGTCACCGTGGATGGAAATCGGCAGTACTTTGTCGCCGACCGCGTCGTTGCGGCGGTCCTGACGGGCGCGCACGGAACCCTCGACCACCGGGGAAACGATTTCCAGGTGGGACGGGTTGAACGCCATGGCCAGGTGCACTTCGCCACCTGTGGTCATCACGTTGGACGAGAAGCCCTGGTGGTATTTCACGTCACCGGAGCCCAGCTCGACCTTCTTCTTGCCTTCGAACTCGTCGAACAGCTCGCGCGGGTTCTTGCCGAAGGTGTTCACCAGTACGTTCAGGCGGCCACGGTGGGCCATGCCGATGACGACTTCCTTGGTGCCGTAGGAGCCGGAACGCTGGATCATCTCGTCCAGCATCGGGATCAGGCTCTCGCCGCCTTCCAGGCCGAAACGCTTGGTGCCCGGGTATTTGGTGCCCAGGTATTTTTCCAGGCCCTCTGCCGCGGTCACACGCTCCAGCACATGGCCCTTGACGTCAGCGGAGTACACCGGACGGCCACGTACGCTTTCCAGCCGCTGCTGGAACCACTGGCGCTGCTCGGAATCGACGATGTGGGTGAACTCGGCGCCGATGGTGCGACAATATGTCTGCTGCAGCGCTTCGAGAATTTCGCGTAGGCTCGCTTCCTCCTTGCCGATATACAGGTCGCCGGCACGGAAGGTTGTATCGAGATCGGCATTGGTCATGCCGTAATGATTGATTGACAGGTCTGCCGGTGCAGGTCGCTGCCACAGCCCCAGCGGGTCCAGCTGGGCCGCCTGATGGCCGCGCATGCGGTAGGCCTGGATCAGTCGCAGCACTTCAACTTGCTTCTTCTCGTGCTCGCTACTCACGCTTCCGGCGGAAACCGGTTGGGCGCGACGCTGGTTTTTGGCCAGCAGCACGAAATGATCGCGAATGGTGGAGTGCGAAACGTCGGTCGCTGCGCCGCCATCGGCAGGCAGCTTCTGGAAGTAGGTGCGCCACTCTTCTGGCACAGCGTTAGGGTCGTGCAGGTAGAGTTCGTAGAGCTCTTCCACATAGGCAGCGTTACCACCGGAAAGGTAGGCACTGCTCCACATGCGCTGCATCACGCTTTCTTGCATGCTTGGTCACCCTCGTTTGGGGACTCCACCGGCGTTGACGCCACAGCAAGCTTGGATAAGTCCGAATGCAGCGACTACAACAAGCCACCGAGTATCACGCAAGTAGTCCGGGTACCAGCCCGGATGCCCCTGCTGGTCTCATTGCTTCAAAGTAAAAGCGACAGCCTTGTGGGCCACGCTCGGGTTGTCACCTGAGGCACAGGTTGAAGAAGACCTGTGCCCCAGGGGTTTACGGTGTTGCGGTCAATCAGACGCCGCTTTGCAGCAGCATGTTACGTACATGGCCGATTGCCTTGGTCGGGTTCAGACCCTTGGGGCAAACGTTCACGCAGTTCATGATGCCCCGGCAACGGAACACGCTGAACGGGTCATCCAGGGACGCCAGACGCTCGTTGGTCTTGGTGTCACGGCTGTCAGCCAGGAAACGGTAGGCTTGCAGCAGTGCAGCCGGGCCCAGGAACTTGTCCGGGTTCCACCAGAAGGACGGGCAGGAAGTCGAGCAGCAAGCGCACAGGATGCACTCGTACAGACCGTCCAGCTTCTCGCGCTCTTCCGGCGACTGCAGACGCTCGATGGCCGGAGCCGGCGTGTCGTTCTGCAGGAAAGGCTTCACCTTCTCGTACTGCTTGTAGAAGATGCTCATGTCGACGACCAGGTCACGGATAACCGGCAAACCTGGCAGCGGACGCACCACCAACTTGTTACCTTTTACAACAGAAGACAGCGGCGTGATGCACGCCAGGCCGTTCTTGCCGTTGATGTTCATGCCGTCGGAGCCGCAAACGCCCTCACGGCAGGAGCGACGGTACGAGAAACCCTCGTCCTGCTCCTTGATCAGCGCCAGGACGTCCAGGACCATCAGGTCCTTGCCGCCGGTATCGACCTGAAAGGTCTGCATGGACGGTGCGGTGTCAACGTCCGGGTTGTAGCGATAAACACTGACTTGCAACATGGCGGCCACCCTTAGTAAGTCCGGACTTTCGGTTCGAACATGGGAACGGTTTTCGGCGCGAAGTTCACAGCGCGCTTGGCGACGCGTTTCTCACCCGGGAAGTACAGGGTGTGGCACAGCCAGTTTTCGTCGTCGCGGTCTTCGTAGTCTTCACGGGCGTGGGCACCGCGGGACTCTTTGCGATGCTCGGCGGCGATCGCCGTGGCCTCGGCCACTTCCAGCAGGTTCTGCAGCTCAAGCGCTTCGATGCGAGCCGTGTTGAAACCCTGGCTCTTGTCGTTGATCTTGACGTTGGCGATACGCTCGCGCAGGGTCGCCAGCTGGGCGATGCCCTTCTGCATGTATTCACCGGTACGGAACACGCCGAAGTAGTTCTGCATGCACTGCTGCAGCTCTTTGCGCAGGGTAGCGACGTCTTCGCCGGTAGTACGGGTGTTCAGGCCATTCAGGCGAGCCAGGGCGACCTCGATGTCGGTGTCGCTGGCGCGGCTGTATTCGACGCCTTCGCTCAGGGCCTGCTCCAGGTGCAGACCTGCGGCGCGACCGAATACCACCAGGTCGAGCAGCGAGTTGCCGCCCAGGCGGTTGGCACCGTGAACCGATACGCACGCCACTTCACCAACCGCGAACAGGCCAGGGATGATGGTGTCGTTGCCTTCGGCGTCCTGGGTGATGGCCTGGCCATGAATGTTGGTGGCGATGCCGCCCATCATGTAGTGGCAGGTTGGAACGACCGGCACCGGCGCGACCACCGGGTCGACGTGGGCAAAGGTCTTGGACAGCTCGCAGATACCAGGCAGGCGGCTGTGCAGCACTTCCTCGCCCAGGTGGTCGAGCTTGAGCATCACGTGGTCGCCGTCAGGGCCGCAACCGTTGCCGGCGATGATTTCCTTCACCATCGAACGGGCAACCACGTCACGACCTGCCAGGTCTTTCGCGTTCGGAGCATAACGCTCCATGAAACGCTCGCCGTGCTTGTTGATGAGGTAACCACCTTCACCACGGCAACCTTCGGTCACCAGTACGCCGGCGCCGGCGATGCCGGTGGGGTGGAACTGCCACATCTCGATGTCCTGCACCGGCACGCCGGCACGCAGGGCCATGCCCACGCCGTCGCCGGTGTTGATCAGGGCGTTGGTGGTGGAGGAGTAGATACGGCCGGCACCACCGGTAGCCAGTACGGTCGCGTCGGCGCGGATGTACGAGGTTTCACCGGTTTCGATGCAGATGGCGATCACGCCGACGAACTGGCCGTCGGCGTTCTTCACCAGGTCAACGGCATAGTATTCGTTCAGGAACACGGTACCGGCCTTCAGGTTGGCCTGGTACAGGGTGTGCAGCAGCGCGTGACCGGTACGGTCGGCCGCGGCGCAGGTACGGGCAGCCTGGCCACCTTTGCCGAAGTCCTTGGACTGGCCACCGAACGGACGCTGGTAGATGCGGCCCTGCTCGGTACGGGAGAACGGCAGGCCCATGTGTTCCAGCTCGAAGACCGCTTCCGGGCCTACGGAGCACATGTATTCGATAGCGTCCTGGTCGCCGATGTAGTCGGAACCCTTGACGGTATCGTACATGTGCCAGCGCCAGTCATCGTTCGGGTCGGCCGAAGCGATGGCGCAGGTGATGCCGCCCTGGGCGGAAACGGTGTGCGAACGCGTCGGGAACACCTTGGTGACCACGGCAGTCTTGTGACCGCCCTGGGCCAGTTGCAGCGCGGCACGCATGCCGGCGCCGCCGCCACCGATGATGATGGCGTCGAAAGACATTGAATTGATGCTAGCCATGAATCAGATACCCCAAAGAATCTGCACACCCCAGACGAAGTAAGCGAACATTGCTACGCCGCATACTGCCTGGAACAGGAAACGCACTGCTGTCGCGGACTTGCCCAGCGCCATCGGCGTCAGGTAGTCGGTCGCGATCGTCCACATGCCGACCCAGGCGTGAGCACTGAGGGCGACCAGCGCCAGCAAGCTGAAAATGCGCATGGCGTTGTGGGCGAACAGCGCATGCCATTGGTCATAGCCAATGCCAGGATGCGCAACGAGGTATCCGATCAGGAAAATGAAATAAGCCGCGAGAACAACCGCCGACACACGCTGTGCCATCCAGTCGTAGAGGCCCGAACGCGAAAGATTCGTAACGCTGGTTACCATATCCAAACTCCTGCCAGAACAATCAGCACCACGGAAACGCCGATGATGATTTTGGAGCCTCGGCGACCGCCTTCCAGCGTCTCACCGACACCCGCATCCATGATCAGATGGCGCACACCGGCCACCAGGTGATACAGCAGGGAGGACAAAAGACCCCACGCAACGAATTTGGCCAGTGGACTGGTCAAGGTGTCCTTCACGTCGGCAAAACCTTCTTCCGAACCCAGGGATTTGCCCAATGCATAAAGCAGGAAGCCGATACCCAGGAACAGGATGATGCCCGATACGCGATGAAGGAACGACGTTACGCCGGTTATGGGGAGTTTGATGGTCCTTAGGTCTAGGTTTACAGGTCGTTGGCTATTCACGGCTTTTTTTCACACTGAAGAGCCCCTAGCAAGCAGGGCAAGTTGTCGGGAAGTGTACTGGTCAGGTACCCACCACCCAGGGAGTGACGACGCCAGCGGAAACGGGCTGAAAAGCCCCTGACGGTCGGCTGCCGAGTATAGACAGTTAGGATACTAATGACAACGCGCCGGCCTACCCCGAAGAGCTGATTGCGCTATGGGAAAAAAAGGCGTAAATGGCAGGGAACAGCGATGAAAAACCAGGCTAAAAGCCTTGTACAGCCTGACTTTAAGCAAATTGACATTCGGATTTATCACACTATAGTGGTGCGGGCCCTGCGTGGGGGGTCTGTCTGATGATTTCAAGCATTAATAGGAGGCCACATGGCTGACAAAAAAGCGCAGTTGATCATCGAGGGCGCAGCCCCCGTCGAGCTGCCCATTTTAACCGGCACCGTTGGTCCCGATGTTATCGATGTCAGGAGCCTGACTTCCACGGGCCGCTTCACCTTTGACCCCGGCTTCATGTCGACCGCCTCGTGCGAGTCGAAGATCACCTATATTGATGGTGACAACGGCATTCTGCTGCATCGCGGCTACCCGATCGAACAGCTGGCCGAGAAATCCGACTACCTGGAAACCTGCTACCTGCTGCTCAACGGCGAACTGCCGACCGCCGAGCAGAAGGCCCAGTTCGTCAGCACCGTGAAGAACCACACCATGGTGCACGAGCAGTTGAAGACTTTCTTCAACGGCTTTCGCCGCGACGCCCACCCCATGGCCGTGATGTGCGGCGTGGTCGGCGCCCTGTCGGCGTTCTACCATGACTCGCTGGACATCAACAACCCGCAGCACCGCGAGATTTCCGCCGTGCGCCTGGTCGCCAAGATGCCGACCCTGGCGGCGATGGTGTACAAGTACTCCATGGGCCAGCCCATGATGTACCCGCGCAACGACCTGACGTACGCGGAAAACTTCCTGCACATGATGTTCAACACCCCGTGCGAGATCAAACCGATCAGTCCAATCCTGGCCAAGGCCATGGACCGCATCTTCATCCTGCACGCCGACCACGAGCAGAATGCCTCGACGTCCACCGTGCGCCTGGCGGGCTCCTCGGGTGCCAACCCGTTCGCCTGCATCGCCGCCGGCATCGCCGCGCTGTGGGGCCCTGCTCACGGCGGTGCGAACGAAGCCGTGCTGACCATGCTCGACGAAATTGGCGATGTGTCCAACATCGACACCTTCATCGCCAAGGCCAAGGACAAGAACGATCCGTTCAAGCTGATGGGCTTCGGCCACCGCGTGTATAAAAACCGCGACCCGCGCGCCACCGTGATGAAGCAGACCTGCGACGAAGTCCTGAACGAACTGGGCATCAAGAACGACCCGCAGCTGGAACTGGCCATGCGCCTGGAAGAGATCGCCCTCACCGATCCTTACTTCATCGAGCGCTCGCTGTACCCGAACGTCGACTTCTACTCGGGCATCATCCTGAAAGCGATCGGCATTCCCACCAGCATGTTCACCGTGATCTTCGCCCTGGCTCGCACCGTGGGCTGGATCTCGCACTGGAAGGAAATGCTCTCCAGCCCGTACAAGATCGGCCGTCCGCGCCAGCTGTACACCGGCTACGACTCGCGCGACGTGAACAAACTGGAAGACCGCAAGTAAGCTTTCCAGCCAGACAAAAAAACCGCAGCCAATGGCTGCGGTTTTTTTTGCGCCGCGGGGGGGACCTGGAAAGCTCGCTGGCCAACCAGCTCCCGCGGGGCCGGATTACTTCTCGGCTTTTTCGCGCAGGGCCTTGAGGGTATTGAACGGCGCATCCACCACGAATTTGTTGGCCACGAACGATGGCACGCTGCCGCCCGGCTCGGTATGCACCTGGTAGGTCACTTCGGTACTATCGGCACCCTTGGGTACCAGCTTCCAGAAACCGTCCACCTGGGCGACACGCACGAAGCCCTTCTCCTCAGGCACATAAGTGGGTACTTCCTTGAGGTTGCGGGTCAGGCTGCCATCAGCCCCCTGCACGGTGGTGATTTCCATCACGGAGTCCCGCGGCGTCACTGGCCATGGCGTATTGAACTGAGTGTAGGTCCAGCTCTTGTCACCCTCGGTCTTCAGCAGTTTCTGCAACTTGCACTCGTGGATCCAGGCACAGGCGCCGGCCGCGTCTTCCTGCAGTGCCTTGACCTTGGCCAACGGCGCCTTGATGGTGGTCACACCGCGGTAGGCCTTGTAATCAGAGCCTGGGATCGCAGCCAGCGATACCTTGATACCGTCTTGATCCTTGGCGGTCTGCCAGTCTTCGGCTTGCGCCCCGGTGGCAATCAACGCCATCAACCCACCCACAACAGCCAAACGATGCAGCGAACCCATATTTATTTTCCTTATCGTCCTAGAGGCACATCGAATTCATTCGCGGGGTCAGGCTACAGACGTCATTTCTTCCCACCAACCGATCAACTGTATCGCTTGCTCGGCACTTTCACCGCACACCTCGGGATCGGCCTGAAAACCACCGCACACCGCAGGCCGCTCTGGCCGACCAAACAGCTGGCAGAGGTTATCGGCGTCAAGCTGCACGCAGCGCTCCCCTGCCGGCTTGCCTTGAGGCATGCCGGGAATGGGCGAGGAAATGGAGGGGGCAATGCAGCAAGCGCCACAGCCTTCACGGCACATCATGACGACAGCAACCTCACGTCGGGCAAATGAATGGAATGAACGGGGATAGTAGCGGCTTAAACAGACGTTTGAAATCGGCCAGCACGGAAATTCGACGGGGCGATCCTGCCAACCGCTCGTCAGATTACTGCTTGAACTCGAAATCCAGGGCCGCGCCTTCGACATCACGGGCGTTATCGCCGCGGCGCTGCAATTGCAGCTCGTTGCTCAACAAACGACCATTGAGCTGAAAATCTTCGCTTTTCTTCTCGTCGAAATACGAAGGCAGCAGCGATTTTTCCCGAGCCGGCGCCGCCGCCTGGATTTTTTTCTCCGGTTGCAGCTCATTGACCATGGTCTTGGGCAGGGAAAGATCGAGCTTCGCCTTGGGCAGGTCAGTGGCGATGGCGTCTTCGCGCTTACGGCTTTTGCTCTTGGCAGCCACCGGTTTTTTCACAGGCTTGGCCTTGGCGGCCGGTTTTTTTACCGGCACCACCTGTTTCACCTGCTTTTTCACAGGCGCGCCAGCGGTGTCCGCCTGCGCGACCAGCAGCGGGGTAAAGGCCGGGGGAATCGGTTGAGCACAGGCGAGGCCGGATCCCAGGCACAGCACGATCAGTCCAATACAACGCAGCGCATTCATAGACACAGGCAGAAGTGGCAGTACAAGCCTCTATGCTCCCCGTTAGAGGCCTCGCTGGCAAGCCCCCCGCCACGGGCAATAGGTAAAGAGTCAGTAAAACTGGCCGCTGGCCACTTCCTGACATAACTGCCCTGCCAGCATGCCCAGGGTCATCAGCGCCCTTTCCGCCTCTTTGTTCCAGGGAATACCGCAGTTGAGGCGAATGCAATGGTTGAACTGCTCGGTGTTGCTGAAGATCAGCCCCGGGGCGATGCTGATGCCCTGCTCCAGCGCACGCACGTGCAATGCCTGGGTATTGACCCGCCCAGGCAGGCTCACCCACAGAATGAAGCCGCCAAGCGGCCGGGTAATCTGCGTACCCTCCGGAAAGAACTGCTGCACCGCCAGCTGATAGGCGCTGAGGTTCTTGCGGTATTCGTGGCGAATGTAGCGCAGATGCCGGTCATAGCCACCATTTTCCAGGTAACTGGCGATACCCATCTGGGTCACGCTGCAGGCCGAATGGGTACTGAAGGTCTGCAGGCGCTGAATTTCCGCCTGGTACTTGCCAGGAATCATCCAGCCAATGCGAACGCCGGGTGACAGGGTCTTGGAAAAACTGGAGCAATACACCACATGGCCCAGGCGGTCGTAGGCCTTGAGCGCCTTGGTCTTGCCCTGGTCGAACATCAGTTCGCCGTAGATATCGTCCTCGACGATCTGGATATCGAAGTCTGACGCCAGGCGCAGCAACTGCTTCATGCGTTCTTCCGGCATGGTGCCACCCAGGGGGTTGCTCAGGCGCGGGGTCAGCACCAGGGCCTTGATCGACCACTGGTTGGCCGCCAGTTGCAAAGCCTCCAGGCTGATCCCCGTGGAGGGATCACTGGGGATCTCGATCACCTTCAGGCCCAGCAGGTCGGCCAGTTGCAGCAGCCCGTAATAGGTAGGCGATTCGGCGGCGATCAGGTCCCCGGGGCGGGTCAGTACCCGCAGGGACATCTGCAAGGCGTCCACGCAGCCGTGGGTGATGACCACCTCGGAGGGGTCGACGACCACGCCGGCATCGCGCATGCGAATCGCCACCTGGCGGCGCAGGGGCTCGAAGCCTGGGCTGAACATGTAGCTGAATGCCCGCGGGCTGTGGAAACGGGTGACCTTGGCGATCTGCTGGTGCAGCGCCCGTACCGGCAGGTAATCAACATGGGGCACCGCCGCCCCCAGGGGAAACACGCCTTCGCGCCGCGACTCCACCAGTACCTGCTGGATGATGCTGGCGCGGGTTACCAGCCCGGGGCGCTCGACACGGGCAATATCCGGGGTGGGCGCGGTCAGCGCCGGCGTCTGGTGCACATAGTAGCCCGACTGCGGCCGGGCGCGGATCAGCCCCTGGTCTTCAAGGTTGGCATAGGCCTGCAGCACCGTGGCATGACTGACGTTGAGCTGCGAACTCATCTTGCGCACCGACGGCACTCGCTCCCCTGGCTGGTAAACGCCACGGCGAATATCCTCGGCCAGTTGCTGGGCGATGCGCTGGTAGAGCAGAAGGCTGGTCATGGCGGGCTTCTCGGCTGATCAGGCGGTGTTGTAATGGTAATACCGGAACAGTTGAAAAGTGTACGGGGACAGTTGGCGGAATGCGAGCGAAGGTGTCGTACTTCATGCAGCGTTTGCAGGACCGGGGTTCGCCCAGCCCTGCACGGTGTCACCCGCCCTGCCGTGGTGATTCAGCGAGCAGCGCCGAGCACGCCCTTTTCGTCGGAAAAGACGATTTCGACTCGACGGTTCATCGCCCTGCCCCGCTCCGAGGCATTGGCCTCCACCGGGTACTGGTCGCCATACCCCTGGACCTGCAGGCGCTTCTCGTCGATTCCCAGGTCCACCAGGGTGTCCGCGACGGTCTGCGCGCGATCCTTGGACAGCCCCAGGTTGAATTCGCTGTCACCGGTGTTATCGGTATAGCCCTCGATGCGGACCACACGCTTGGGGTTCAACTGCAGAAATTGCACCAGCTTGAGAATCATGCGGTTGGCCGACGGTTTAAGGTCGGCCTCACCGCTGTCGAACAGCACATCGCCCAGGGTCAGTACCAGGCCGCGGTCAGTCTCGGTGGTGGCCATGCTGACGAACTGCTCTTCCAGTGCCTTGCCTTGCTGCTGAACGCTGTTGAGCTTGGATTCGCGCAGGGCCAGCTGCAGGCGCTGGCGTTCCAGGTCCTGACGGGCCAGCTTCTCCTTGTTCAGCACCAATTGCGTATGCTCGCGGGCGATTTCGCTGTAGCGCTGGCTGAGGTAAGCATACTGGGCCACGTCATCGCGCGTGCCCCAGTAGCTGGCCAGGCGCTCGGCGCGGGACAGCGATTCGCTGGCGCGGATGACGTCACGGGGTGCGCTGCGCAGCACATCGGCATCGTCCTTGACCTTCTGCAGGCTGGCACTGGCCTGCTGCACGGTCACCTGCGGGCTTTCGTGGGCCGCGCAGCCGAACAGGCCCACACAACCCAGGGCAACCAGGCCGCCGCCCAGGCGCGATGACAGGCTCATTGCACTTCTCCCAACTGCTTGTGCAAGCGCACGATACGGGTGTTGACCTGGGTCAGTTGCTGCTGGCTCTTCTCGGTCAGCACCTTGGCTTCCGCCAAGCGTGCGTCGAGTTCAGCCTGCTCGGCCAACAGGCGAGCCTGGCGATACGACTGGCTGCCATTGGCCGCCAGCGCGGCGGCCAGCTTGTCACTGGCCAGTTTCATTTCCGCCACATCGTCGGTGGCACCCACGGCACGTGCCTGGTCCACTGCCTGTTCAGTCAGGCGCAGTTGCTCGCTGGGCGCCGGGTCGCTGGCGCAACCCGCCAGGGCCAGCAGCGCCGCGACGGCGATAAAAGCTTGAATTCTCACACGGGTTCCCTACTGTTCTGGGGCACTGAGCGGTTGCTTCAGCCGCGCCTTCCACCGTTCGACATTGCGTTGCAACACCGCTTCGGGCTGGCCGGCCGCGGGCAATTCTGTCATCTTTTTCGCCAGTTGTCCGCGCAGCCACGGGTCATTGCAGGCCGAGTTGTGCGACAGGGCCAGGTACAGGCCCGGGCGGTCGAGCGGGGTCTCGTGAGCCACCACGTCGTTGCCCAGTCCCAGGCTCTGTGACACCGCCTGACCGGCGTAGCGGCCGGCCACCACGTATTCAACCTTGCCCAGCATCAGTTGCTGGAACGCCGCCGTCAGCGACTCGGCCGGCACCAGGCCGAGGTTCTCGTCAGCGAAACGCTTGAACGAAGCGCCCAGCCGCGCCCTGGCAGACACCGCCCCCGCATGGCCATGCAGGTCGCCGACGGTGTGGTACACCATCGAGGACCCCGTACGGGTCCACACCAGGTAGTCATTGAGTGCCAGGCGCGGATGGATGTAATCCAGGGTCTCCAGCTCGTCGAACGCCATGGGCGCATCCACCAGCAGGTCCATGCGGCCGCTGCGCACTTCGTCCAGTGCCTGGGCACGCTTGCCGCTGTACAGCACTTCGACCTTGATACCCAGCTCGTCGCCGATACGCTTGAGCTGGTCGACATTGGCGCCGATCAGGTGCTGGGGGTCATCGGGATCACGCCAGGAAAAGGGTTGAGCGTCCGGGCTGCCGGTAGCCACCAGGCGCTCGCACTTGCCCGCCGCAGTCGCCAGCGACGGCAACGCTGCCATTATCACCAGTATCCAGGCGCCCATTGTTGCTGGTCGCGTCATGCCTTGTTCCTTATCCACCGCATAAAAAAACCCGGTCACAGGACCGGGCTCTTTTATAAGTGAAGCCGCTGGATCAGACCAGCTTTTCCAACTCGGGTACGGCTTCGAACAGGTCAGCGACCAGGCCGTAGTCAGCCACCTGGAAGATCGGCGCTTCTTCGTCCTTGTTGATCGCGACGATCACCTTGGAGTCTTTCATGCCGGCCAGGTGCTGGATCGCGCCGGAGATACCAACGGCGATGTACAGCTGTGGCGCGACGATCTTGCCGGTCTGGCCGACCTGCATGTCGTTGGGCACGAAGCCTGCATCGACCGCGGCGCGCGAAGCACCCACGGCGGCGCCCAGCTTGTCGGCCAGAGCGTACAGGTGCTTGAAGTTGTCGCCGTTCTGCATGCCGCGGCCGCCGGATACGACGATCTTGGCAGCGGTCAGCTCAGGGCGGTCGGACTTGGCCAGCTCTTCACCCACGAAGGACGATTTGCCTGCGTCATGGGCAGCGCCCACGGCTTCGACAGCGGCCGAGCCACCCTCGGCGGCCACAGCGTCGAAGCCGGTGGCACGCACGGTGATGACCTTGATGGCAGCGCTCGATTGCACGGTAGCAATGGCGTTACCGGCGTAGATCGGGCGCTTGAAGGTGTCAGCCGATTCCACCGAGATGATCTCGGAGATCTGGTCCACGTCCAGTTGGGCAGCCACGCGCGGCAGCACGTTCTTGCCGTTGGAGGTGGCCGGGGCCAGCACGTGGCTGTAGTTGGCGGCCAGTTCGACCACCAGCGGCGCGACGTTTTCCGGCAGGAAGTGCGCGTAGGCAGCGTTGTCGGCGACCAGCACCTTGGCGACGCCCGCGATCTTGGCGGCAGCGTCAGCCACGGCACCCACGCCTTGGCCAGCGACCAGCACATGCACATCACCACCGATTTTCGCGGCAGCTGCGACGGTGTTCAGGGTAGCCGGGGCTACAGCACCCTTCTCGTGTTCAGCGATAACCAGGATAGTCATTCAGATTACCTTCGCTTCGTTTTTCAGTTTCTCGACCAGTTCTGCGACCGACTTGACCTTGATGCCAGCGCTGCGTGCAGCCGGGGCTTCAACCTTGATGGTCTTGTTGGTGGAAGCAACGGAAACACCCAGGGCGTCCGGGGTAACGGTTTCCAGCGGCTTCTTCTTGGCCTTCATGATGTTGGGCAGCGAAGCGTAGCGAGGCTCGTTCAGACGCAGGTCGGTGGTGACGATGGCAGGCAGGTTCAGCGCAACGGTCTGCAGGCCGCCATCGATTTCACGGGTGACATTGACCTTGTCGCCAGCCACTTCAACCTTGGAAGCGAAGGTGCCCTGGCCGAAACCGGTCAGCGCGGCCAGCATCTGGCCGGTCTGGTTGTTGTCGCTGTCGATGGCCTGTTTGCCAAGGATCACCAGCTGTGGCTGTTCCTTGTCGACAACGGCCTTGAGCAACTTGGCCACGGCCAGGGAGTTCAATTCTTCGGCGGCTTCCACCAGGATGGCGCGGTCGGCGCCCAGTGCCAGCGCGGTGCGCAGCTGTTCCTGGGCAGTGCTCGGACCGATGGTGACCACGACGATTTCAGTGGCAACGCCCTTTTCCTTCAGACGCACAGCCTCTTCCACGGCGATTTCGCAGAAAGGGTTCATGGACATCTTGACGTTGGCGAGATCGACGCCGGAGTTGTCCGCTTTGACACGGACCTTGACGTTATAGTCGACCACTCGTTTGACAGCTACAAGAACCTTCATGGATTCCTCGTTACTCTCCGGTGAAAAGAATGTCGCCTGGGCGGGCCAGGCGATGCTCAGTGGGCACAAGGGCACCTTTGAAAACGACGGCGAGCCGGCAGCATTTAGCTTTGACCCCATTTTTCAACGACTTGCGGCAAAACCGGGCAGTCATCGGCGGTGGTGACGTGTAAACTCCACTGCAACTGGGGCCTGGGCATGCCTGCACGGGCTCTGGCCTGGCTTTCAGAGATGCTCTTGGTGCCGCGCACACGCTGCGGCACATGCGGAACCGCCCGTATCTTGACCGCTACGCCCTGACCGGTCAACAACCGGAACTCGTCGGTCATGCACCCGCCGCCCCAGCGATTTTACTGGCCTGGGGCAAATTCAAACAAACGTTTGTATTGGACCCGGCCGGTGGTATAGATATAATGCGCGGCCAAAGAGATTGCCCTGTAGTGCGTCCGTGACCGCGCTACACCGCACCGGACGCCGACAAGGGCAACGCCCCATCAGAAGAAACCGTGAGCCTTGAGTAGGAGAGAACCTGTGGAACGCGAATACATGGAATTCGACGTGGTCATTGTCGGCGCTGGCCCGGCTGGCCTGTCCGCCGCCTGCCGCCTGAAGCAGAAAGCTGCTGAAGCCGGCCAGGAAATCAGCGTCTGCGTGGTGGAAAAAGGCTCCGAAGTGGGCGCCCACATTCTCTCCGGCGCGGTGTTCGAACCTCGTGCGCTGAATGAATTGTTCCCTGACTGGAAGGAACTCGGCGCACCGCTCAACACCCCGGTCAAGCGTGACGACATCTATGTGCTGAAAAATGCCGAGGCCGCCAGCAAGGTACCCGGTGCGTTCGTGCCCAAGACCATGCACAACGAAGGCAACTACATCATCTCCCTGGGCAACCTGTGCCGCTGGCTGGCGCAGCAGGCCGAGAACCTGGGGGTTGAAATCTACCCGGGCTTCGCCGCCCAGGAAGCGCTGATCGACGAAGAAGGCGCGGTGCGTGGCATCGTCACCGGGGACATGGGCGTGGACCGCGAAGGCCACCCGAAAGACGGCATGTACACCCCGGGCATGGAGTTGCGCGGCAAGTACACCCTGTTCGCCGAAGGCTGCCGTGGCCACATCGGCAAGCAACTGATCAAACGCTTCAACCTGGACAGCGACGCCGACGCCCAGCACTACGGCATCGGCCTGAAAGAGATCTGGGAAGTCGACCCTGCCAAGCACGAGCAAGGCCTGGTGGTGCATACCGCGGGTTGGCCGATGGACATCATGGGCACTGAAAACACCGGTGGCTCGTTCCTCTACCACCTGGAAAACAATCAGGTGGTGGTCGGCCTGATCGTCGACCTGTCCTACAGCAACCCGTACCTGTCGCCGTTCGATGAATTTCAGCGGCTCAAGCACCACCCGGTCATCAGCCAGTACCTGGAAGGCGGCAAGCGCATCAGCTACGGCGCACGCGCCATCTGCAAAGGTGGCCTGAACTCGTTGCCAAAAATGGTGTTCAATGGCGGCGCGCTGATCGGCTGCGACCTGGGTACCCTGAACTTCGCCAAGATCAAGGGCAGCCACACTGCCATGAAGTCCGGCATGCTGGCCGCTGACGCCGTGGCCGACAAGCTGTTCGCAGGTGCCGAGGGCGGTGATCTGCTGACCGGCTATGTGGACTCGTTCAAGGCCAGCTGGCTGTACGAGGAGTTGTTCGCCAGCCGCAACTTCGGCCCCGCCATCCACAAATGGGGCGCGGTGCTGGGCGGTGCGTTCAACTACATCGACCAGAACATCTTCGGCGGCAAGCTGCCCTTCACCCTGCACGACACCAAGCCGGACTACGCCTGCCTGAAACTGGCCAAGGACTCGACGAAGATCGACTACCCCAAGCCGGACGGCAAGCTGAGCTTCGACAAGTTGAGCTCGGTGTTCCTTTCCAGCACCAACCATGAAGAAGAACAGCCGTGCCACCTGAAGCTCACTGACCCGAGCATCCCGATCGGCACCAACTTGCCGCTCTACGATGAACCGGCGCAGCGCTACTGCCCGGCGGGCGTGTATGAGGTGATCACCAAGGAGGACGGCGAGAAGCGCTTCCAGATCAACGCCCAGAACTGCGTGCACTGCAAGACCTGCGACATCAAGGACCCTTCGCAGAACATCACCTGGGTGGCGCCGGAAGGTTCGGGCGGGCCGACTTACCCGAACATGTAAAGGCCACCACAATGGGAGTGGCCGCCTGGCCATTCCCACGCACCTCACGACCCCGCGCAAGATCTGGCTCAAAGCCATCATCGGTATCAGCTCACTGACACTGCTGTAAGGCATCCGATACCCGAAAACACTGGAGAACTCGGCCATCGTGCCGATAGAGAAGCATCAGGCCAGTGAACACCGTTCGCCACGCCCTTTCACTCTCCATCGTCAGTTTCGCGGAACCTTCGCCATGCACATCGAGCGCCTCGGCACCATTCAACACGACCTCGAACACACCGCCGCTCATCTGGAAGCCTTGTCGAGGATGCTGGAAGGCCACGCCCTGTTCCTGCGCCGCTCCACCTACTCGGACAACACCGCCGACATCGCCTTCCTGGAAAACCACATCACCGGCCTGGCCGCTTCGGTCACCGACTTGCGTGGCGTGGCGCAGAACATCGCCAAGGTCGCCTGAACCCGCGTCCTACTCCACCCCCTGTTCCCACAGCACATCCAGTACATGAGCGGTTGCCCGTGCGCTGTCCCCTGCCCTGTGCACGATACCCAACTGCCGCCACAGCGGCGGTTCAAGCGCGCGCATGCCGATGCGCGCATCCGGCAGGGGCGTCGACGCCTCGTGGGGTAGCAGCGTCGCGCCGTAGCCGGCCGCCACCAGGCTCTTGATGGCATCGTTGTAGTTGAGCTGAATACGCGGCGTCGGCTGCTGGCCGTCACTGGCGAACCATTCGGCGGTCAGGCGCGACAGCCGCGTACTGCTGTCATTCAAGATCAGCGGCTGGTCCGCCAGCCATGCCGGGGTGACTACCGCCGGTGGCTCCCAGCGCGCTGGCAGGAAGGCCATCACCGGATCGCGGCGCCAGGGGTGGATATCCAACCCCTTGACCGGCAACTGAGGCAACGCGATCAGGCCGATATCCAGCGTACCCGCCGCCAGTTGCAGCAGCGTTTCCTGTGAGGTCAGCACGGCCACCTGCACATCGATGCCGGGGTGCCGCTGGCCGAGCCGCTCCAGGGCCTGGGGCAACAACTGGGCGATGACCCCTGTCGATGCCCCCACCCGCACCCGCCCGGCCAGCCCTTGCACCTGGCGCTGCACGTCATCGAGCGCTTGCTGGGCGTCCACCAGCAGGCGCCGCGCACGCTCGACCAGGGTTTCACCAATGGCTGTGGGCGTGATCCGGCCCCGGGCACGGGACAGCAACACACCGCCCACGCGGGCCTCCAGGTCGGCAATGTGCAGGCTCACCGTGGGCGGGGCCAGGTTCAACGCCCGTGCGGCCTCGGCGAACGAACCCAGGTCGGCGATGGCCACCAGGGTGCGCAGGCGGTCCAGGCTGATTTCACGCATGTATGGCTACCTTCAGAAAAACTGAACAAGGCCTTTGCCAAATTCAACTTTCTCTATGCTACGCCGTCCGTGAAGATAGCCGCATCCACTTTCGCGAGCCCCTGCACATGAGCACTCCACTGGTTTTCATCGACGGCGACCAAGGCACCACCGGCCTGCAGATCCACCAGCGCCTGCGGCACCGCGCCGACCTGCAACTGCTGCGCCTGGACCCGCGCTACCGCAAGGACCCGCAGCACCGCGCCGAAGCGATCAATGCGTGCGACATCGCCATTCTGTGCCTGCCTGACGACGCCGCGCGGGAAGCGGTGGCCAGCATCCGCAACCCGAATGTACGGGTGATCGATGCCAGCTCGGCGCACCGCACTCACGCGGACTGGACCTACGGCTTCGCGGAAATGGATACGCAACAGGCTCAACGCATTGCCACGGCCACGCGCGTCAGCAACCCCGGCTGCTACCCTACCGGCGCCATCGGCCTGCTGCGGCCGTTGCTGCAGGCAGGGCTGGTGCCAGCGGACTATCCCGTCAGCGTCAACGCAGTCTCGGGCTATTCAGGCAAAGGCCGCGCCGGGGTTGATCAGTACGAAGGCGAAAACGCCGCGCAGGCGCCCGCGTTTCAGGTCTACGGCCTGGGGCTGACCCACAAGCATGTGCCGGAGATCGCCCAGCACAGCGGGCTGGCCCACCGCCCGTTGTTCGTGCCCGCCTATGGCGCCTTCCGCCAAGGCATCGTGCTGACCATCCCGTTGCAACTGCACCTGCTGGGCAGCGATGCCAGCGCAGAGCGTCTGCACGCCTGCCTGGCCGACCACTACGCCGGCCAGCGTCACGTACAGGTGATGCCGATGGCGCAGAGCAAAGCGCTGACGCTGCTGGACCCGCAGGTGATGAACGACACCGACGATCTGCGCCTGATGGTGTTCGAGCATGGGCAGCAGGTGCTGCTGGCGGCGGTGTTCGACAACCTGGGCAAGGGTGCGGCGGGGGCGGCGGTGCAGAACCTGGACTTGATGTGCCCTTGCAACGGTAGCCGCAGTGCCGACGAGAGCCGCGTCTGAATTCAGGCAGAACGCTCGCGCAATGTCGCGTTTAACTGCACTGCCTTACCAAAATACGGCGTGATATCGATTTCAACCACCGCCCAGACCCCACCCGCATAATCCGGGTTATTCCTATGCTCATCGATGCATGTGGGGCTGGGCGGTTCCTCGCCGTCCACGACCAGGCCTTCGAGGTGAAAGGCCAGCGCCTGTTCGACACTCTCAAGTGCCTCCGTGACCGTAGTACCCGCCGAGAAACACCTCGGAACGTCCGGGACAGTCACGCCGTATTCCGAGTCTTCATCTTTCTGTAGAACGACCGCAAATTTCATGAGACTCATCTCGCCACCCCCCCTACCTCTGCCGATATCCCCGCCGCCGCCTCCTGCACCACCGGCACCAGCGCGTCCATCTTCTCCAGCGACATGTACGGCACCGTGCTGGCCACGCTGATCGCCGCGACGATCCGCTTGCTGGCATCGCGAATCGGTGCCGCCACACAGCGGATCGACGGTTCATTGTCTTCCAGGTCGAAGGCGTAGCCGCCTTTCACATAGGTTTGCATACGCGCGTGCACCTGCTCCCAGGTCTGCTCCGGGTGGTCGGGCCACAAGGCGTTGTGGCCGGCGGCCGGCAGGCTGATCTGGTACAGGTGGTGCCATTCGGCCGGCGAAGCATCCAGCAACAGCGCCTTGCCGATGCCGGTGCGCGCCAAGGGCATGCGATGGCCGACGCGCGAGCGCATTTCCGGGCCGTTGCGGCCAGGGGTCTTGTGCAGGTACAGCACTTCGTCGCCGTCGCGAATGGCCAGGTGAATGGTGTCGCCGGTCTGGCGTGACAGCTCGTCCAGCCAAGGGCCCGCCAGCATCACCAGCGGCACTTCCTCGCGCGCCTGGAAACCCAGCTCGATCAGTTTGGGACCCAGCAGGTAGCCGACCTGGGGCAACACGCGCAAGTAGCGTTCATCCACCAGAGCACTGGCCAGGCGGTGGGTGGTGCTGCGGGTAGTGCCCACGTGGCTGGCGATGGCCTTGAGGTCGCGGGCGCCGCTGGCCACGGCCTGGATCACGGCAAGGCCGCGCATCAGGGTCTGGGTGCCGGCGGGCGCGGCGTCCTTGGCCGGCGGGGTCAGTTCATCCTGCATGAAGGGTCCTGTTGTGGGTGCGGGGCAGGCGCATTATGTGCGCCCGCCCGCGCGGGTGCCAGTCACAGCTGGATGCGTTCGACCTTGCCGACCAGCACGATGTACGACAGCGCCCCCAACAGCGCCATCACGGCGATGTACGTAATGGCCGGCGCGAAGGAGTCACCCGTGGCCAGGAAGCCAATGGCGATGGGCGTGGTGATGGCCGAGAGGTTGCCAATGAAGTTGAACACACCGCCGGTCAGGCCCAGCAAACGCGCCGGGGCCAGGGTTGAGACCAGCGACCAGGTGATCGACGCCAGGCCATTGCCGAAAAACGCCACGGCCAGGCAGGCGATCACCAGTGCCGTGGAGTCCACGTAGTTGGCACCGATGATCGCAGTGCTGATCAGCAGCCCACCGATGATCGGCAGCTTGCGGGCCAGGCCGATGCTGGCGCCACGGCGGATCAGCCAGTCGGAAAAGAACCCCGAGCACAGCACGCCCACGAAGGCCGCCAGGAATGGCAGCGACGCCAGCAGCCCGGACTTGATGAAGTCCATGCCCCGGTACTTCACCAGGTAGGTGGGGAACCAGGTGAGGAAAAACCACAAGGTCGAGTTCAGGCAGTACTGGCCCAGGTAAATGCCCCACAGCTTGCGTTTGCTGAGCACGATGCCCAGGTCAGCCCAACTGAAGCCCGGCTTGGCGGCCTTGGCGGCCGACTGCATGTCCACCAGCCCGCCGCCTTCGGTGATCAGCTCGATTTCGGCAGCGTTCGCCCCCTTGAAGTCTCGCGGTTCGCGATACACCGCATACCACACCAGCGCCCAGGCAACGCCCAGCACCCCGGTGGCGACAAACACCATGTGCCAGCCGAAGGCATGCTGCAGCCAGGCCAGCACCGGGGTCAGGAACGCCAGGCCGACGAACTGGCCAGAGGTATAGAAACCAATGGCGGTGGCGCGTTCGCGCTCCGGAAACCAGGTGGTCACCACACGGCTGTTGATCGGGTAGGCCGGCGCCTCCAGGGCCCCGACGGCCATGCGCAGCATGAACAAGGCAACGAAGCTTCCGGCGAAGCCGAGCATGATCGTGGCCACGGACCACAACGCCAGGGCGGCGCTGTAGAGAATGCGGGGCGGCACCCGGTCCACCAGCCAGCCGCCAGGGATCTGCATGGCCGCGTAGGTCCAGCCAAAAGCGGAAAACACCAGGCCAACGTGCACAGGGTCGATGCCCAGGTCACTGGTCAGGGCGGGGGCGGCGATGGACAGGTTGCTGCGGTCCAGGTAGTTGATCACCACGGTGATGAACAGCAGCACCATGATGAAGAAACGCTTGCGGCTGGGCGTGGCCAGCGCCGCATGGGCGTGCAGGGTCTGGGTGTGCATGGGAGCCTCTTGTTGTAATTATGCGAGGACTGTCAGAAGCACTGCACCCTTGTGGGACCGGGCGAAGCTCGGGAATGCCGCGACGCGGTCTCACCGACGGACCGTGCCGCTTCTTTCCCCAGCTTCGCCCGGTCCCACAAGGGCCGGCGAACACTGGGTCAACGGTGCATCACCACTCGGCGAAGCTGCCGTCGGCGTGGCGCCACACCGGGTTGCGCCAGCGGTGGCCGACGGCCGCGCGCTCCTTGACATACTCCTCGTTGATCTCGATGCCCAGGCCAGGACCATTGGGGATCTTGACGAAGCCGTTGTCGTAGTCGAACACCTCGGGCCGCTTGATGTAGTCCAGCAGGTCGTTGCTTTCGTTGTAGTGAATACCCAGGCTCTGTTCCTGGATGAAGGCGTTGTAGCAGGCCGCGTCCAGCTGCAGGCAGGCCGCCAGCGCGATCGGGCCCAGCGGGCAATGCAGGGCCAGGGCCACGTCATAGGCCTCGGCCATGTTGGCGATCTTGCGGGTTTCGGTGATGCCACCGGCATGGGACGCATCCGGCTGGATGATGTCCACGTAACCCTCGCTGAGCACGCGCTTGAAGTCCCACCGTGAGAACAGCCGTTCACCCAGGGCGATCGGGGTGCTGGTCAGGGGCGCCAGTTCCTTGAGCGCTTCATAATTCTCGCTCAGCACCGGCTCCTCGATGAACATCAGCTTGAAGGGGTCCAGTTCCTTCATCAGCACCTTGGCCATGGGCTTGTGCACCCGGCCATGAAAGTCCACGCCAATGCCGACGTTAGGGCCTACCGCATCACGCACCGCAGCGACGTTTTCCAGGCACAGGCTGACCTTGTCGAACGTGTCGATGAACTGCAGCTCTTCGGTACCGTTCATTTTCACCGCGGTGAAGCCACGCTCCACCGCTTCTTTCGCTGCCCGCGCGGTATCGGCCGGGCGGTCGCCGCCAATCCAGGAATAGACCCGGATGCGGTCACGCACCTGGCCACCCAGCAGGTCGCTGACCGATACGCCCAGCGCCTTGCCCTTGATGTCCCACAGGGCCTGGTCGATGCCGGCCAGGGCGCTCATGTGCACGGCGCCACCGCGGTAGAAACCGCCACGGTAGAGCACGGTCCAGATGTCCTCGATGTTGCGTGGGTCTTTGCCGATCAGGTAATCGGACAACTCCTCGACGGCAGCGGCCACGGTGTGGGCACGGCCTTCGACCACGGGTTCGCCCCAGCCGGTCACGCCTTCGTCAGTCTCGACTTTCAGGAAGCACCAGCGCGGCGGAACGATATAGGTGGTCAGTTGGGTGATTTTCATCGTTTGTCTCTCTTGTCGATGTATTCAGTCGGATCAGTGCAGGGCTTTCCAGGCGGCCACGTAGGCCTTGGCCCGGGCGGCCACGTCGTCGGCGCTCATGCCGGGCTTGAACAGCCCTGAACCCAGGCCGAAACCGCTGACCCCGGCGCTGACGAAGGGCGCCATGTTGTCGGGGCTGATGCCGCCCACCGGTACCAGCGCGGTGCCCTTGGGCAATACCGCCAGCAGCGCCTTGACCACACCCGGGTTGAGCATCTCGGCCGGGAACAGCTTCAGCACGTCGGCGCCCTCCTCCAGCGCGGCAAACGCCTCGGTGGGGGTGACCACGCCAGGCGACAGGTACAGGCCGGCCACCTTGGCCGCGCGCAATACCTTGGCATCGCTGTGGGGCATGACGATGACCTGGCCGCCCGCGGCCTTGACCTGTTGCACCTGTTCAGCGGTGAGCACGGTGCCAGCGCCGATCAGGCAATCGGCGGGCAGGCTGTCACGCAGGATACGAATGCTGTCGTAGGGGCTTGGAGAATTGAGCGGTACCTCGATCACGCGAAAACCTTCGTCATACAGCACCTGGCCGATAGCCTGGGCCTCTTCGGGGCGAAGGCCGCGCAGGATGGCGATCAGGCCGTTGGCGGCGAGCGCTTGCTTGAGCATGTCAAACCTCTTCTGGCAGGGGAGCGAGCAGCCCGGCCGCCACGGCCAGGCTCCATAAACCGCGTTCGGTAGCCTGTTCGGCCAGGCCCACCTGGGCAAAACCGCACAAGCGCAGGGCAATCTGGTAACGCTGGCACAGCGCAACGCTGCCAATCAGCACTACCTGGGGCAACCCAGCCTCGCCGCAGCGCTCGCGGCAGGCCTGGGCCAAGGCCCGCAATTCGTGGCCGATCATCAGGCCAGACAGGTAATCGGGTTGCTCGGCACCACTCAGTTGCCCGGTCAGGCCCAGGGTGCGGGCGCTGAACAGGTTCGATAGCAGGCCGAGGGTGGCGTCTGGCGAGAGCGCCACCTGAACACCACGGGTGAACGCGGCATCGTCGAAGCTACCGGTGGGTTGCTGCGTGCGGCCGAGGATGGTGTGGGCACACAGGGCCGCGTACACCTCTCCCGTCATGAAGGTGTCGAACTGCTGGATGCAGCCCTCTTCAAGGCTCACCCACTTGCTATGGCTGCCGGGCAGGCCGATCAGCAGGCTGTCCTGGCGCGTGTCGGCCGGCAAGTCGCACAACAGGCCCAGCACCTGGGTTTCCTCGCCACGCATGACGTTGGGCAAACGGGAATGCTGGACCACCCCGGGCACGATATGCAGCACGGTGCCGCGCAGGGTCTCGACGGTCTGCAGGCTGGCCCCCAGGTCCGCGACCCGTGCCGGCGTTGGGCAGTAGGCCGCCTCACGCCAGCCCTGGGCACTGCCGACCATGCCACAGGCAATGACCGGCAGGTGCGGCTCGGCGGCCAGCCAGTCGCCGCAGGCATCATCAAAGGCCAGTTCGAAACCGTTGTCGCAATACTGGCCGGCGATTGTGCGTGGCGTGGTAGGGAGTTGCATGATGCCCGAAGCCAGCGCTCGCTGGTCCAGTACCTGGCCGCTGCGGCCAAGCTTGTAGGCTCGAAGGGAAGTGGTTCCCCAGTCGAGCGCGATCAAATGCGCCTGCATCGCTTCACCTGAGTTGTTGTTGGAGTGAGGGCGTGGAGCTGATGGGGACTATAGACCGAGCGAGGCTGATATCTCAATATATAATTTTACATCCCATATAATGGGATTAAAGGATGCGTAAGGTAGGCGGCCGCGGCATCGTTGCAAACAATCGGGTTCAGTGCGGTGAGACCACGCTCACCCGCACGCTTGCGCACCCTCCCCCTGCAACACCCCGCGCCCGGCAAACACCAGCGCGGTCACCATGCCCACCAGGCCCATGACCGCGGCGAAGCCCACGCACACCCACGGGCTCCACGGCATTGCCGCGATCAGGGCCAGCGGCGTGACGCTGGCCCACAGGGCATAGGCGATGTTGTACGTAAAGGAGATGCCCGACACCCGGATGTGCGCCGGAAACAGGCCAACCATCACTGACGGCACCACGCCCACCACGCCGCAGGCCAACCCGGCCAAGGCGTAGCCAAGGCCAGGAAAACCCCAGCCACCCACCAGGTTGGCGTACAGCGCGCCAATGCCCAGCGGCATCAACAGGCTGTAGACCATCAGCGCCCGCCAGGCACCGATGCGGTCGACCAGCAAGCCGGCCAGCACACAGCCCAGGTTGAGAAACACGATGCCCAGGCTACTCAAGGCAAAGGTGTGCCCGGCACTCAGGCCGAAGCGTTGCTGCATTACCGTCGGGGTGATGACCACCAGTACCACTACGGCCGAGGTCAGCACGCACGTCAGGGTCACCGCTGGCAGCAACGCCCGGCGGTAGTCGCGCAGCACTGCCTTGAGGGGCAGTTCCACCACCCCCTCGCGCCGCTCGCGCAGCGCCAGGAACACCGGTGTCTCGCTCAACCAGCGGCGCAGCCATACCCCGATGATGCCGAATACCCCGCCCAACAGGAACGGCAGGCGCCAGGCATAGTCGAGAATTTCCTGGGGCGTGAACAGTTGCGCCAGGGCCGTGGCGGTCAATGCACCGATCAGGTAGCCAAAGGTCAGCCCGGCCTGCAGAAAGCCCAGCGCGTAGCCACGGCGATGCAATGGCGCATGCTCGGCCACGAATACCCAGGCGCTAGGCACTTCGCCACCCACGGCAGCCCCCTGGAGGATACGCAGGCCCAGCAGAATCAGCGGCGCGGCATAGCCGATATGGGCATAGGTGGGCATCACCCCGATCAGCAGGCACGGCAGCGCCATCATCAGGATGCTCAAGCTGAAGACCTTCTTGCGCCCCAGGTGGTCGGCGAAATGCGCCATGAGAATGCCACCCAATGGCCGCGCCAGGTAACCGGTGACAAAGATGCCGAAGCTTTGCAGCAACCGTAGCCATTCCGGCATCTGGGGCGGAAAAAACAGTTGGCTGAGCGTCAGGGCAAAAAACACGAAAATGATGAAATCGTAAATTTCCAGGGCACCGCCCAAGGCCGCCAGGCCCAGGGTCTTGTGGTCGGCACGGGAGAGCAGCAACGGGCCTTGGGTGGGTTTGGCAGTCATGTGGTATCCACGCTATGGGCAGGCGGCGCCTATGCTGGCGCCTGCCAAAGGCGCAGAGGATAGCAAACTGAGCCGGCCTGACCAGCCATGCCGGTGGCCACCGGGCGCGAATACCCGGGCCTGCGGCCCAAACAACACCGATGGACGGGCTTGATATATATTACACTCGTAATATTATCAGGCGTAACTCGGCCCATCAGGAGCGTCACCATGCAATCACTGCCCCCAGAGGAACTCATCCCGTTATGGCAAGCGCAGGAACGGGCCATGCGCGCGCGCCTTGCCGGCCCGGGCACGCTCACCTTCGCCCAGGTCAGCGCGTTGACGCCCAGCCAGTTCTTCGACGGTATCGGCAACGGCGAATTGCCCTCCCCGCCCATCGGCACCTTGATGGATTTCGTGCCGATCGAGTGGGGGCCGGGACTGTTCATTTTCCAGGGCACGCCCAATGAACGCCATTACAACCCGCTGGGTAGCGTCCACGGCGGCTATGCCGCGACCCTGCTGGACTCCTGCATGGGGTGTGCGATTCACACGCGGCTGCAACAGGGGCAAGGCTATACCACCCTGGATTTGCGCATCAGCTATGTGCGGGCATTGAGTGCCAGCACGGGGCCGGTACGGGCTGAAGGCAAGACGGTGCACGTGGGGCGCTCCACGGCGCTGGCCGAAGGTCGCCTCTACGATGCCGAAGGCCGGCTGTATGCGACGGCCAGTACCACCTGCATGATTCTGGGCAGCCCACGCACACCGTAGCGGCGGCCAGGTCAGGAATGGCGTAGCAGCGCAGGCTCTTTTAGATTGGGGCGCTTGCGTGACGGCCGGCGCTGGTTGGCGACCGACACGGACGGCGCGACCAGCACAGGCTCGAAGTCGACGATATCCATCAGGGTCTTGAGGGCTTCGCTGTCTGGCAAACGCGTGAGGCAGACGTTGACAGCCTCGCGCTGCTGGCGGGCAATCGGCGGCACGGTCACGCTTTCGCTTTCGTACAGCAGGGCGTGATGCACCTGGGCGCTGCCCTTGCACAAGCGCGGCAGGTCGACGCCAGCGCGCACGGCCATGTCGGTGTTGGCGATGAGCAGGTCGAAGGGCTCGATGGCACTCTGCACCAGCGCCAACAGCGCCTCGAAGGAATGCACCGGGGCAATGCGGTAATACCCCATGTGATTGAGCATGCGTTCCACATGCATCAATTGGCCAGGGTGCTCATCGGCAATCAGAATTCGCAACGCTTTGTTGATCATGGTCGGTGACCTGCGCCGCAGCGCCAAGGGCATCCTTGACCCGTTCTCCGCCACACGTCTGGCGGCATCCTCGACAGTCTGGGTCGATCTTCTGCCCGATGAGTGGTGAAATCAAGCCTGCCCAGGCAGCATGGGCATTTAACCGATGATCGGACTGGTCCGTGAGCCTCCTACCGATTATTCCTGGGCGTGATCCTTGCTATCCAGGGCCTTGCTCATCGGTGTCAGCAGCAAGCCTGTGAAGCTCAAGGGGCGTCCGGTGGGCCGGTACCCCAGGCACTGATAAAAGCCCTCGGCGGTGCGGGTACTGTACAGCATCGCATGGCTGCGCCCGGCGTTGCGCAGGAACGCTTCCAGCGCCACCATGAGCGCGCGCCCGGCGCCGCGGCGAAAGCTTTCCGGTTGCACGTAGCACAGGCACACCTCGCCACTGGCCAGCGCCATGCCCGCGCCTACCGGCTTGCCTTCCAGCCAGGCCAGGCGCAGGCACAGGGCTTCGTCCTGCAGCCAGCGGCTGACCTGCTCACAGCCTTTGTTGCGGGTCCAGGCCTCGACGAGACAGGCGTTGTTGCGATGGTCCAGCGCGCAGCCACTCCGGATGGAGCGCTGCAGGATACGGCTGACAATACCGGCCTCGTCGGCGGCGGGCTGCTTGATGGCAATGAGCGGGTCCATGCTCGTTCTCCTGTCCGAATGCAAGCGGTAACCCTAACGCCCATGGCCTCTTGCGCCTACCGGCACAGCGTTACAGCGGATGTAGCGGCATGCCCAGGTTGACCCGCAGGCCATCGGCACGGCTGTCGAACGCCAGGCTGCACCCACAGCGCTGCACAATCGCCTGGACAATCGCCAGGCCCAGGCCGCAGCCGCCGCTCTGCGGGCTGCGCCAGAAGCGCTGGGTCAGGTTGGGCAAGTCCGCCGCCGCGATGCCTGGGCCATGGTCGCGCACCTCGAAATGCACCCGCCCTGCCTGTTGCCTGACGCTCAAGGCCACCGGCGCCTCGGCAGGACTATGGCGCAAAGCGTTGTCCAGCAGGTTGCGCACGGCCGCCACCGCCAATGCCGACGGTATCTGCAACCGCGCCTCGGCCAAGGCCTGCGGCAGTTCAAGGGTGATCCGATGGCGGTCGCCGGCACTGGCATCCTGCACAGCCTGGCGGGCCACCTGCCCGGCGGTGCAGGCGCAGCCATCATCAAACGACAGACTGCCCTCCACCCGGGCCAGCAACAACAACTGCTCAAGGGTTCGGTGGAGCCGGTCGGCGCCCGCTTCAGCGTGCTCCAGGGCAGTTTCCCGGGCACCGCCCTGGGTCATGCGCGCTACCTGCAGGTGGGTCTTGATGGCGGTCAACGGGCTGCGCAGCTCATGGGCCGCATCCCCGGTCAGGCGCCGCTCGCGCTCCAGCGTCTGGCCAATACGCACCAGCAACTGGTTCTGGCTGTCGAGCAATGGCATCAATTCGCGTGGCAATGCCTGCACCTGCAAAGGCTCCAGCGCATCGGCGCCACGCCGCATCAGGGCATCACGGATACGATTGAGCGGCGCCAGCCCCACCCCCACGCATAGCCACAGCACCCCCAGGGTACCCAGCAAAGCCACCAGCACGGGCACCGAGGCCGCCAGCAGGATGGAAGTGTTCAGCGCCTCGCGCTCCTCGTGACGGTCGGCGGTGGTAATGCGCACGTCGCCGTGCATCAAGGTAAAACTGCGCCAACGGCCGCCTTCCACGTTCTGTTCATGGAAACCGGTGCTTTGATCATCCAGTGAGTCGGTAGCACCGTGGCTGCGGGCCAGGATCTCCCCCCGCAAGGAACTGACCTGGCACGCCATGCCGTCTGGGATGCTCAACTGGTCAGCACTGAACCGCCTGCCCTCGCCCAGGGCGTTCAGCGCTGGCAACTGGTCCACGAGCCCCGCCACCATGCGCGCCGAGGCCACCAGGCGCTGGTCCAGGGAAAACATCATCTGCTGGCGCAGGTCGCGAAACATCCAGGCCGCCGCCAGTGCCCAGATCACCAGGAAGGCCGTGCCCAATATCAGGCTCAAGCGCAGGCGCAAGCTCATGGCTGTGCCTTGCCCAGCCGGTAACCAAGCCCGCGTACCGTCTCCACGATATCATTGCCCAGTTTGCGGCGCAGATGGTGGATGTGGACGTTCAGGGCATTGCTCTCCACTTCATCGGAAAAGCCGTAGACGCTGTCCTTGAGCTGTTCGCCGGATAGCACACGGCCGCGGCTGTGCAGCAAGGCCTGAAGCAGCGCCTGTTCACGCCGCGACAAATCCACCGGCTCGCCCTTGAGCCAGGCCTGGCAGGTGCTGGGGTCGTAACGCAGCGGGCCATGCTCGATAGCGTTCACCGCACGGCCCGCCACGCGCCGCAACAGGGTATGAAGGCGGGCAGACAACTCGCGCAGGTCGAAGGGCTTGAGCAGGTAATCGTCGGCCCCGGCCTCCAGGCCGGCCACCCGGTCAGTCACCGTATCGCGGGCCGTCAGCACCAGCACGGGCAACAGTTCACCCTGCTGGCGCAACGACTGCAGCATCTGCAACCCGTCCTCGTCAGGCAGGCCCAGGTCCAGCACCATCACGTCGAACTGTGCTGCCCGCAGCAGCGCCCGCGCGGCGCCGGCGCTAGCCACGCGGTCCACGGTCAGGCCCTGGGCCTGCAGGCCGGCCACGACGCCACAGGCGATCAGGTCGTCGTCCTCACAGAGCAGCACATGCATACGGTTACCTTTGGATAAAAGACGGCAGTATCAACGGGGTGCATTAACCAGCGATTATGCCGCGAATCCTCGGCTAGCGCAGGGGTTCACCGGCCTGGCGGTTAATCGCCCGTTAACCTGCGGCACCCACAGTGACGCACCCGCCCCCAAGGAAGTATTCATGCTCAGTTTCGGTTTCGGGCCCTTCGTCCTGGCCATCCACCACTTGATCGTGCTGGCGGCACTGGGCTTTGCGCTGGCGATCGGCGGGTGGGTGGCCCGGCGACGGGGCGTGCCCAGCCCTGAAGCCACACTCTTTCGCGGCTTCCTGGTGGCCCTGCTCGGCGCGCGGCTGGCATTCGTCGCCAGCTACGCACACCAATACCTGGCAACGCCCTGGCAGGTCATCGACCTGCGCGACGGAGGGTTCCTGCTGGGCCCCGGGCTGCTGACGTCAGTGGCGTACGTCACCTGGCGGGGCTGGCGCGATGCGCCGTCGCGCCACCCTCTGGCGGCGGCAATGGCGGCTGGCCTCTTGTGTTGGGGGCTGGCCAGTTGGGCCGTCTACAGGCACCAGGAGGGGCAGCCGATGCCGAGCGTGGTGCTGCACGATGCCCTGGGCCAGCCTGTGACGCTGCCGGGCGGCGACCCACGGCCGCTGGTGGTCAACCTCTGGGCCAGCTGGTGCCCACCGTGCCGGCGTGAACTTCCGGTATTGCTGCAAGCGCAGGCGCAACATCCGGGTATACGTTTCGTCTTTCTGAACCAGGGCGAGCTGCCGCAGACCGTCACCAACTTCATCGCCACGGCAGGGTTGGCCTCCACCCAGGTGCTGTACGACCCGAACAGTCAGTGGGGCAGGCAGCTAGGCGCCGCTGCCTTGCCCACTACCCTGTTCTACAGTGCCAACGGGGATCTGCTGGGCAGTCATCTGGGCGAACTCTCGGCCGCGAGCCTTGCCGATGGCTTGAACGTGTTCGCTCGGAATATCGCTCCTTGAGTGGGTGGGTTAACCCAAGCGCATCAACCTTCGAACAACCTGCGAACATCCTGCGTCAGTGGCAACACCGCGACACTTGGGCCACCCAGGTTGAAGTCGCCCTGAACCTCCCCCGAGAGATTGGGAACACTAAAGTGAAAGGTCCCGGCGCCCACGCCCTCGGGCGTCAAATTCACCGTGAGCTGACCGTCCTCGGCCAACACATGGTGTCCCCCCGTCAGCCACCGCACGTGGATTTCGCTGACAGGGTAGGCACCGTTTCCGGCCCCATGAAAGGTAAAGTACACCCCATGCTGCCGGGATCCTTCCCCGGTTATACCCGCTAAATCCCACTGGTCGCCAACGTGACCAAAGTAGATTCGGTCTGCCTGATACCACTGATTCTGTGCCAAAAATCTGAACACCCCTTCGTGGGGCGCCTGCGAAGTCTTGACCATGAGATATTCCCACCTGTTCCGGTTGAGTGACCGCCCATATGGCGAGCATCCACAGGCTAACCGAACAAAGGCACCGCCGAACCTGTCAGAACTGACAGGTCAAGGCAGGGTCGCATCCACCGCATGGGCCACGACCGATTGCGCAGGCAAGGGCCGCACGGCGATGCGGTAAGGGTCGAACACCTGCAGCATCTCGCCGTTGTCGCGCAGGGTCTGCAGCAACTGGCTGAACTGCTCCCCGGTGATAGGCGCCTTGGGCCGCACCAACGCGAAATGGTGGTAGACCTGGTCGATACGATCGGAGATCAGCAGGTCCTTGGCCACCCCAGGGTTGCGCTTGAGGTAGTCGTACAGATAGGAGCGCGTGACCAGAGCGATGTCGGCACGGTCGCGCAGCACCATCATCAGGTTGCTGTCGTGGGAGTAAGTCAGCGTGGCATTGAAATGCTTGCTCAGGTATTCGGGGTCGGCGTTGAAGTCGGCGAAGGCATAATGGTAACCGCTGAACAAGGCCAGGCTCTTGCCCGACAGGTCGGCGAAATAGGTCTGGTCGCGGTGCTCGCCGCGTTTGGTGACGAAGATTTCCGCATCCTCCAGGCCCATGTCCACGCTGGTGTGCTCGATCTTGCCCCAGCCCCACTCGGGGTTCTCGAAGATCGCCAGGTCGATGCGCCCGTCCTGAAAGTCACGGAAGCGGCGGGGAATGGAGGTGGGCACCAGTACGAAGTGGTATTGGGCCTGGATCTGGTTGAGGTCTTCGACCAATTGCGGCAACAGGCCGGTGTCGATACCGGTCTCGGGACGGACGGTATACGGCGGGAAGTGTGCCGCCCCCACCCGCACTTCTTGCGCCGCCCAAACTGGCATCGCCGCCAGGCCAATGGCTGCCCAGGTCAGTAACCGCGCGACCACGCGCACAGGGGTAGCAGTCACGGGTTCGCACCTCGAACAAGGGATCATTGGATCCGCATAAAATAGGGGTTTGCGGGCCTTTCGACAACCGGTACGCATCATTTCAAGGCGCCTTGAGCAGCAACTGCAGCGCCTGCTCTGCCAACTGCTCCAGGCTCAAGGCGCCCTGGGGGCTGAACCAGGTGCTGGTCCAGGACAGGGCGCCGGTCAGCAGGCGACGGATAATGGCTATATCCCCCTGTATCAGGCCGGCGTCCCGGGCCTCACCCAGCACGTGCAGCCATACCCGCTCGTAGTCATCGCGCAGGGTCAGAACCTGGGCCCGCCCTTCGGGGGACAACGAGCGCCACTCATACACCAGCACCGCCATGGCCTCACCGGTGCCGCCCATGATCGACTGCAGTTCGCAACGGATCAGCGCCAGCACACGCTCCCGTGCGCCATGGGTGCCCGCCAGCTCGGCGCGCATCAGGGCCGCGTTATAGCGCAGGGTCTGCTCCATCACCGAGCGCAGGATCTCATCCTTGCTCTTGAAATGGTGGAAAATGCTGCCCGACTGGATACCCACTGCACTGGCCAGGTCGCGCACGGTAGTGCGTTCGAAGCCCTTGGCCCGGAACAGATGAGCAGCGGCCTGCAGCAGCGCACCCCGCGGGCTGTGCGGATCAATCAGATGCCCCTCGGCGATCAGTTGCCCCATGACCTCGCGGGCCTTGTCATCATCCACGCTGTTTGCTCCCCCGTTGGTACCGCTCGCCCGGGCAATTTAGGCGCTGGCGCTTGCCCGAGCAAGCGCTCGGGCAAATATTACCGTGAGGAACCGAAGGGGGATACCGGAACTCTTTGCACTTCGCTACGCTCTAGGTCTGAATGAGCGCAGCGCATCGGAGCCTGTTATGCCGCATTGGCTGGTGATCGACCTGGAAGCCACCACGGATGAGGGAGGCTGGCCGGTCGCGGAAATGGAAATCATCGAGATCGGCGCCAGCCTGGTGAACCGCGAGGGCCGTGAAGTGGACCATTTCCAGCGCTTCGTGCGCCCGCAACGGCGCCCTCACCTCACGCCGTTCTGCCGCAAGCTGACGCACATCACCCAGGCCAACATCGACGCTGCCGCGTCCTTGACCGAAGTGTGGCCGCAATTCGAGCGCTGGCTGGCCCATCATCGCCCAGGCTTGCAAGGCTGGGTGAGCTGGGGCGACTATGACCGCCAGCAACTGCTGCTCAGTTGGCAGCAACACCAATTGCACAGCCTGCTGGCCGAGGTGCCGCACACCAACCTCAAGCAGCGCTTCGCCAAGGCGCGCAAGTTGCAGCGCCCACTGGGCCTCAACGGCGCCTTGCAACTGGCCGGGCTGACCTTCAACGGCCAACAGCATCGGGCCCTGGAAGATGCACGCAACACGGCGCGGCTGTTACCCCTGACGCTACCGAACTAGACAGTCAAAAGCGCGTGCACGGCCGGTGCGGCTTCGGCATACTGGCCGCCCTTTTGCCCCTATCCCGAGGATCAGCCCCATGTTTAAAGTCAACGAATACTTCGACGGCACCGTCAAGTCGATTGCCTTCGAAATGAAGGAAGGCCCAGCCACCATCGGCGTCATGGCCCCGGGCGAATACGAATTCGGCACCGCGCAAAGGGAAATCATGCACGTGGTCACCGGCAAGCTGGTCGTGCGCCTGCCCGACAGCACCGAGTGGGAAACCTTCGAAGGCGGCACCCGCTTCAACGTACCGGCCAACAGCAAGTTCCAGCTCAAAGTGGAAGTTGAAACCGCCTACCTGTGCGAATACCGCTGAGTCGTCGACTGATCGCTGTCCCCACAGCGGCTAGGCTGGCTGGGTGTTGAACTGCAACGCCGCCAGCCGGGCATAGAGCGCATTGCTGGCGATCAACTGCCGATGCGTGCCCACCGCCACCACCCTGCCCTGCTCCATCACCGCGATGCGGTCGGCGTTCTGCACCGTCGCCAGGCGGTGGGCGATCACCAGGGTGGTCCGCCCCTGCATCAGGGTCGGCAAGGCCTCCTGAATCAAATGTTCACTCTGGGCATCCAGGGCACTGGTGGCTTCGTCCAGCAGCAGGATAGGTGCGTCCACCAGCAGCGCCCGGGCAATGGCCAGGCGTTGGCGCTGGCCGCCGGAAAGTCCCAGGCCAGCCTCGCCCAGGTGGGTCTGATAGCCTTGGGGCAACTGTTCGATGAAATCATGGGCGTGGGCGATCCGCGCGGCCTGCTGCACCTGCTCGAAGCTGGCGGCGGCCTGGCCGTAGCGCAGGTTGTCCTCCACGGTGCCGAAAAACAGCGCCGGGGTTTGCGACACCAGGGCGAAATGCCGGCGCAGGTCGGCGGGGTCAACCTGGCGCAGGTCCACCCCGTCGATCAGCAGGCAGCCCTGCTGCGGGTCGTAGAAACGCAGCAGCAGGTCGAACAGCGTCGATTTTCCCGCCCCTGAGGGGCCTACCAACGCCAAGGTCTCCCCCGCTTCGACCACCAGGTCCAGGCCATCAATGGCCGGCCGCTCAGGTCGCGATGGGTAAGCGAACCGCACCCCTTCCAGCTTCAACCGGCCACTGACCCGCGCAGGCAGTACCTGCAGGCCGCTGACCGGGGCCTGAATATCGCTGGTGGCCTGCAACAGTTCGCCGATGCGTTCTGCCGCGCCAGCGGCGCGCTGCAGTTCGCCGAGCACTTCACTGAGGGTACCGAAGGCACTGCCCACGATCAGGCTGTAGAACACGAAGGCCGCCAGCTCGCCCCCGGAGATTCGCCCGGCGATCACGTCCATGCCGCCCACCCAGAGCATCACCCCCACCGCCCCCAGCACCAGGACGATCACCAACGTGATCAGCCATGACCGCTGCACGATGCGCTTGCGCGCCGTCTCGAAGGCTTGCTCCACCGTGACGCCAAAGCGACGCTGGTCTTCAACCTGGTGGTTGTAGGCCTGCACGGTCTTGATCTGGTTGAGGGTTTCGGCCACATAGCTGCCCACATCGGCAATGCGGTCCTGGCTCTGGCGTGACAGGCCGCGCACGCGCCGTCCGAACACCAGGATCGGCGCCAGCACCAACGGCAAGGCGATGACCACGATGCTGGTGAGCTTTGGGTTGGTGATGAACAACAGCACGATGCCGCCAATGACCATCAGCGCGTTGCGCAGAAACAGCGACAGTGACGAGCCGATCACCGATTGCAGCAAGGTGGTGTCGGCGGTCAGCCGCGACTGGATCTCGGAGCTGCGGTTATGCTCGTAGAACCCGGGGTGGAGGTAGATCAGGTGATCGAACACCTGCTGGCGGATGTCCGCGACGCAGCGCTCGCCGATCCACGATACCAGGTAGAACCGCGTGAACGTACCCACCGCCAGCGCCAGTACCAGTAACAGAAACACGCCGATGGAACGGTTGAGCAGCGCCGGTGATTGAGTGAGAAAACCCTGATCCACCAGCAGGCGAATGCCTTGGCCCATGGACAAGGTAATGCCGGCGGTCAGCACCAGCGCCACCAGCGCGGCCAAGGCCCGCCAGCGGTACGGGCGCAGGAAATGCAGGGTCAGGCGCAGGGCGCGCCGCTGGCGGGACGAGAGCAATGAGGTCATGGACAGGCCGTGGCAAACGAAGACGCTGCCAGCCTACACCCTGACGGGTGGTTTGCGCGCGTGGAACTCCGCTGGCGCATCAGAGTCAGCTCAATAGAGGCCGCCGCTACCTGCGCTAGATACTTTTGATCTAAGCCCGGGGTAGAGATTCGCGGCACTTTCTGGTGGACTGAACGGGTCGCCAGGGATGCACAGGGATTGTCACGACGCAGTCATCTGGCGGCTCTAGTCTGAGCACACAACCTGATGAGGAGACGGGCCATGGGCTTGCACAGCAGCCGTAACGAAACCGTGGAAGTACACCGGATCCAGCCGCACCAGGCGGTCGGTGGTTCCATTATCGATGCCAAGGGACACGAGATCCCTATCACCGAAGACATGATCCAGGACGCCTGTCAGGAACTGGAAAAACGTCTGGTCAAACCTGCTCCTGCCAAACAAGACTGACGCCCCGCGAAACACCCTGAACCCGGCCCATCGGCCGGGTTTTTCTTGCGCGCGCCGCTACAGCGGCGCGGTCGGTTACACCAGTTCGCAGCCCAGTGCCTGCACCCACTTGCGCAGGTCGGGCGAATAACCGTCCAGCCGCACACGCAACCCTTCGATTTCCCGTCGGGAGGTCGGGTAGCCTTTGCGCAGCGCATCGAACGCGCTGCGCTGCTGCGCGTCGTTGTCGGTCAGCTTGCGACGGAAGTCGGCATCGTCACGACGGGGGTCATACACCGCCCGGCACAGCATGGCCATGGCCAGGTCCGGCTCGGCCAGCCCGTTGAGGGCTACTTCGGCCAGCCAGGGTGGTGGCAACAGATCAGCCAACTGGATGCCCGGGGCTTCGCCGCGAAAGGCACAATAGGCCTGGTAGATCTGCGCCGTGCCCCGCTGGCGACCATCCAGGCTGTAACCGGCGATATGCGGGGTGGCCAGCACGCACAGGTCGGCCAGCTCGCCGTCGACGCTGGGTTCGTGTTCCCACACATCCAGCACCGCTTGCACGTCCTCGCGCTCGATCAGCAGGTTTTTCAGCGCCTGGTTGTCGACGATCGGCCCGCGGGCCGCGTTGATCAGCCAGGCACCGGGCTGCAGCCGCGCCAAGCGCGCTTCATCCAGCAGGTGCCAGGTAGCCTGCTCGCCCGCCCTGGTCAGCGGCGTGTGCAAACTGATCACGTCACAGTGCGCGATGATCTCGTCCAGCGTGACGTAATCCCCGCCCTCCGCCGCCTGACGCACCGGGTCGCACACCTTCACCTGCCAGCCCAGCTCACGCAGCACCCGGATCAGCCGCGACCCCACCTGCCCCGCGCCCACCACGCCATAAGTGCGCTCGGCAAGGCTCACGCCTTCCAGCTCGGCCAGGGTGACCAGGGCGCTGAGCACGTAGTCCACCACACCACGGGCGTTACACCCTGGCGCGCTGGACCAGCGGATGCCGGCCTCGGCGAAGTAGTCCAGGTCCAGGTGGTCGGTGCCGATGGTGCACGTGCCCACAAAGCGCACGTTGCTGCCCGCCAGCAGGGCGCGGTCGACCTTGGTGATCGAACGCACCAGCAGCACGTCGGCATCCTTGACCGCCTCTGCGTCAACGCTGCGCCCGTGCACCCGGCGTATTTCGCCAAAACCGGCAAAGAATTCTTCAAGCAGTGGAATGTTTTCGTCAGCGACAATCAGCATGGCAAGCTCCCCAGTATGGGCGGCAGTTTAGGCGCAGCCGCGCTTGCCGTCACCTTGACTGTGGCAGGTGTTTCCTGACTTGCGTGTCAGGGCGTAGAATGGGCGGTTTTCCGCGCCTTACAGTGGACGACACCCCGTGACCGCAGCTGCAACCGACATCACCGCCCCCCGGACCCGCGCCGCCCGCGTGCGCCTGGAGTTGCGCACCCTGCTGGCCCTGGCCGGCCCCATCATCATCGCGCAACTGGCCCACACTGCCATGGGCTTCGTCGACGCGGTCATGGCCGGGCGGGTCGGCCCACGTGACCTGGCCGCCGTGGCCCTGGGCAACTCCATCTGGGTGCCGGTGTTTCTGCTGATGACCGGTATCCTGCTTGCCACCACCCCCAAGGTAGCCCAGCGCCACGGCGCCGGTACCCCCGGTGAGATCGGCCCGCTGGTGCGCCAGGCCCTGTGGCTGGCCCTGGCCGCGGGCCTTGGGGCCAGCCTGCTGCTGTTCAATGCCGAACCCGTGCTGCACCTGATGAAGGTAGACCCCGACCTCATTGGCCCGTGCATGGGCTACCTGCACGGGATCGGCACCGGCCTGCCCTCGGTGGCGCTGTACCACGTGCTGCGCTGCTGCAGCGACGGCATGGGCCGCACCCGGCCGAGCATGGTCCTGGGCCTGTGCGGCCTGGCGCTGAATATCCCGCTGAACTACGTGTTCATCTACGGCCACCTGGGCGTGCCGGCCATGGGCGGCGTGGGCTGTGGCTGGGCCACCGCCAGCGTGATGTGGATGATGCTGCTGGGCATGGCCGCCTGGGTGCGCTGGGCACCGGCCTACCGCGACGCAGCGGTGTTCGGGCACTTCCAGTGGCCGCAGTGGGGCGTGATCAAGCGGTTGCTGGGCATAGGCTTGCCCATTGGTATCGCGGTGTTCGCCGAGTCGAGCATCTTCGCGGTCATCGCCCTGCTGATCGGCAGCCTCGGCTCCACCGTGGTGGCCGGGCACCAGATTGCCTTGAGCATCAGTTCGATGGTGTTCATGATCCCCTTCTCCCTGGGCATGGCCGTGACCATCCGCGTAGGCCAGGCGCTGGGCCGCGACCTGCCGCGCGAAGCCCGTTTCGCCGCCGGCATCGGCATGGCCACGGCACTGGCCTACGCCTGTTTCTCGGCGACCCTGATGTTCCTGGGCCGCGAGTACATCGCGCGCATCTACACGGCTGACCCGGCGGTGCTGCACATCGCCGCGATGCTGATTGTGTACGCGGCGCTGTTCCAGTTTTCCGATGCCATCCAGGTCACGGCCGCGGGTGCGCTGCGCGGTTACCAGGACACCCGGGTGACCATGTTGCTGACGCTGTTCGCCTATTGGGGGATTGGCTTGCCGGTGGGGTACCTGTTGGGCCTGACCGACTGGCTGGGCGCGCCAGCGGGGCCGAGCGGGTTGTGGCAAGGCTTGATCGTGGGCCTGACCTGCGCGGCGGCCATGCTGCTGGTGCGCCTGGTACGCAGTGCGCGCAAGCGCATTCGCCTGGGCGGCGCGTGGTAGCGCTTACTTTTGGTTCTTCACGAATTTTAGGGAAAGTTAGTGGCACTACCACAAATCTGCAGCGAGCAAACAGAGCGGATTAGGTGATGCCACTGGCATAACTGGCCCGAAACAAATGTGGGACCGGCCTTGGCCGGGAAGCGCCGCGCGGGCGGCGCTCGATTTAAAGAGCGCCGGAAAAACCAAGACATGTATCTGGTAGCCTTGATGCAATTGCAAGGCAGGCCGACAGAATGTTCATCGGAGCTCCTGGCTGGGAATTGCATCAGGGCATCCAAGTGCCAGGCGATGTTGTAGTGTCGCTGTTAAGATCGAGCGCCGCCCGCGCGGCGCTTCCCGGGCAAGCCCGGTCCCACATCTGTCTCGGGCCAGTTATTCCCGTGAAATCACCTGGTCCGCCTTGTTTGTAATTTTTCGCAGGACCGGGCGAGGCCGGTCCTACAAGGCCTGCAGGCGATAGCCGACGCCGGGCTCGGTGATGAGATAACGCGGCGCCGTGGGATCGTCGCCCAGTTTCTGGCGAATATGCCCCACCACGATACGCAGGTAGTGGCTGTCCTCCACGTGGGTCGGCCCCCAGATATCCTTGAGCAGTTGCTGCTGGGTGATCACCCGCCCCGGGTAGCGCGCCAGTTGCGCGATGACCGCGTATTCCTTGCGGGTCAACGACACCTCCACGGCGTCGAGCGTCACCCGCCGCAAACCCAGGTCAATCAGCAAGCCGCCAATGCTGAGCGGCCCCGCCGGGGCATCGGCCGTCGAGCCCTGACGCAACAGCGCCCTTACCCGGGCCAGAAACTCCTGGATGCCGAACGGCTTGGTCACGTAATCGTTGGCGCCGTTGTCCAGTGCCTCGACTTTCTGCGCCTCGCTGGCGCGCACCGACAGCACCAGCACCGGCACCTGGGTCCATTCGCGCAATTCACGCAGCACCTGCTGACCGTCCATGTCCGGCAGGCCCAGGTCCAGCACCACAAGGTCAGGGCGGCCGAGGGCGGCCTGGCTCAGGCCGTCGGCGCCAGTGCCGGCCTCCAGCACCTGGTAGCCCTGGGAGGCCAGGCTGATGCGCAGGAATTTGCGGATCTGTGGCTCATCATCGATGACCAGCAGCGTTGCGGTCTGACTCATGTCAAGGCTTCACCTTCAAGGCCGGGTTGCGTCTGCAGCGGCAAGCATAGAGTGATGCAGGTTCCCTGGCCATCCACTCCGTCATCCACCAGCATGCGCCCGCCGTGGGCGCCGATCATGCCCTGGCAGATCGCCAGGCCCAGGCCCGTGCCCTGGCCGCCGCGGTCGCCACGGGCGGCGGTGTAGAACATGTCGAAAATCTGCGCCCGCTCGGCTTCGGGAATGCCCGGGCCCTGATCACTGACCGCCAGGCACAATTCTTCGGCCTGAACCGCGGCACTGACCAACAGGCGGCCATGAGCGGGCGAGAAGCGCGCGGCATTCTCCATCACGTTGATCAGCGCCTGCTCGATCAGCGCCGCGTGCACATACAGCAACGGCAACGCAGCCGGCACATCGACCACGACTTCCAGCGGCGCCAGCACCGCGCGCAGGCGGTTCAGGGCGCTGCCGACGATATCCGCCGGGGCCACCCAGTCGCGGGCCAGCTTCAATGCGCCATGGCCCAGGCGGGTCATGTCCAGCAGGTTCTGAATGTAGCGGTCCAGGCGCTCGGCTTCATCGCGGGTGCCTTCCAGCAGTTCAGCACGGTCGGCCCTGGGAATGGCTTCGCCCAGGGCCAGCAGGCTGTCGATGCTGCCGCGCATGGCCGTCAGGGGCGTGCGCAGGTCATGGGACACCGAGGCCAGCAAGGCACTGCGCAATTGCTCGGTCTCACCATGCAAACGCGCCGCTTCCAGGTCCTGGGCCAATTGCGCCCGCGCCAGCGCCTGGGCCAGCGGCTGGCTGAGCGCCGCCAGCAGGCGCCGGCGTTGCACACTCAAGGGCCGGCCCTCGCGCTCGCGCACACCCAGCAAGGCCAGCGGCCGCGCCTGCGCCGACACTGGCAGCCACCACCAGCGCCCGGCGGGCAATGTGCCGGTGCCCATGCCCGCCGGCTGGTCGTGCTGCCAGGCCCAATCGGCGGCGGCCCGCTCGGTGTCGGCAAGGGGCACGGCATGGCCGCCAGGGTCTTTCCAGCCATGGTCGCCGTCGCGCTCCAACACCCACACCTGCAAATCGCGCCAACCTTGCAGGTGCTGGGCGGCGGCAGTGAGCACGGCCTGGCGGTCGGTAGCGGCGGTGAGCTTGCGCGACAGGTCGAGCAGTTCACCGGTTTCTTCCTGGGTGTCCCGCAATGCCTGCAACTGTCGACGCTGGCGGGCCGCCAGGTTGCCGGTCAGTGCCGCCATCAGCAGGAAAAACAGCAGGGTCAGCACGTCTTCTTCGCGGTAAATGGTCAGGGAGAACGTCGGCGGGATGAACAGAAAGTCATACGATAGGAACGACAGTGCCGCGCACACCAGCGCTGGGCCCAGGCTGCTGCGCACCGCCACCAGCAGCACTGCGGCGAGAAACACCAGGGAAATGTTCGGCAACGCCAGCACGCTGGCCACCGCCGAGGCCAGGCCACTGGCGGCGATGGTCGCGAACAGCGCCAGCAGGTAGTCGAACCACACCCACTCCCCTGCCCCGCGGGTGCGGGGCAGCGGCCGCGCCTGGTCGCGGTCCAGCACGTTGATTTCCAGGCCATGGGTATCACGCAACAACCGCGGCCCCAGGCCCCCGCCGAACAGGCGCCGGCGCAGCAACGGCCGCGACTGGCCCACCAGCACCAGGCTGGCGCGGCGCTCGGCGGCGTGCTGGATCAGGGTCTTGGCCACTTCCGCGGCCCGCAGCACCACCACTTCACCGCCCAGGCGCTCGGCCAGCAACTGGGCATTCTGCAAGTGTTGACGGCCGCTTTCGTCTCGCCCCTTGCCGGTGTCCACATGCACCAGGGTCCAGGGCAAGTGCCTGCGCTCGGCCACGCGGCTGGCGTGGCGCACCAGGCGTTCGGCCTGGGCATCGGCATCGACACCCACCAGCAGACGCCCGCGCAGCGCTGGCGCAGCCTGGCCCAGGCGCCGGTAGCCCTGGGCCAGGTCGGCGTCCACCTGGGCGGCGGCCGTCTGCATGGCCAACTCGCGCAACGCAGTGAGGTTGGTCTGGGTGAAGAAGGCCTCGATGGCGGCCCTGGCCTGCTCCGGCACATACACCTTGCCTTCGCGCAAGCGCTCCAGCAATTCACGCGGCGGCAGGTCGATCAGCACCAGTTCATCGGCTTCCTGCAGCACCCAGTCGGGCAGGGTTTCGCGCACTTGCACGCCGGTAATGTCCAGCACCTGGTCGTTGAGGCTTTCAAGGTGCTGAACGTTGACCGTGGTGTACACGTCAATGTTGGCCGCCAGCAGCTCCTGAATGTCCTGCCAGCGCTTGGCGTGGCGGCTGCCGGGGGCGTTGCTGTGGGCCAGTTCGTCCACCAGCACCAGGCGAGGGGCAGCCTGCAACAGGCCGTCCAGGTCCATTTCTTCCAGGGTCACGCCACGGTAGCGCGAGCGCACCAGAGGCTGCTGTGGCAAGCCGCCCAGCAGCGCTTCGGTTTCAGCGCGGCCGTGGGTTTCCACCACCCCCGCCAGCACCTTCACGCCCTGGCGAACCTGGGCGTGGGCGGCCTGGAGCATGGCATACGTCTTGCCCACCCCGGGGGCGGCCCCCAGGAACACCTTGAGCCGGCCACGGCCATTGCGGGGCAGTTGGGCCAGCAGGGCGTCGGCGCGTACAGCGTCACTCATCACAGGTACTCGACAAGGCAGAAATCAGTGTGTGGAGGGATTGCACGCACCCTACCCTCATTGCGCTGAAGGTAGCCGATCCAGGGCCAGGTTCAAAGCCAGCACGTTGACCACGGGTGGGCCGAACAGCGAGCGCTCGGTGTGCTCAGCCACCAGTTGCCGCACCGCAGGCTCCGGCAACTGCCGGGCCTGGGCAATGCGCGCCACCTGGTAGTCGGCCGCGGCCGGCGGCAAGTGGGGGTCCAGGCCGCTGCCAGACGTGGTCAGCAGGGCCATGGGCACTGGCCCCTGGCCGGCCACCTGGAGCTTGGCGGCATCGTCCTTGATGCGGGTGGCCAGGGCCGGGTTGCTGGGTGCCAGGTTGCTGGCGCTGCTGGACACAGTGGCGAAGTCCCCGGCCGAGGGGCGTGGGTGAAACCATTGCTCGCCGGTGAAATTCTGCGCGATCAGGCTGGAACCGCGCACCTTGCCACTGTCGTCACGCACCAGGCTGCCATTGGCCTGGTCGGGGAAAGCCACCTGGGCCACGCTTGTCACCACCAGCGGGTAGGCGACGCCGGTAATCAGGGTCATCAATACAACCAGGCTCAGGGCCGGACGCAAGTAAGTCGACATCATTCATTCCTCCAGGCGGTCATACTTGGTGCAGTGCGGTGAGCAACAGGTCGATCAGCTTGATGCCCACGAAGGGCACCACGATGCCGCCCAGCCCGTAGATCAGCAGATTGCGGCGCAACAGGTGCGCGGCACTCGCCGCCTGCACCCGCACGCCGCGCAGGGCCAGGGGGATCAGCACGACGATGATCAGCGCGTTGAAGACAATCGCCGACACGATCGCGCTCTGCGGACTGGCCAGGTGCATCACGTTGAGCACACCCAATTGCGGGTAGATAGCGGCGAACAGCGCGGGCAGGATGGCAAAATACTTGGCCACGTCGTTGGCGATGGAAAAGGTGGTCAGGGCGCCACGGGTCACCAGCAGCTCCTTGCCGATCTGTACCACGTCCAGCAGCTTGGTGGGGTCGCTGTCCAGGTCGACCATGTTGGCGGCTTCGCGCGCTGCCTGGGTGCCGTCGTTCATGGCCATGCCCACGTCGGCCTGGGCCAGGGCCGGGGCGTCGTTGGCGCCGTCGCCACACATGGCCACCAGACGGCCGTCGTCCTGCTCCTGGCGAATGCGCGCCAGCTTCTTCTCTGGCGTGGCTTCGGCCAGTACGTCGTCCACCCCGGCTTCAGCGGCGATGGCGGCGGCGGTCAGCGGGTTGTCGCCGGTGACCATCACGGTGCGGATCCCCAGCTTGCGCAGTTCGGCGAAGCGTTCGCGAATGCCGGGCTTGACCACGTCCTTGAGGTGAATGGCACCCAGCAGGCGTTTGTCGCGGCATACCAGCAGCGGTGTGCCGCCGCTCTGGGCGATCTTGTCCACCTCACGGGCCAATGCGGCGGGCATCTCCAGGCGCTGCAGGCCGACGAAGGCCAGCAGCGAGTCCACCGCGCCCTTGCGGTACACATGCTGGCCATGGTCGACGCCGCTCAGGCGCGTCTCGGCACTGAAAGGCACCGCGGTGAGTTCGTGGCCAGCAGGCTCCGCCAGGCTATGCAATTGGCGCAGGAACTCGACAATGGACTTGCCTTCGGCGGTGTCGTCGGCCAGCGAGGCCAGCAGCGCGCCTTCGGCCAGCTCCTTGGCGGTCACGCCCGGGGCGGCATACAAGGCGGTGCAACGACGGTTGCCGAAGGTGATGGTACCAGTCTTGTCCAGCAGCAACACGTGCACGTCACCGGCGGCCTCCACCGCGCGGCCCGACTTGGCGATCACATTCAGGCGCACCAGTCGGTCCATGCCGGCAATGCCAATCGCCGAGAGCAAGCCGCCGATGGTGGTGGGAATCAGCGTCACCAGCAAGGCCACCAGGAACACCAGCGGCAGGCTGCCACCGGCGAAGTGGGCGAACGGCTGCAGGGTGACCACCACCAGCAGGAAAATCAGGGTCAGGCCGATCAGCAGGATGTCCAACGCGATTTCATTGGGGGTTTTCTGGCGCTTGGCGCCCTCCACCAAGGCGATCATGCGGTCCAGGGTCGACTCACCGGGGTTGGCGGTGATCTTTACCAACAACCAATCCGACACCAGCCGGGTATTGCCGGTGACGGCCGAGCGGTCGCCGCCCGACTCACGGATCACCGGCGCCGACTCCCCGGTAATGGCGGCTTCGTTGACGGCGGCGATGCCTTCGATGACCTCGCCGTCACCGGGGATCATTTCCCCGGCCTCGACGCGCACCACGTCACCCTTGCGCAGGCTGTCGGCGGGCACGCTCTGGAACTGCCCACCCGCCTCGCGGCGGCGTGCGCTCAGGCCCTGGCTGCCCGCCTTGAGGCTGTCGGCGCGGGCCTTGCCGCGCCCCTCGGCCAAGGCCTCGGCAAAGTTGGCGAACAGCACGGTAAACCATAGCCACAGGGCGATCTGCACCGCCACGCCCGTGCCGACGCCGGCCTCGGGCAGGAAACACAGCACCGTGGTCAGTATGGCGGTCAGTTCCACCACCAGCATCACCGGCGCACGCTGCAACTGGCGCGGGTCGAGCTTGACGAAGGCCTGCAGCAGCGCCGGGCGCCACAGGGCGGCGAAGGCGGTTTTCTGCGTGGTGCTGGCGACCGCCGGTTTTACAGCAGGGATCGGCATATTCATGGTCATGTCCTCAGAAACCCAGGCTCAAGTGTTCGGCGATCGGCCCCAGGGCCAGGGTCGGCAGGAAGGTCAGCCCGCCTACCAGCAAGATCGTCACGGTCAACAAGGTGACGAACAGCGGCCCGTGGGTAGGAAAGCTGTTCGCGCCCAGCGGTGCGGTCTTCTTCAGTGCCAGGCTGCCGGCCAGGGCCAGGATTGGCAGGATGTAGCCGAAGCGCCCGATCAGCATGCCCAGCCCCAGCATCAGGTTGTGGAACGCGGTGTTGGCGCTGAAACCGCCGAACGCCGAGCCGTTGTTGGCACTGGCCGAGGTGTAGGCGTACAGCAACTGGCTGAAGCCGTGGGGCCCCGGGTTGCTGACTGCCGATGCCGGCCCCGCCAGGCTGGCGGCGATGGCGCCCAGCACCAGCACGCCGATGGGCATGACCAGCAGGGTGACGACCAGCAGCTTGACCTCGGTGGCCTGGATTTTCTTGCCCAGGTATTCCGGGGTGCGGCCGATCATCAGCCCTGCCAGGAACACCGCCGTCAGCACGTTCAGCAACATCCCATAGAGCCCGGCGCCGACGCCGCCGAAGATCACCTCGCCGACCATCATGTTCACCAGCGCGACCATGCCGGTCAGCGGGTTGAGGCTGTCGTGCATGGCATTGACCGAGCCGTTGGAGGCGGCTGTGGTGGTCACGGCCCACAGCACCGAAGCCGTGGTGCCAAAACGTGCCTCCTTGCCTTCCTGGGGTGCAGTCTGTTCAATCTGCGCGCCTTGCAGGGCCGGGTTGGGCTGGTATTCGCCGTAAAGCGCCACCCCACCACCGATCAGAAACAGGGCGAACATGCAGGCGATGATTGCCCGGCTCTGGCGCATGTCCTTCACGTAATGGCCGAAGGTAAACACCAGCGCCACCGGGATCAGGATGATCGACACCACTTCCAGCAGGTTGCTCAGGGCCGTGGGGTTTTCGAACGGGTGCGCCGAGTTGACGCCGAAGAAACCACCGCCATTGGTGCCCAGTTGCTTGATGGCAATCTGGCTGGCGGCCGGGCCCAGGGGAATGACCTGGTCGGCGCCCTGCACAGTGACGGCATCCATGTAATGCATGAAGGTCTGCGGCACGCCTTGCCAGACCAGTACCAGGGCCAGCACCAGGCACAGCGGCAACAGGCCATAGAGGGTGGCGCGGGTCATGTCGGCCCAGAAGTTGCCCAGGGTCTTCGCCGAACGCCGGCCGATACCCCGGCACAACGCAACCAGCACGGCGATGCCGGTGGCGGCGCTGACGAAGTTCTGCACGGTAAGGCCAACCATCTGGCTGAAGTAGCTCAGGGATGCTTCGCCGCTGTAGGCCTGCCAGTTGGTGTTGGTGACGAAGCTGACCGCGGTGTTGAACGCCAGGGTCCACTCCATGCCCGGCAGGTGTTGCGGATTGGCCGGCAGATACTGCTGAAACAACAGCACGGCCATCAGCACGATGAAGCCGGCGAGGTTGAAGGCCAGCAGCGCCAGGGTGTAGCGTTGCCAGCTCTGCTCTTCATTGGCATCGACGCCCGCCAGGCGATAGCAGCCACGCTCCACCGGGCCGAGGATGGGCGTCAGCCACGTGCGCTGGCCTTCCATCACCTTGTAATAGAACCGCCCCAGGAACGGTGCCGGAACCAGCACCAGGGCCAGGAACGCCACCAGCAGCCCATAGTCATAGCTGTGCATGGCCGCTCCTAGTTGCGATCGGCGCGTAACAGCGCCAGGGTCAGATACACAAACAGCCCTGCTGCCAGCAGCAAGGCCACCCCGTCCAGAACGTTCATGCCGTTTCTCCTCGTTCGATACACGAAAAGGCCGCTTCCCTGCGCCCCTTGCGGGGTTCGGCGTCAACCGAAAAGCCACGGGGGGAAGCCAGCCATTCGTCGGTATTGTCGGAAAACATTGCGTAAAGGAACGAGACTGAAAGCAGCAGACAGGTATAAAGAAATCGTAAAGAATGCCGATGTAGAGCTGTCTCCAGATCGAAATCGGGAAAATGTAGCCAATTGTATCGAGACCGATACATAGACGACATTCCAGCGACACGCCCGCGAGTAACCCTCGTTCGCCGCTCCCAATCCGAACATGACTACCAGCCCGCCGGGCGAACGCTTACCTTATGGGTAAATGACGCGGCCCCGTCGCCGTGGCTGGCAGCAATACCAGGCAGATGAACGCAAGCATGCAGAACACCCCGCTCCCCCTCAGCGATGCCAGCAAGACCCTCGTCGGCGACGATGACAAACGCTGGAATACCCGTGCCCTGATCGTGGATGACGACGTACCGATTCGCGAGCTGCTGATCGACTACCTGGCGCGCTTCAGCATTCTCGCCCTGGGTGTCAGCGACGGTGAAGGCATGCGCCAGGCGCTGCTGGAAGAAAACTTCGACGTGGTGGTGCTGGACCTGATGCTGCCCGGCGAAGACGGCCTGTCGCTGTGCCGCTGGTTGCGGGCTGAATCCGACATTCCGATCCTGATGCTGACCGCGCGCTGCGAGCCGACCGACCGCATCATCGGCCTGGAGCTGGGCGCTGACGACTACATGGCCAAGCCGTTCGAACCGCGCGAACTGGTGGCCCGTATCCAGACTATCCTTCGCCGTGTGCGTGACGACCGCACCGAGCAGCGTGCCAACGTGCGCTTCGACAACTGGCGCCTGAACAGCGTGCTGCGCCAGCTGATCTCCTCCGATGGGCTGGTGGTGCCGCTGTCCAATGCTGAATTCCGCCTGTTGTGGGTATTCCTGGAGCGCCCGCGCCGCGTGCTCAGCCGTGAACAGCTGCTGGACGCCGCCCGCGGCCGCTCCATCGAAGCCTTCGACCGCAGCATCGACCTGCTGGTCTCGCGCCTGCGCCAGAAGCTGGGCGACGACCCCAAGGCACCGCAATTGATCAAGACCGTGCGCGGTGAAGGTTACCTGTTCGATGCCCGAGACATTGGCTGATGCGCAGCCCTGATACGCTGTTCGCCCGTCTGTTCGGTGTATCGCTGATTGCCATCATCTTTGCCCACCTGCTGGCTTTCCTGTGGTTCCAGCAGTACGGCTTCCCGCCGCCGCCTCACCGCGAAGAGCTTCGCGAAGCGCTGGCCCAGCGCCGCGCCGAGCTGGGGCCAAACCCCACGCCCGAAGCGCGCGCTGAACTGGAAAAACTGCGCCAGGAAGAGCGTCGGCCACCGCCGCCGCTGTTCGGCGGGCCCATGGTGCCGCTGATGTTCCAGCTGATTACCCTGGTAGTGGCCGCCTGGTTCGGTGCCAAGGCGTTGTCGCGGCCTATTCGCCGTTTCAGTGAAGCGGCGGAGCGGCTCAGCGAAAACCTGGACGCCCCGCCCCTGGAGGAAACCGGCCCGCTGGAAGCTCGCCAGGTCGCGCATACCTTCAACCGCATGCAGGAACGCATCCGCGAACAGGTGCAGCAGCGCGCGCGCATGCTTGGCGCCGTGTCCCACGACCTGCGCACGCCGTTGTCGCGGCTCAAGCTGCGCCTGGAGCAGATCGATAACGAGAAGCTGCAAGGCCAGATGCGCCAGGACCTGGATGACATGATCGGCATGCTCGACGCCACCCTAACCTACCTGCACGAACAGCGCACCAGCGAAGCCTTGCAATGGTACGACCTGCAGGCACTGGTGGAATCGCTGGTGGAAAATGCCCAGGACCATGGCGCCGACATTCAGGCCAAGGGCACCTGCGCGCCCCTGCAGGTGCAGCCCATGGCCCTGCGCTCGTGCATCAGCAACCTGGTGGACAACGCCCTGCGCTACGGCGGCGCCACCCTGGTGGACATCCAGGACACCCGTGACCAGGTGACCATCCGCGTCATCGACCACGGGCCGGGCATCAGCGCCGACAAGCGTGAAGCGGTGTTCGAGCCGTTCTTCAGGCTGGAAGGCTCGCGCAATCGCAATTCCGGTGGAGTCGGGTTGGGAATGACCATCGCCCGCGAAGCTTGCCAGCGGCTGGGCGGGCAGTTGAGCCTGGAGGAGACGCCGGGAGGCGGGCTGACGGCGGTCATTCGGTTGCCGCGGTAGGGGGCGGGGTGGGTCGAGCGCCCCGGCCAGACGGCTCGCCCTCCCGCATGTCCCCGCCCATACAAACCCCACACACTCTCGACATCCCCCCGATAGATTCTCTATGCGCCGGTGGTTCGTAACCGGCGACCCTACAGGGGAGACAACCCAATGATCAGCGGCGTAAGCAGCAGCAATTACTCGAGCTACAGCAGCTCAACCAGCACCACCTCCAGCGCGCAACTGAAGAAGTTCCAGGAAGAACTGTTTGCCAGCCTTGATACAGATGGCAACGGGGAAGTGAGCAGCGATGAGCTGAACACGGCGATTTCCAACAGTTCGAGCAGTGGCACCACCAATGACGGCGGTATCCTGGTCAGCCTGAGCAAGAATTTCAGCAGCCTGGACAGTGACTCCGACGACGGCCTGACCCTGGACGAGATGGCGGCCTTGCAACCGCCTGCCCCGCCCACCCAGGACAGCGACGGCGCGCCCAGCACCGATGCGGTCGATGACCTGCTCAGTGCCATCGACAGCGACGGCAGCGGTTCTATCAGCAGTGACGAGCTGAGTTCGGCCCTGACCAGCGCCGGCGATACGACCGATGACAGCAGCGAGCTGTTCTCGGCCCTGGACACCAACGGGGACGGCACGGTCAGCAAGGACGAACTGGCGGCCGCCATGCAGCCACCACCACCGCCGCCGCCGTCCAACACCAGCAACCTGGCCAGCGACCTGTTCAGCAGTCTCGATTCGGACGGCAGCGGTGGCATTTCGTCGGCCGAACTGACCAGCGCCCTGAGCGCCAGCAGCACGTCGACCAGCGGCACCTCCAGCAGCAGTTCGTCGAGCAGCAGCGACGCCACCCAGGTGTTCAGTGACCTGGACACCAACCAGGATGGCACGGTCAGCGCCCAGGAACTGGCCGCCGCCCTGCAGTCCTCGGGTGACCAGAGCAGCAGTTCGGATACCGCCAGCAGCGACACCGCGGCGGCCCTGAACAAGATGATCGCCGCCCTGACCAAGCAGTACGGTACCGACACGCAACAAACCGTGGGCAGTCAGCTCAGCGTAGCCGCCTGACCTTCACGCCGCGGGCAGCCTTCGGGCTGCCCGTCTCAGGCCTTGCTGGCACCGCCATGGCTGCTGCGGGTCCAGTCCAGCAACAGGCTGTACCCAATGGCCAGCAACGTCGGGCCAATGAACAGGCCGATGAAGCCGAAGGCCAGCAGGCCGCCGAACACCCCCAGCAACACGATCACCAATGGCAAGTCGCCGCCCCGGCTGATCAGGTAGGGCTTGAGCACGTTGTCGACGCCGCTGATGATGAACGTGCCCCACACCCCCAGAAACACCGCCATGCCGTACTCGCTTTTCCACACCAGCCATGCCGTGGCGGGTATCCATGCCAGGGGCGGGCCCATGGGAATCAGGCTGAGCAGGAAGGTGACGATGCCCAGCACCAGTGCCCCGGGAATGCCGGCGATGAGGAAACCGATGAGCGCCAGCACCGCCTGGGCCGCCGCCGTGCCGATGACGCCATTGACCACCCGCTGTACGGTGCCAGCGACCAGTTCCAGGTAGTACTCGGCGCGCTCGCCCACCAGCCGCTCCAGCAGGCGCAGCACGAAGGCCGCCAGGCGCGGGCCGTCACGGTAGAAAAAGAACACGAACACCAGGCTCAGGGTCAGTTCGAGGATGCCGCCGCCAATCTGTGCGCTGCGCGCCAGCAGCCAGTTGCCCACCTGCCCCAGGTACGGCTTGACACTGACCATCAGCGCCGCGCCCTGCTGATCGAGGGTGTCCCACCAGGCCGCCAGGCGTGGCCCTACCAGCGGCAGCGCCACCAGCCAATCGGGTGCCGCCGGCAGGCCGTCCACCTGTACATCGCGAACAAAGGCGATGGCATCGCGAATATGGTCGGCCAGGTTGAAGCCCAGCCATACCAACGGCAGGATCACCAGCAGTATCCAGCCCAGGGTCAGAATACTGGCGGCCAGTGTCTCGCGGCCACCCAGCCAGCGGGTCAGCAGGCGCATCAGTGGCCAACTGGCGTAGGCCAGGATGGCGCCCCACAGCAGCGCCGAAATGAACGGTGCCATCACCCACAGGCAGGCGCCCAGCAGCACCAGCAGGATGATCTGTACCAGCAGGCGATCATTATTGAACATCACGGCGGCGCGGCTCCTCAGCGAATCAGGTCGATGTGCAGGCCGCCCTTGGCCGGGTCGCCCAGTTCCAGGCGCGCGGCGCGCACGCCCTGGGCCACCAGCGCCTGGCGCCAGGGCTCGGCGGCCGGCCCTGCGAGCGTGACGCGCAGGGTGCTGTCCTGGTTCAGGCTGCGAGCCAGCAACGCCACCCAGTCGGCGGGCGGTGGCGCGCTGCCCAGGTCAGGGTAGTCAAGGCGGCCGGTGCTGCGCAGCTCGCGCAATACCGTGCCTGGGGTCGGCAATACCGTGCCCAGGGGCGCGGCCGCCACGAATTGCTCGACGTGCAGGTAAGGCCGGCGGCTACCGCGGTTGATGGCGTACAGGGCAAACAACGTGTCAGGCCCCGAAGCCGCATGGCGCATCAGCACCATGCCCTGCTGCTCATCAGCCCCCACCAGTTTGCCATTGGCGAAGATTTCATTGGCCCATAGGCTGGACTCGCCGCAGTCACGTGACTGGCACCAGAACAGCACATGGGCGCCCTGGGCCAGCAGGCTCTGGCGCGCGGTGTCCAGTGCATCGGTGGCCGAAGCCCCGGGTGCCAGCTCGTAGGTCACCGAACTGAGCTGCCCGCGAGCATTGATCTGGGCGTCCATGCGCAACTGATTGCTGATCTTGCGTACCGCGCCCAGGGGGTAAAGGCGCTCGGTGTCAGTGGCCGGTTTCTGGTCCACGACCTGGGCATCGGCGGGTGCCGCCACCCCGGTCAAGTCGGCAGCCTGGGCTGCGACACCCAGCAGGCAGGCGAACAGCCCGCAGAACAGGCGCGAAGCGCGCGTGGCCGCCCTCATCGCAGGGGCATCAAAGCAGTGTGGCGGTCGTTCATGGTGTCTCCCTTGTCAACGCGGCTTCCTCGTGAGCCCGCCAAGCCTCGACACTTGCCCGCCTCAAGTCAAGGCATGGCGAAAAAGCGATTGAAACAGCTTGCTACAAGCCCTGCCCCCTCCTCGTCGTTCAGGTGCAGATGGTGGCCGCCGGGCAAGGTTTCGTGACTGAAGGGTAGCTGAGAAAGCAGATGGCGATGCTTGGCCAGCATGCCCTCGGCGGCTACCAGCAAGTGCGCCGGGCAGGCGATGCGCTGCACAAAGGACAGCCCCTGTTCCTGGGACATGCGCAAGGGCGTGGGCAGGGTCAGGCGGCTGTCGCTGCGCCAACTGTAGCCCCCTGGTACCGGCATCAGGCCGCGCTGGGCCAGTAACTCGGCCGCGTCGCGGCTGACCGCGACCATGCCCTTCATGCGGGCTTCTACCCCACGTTCGAAACTGGGGTACACCGACTTGCGCTTGCCGGGCAACGCCAGTTGCTCCTGCAACGCCTGGCCAAAGCGTTCGGCGGTGGTCTGCGGCGCCGTGGGCGGTGGCAGCACGGCGTCGATCAGCGCCAGGCGCTCGATCCGCTCGGGCACCGAGCCGGCCAGCACCACCGAGACAATGGCACCCAGGGAATGGCCCAGCAGACCAAAGCGCTGCCAACCCAGTTGCTCGGCGACCTGCAACACGTCGTAGGCATAATCCCACAACGCATACCCCGCGCCCGCCGGCCGATGCTGGGACAGCCCGTGGCCGGCCATGTCCAGGGCGACGATGCGCAAGCCCTGCAAACGCGGCGCCAGGCGCGCGAAGCTGTTGGCATTGTCCAGCCAGCCGTGCAGCGCGATCACCGGCCGGCCGTCCGCTGGGCCGAACACGTGGGCGGCCAGTTCGATGTGTGGCAGGCTCAGGCGGATTTCCTCGACACCGGTGCTCATGCGCAAGCCTCGTTGGGGGTGCCTGCCTGCCAGCGGTTGACAATGTCCTTGAGCAACCGCGCCGTGGCGGTCGGCCGCTCCAGCGGAAACATGTGCCCGCCCGGCACCTGGTGGGCTTCGCCCTGGCGCAGGCGTTGCACCGAACGCGCATGGTGGGGCAATACCACGCGGCTGTTCTGGCCATGGACCAGTGCCAGGGGCACTTGCAGGCGGCGGGTACTGGCCGGCCGCACGTGGGGCACGCTGCGGTAGATGCCGATTTCCGTGGCCGCATCGAAGCGCAACCGCAAGCCGTCACCTGCCGGGCAAAGGCCATGCTCCAGATAGGCCTCGAAGCAGTCAGGGTCAAAATCGCGGAACAGCGCCTTGCGGGAAAAGTAGGCACGCGCCGCCTCACGGTTCGGGAACTGCTCGCGACGGCCAAGGGTGCGCCCTGCCGGGGTCAGGCGGTCGATGAAACCAAAGCGCTTGGCCGCACGAATCACCCATTGGTCAGCCAGGGTCAGCGCCGGGGCGTCGAGCATGACCACGCCCTGGTACAGCTCTGGGCGCTGCAGCGCCGCATACAGGTGCAACAGGCCGCCAAATGAATGGCCCACCCCCCATACCGGCTGCGCTTGTGCTTCGAGGTGGTGGACCAGTTCGGCGATCAGCGAATGCCAATTGTCGGTCACTGGAAACCGCGGGTCATGGGCGTGCTGGGGCAGATGCGCTACGTGGAAATCGGGGCCCAGCTCGGCGAACAGCTTGCGGTAGGTCCCGCAGGGAAAGCCGTTGGCGTGGGCGAAGAAGATGGGTTGCGGCATGGGCGATGGCTCGTGGGCGAATCCTGTAGGGATTGTCCGCAAGCGGGGTGGCGAGGGCAATGCGGGGAACGGCCATTGAAGGGGGTATTCAGGCCATTGATTGACGGCTATGCCCTGTAACAGCGGACCTGGCCGCGTCGGCGGCGCAGGCGGTGTGCCTGATGCTGCGCGGCGTGGGTGACGCGGCCAGGTCCGCTGCGGATTCAAGCTCAGGCCCGGGCGATCAGGCGGTCGAAGGACAATTTGCCTGCGCCTTCCACCAGGGTCGCGACAGTACCGGCCAGCAGCGCCAGGGCGAACTCGTACCCGTTGTTGGCCATGAACAGCCCGTTGTGGATATGCACGCTGAGGATGGCGACCACCAGGGTCACGATCAGCACCAGCGATGCCGGGCGCACCAGCAGGCCGAGGACCAGCGCCAGGCCGCCGAAGAACTCGCCGCTGCCGGCCAGCAGTGCCATCCAGTAGCCAGGGTGGATGCCAATGCTTTCCATCCATTGGCCAGTGCCTTCCAGGCCGTAGCCACCGAACAGCCCGAACAGCTTCTGGCTGCCGTGGGCGACAAAAATGATACCGACCAGCAGGCGCAGCACGGTGAAGCCCAGGCCGGCGTTGGTGACGAAGAGGCGTTTGATCGAAGCGTTCATGGCGTTTTCCTTGAAAGGTTGTCAGCGGTTGATGGCGCCATATTAATCGACCTATCAAATAAGAAAATCGCAAATAAACGACAGAACAAATCGATTTATTCGATATTTCAAAAAACTACTTCCTGTGGGACACGGCTGAGCAATCAGGGGTTGGCAGCCAACCGTCGCGCCTTGTCGCCGCCTGGCTCCAGGGTGTCACGCTCGCGATCGTAGGCCAGGTAGTACTTGTTGACGCTGTTGACGTAGCTCACCGCATTCATGCCCATCTGCTCCATGGCGATGCGCTCCACCTGGAAAAACCACTGGTTGGGGTTCAAACCGCGGCGCCGAGCCTCGGCGCGCATGGCTTGCACCCGCTCGGGGCCCATGTTGTAGGCGGCCAGCACGAACGCCATGCGCTGGCGCTCGTTGAGCTTGCTGCTGGCAAAGAACTTCTTGCGGATCAATGCCAGGTAGCGCGAGGCGGCCTGGACGTTGTTATCGACATTCTGGATATTGCCCACGCCCACCCGCTGGGCCGCCGACGGGGTGATCTGCAGCAACCCGGTGGCGCCGCCTGCGCCGCGCACCGTGGGGTCCAGTTGCGACTCCTTGAACGCCAGGGCAGCCAGGTTGAGCCAGTCGATACCCTGCTCGCGCCCGTAGCGCTGCAGCACCGGCCGCAGTTTTTCCAGGCGCTGGCGGTCGGCATGGGCCAGAGGGTTGTGCACCTGGTAGAGCTTGCGGTAGACCCGCGTGAATGCTGCGTCCTGATCAGCCGGCGCGCGGTAGCCGCGGGTGAAGCGGTCGATGCTGGCGTGCAGCATCGACGCATCGCTGCGCACATACCAGGTGATCTGCCGGGGCGCACCGAGGTGCAGGTTGCCCTGCACCATCAGCTTTGGCATGACCTTGGCCCAGCGGCCAGCGATCGGCTTTTCGACGATGGTCATGGGGTAGATACCCGCCTGCACCATCTCCAGCACATCCTCGACGGCCAGGCTGGGGTCGGCCCACTCGACCTTGACCGGCGCCAGCTTGCGCGCCGCCAACTTCTGGTTGATGGCCTGCAGGGCGTCGCCGGCGACGCTGCCAGCCGGCAAGGTCACGGTCTTGCCGGCCAGTTGCTCGATACGCGCATAGCGCCGCGCGCCCTTGGCGCCCACCAGTACCAACGGCACGTTGTCGAGCACCGGGGCGCTGGCGCTGACCAGTGGGGTGTCAGGCAGGTCAAGCAACTCACCCGGCGCAACCAGGTCGCCGTCACCGCGCTGCAAGGCGCCGATCAGCTGTTCCTTGGGCCGGGGAATGATCTTCAGGTGAATGGCCTGCCCGCCCTCGGCATGGCCATTGAGGTACTGTTCGAAGGCCTGCAACCGGTGGTATTCGACACCGATGGCCTCACCCTTGACCTCCCCCGAGCTGTTGCGGCTCTGGTTGACCAGCACCCGCAGCACCCGGTTCTGGCGAATGTCCGCCAGGTCACGGGCCTTGGCCGGGTGCGCCACTTGCAGCGGCCCGGGCGCGCGCGCCATGGCCGGCAGCGGGGCCAGCAAGGCGAGTACCAGCAGGGTCAACAGTGAGGGACGCGTCATCGGGGTTCCAGGCCTGATTCATGATCGACCTCAAGAGACCACGATAACGTCTTGAAGTTCTTGGCTTTACTGGTCTTTCACACGCTCTGTTATGCTGTCCGGCCTGCGGCCCGAGGTAGCACACCATGCAACTCATCGACATCGGCGTCAACCTGACCAACGCCAGTTTCCACGAAAAACACCAGGCGGTGCTGGAGCGCGCCTATGCGGCCGACGTGGCTCAACTGGTGCTCACCGGCACTGAAATCGCCTGCAGCGAGCAGTCCCTGGCCCTGTGCGAGCAACTGGACGAAAGCGCCACGCGGCTGTTCAGCACGGCCGGCATTCACCCCCACCACGCCAGCGACTGGACCGCCACTACCGAGCGCCAGTTGCGCGACCTGCTGGCCCAGCCACGGGTGCGCGCCGTGGGCGAATGCGGCCTGGACTTCAACCGCGACTTCTCCCCGCGCCCGCAGCAGGAAAAGGTGCTGGAACAGCACCTGGCCCTGGCCGTGGAGCTGCAACGCCCGGTGTTCCTGCACGAACGTGATGCCAGCGTGCGCCTGCTGGAGATCCTCAAGGACTTCCGCGACCAGTTGCCCGCCGCCGTGGTGCACTGCTTCACCGGCGAGCAGAAAGCACTGTTCAGCTACCTGGACCTGGACCTGTACATCGGTATCACGGGCTGGATCTGCGACGAACGGCGTGGCACCCACCTGCACCCACTGGTGGGCAATATCCCCCGCGGTCGGCTGATGCTGGAAAGCGATGCGCCGTACCTGTTGCCTCGCACCCTGCGGCCCAAGCCGAAGAATGGCCGCAATGAGCCCGCCTACCTGCCCGAGGTGCTCCACGAAGTGGCGCGCCACCGGGGTGAAAGCGCCGAGGACCTGGCCGCGCACACTACCGCGTGCGCACGCGCATTCTTCAGCCTGCCGACCCCGGCTTGACCCATGTCAACATTCGCGTCACGGTCTTCTGAAACAATGATGGCACCTTGCCTTTAATGCTCCGCGAATTCAGAGAAGACCTCCATGGGTACCTGGCTCAGCAACCTCTCCCTCAAATACAAATTCTGGGCCGTCAACGCGGTCGCCTTCGTCACGACCCTGCTGCTGGTGATGTACGCCATCCATCTGGAGCAGCAGGGCCGCGTCGCTGAGCTGCACGCGTTGTCGGCCAGTGCCACGGGCCCTAGCTTCGCCCAGGTGTTCGAAGAGCGCTTCGCCCAGTACGCCGGGGCTGTGCTGGTGTTGATGCTGGCCATGCTCGGCGCCTCGCAGCTGCTGATCCGCTTCCTGCTCAGCCAGCTCAACACCCTCAAGGACGTGATCCTGCACGTTGAGAAAACCGGTGACCTGTCGGCCCGGGTGCCGGTGGCTGGCCACGACGAAGTCGGGCAGATGGCCGCAGCCTTCAACGCCATGCAGGCCGGTTACCAGCGCGTGGTGGGGACGGTGGCGCGCACCGCTGCGCAGTTGGACGAAGGCGCGGCCCGCCTGGCCAGCAGCATGGGCCAGGTGCGCCATGGCATGCTGGGCCAGCAGAGCGAAACCGACCAGGCGGCCACCGCCATCAATGAAATGACCGCCACCGTGCACCACATCGCTCAGCATGCCGGCGCCACCCGCGACCTGTCCCAGAGCGCCGATAGCCTGGCCGGCAGCGGCCAGCAAGTGGTGGGCCGGGTGCAGCTGTCCATCGCCGGCCTGTCCACAGGCGTGCAGCAGACCGCCGAGATGATCCAGCGCCTGGCTGAGGACAGCCAGAAGATCAACGGTGTGGTCAGCGTCATTCACAGCATCGCCGAGCAGACCAACCTGCTGGCCCTGAACGCCGCCATCGAAGCGGCGCGAGCTGGGGAAATGGGCCGCGGCTTCGCCGTGGTGGCCGATGAGGTACGCAACCTGGCCAAGCGCGTGCAGACCTCTACCGACGAAATCACCACCATGATCACCGCCCTGCAGGCCGGCACCCGCGACGCCGTGGACTTCATGCAGGAGAGCTCGTTCAAGGCCGACGATTGCGTGCAGCAGGCCCGCGAAGCCGGTGAGGCGCTGGCGCAGATCACCGGGGCCGTGGCGCAGATGCGCGAAAGCAACACGCAGATCGCCGTCGCCGCCGAACAGCAAAGCCAGGTGGCCGAGGAAATGAACCGGGCGGTGGTGAGCATTCGCGACGTCACGGAAAATACCGTGCAGCAGACCGTCGACTCCGCCACCACCAGCACCGACCTGGCCAGCCTGGCCACGGAACTGAACCGGGCCATCGGGCAGCTGAAGCTGTAAAGAAGGCGGCTATCGCAACGATAGCCAAGCATCATTCGCCGGGCTCGGCGCCCGGCGCTACGCTTATCTCAAGCAACAACGAAAGGCATTGAGGAGAGCGCCATGAGCAAGTACCTGCCCCACATCCCCGGTTTCCACTGGCAGAACAACACCGACCATACCGGCGAGCTGATCGGTTTGCCGCTGATCGGACTGGGTGGCGTGCTGATCGTCTCGGGCATGCTGGACGCCAGTTTCCTTCCCCTGGCTGTCGGCGTGATAGGCGTGGTGGCCGGGCTTGGGTTGCGCAAAGCGCATTGATCCGCTGCCGCACACCCCTGTCGTTTACCCGAACACGGTGACCGTCTGCCGACTGATGGCCACCAACTCCCCCGCCTCCGTCCACAGCATCGCCGAGGTATGCCCGTACCCATCGCGGGCATGCTCGATGGTCGCGCAATAACGGCACCAGTCCAGGGTGGTCAAGGCCGCCAGCGGTTGCACGAATTCAAGGGTCCACGCCAGGGTGCTGCCCGGTGCCGGATGGCGAAGGTGGGGCAGTACCGCCGGGGGCCAGGCGTCCACCAGCGCCAACAGGTGCGCTTCGGTGACCGGGGCGGCCGCGGTTTCGTCGCGCAACCGCACCCAGCCGCCCATTTGCCGACCACTGCCACCGGTGAACGGCAAGCCACCCATTCCCCAGCGCATGTCCAGGTGGCGGATGTACTCGGGGGTCACGCCCTTGACGTAAGGCAACGCCGTGGACTCGGCCAGGGGTTTGAGTTCCACCGCCGGCAGCGCCGGCACGTCGATGGCCGATTCGCGCGGCGCGCCGAAACTGGCCTGCATCAGCGTCACCGTGCCGCCTTCGGCCACCGCCCGGCCCAGCAGGGAAACCACCGATTTGCCTTCGCGCAGCACTTCCACATCAAAACGGATGGGCGCTTCCAGCGGCGCGGGCGCCACGAACGTGATGGCCAGTGACCGCACCGGGCTGCCCGGCCCCACCTTCGCCTGCAGCGCTTCGAACAACAGCGCCGCCATCAGCCCACCGTACCCCGCGCGGCCCTGGGCCCACTCGCCGGGAATGACCACGGCATCGGGATGTTGACGGACAGCAGCAAGCAGGTCAGCGAATTTCATGGCTACCTCGAATACGGTGGCAAAGGCCGATCTTAACCAGCAACCTCAGGGCCAGCAGGCCCTGTTTCAGCCATTTTCGCGGCTTAATGCTTCAGGGCAGCAAGCAGTTTGTCCAATGCCCGGTCACTACGCTGCTCACCTTTGACCAGCGCGGCCTGCCATTCGGGCAGGCATGGCAAGAGGTCCGGTTCCTGCTCCACTTGCAGCAGCCACTGCCAGTTGTCGTGCCAATCGCCCAGGGCACCCTGGGCCTGCCTGAGCCGCTTGACCAGTGGTTCGCTGGCGCGGCTGAGCGCCGGGTAGGCCTCTACGCCGTAGCGCACGCGCTTGATCAGCAAGCGCAGGCGATGGCGGTCATGCCCCGGGTCTTGCAGTGCCTCTTCCAATTGCCGCCACTGCTTGCCCAGCCGCTTGTCGACCCGCTTGTGCAGCCCGCCCAGCAACTTTTCCCGTTGGGCCGCGCGGGCAAAGCGCGGGAAGCCATCGAGGATGCGTACCAGCCGCGCCAATTCGGCACTGGCCGCGACCTGCGGGTATACCCCGCGCATCTGTGCCACACGCCGCTGAGCCAAGGCGTGATGCCCGCGCTTGTGCAGATGCGCGGCCAACACCTCACGGTCCCGGTAGGGCGTGGTCAACTGGCCGACGCCCTTGGCGGCCTCTTCCAACTGATCGACGCCCGGCAGACCACGCAGTGGCCGGGTCAGGCTGCGCAAGCGACGCACCGTGGTGCGCAGGTCGTGCAGCGCCTCGGGATCAGTGTGTACTTCAAGGCGCGCCTGGCACGCCAGCAAGCGTATTTCGATACCCACCAGGTGGGCGATGACTTCATCCAGCAATTTCGACATTTAAGACGACTCCCGAACCGCCACGCGATGCACGCCGTCCAGGCTGGCCCGCACTGCCTTGAATTGTTGACGCAACTGCCGCACGTCGGCCGGCTGGCCGCCATAACGCTGGGCGATGAATGCCTCACTGAACGCCTCGATCACGGCCGCCTGGGCCGCGAAATGCCGGCCAGCACGGCGGGCGTACGCCTGCGCGCCCTCCCCTGGGGCGCGTGGCAAACCGTGGCGCGCCAGCAGCGTTTCAAAACCCTGGTACACCTGCAACTGGCTATCGACGGCACGCCGCCAGGGCTTCAACAGCACCAGCGCCAGCACGATCAACAGCACCAGCAAGCCCACCGGCAATACCGAACTGGCCAGGCCCTTGAACCAGCGGTTGAGGAAGTTCAGTTGCTGCGCACTCTGGTAGTCCAGCACCCAACGCTGCCAGCCATAGTTAAGGTTATCCCAGCCCAGGCGCAAGTCGTTGGCCCAACTGAATCGACGCAGGCGCAACGGTGAGAACGGCGCGTCGCTGAGAAACTCCTCGTCGCCGGCCAGCGCCGCTTCCGGCCCCTGGTCAATGCGCAGCGGCGACACAGCCGCCGTGGGGTCGGCGCTGCGCCAGCCACGGCCCGCCTGCCAGTATTCAACCCACGCGTGGGCATCGAACTGGCGCAGGGTCAGGTAGCGCCCGGCCGGGTTCAACTCACCGCCCTGGTAACCCACCACCATGCGCGCCGGGATGCCGGCGGCCCGCAGCAGGTACGTCATGGCCCCGGCATAGTGAGCGCAGAACCCGGCACGGCTGTTGAACAGGAAACTGTCGATACTGTCAGCGCCCAGCGCTGGCGGCTTGAGGGTGTAATGATAATCCTCGTCGTGAAAATGCTGGAGCACCGCCTGCACCAGGGCATCGGGCTGGGGGTAACGCGCCTTGAGTTCCTGGGCCCATTGGCGAGTGCGCGGATCACCGTTGGCCGGCAGGCGCATATCCTGGCGGCGAATGGCCTCGCTCAATTGCAGGTCGCGGATGGCCTGGGGCGACGACGTCACGTTGTATAGCAACGGTCGGTCCAGGGGCTGCATCCGGGTCAGGCGGAAGTCCGCCATCTGGCGCACGCCTGGCAGGTCCGTGTGCGCCACGTCCAGGCCGTACAACCAGCGGTCGCCGGGCTGCTGAATGATGCGGTAGCGCAGTTGCGGGCCGTTGGGCTGCCAGGCGGCCACCGGCAAGCCTCGGGACATTTCCGATTGGCTCCAGCGCCCACCGTCGAACCGCTCCAGGGTGAAGGCCCGCCAGTACAGCGCCTGGCGTGGTGGCATCGGCCCCTCGAAGCTGACCTGCATCACCAGTTGCGCCGAGCGCCCCAGTTCGGCCACATCTCCCGGCGTCATGCTCTCGGCCAGGCCGGTCTGCGCCTTGTTGCTGGGAATCGGCAACGACCACAAGGGCTCCAGGCGCGGGAAGAACACAAAGAACAACAGCATCAGCGGCAGCGCTTGGGCCAGAATCGCCAAGGCCAGGCGCAAGGTCGCCAGCGGCTGTGCCACCAGACGGGTCTGTTGCAGGCCGATCATGGCGGTCAGCAGCGCGGTCACCGGCAGCACGCTGTACAGTGCCCACGGCAGACTGGCGTCGTACAGGTAGGCCACCACCACACAGAAGAAACCCAGATAGATCAGCACCCGGGCGTCGCGCAAGGTGCGCATTTCCACCACTTTGAGCATGAAAGTGGCCACCAGCAACGTCGCTGCCGCGTCCAGGCCGATGAGCACACCCCGCGACATGAACACCCCGGCCGCCGTGGCCACCACCATGGCCGCTTTCACCAGCAAGCCCGGGAACGCCGCGCGCATGCGGAAAATCTGCACCCGCCACAGGGTGCACCCCAGCCACAGGCCCACCATCCACAGCGGCACATGGGGCCAGAACGGCACGATCACCAGGCACTGCGCCAGCAGCAACCATCCCAGGCTGATACGCGGAATGGTCGGCGTCATGCGCCCCCCTGCCCGTACAGCGCCAAGGCGCGCAAGCAGGCCTCGCGGTGGCCATCGCTGGTGTCCACCGGCAGGTAGCAATCCGGCAACCGCAGGGCAAACGGCCGTTGCTCGCGGGACAGCTCCAGCACCCAATGGCACAGGCGTGACAGACGCTGCTCCAGGTCTCCGCCCAATGCCATGAAATCCAGGCACAGTTCGCGGCCACGCAGGTCAGCGAACTCCTTGACCAGCAGCTGTCCGCCACGCGAATAGGCCTTCCAGTGCAGGCGGCGCCACGAGTCGCCCGGCTGGTAGTCCTTCAAGCCCTGATAATCATCCACCCCCTGCCCGGCTACCCGCTGGCCCTCGCCTTCACTGTCATCGGCGGCGCTGGCCATCACGGGCAATTCACCCTCCAGGGGGCGCGGGTAGACCAGCACGCGCTGGCCCAGGTTGAAATAGCTCCAGGCCCGCAGTACACCCAACGGAAAGGTGCTCTGCAGGCGCATGCGTGGCGCGGCCAGCCACCCGCGCGTGGCGGTGGGCAAATTCAGCTCCAGCTCCAGCGCCGTGCCGGCGGCCACGTCGACACTCTGCAGCGAGTCCGCAGACCAACCCACCGCGATGGCCTGGTGTTCTCGCCCCGCGCTTTCCAGGCGCAGCAGGAACCGCGCGTGCTCACCGGCAAACACCGCCGGGGTGCCGGCACCGGCGACCCGCAGGCCACTGACGTTGCGAAAGGTATGCAGGATGGCGACCACGAACACCGAACCCAGCATGAACACCAGGGCGTAGGCCATGCTGTTCTGGTAGTTGATGGCCGCCAGCAGAATCAACAACAGCACCACGGCAAAACCGGCGCCGCTGCGGTCGGGCATGATGTAGATCTGCCGCTGGCCCAACTGCACCTGTGCCACGGGCGGTGCGCGGCGGTCCTGCCACCGTCGCACGCCCTGGCGCAGGCGGGCGATCACAGCGCCGCCACTTCTTTGAGCAACCACTGCACCAATGCCCCGCCCCCCTGGCCCGTGGGGTCGGCGCGCTCGCGAAGGCGGTGGCTGACCACCGAGGGCAACACCGCCTGCACGTCTTCGGGAATCACATAGTCGCGCCCCAGCACCAGAGCCCAGGCCCGCGCCGCGGCCAACAGTGCCAGGCTGGCACGAGGCGACAGGCCCCAGGCGAACTGTGGCTGGGTACGGGTGGCCTCCACCAGCCGCAGCACGTAGTCCACCAGCGCATCGCTGACCCGTACCTCGCGGGCTTGTTGTTGCAGCATCGCCAGCTCTTCATGGTCCAGCACCGCCGCCATGCGCGGCAGCAGGTCGCGACGAGACTCGCCCAGCAGCAAGGCTTTTTCCGCTGCCTTCGCCGGGTAGCCCAGTGACAGGCGCATGAGGAAACGGTCCAGCTGCGATTCGGGCAGTGCGAAGGTGCCGCCCTGACTGGTAGGGTTCTGGGTCGCGATGACGAAAAAAGGCTGCGGCAGCGGCCGGGTGGCGCCTTCGATGGTCACCTGGCCCTCTTCCATGGCCTCCAGCAGCGCGCTCTGACTCTTGGGGGTGGCGCGGTTGATCTCATCCGCCAGCACCAGTTCGGCGAAGATCGGCCCTGGGTGAAAGACGAACTGCCCGCTGTCCTTGTCGAACACCGAGGTACCGAGGATGTCGCTGGGCAGCAGGTCGGACGTGAACTGGATACGCTGGAAGCGCAGGCCCATGACGCGGGCCAGGGTGTGGCTCAAGGTGGTCTTGCCCATGCCGGGCAGGTCCTCGATCAGCAGGTGCCCCCCGGCCACCAGACAAGTGAGCGCCAGGCGTACCTGGTGTTGCTTGCCCAACAGCACCTCATTGACGGCTTCGAGGCAGGCGTTCAGTTGGCTGTGCATGTCACCTCCTTCCATGGGCGCCCCCCGAAGGGGAGCGGTCTGCAGGCGCTGGCCAGGCCTTGAACAGCTCGCTGGCCAGCCAGCGCCTGCAGGACCGAACGATCAACGGCCGGCGCGGGACTCCTTGATGTAGAACCGGGCCTTCTCGGCCTTGTCGGTACAACCTTCATAGGCCTCGAACTGCTGCTGGGTCTTGGCCCCGGTCAGCAGCGACAGCGCCTTGGAATAACTCACGGTGCCGGCAAAACCTTCCGCCTTGGCCAGGTCCAGTTCATGCCAGGCGGCATCGAGCTGGGTGGCGCAATTATCGCGATAGGCCGTCTTGCCGGCGCAACCTGTCAGAACCAACGCAAACAACGGCAGGCAGATCCAGGCTTTCATGGGGTGACACCTCTGAAGAAAAACAGCGTTATGTGCTGGCTCAGACGGCCAGCGGGGGAAAAAGTGCCCTGAAAGTAGCGTAGCAGGGGGGTGGAAGGCCAGGGGTGCATGCTCTGGTTTCTCGATCGCGCTTGTCCCGCCCCCACCCGATGGCGCATTGTGAGCTTACCAACCACCGCAACGGTCCCGGGGGCTCAAGCATGAAGAAACGCGTTGCACTGGTACTGGGCTCCGGCGGCGCCCGGGGGTATGCGCACATTGGCGTGATCGAGGAAATCGAGCGTCGAGGGTATGACATCGCCTGCGTGGCCGGCTGTTCCATGGGCGCGGTGGTCGGCGGCATCTATGCCGCCGGCAAGCTGGACGAATACCGCCGCTGGATCGAAAGCCTGGACTACCTGGATGTGCTGCGCCTGGTGGACGTGAGCTTCCGGCTGGGGGCCATCCGCGGCGAAAAGGTGTTCGGGCAGATCCGCAAGATCGTTGGCGAGCTGAACATCGAAGACCTGCGCATTCCCTACACGGCGGTCGCCACCGACCTGACCAACCAGCAGGAAATCTGGTTCCAGGAAGGCTGCCTGCACCAGGCCATGCGCGCCTCCGCGGCCATTCCCAGCCTGTTCACCCCGGTGGTGCAAGGCAACCGCACTCTGGTGGATGGCGGGTTATTGAACCCTTTGCCCATCGTGCCGGTGGTGTCCAGCCATTGCGACCTGATCATTGCGGTGAACCTCAACTCCACCAACCAGAAACAGTACCAGTTGCCGGTGATCGAACGGCCGGCGGCGTTCAAGATGCGTTTCGATGCATTGCTCAACTCCCTGGGGTCGCATCTGCCGTTCCGGCGCAAGCAGGCCGAGGTGCTGTTGCAACTGGAACAGCAAACCCTCAAGCCCGCGGCGGCAGAGTTGCCCAACCCCTGGTTGGCGGACGCGGCCGTGCCCAGCGCCCGGCAGCCGGCGGCGCCGGAGGAAGATGGCGCGCCCAGTTCGGCGACGGGCTCGGTGATCGTCGAGAACATCGGGCCGGCGTCGTTGCTGGACCTGATCAACCAGAGTTTCGAGGTGATGCAGACCTCCTTGGCGCAATACAAGATCGCCGGCTACCCGCCCGATATCCTGATCAACGTGCCCAAGCGCGTTTGCCGGTTTTTCGAGTTCTACAAGGCGCCGGAGCTGATTGCCCTGGGACGGGAGATTGCTCGGGATACGCTGGACAGTTATGAGCGGGAGAAGCGGTGATCGAGCGCCGGGCAGGAGGCGCTTGGTCTCGGGATAACCCCACCTGCCACCTTGAAATACGGGCGCACCCGAAAACCGCCCCACCTCGCAAATCCAACATTTCCCGCCTGCCAACCTCCCCCCACCCCCCTGGATAGATTAAAGTAGTGCCCCCGGCCCGGCCGTTACCTCGACGCCCGCCCCGGCCACCCTTTCCAGGAACCTTCATCGATGGAACATCGTGAAGCGCTCATCGCGCTGCGAACCTTTCTCTCTACCCAGATCCTCGGCCAGGAAAAGCTTATCGACCGCTTGCTGATCGTGCTGCTCGCCGACGGCCACATGCTGGTCGAGGGCGCGCCGGGGCTGGCCAAGACCAAGGCCATCAAAGAACTGGCAGAGGGCATCGAGGCGCAGTTCCATCGCATTCAGTTCACCCCCGACCTGCTGCCCGCCGACATCACCGGCACCGAGATCTACCGCCCGGAAACCGGCAGCTTCGTGTTCCAGCAGGGGCCGATCTTCCACAACCTGGTGCTGGCCGACGAAATCAACCGGGCCCCGGCCAAGGTGCAATCGGCCTTGCTGGAGGCCATGGCCGAGCGCCAGGTCAGCGTGGGGCGCAGCACCTACGAGCTGTCCCCGCTGTTCCTGGTCATGGCTACCCAGAACCCCATCGAGCAGGAAGGCACCTACCCCTTGCCCGAAGCCCAGCTCGACCGCTTCCTGATGCACGTGAAAATCGGCTTCCCCGATGCCGCCGTCGAGCGGCGTATTCTCCAGCAGGCCCGGGGCGAAGCGCTCAACGGCGAAACCAAGCCCGAGCGGCGGGTCAGCCAGCAGGCCATCTTTGCCGCACGCAAGGAAATCCTCGGGCTGTACATGGCTGACGCCGTGGAGGAATACCTGGTGCAACTGGTCATGGCGACCCGCACCCCCAGCAAGTTCGACCCCGAGATGGCCGAGTGGATCGCCTACGGCGCCAGCCCTCGCGGCTCCATCGCCCTGGACCGCTGCGCGCGCGCGCATGCGTGGCTTGCCGGGCGCGACTTCGTCAGCCCCGAGGACATCCAGGCGGTGCTGTTCGACGTACTGCGCCACCGCATTATCCTGTCCTTCGAGGCGGAAGCCGCTGGCATCGACCAGGACCGGGTGGTGCAGCGCATTCTCGACGTCGTCGCCGTCGCTTGACCACCATGCCGACCCCACTGCAGGCCGAACCCGGCATTCGCGTCAGCCTCGCCGAACTGATCGAGATGCGCCACCGCGTGCGCGAAGTCCAGCTGTTCTCAACCCCCGGCCAGCGTAGCCCGCTGATCGGCCTGCACCACTCCAAGCTGCGCGGGCGCGGCGTGGACTTCGACCAGGTGCGCGTGTACCAGGCCGGCGACGACGTGCGCAGCATCGACTGGCGCGTGACCGCCCGTACCCAGGAACCGCACACCAAGCTGTTCCACGAAGAGCGTGAACGGCCCATCTACATCCTGGTGGAGCAAAGCCAGCGGCTGTTCTTCGGCTCGGGGCTGATGTTCAAGTCGGTGCTGGCCGCCCAGGCCGCCGCGCTGATCGGCTGGGCCGCGCTGGGTCACAATGACCGCATCGGCGGCCTGGTGTACGGCGACGGCGAGTTCTACGAGGTCAAGCCGCGGCGCAGCAAGCAAAGCCTGTTGCAACTGCTCAACCGCCTGGTGCGGGTCAACCAGTCGTTGCACACCGACCGTCGCCACGACGACGAAGCCCTGAGCATGGCCCTGCGCCGCGCCCGGGAAGTGCTTCGCCCGGGCAGCCTGGCATTCATCATCTGTGACGAACGGGCGCTGAGCAGCGCCGCCGAGCAACAATTGAGCTTGCTGTCGCGCCACTGCGACCTGCTGTTGCTGCCCTTGTCCGACCCCCTGGACCACGCCCTGCCCGCCGCGGGACTGCTGCGCTTTGCCCAGAACGACGCGCAGTTGGAACTGGACACCCTCAACCCGGAACTGCGCAAGGCCTACCGCGCCCAGAGCGAGGCGCGTATCGCCCGCTGGGAGCGCCTGGCGCAGAAGCTGCGGGTGCTGATGATCTCCCTGAGCACCCAGAGCGAAATGATCGAACAGCTGCGCGCCTACCTGAACCCGCACAAACCGGGCAAAAGCCAATGAGCAGCCTGGCCGACCTGCAACCGCTGATCCCGCCACCGGCCATCAGCCTGTGGCCGCCGGCGCCCGGCTGGTGGGTGCTGCTGGCCCTGCTTCCGGTACTGGCCTGGGGCCTGTGGTGGCTGCGCCGTTTCCTGCCAAGGCGCCAGGCCCAGCAAGTCCAGGAGCAACCGCTGGACCCGGTACGCCAGGAAGCCCTGGCAGAACTGGCGCGCCTGCCCAAACCCTACGACAAAGCCCCCGCCGGTGCCTGGCTGCAGCAGATCAATGCCCTGCTCAAACGCCTGTGCCGCAACCATTACCCCAACGCCCACAGCCACACGCTCAACGGCCGTCAATGGCTGGCGTTCCTCGACAACCGCTGCCCGGCCGCGGGCCTGACGCGCTGGATGGTGCTGGTGGAAGGCGCCTACAAACCCGAATGCAAACTCGACGACAAGGCCATCGCGGGCCTGAACCACTCGGTCGAGACCTGGATCCGCAAACATGTTTGAGTTCGCCTGGCCGTGGATTTTTCTGCTGGCACCGCTGCCCTGGGTGATGCGTGCCCTGCTGCCGGTGGCCGACAGCGGCGAGCCGGCACTGAAAGTCACCTTCCTCCATGAGCTGGAAGGCCTGGCCCGGCGCCGCGCGCGCATCAGCTTGCCGAGCTGGCGCCAGCAGGCGCCCTTCATTCTGCTATGGCTGTTGCTGCTGGCCGCCGCGGCCCGCCCGCAATGGCTGGGCCAGCCGCTGCCCATCGCCGCCAGTGGCCGCGACCTGCTGGTGGCAGTGGACGTGTCCGGCTCCATGGACTACCCCGACATGCACTGGGACGACGAAGACGTGAGCCGCCTGACCGCGGTGAAACGCCTGTTGGGTGACTTTCTGGAAAACCGCAAGGGCGACCGCGTGGGTCTGATCCTGTTCGGCAGCCAGGCTTACCTGCAGGCCCCGCTGACCTTCGACCGGCATACGGTGCGCACCTGGCTGGACGAGGCGCGCATCGGCATCGCGGGCAAGAACACTGCAATAGGCGACGCCATCGGCCTGGGCCTCAAGCGCCTGCGCCTGCGCCCGGCGCAGAGCCGGGTGCTGATCCTGGTCACCGACGGTGCCAACAACGGCGGCGAAATCCACCCGCTCACCGCTGCGAAGCTGGCGGCCGAGGAGCACGTGAAGGTGTACACCATCGGCATCGGCGCCGACCCGTCCGAAGACGGCGCGGTGGGCATGCTTGGCATCAACGCGACCATGGACCTGGATGAAGCCAGCCTGACCGAAATCGCACGCATGACAGGCGGCCAGTATTTCCGAGCCCGCGACGGTGACGAGCTCAAGGCCATCGGCGCGGCCCTGGACCGTCTGGAGCCAGTCACCCAACAACCGACCCAGGCACGCCCTGTCCAGGCCCTGTACAACTGGCCCCTGGCCGCCGCCCTGCTGATCAGCCTGCTATGGGTGGTGCGCGAGCAATGGCCCAGTGCCCCCTGGCAGCGCCTGATGCAGCGCCGCACCTACCTGCCGCCTGCCAGCGACTGGCGCGAACGGCTCAAGCGCCTGCGCCTGCGGAGGCGCCGATGATCGCCCTGTGGCCCCACTGGTTCCGGCCCGCCTGGCTGTTGCTGGTGCCCGTGCTCGCCTGGTTGCTGTGGAAAGTCTGGCACCGGGAAAAACGCACCGGCCGCTGGCAACTGCTGTTGCCCCAGGCCTTCCATGCCACGCTGCTGCGCGGCGGTAGCGGCCGTGGCAGCAAGACGCCCTGGGTAGCCCTGGGCCTGGCCTGGCTGCTGGCCGTGCTGGCGCTGCTGGGCCCCAGTTGGCAGCGTGTGGAGCAAACCAGCCAGAAGCCCGCCGACCCGCTGGTGGTGATGCTGGAACTGACCCCGGACATGCTCGCCACCGACGTGGCACCCAACCGCCTGGAGCAGGCCAAGCGCAAGCTGCTTGACCTGCTGCAGGCGCGCCGCGACTCGCAGACGGCGATCATCGTCTATGCCGGTTCCGCCCATGTGCTGGTGCCGCTCTCCGACGACCTGGCCACCAGCCGCAATCTGCTGGATGCGGTCAAGCCGTCGATCATGCCGCAGAGCGGCCACCGGGCCGACCTGGCCGTGGAAAAGGGCCTGACCCTGCTGCACCAGGCGGGCCTGGGCCAGGGCCGCTTGCTGTTGATTGGCTCGTCACTCAGCGACGCGGAGCGTGACGGCCTCATCCAGCGCCTCGACCGCCAGGACCCACCCTTGCTGATGCTGGGCATCGGCACCCGGGACGGGGCACCCGTGCGCGACGAACACGGCGACTACCTCAAGGATGCCCAGGGCGGGATCCTGATGCCGCGCCTGGACAGCATCGGCCTGAAGACTTTCCTTGGCGAAATGCACGGTGCCTACCGCCAGGCCCACCTGGAAGACGACGACCTGGGCGAACTGGGCCTGCTCGACGGCCCACTGAGCCTGCGCAGCAATGGCCAGACCGTGCGACTCGACAGCTGGGCCGACCAGGGCTACTGGCTGCTATTACCGCTGTTGCTGCTGGCCGCCTGTGCCGGCCGTCGCGGCTGGCTGTTCTGCCTGCCCCTGCTGTTGTGCCTGCCCCAGCACAGCTTCGCCGCCAGTTGGCAAGATCTGTGGCTGCGCCCCGACCAGCAGGGCGAGCGCCTGCTGCACCAGCAGCGCCCCGCCGAAGCTGCCCGCAGCTTCCAGGACCCGCAATGGCAAGGTATCGCCCTGTACCGGGCCGGCGACTACGCCGCTGCCGCCCAGCGCTTCGCCGAAGGCAACGAAGCCCGCGACCATTACAATCGCGGTAACGCCCTGGCCATGAGTGGGGAACTGGAAGCAGCGCTGGATGCCTACGACCAGGCCCTGGAACGCCAGGCCGACCTGGGCCCGGCCCTACGCAACAAAGCCCTGGTGGAACAACTGCTCAACCAGCAGCGACGCCAGGCGCAGGCCGCCGCCGACGCAGCCGCCGAGGCCGCGCGCAATGCCGCCAGCGCCGCCACCGCCCCGGCGCAAAACGGCCAGCCCGATGCCGCCGCCCAGCAGCAGGCACAACCCAGCGACAGCGCCCCCCAGGACAAGCCACCCCAGGCGCAGAGCACCACCAGCAACACCGCGGCCCCCCGCGACAATGACAGTGCCGATACCAGCAACCAGACCCCGGACGCCCAGACGCCGGTGTTTGCCCCGCAGCCACCGGCCGACGGCGACCTCAATGACGAGCAGCGCCAGGCCCTGGAACAATGGCTGCGGCAGATACCCGACAATCCGTCGGAACTGTTGCGGCGCAAATTCTGGTACGAACAGCAACAGCATCAGGAAAAGACCCGATGAGTCGCGCAAGCGTCCTGCCCCTCACCCTGCTGATGGCCACCCTGGCCAGCCAGGCCCACGCCGCCGTGCTGACCGCCAGCGTCGACCGGGCCCGCCTGGACGTGGGCGAAACCCTGGTGCTGACCCTGGAAACCAGCGATGTCACCCAGTTCGGCAAGCCCGACCTTTCCGCGCTGGATGGCGCCTTCGAGGTGCGGGACACGCGCCAGGTCAACCAGCTGCGCACCCTGGGCGCCGACAGCCAGGCCACCACGCGCTGGTTGATCACCCTGCTGCCACGCCAGACCGGCACCGTGGTGATCCCGGCGCTGCAGATCGGCGACCTGCGCAGCGAGCCTATCAGCGTGCAAGTCCAGGCCGGCCAGGCGCCCGATGCCAACACCGAGGCGCCGGTGTCCATCGAGGCCAGCCTGGACAGCGACAGCGTCTACGTGCAGGCCCAGGCGTTGCTGACCGTGCGGGTGTACCACTCGGTGTCGCTGTACGATGACAGCAACCTGACGCCCCTGCAGTTGGCGGATGCCCGCATCGAGCCGGTGGGCGAGCCCCGCACCTATGAAAAGCTCATCAATGGCGTGCGCCATGGGGTGATCGAAACCCGCTACGCCATCTACCCGCAGCACAGCGGCAGCCTGCAGGTGCCGGCGTTGACCTTCAGCGCCACCGAGGTCGCGCCCGCGCCCCAAGGCCAGGACGCCGGCGGCAACACCCCGCACCCGGGGCAAGTGGTGCATGTCAGCACCACGCCCTTGAACCTCACGGTCAAGCCCAAGCCCGCCGCCTACCCGGCCGACGCCCCCTGGCTGCCGACGCGCAGCCTGACGCTGACGGAAAGCTGGAACCCCGAGCCTGACCACGTGCAAGTGGGCGATTCGCTGACCCGCACCATCAGCGTCAAGGCCGAGGGCCTGTCGGCCGCGCAACTGCCGCCGTTGCCCAGCACCGATAGCACCGCCCTGCGCCGCTACCCTGACCAGGCGCAACTGAGCAACAGCACCAGCGAGCGCGGGCTGATCGGCAGCCGTGACGAGCGTGAAGCCCTGGTGCCGGCCCGCGACGGGGCCATTGAAGTACCCAGCGTCGATGTGGTCTGGTGGAACACCCTGGAAGACCACCTCGACCACACCAGCCTGCCGGCGCGCACCCTGCAGGTGGCACCGAACCCGGCCATGGCCGTCGATACCCCCGCCACCGGCACCGGCGAGCAACCCTTGCTGTGGCCCTGGCAACTGAGCACCCTGGTGCTGGCCCTGACCACCCTGACAGGCTTCGTGCTGTGGTGGCGTGCCCGTTCGCAGCCCGCCGTGGCCCGCACGGCGCAGACCGGGCCCAGCCCGCGCACGCTGCTCGACGACCTCAAGCGTGCCTGCCTGGCCAACGACCCCCAGGCCACCCGCCAGGCCCTGGATGCCTGGGCGCGTCAGCAGCCGGAAACCCTGGCCGACATGGCCGCGCGTTTCGTGCCGCTCTCCGACGCCCTGGACGGCCTCAACGGCGCGCTCTACAGCGAGACCGGCCAGCAATGGCAAGGCCAGGAACTGTGGCGCGCCATCGGCACCATTCCGGCGTGCGAAGCCGTGCAACCGGCCAGCCCGGACAACGGCACCTTGCCGCCCCTGTACCCCAAATGAAGCCACCGCCGGCCCGATGGTTGAACCCTGTGGGAACGGGCAACGCGTTACCCTCTGTTCCACGACGAGTTAACCAAGGATTTACCCGATGCGTCTGTTCCACACCTCCGACTGGCACCTGGGCCAAAGCCTCCACGGCCAGGAACGCGACTTCGAACATGCCGCCTTTCTAGCCTGGCTGCTGGCCCGCCTGGGCGAGCGCCAGCCCGATGTGCTGCTGATCGCCGGGGACATCTTCGACACCGTGAACCCGCCGGTCAAAGCCCAGGAACGCCTCTACGACTTCATCGTCAATGCCCATGAACAACAGCCCGCGCTGACCATCGTGATGATCGCCGGCAACCACGACTCCGGCTCGCGCATCGAGCTGCCCGCGCCATTGATGCGCCGCCTGCGCACTCACGCACTGGGCCGCGTGGTATGGCTGGATGACGGCCAGCTGGACAGCGAACGCCTGCTCATTCCACTGCCTGACGCCAGCGGCACGGTAAAGGCCTGGTGCCTGGCCCTGCCCTTCCTGCGCCCGGCCGAAGTCACCGGCGCCACCCTGGGCGACGACTACATCAAAGGCATCGCCCACGTGCACGAACGCCTGATCGCCGCAGCCGAAACCAAGCGCCAGCCCGGCCAGGCCCTGATCGCGATCAGCCATGCGCACATGGCCGGCGGCTCGGTGTCGGTGGACTCGGAACGCAGCCTGGTGATCGGCAGCGCCGAAGCCCTGCCCGCCAGCCTGTTCGGCGACAGCATCAGCTACGTGGCCCTGGGGCACCTGCACAAGCCCCAGCAGGTCAATGGCGAGTCGCGCATCCGCTACAGCGGCTCGCCCATCCCACTGTCGTTCTCGGAAGTGGACTACCCGCACCAGATTCTCGAAATCCACTGCGACGGCGAGCAACTGCTCAGCGTCGAACCGCACCTGATCCCCCGTGCCGTGGACCTGGTTCGCCTGGGCCCCGCGCGGTTGCAGGAGGTGCTGGAAAAACTGGCCGAGCTTCCCCAGGTCGACCTCTTGGCCGACCTCACCCACCAGCCGTGGCTGGAGGTACGGGTGATACTCGATGAACCGCAACCGGACCTGCGCCAGCAGATCGAGACCGCGCTGCAGAACAAAGCCGTGCGCCTGGTGCGCATCGGCGCCGAATACGCCGGCAGCCGTGGCAGCGATGACGGCGACACGCCGCTGATCGAACTGGACCAGCTCAGCCCCCAGGAACTGTTCAGCCGCGCGTGGCTGGACACCTATGGCAGCGAAGTGGACACCGCCACCCTGGATGACTTCGCCCTGCTGTTGCAGGAAGTGCAACTGCAAGGAGAGCAGCCATGAAGATCCTCGCCATTCGCCTGAAGAACCTGGCCTCTCTGGCCGGCCCCGTGGAGCTGGATTTCACCGCCGAGCCCCTGGCCAGTGCCGGCCTGTTCGCCATCACGGGCCCCACCGGCGCAGGCAAAAGCACCCTGCTGGACGCCTTGTGCCTGGCGCTGTTTGGCGCGGTGCCGCGGCTGAGCAAGACCGGCCGTGACGGCAAGGTGCCGGACGTGGACGGCGAACTGAGTACCGGCGACCCGCGCACCCTGCTGCGTCGCGGCACCGGGGCAGGCTTCGCCGAGGTCGATTTCGTGGGCATCGACGGGCGCCGCTACCGCGCGCGCTGGGAAGCCAACCGCGCCCGCGACAAGGCCGGCGCCAAGTTGCAGCACAGCCGCCAGAGCCTGCGAGACCTGGACAACGACCAACTGCTGACCAGCCAGAAAAGCGAATACAAAGGCCTGCTGGAAACCTGCCTGGGCTTGAACTTCGAGCAGTTCACCCGCGCCGTGCTGCTGGCCCAGAGCGAATTCAGCGCCTTCCTCAAGGCCGACGACAACGAGCGCAGCGAACTCCTGGAAAAGCTCACCGACACGGCCCTGTACACCCGCCTGGGCAAACGTGCCTTCGAAAAGAGCCGTGACGCCCGGGACGCCCACAAGCAACTGCAAGACCAGGTGGGCAACACCGCCCCCCTGTCTGCCGAAGACCGCGAGGCCCTGGACCAGCAGTACAGCGAAGCCCTTGGCCAGCTGCGCACCGAGCAGGCGCGCCTCAAGCAGTTCGAACAGCAGCGCCAGTGGCACCAGGAAAGCCAACGCCTGCAAGGCGACCAGCAGGCCGCCGCCGAGCAACTTCAGCAGGCCGAGCAGCGCGCGCAGCAGTTGGGCGAGCAACGCGATACCCTGGTGCGCCTGGACACCTTGGCCCCCCAACGCCACCTGTTCAGCCGCCAGGCCGAACTGAATGCCGAACTGCAACCGCTGGCGGCGCATATCCACGACCATCAGCAGGCCAGCGACCACCTGCGGCAACGCCAGGCACAGTTGCAACACGCCCGGGAACAGGCGCACAACGCCCTGGGCGCCGCCCTCGACGCCCAGGCCAAGGCCGCGCCCGCCCTGCGCCAGGCCTTCGACGAACAAAGCCACCTGGCCCGCCTGGATGAACAGGCCGCGCCGCTGCAGGCGGCCCTGGCCGCCGCCGAGCAGGCCCGCGACCATGGCCGCGCGGCCATCCAGCACCTGGAACACAGCCAGCAGGCCAGCACCCTGCGCCTGAACGCTATCACCGAACACCTGCAGGCCAGCCAGGCCATGGGGCCGCTGGCCGACGCCTGGGGCGTGTGGCGCCCGCGCCTGCAACAGGCAATCACCCTCAGCGCCCGCCTGATCAAGGGCCGTGAAGAGTTACCAGGCCTGGAACAACGCGCCGAGGCCAACGGCCAGCAACTGGCCGAGCAGCAACGGGCGCTGGACACCCTGTACCAACAGGCCGGTTGCGCCCCTCATGAACTGGCGGAACGCCTGGGTACCCTGACCCGTCAGGTCCAGGAAAGCCGCCAGCACCTGCGCAGCATCGAGGAATTGCAACGGCACTGGCAGCGTCATCAGGAGTTGCTGGCCCAGCAGCAGACCCTCGCCGAACAGCAACGCAGGGCCGCCGAGCAACGCGAACTGCGCACCCGCGAGGGCCTGCAGCTGAAGGGCGAACACGAAGTCGCCGTGCAGCAACTGGACATCACCGTCGCCCTGCTCAACCGCCAGCGCCTGGCCCGCAGCGCCAGCGTCGAAGAGCTGCGCGGCCAGTTGCAGCCCGACCAGCCCTGCCCGGTCTGCGGCAGCGCCGAACACCCCTGGCACCAGCGCGAAGCCTTGTTGCAGGCCCTGGCCGGCCACGACGACAGCGAAGAGCGCAGCGCCCGCCAAGGGGTGGAAAAACTCGCCGCGCGCCTGGCCGAGTTGCGCGTGGAAGTGGCTGCCCTGCGCGATCAGCAACAGCAGTACAAACAGCAGGATGAACAGCTTCAAGGCCAGCTCCAGGCCGCTGAGCCCCTGCTGCACGGCCACCCGCTGTTCGCCGTCGAGCACGACGCCCCGTGGCTGAACCAGCAACAAGAGGCGGCGGCCGAGCGCATCCAGACGCTGGAACAGCAACAAGGCGCGCTGCTGACCCTGCAACAACAGGCCGGCGACCTGCAACAACAGCTGCAACAAGCCCAGCAGGCCAGCCAGGATGCCGGCCGCTTGCTGGCCGAACAGCGCCAACACCTGCACAGCGACCAGCAACGGCTGGATGAGGAACTGCTGGCGTTTGCCGACGTGCTGACGGCGGCCGAGCGCGACGGACTGCTGACCAGCCCCGCCGCCACTTTCATGGCGCTCGACAACGGCGTCAGCCAACGCTTGCAGCAACGCGAACAGCAACGTGAAGAGCAGCAGGAACATGACGAACGTCGCCAGCGCCTGGAACACGAACGCCTGCTGCAACAGGGCCGCGAACAACAGGCCAAGGCCAAGGCAGATGAACTGGCCCAGTGTCAGCAGCAGCGCCAGGCCATCAACGAACGCCTGAGCGCCCTGCTGGGCGAGCAACCCGATGCGGCCGCCTGGCAAAGCGCCCTTGAGCGCGCCGTCAACCAGGCGCGTGCGGGCGAAACCAACGCCGCTGGCCAACAGCAGGCTGCCGAGACCCAAGCGGTGCAACTGGCCAGCGAACTCAAGGCCCAGCAGCAGCGCCAACACCAATTGAGCGAAGCCCTGGCCACGCTGGACGCCAGCCTCGCCGCCTGGCGCCAGCAGCACCCGCAGCTCGACGACGCCGGGCTGACGGCCCTGCTGGCCATCGACGAACAACAGGTCGCGCAACTGCGCCAGCAATTGAACAACGCCGACAAGGCCGTGGAACAGGCCCGCGTCCTGGTGCAGGAACGCGAAAAGCGCTTCCAGGCCCACCAGGCCCAGGCCAACGGCGTTGTCGCATGGGAGGAACTGGAAGCCAGCCTGCTGCAGGCGCACCAGCAATGCAGCGCCTGCGAGGAAACCTGCGCCGAACTGCGTGCCGGCCAAGTCGAAGACCAGCGCCGCCTGGCCGCCCACGCCCAGTTGCAGGTGCAGATCGACCAGGCCTACGCCGAGTACCAGCGTTGGGCCCGCCTGGCCGCCCTGATCGGCTCGGCCGAAGGGGAGAAATTCCGCAAACTGGCCCAGGCCTATAACCTCGACCTGCTGGTGCACCATGCCAACGCGCAGCTGCGCCAACTGGTGCGCCGCTACCGGCTCAAGCGGGGCGGCAGCATGTTGGGCCTGCTGGTACTGGACACGGAAATGGGCGACGAACTGCGCTCAGTGCATTCCCTGTCCGGCGGTGAAACCTTCCTGGTTTCCCTGGCGCTGGCGTTGGGGCTGGCCTCCATGGCGTCGAGCACCCTGCGCATTGAGTCGCTGTTCATCGACGAAGGCTTCGGCAGCCTGGACCCCGAATCACTACAACTGGCCATGGACGCCCTCGACGGCCTGCAAGCCCAAGGCCGCAAGGTAGCGGTGATCTCCCATGTACAGGAAATGCACGAACGCATCCCGGTGCAGATCCAGGTCAAGCGCCAGGGCAACGGCTTGAGCAGCGTGGAGGTGGTGGGTTGATTCTGTATTCATTCCGCCGCTGCCCCTACGCCATGCGTGCGCGTATGGCGCTACGCTACAGCGGCGTGGCCGTGGAGATTCGCGAAGTGAGCCTCAAGGCCAAGCCCGCCGACATGCTCGCTGCATCGCCCAAGGGCACCGTGCCGGTGCTGCTGCTGGACGACGGCCGCGTCATTGACGAGAGCCTGGACATCATGCGCTGGGCGTTGGCGAGCAACGACCCCGACGGCTGGCTGCAGGCCGATGCCGACGCCATGGCAACGTTGCTGGCCGGCAACGATGGCCCCTTCAAGCAGGCGCTGAACCGCTACAAATATGCCGACCGCTACCCTGAACACCCCATGACGTATTACCGGGACCAGGGCTGTGAGTTTCTGCGGGTGCTGGAAGGCCGCCTTGAACGAGGCGCCTGGCTATGCAGCGAACGCATGAGCCTGGCCGATGCAGCCATCGCCCCCTTTGTTCGCCAGTTTCGCGGCGTGGACCCGGCGTGGTTCGCCCAAGCGCCCTACCCGCGGGTTCGCGAGTGGATCGAGGCCTTCATCGAATCCACCCTGTTCACCGCCATCATGGCTCGTTGAACGCGCTGGAGCAGCGAATCCGCGCGCGCCGCGTATGCCTGGCACCACGCGGCGCCCGGGACGCGGCCAGGTCCGCTGCTACCCCACTACGAGCTGGGTGGCCAGTGTGGCAGCGAGCATCACGGCCACGTACAGGCCGATGGCGAGGTAGGCGCCCTGACGGGCGGAAGAAAGCAGGGCACTGGCCATGATCAAGGCTCCGTGGAACGAATTCAGGCGGACAGCATCGGGTATCGCGGGGTCGAAAACCAGTGACAAAGATCAATGGCAGTCATCGACTTTTTTGATTGTAGCCCAGCGCCAGGCGACCACTGGGCTAGCTCAATGCGAATCAGTGCTGAACCTTGTGGTCCAGCGCGGCGTAGAAATTGGCGCTTTTCTGCAGGTACTGCTGGGTGTAGCTGCTGACAGCCGCCTTGCGTTCCTGAATCTGCGCACTGGCGTGGGCAGGCAGGGCAACGGTGGCGGAAACGGCGGAAGCGGCGATCACGGAAAAGAGATTGAAGTTCATGGCGGTAGTCCTCGAAGTCGGTGGTTTGGCTGGGGCCGGTGAGGCCATGGGTCAAACTTACGCCCGAGGTACGGCGGGTTGAAATTCATTGGGGTGGTAGCGGATATCACTGGGATTGATGTTTACCCTTTGCTGACATGGCTACACGCGGAGAGCAAACACATTCAGGAACAACCTGTCAGTCGACGTCATAATAGAATCGGTTTACAATTCATAGATATTTATAAATTCCGTAAACCGACGAGTGACGAGGAGGTCGACATGATCGGCGAACGCTTGAAACGCGCGCGTGCCGCCACCGGCCTGTCGATGCAGGCGCTTGGAGCAGAAGTTGGCGTAAGCGCCAACATGATCAAGAAATACGAGCATGACCAAAGCATGCCTGGTTCAGGCGTACTCGTACGCCTCAGCAAGGCGCTGGAGGTGCGCAGCGAATATTTTTTCCGGCCAGTTAAAGTCGAGCTGACCGGGGTCGAATACCGAAAACGCTCAAATGCACCCCGAGCCGTCCTGAAACGGATCGAGGCAGATGTGCTCGATCAGGCTGAGCGCTGGCAGGAACTGGCCAATTTGTGGCCGTCTTTCCCCGTCCCGCAGTTTTCCCTTCCTGCCATGCTGCCAAGCTCGATTGGCTCCATGGATCATATCGATGAAATAGCAGATCTGGTCCGTACTGACTGGAACCTCGGTTTGAGTCCGATTCCCGATCTTATAGATGCCCTGGAATCTCACGGTATTTTGGTGATCGTCACTCAAGTTGATGCCCAAGCAACATTCGACGGTTTGCAGGCGTCAGTGGCAGGCAAACCTGTTGTGGTGGTATCGACCAACTGGCCAGGTGACCGGCAGCGTTTCACACTTGCGCATGAATTAGGCCACCTGTTGCTCCATGATCGGCTGCCGGCGCACCTTGATGAGGAAAAAGCGTGCAATCGTTTCGCTTCCGCGTTTTTGGTGCCGGCATCGGCTCTGCGCCGCCAACTGGGTGAAAAACGTCACGCCCTTGAGGTTCGAGAACTGTACCTCCTCAAGCTTGAATACGGCCTCAGCATGCAGGGATGTCTGTACCGCGCGGCCGACCTTGGCATCATTTCGCAAACGGTTCGCGAGCGAATGTTCATATCATTCGCCACTCAGGGTTGGCGCAAACAGGAGCCTGGCCAGCCGTATCGCCAGGAAATCACCTTCCTCTTCCAGCAACTGGTCTATCGCGCACTCGGTGAAGGCATCATAGGAGAGTCCAAGGCCGCCGAACTATTGGGTATCCCGGTATTCGAGTTCCATCAAGCCCGCAAGCTGGAGTTACTCGATGCAACTGCTCATCAGTGACGCGAACATCCTGATTGATCTTGAAGAGGGAGAAATACTCGAGTCGCTTTTCGGCCTGCCTTTTCGCTTCAAGGTTCCAGACATCTTGTTTTATGAGGAACTTGAGGCACAGCATGCGCACCTGCTCGCCATGGGGTTGATGCTAGGCGAGCTCACACCACAGACAATGCTTTACGCTATCGAGCTCTCCTCCCGAGTCAGTGGTCCAAGCCGGAATGACTGTTTCGCGCTGGCGTTAGCCAGGCAGGAAAATTGCCCGTTACTGTCGGGAGACAGGGATTTGCGCAGAACTGCTGAAAACGAAGACATAGAGGTGCATGGGACTATCTGGCTGGTCGAGCAAATGATCATCAACCAGATCATTACAGTGCCAAGAGCCAGGCGTGCCTACAAACGAATGAAAGAGAATGCACGACGTCTGCCGTGGGGGCTAGCGTTTGAGAGCCTTGAGGTGTTTGGGCAAACTCGACGGCGATGACCATAGCCCAGAGCGGGCAGTGAAATCGACACTGCTCTGCATGAGCAAATTTATTTACACGACGCTATGAGCAGGAGATAAAAACTAGAAGAATGGCAGGGGCGGCTGGATTCGAACCAACGCATGGCAGGATCAAAACCTGCTGCCTTACCGCTTGGCGACGCCCCTGTATCTGTTGCTGCGAGTGGCTTGCACTCGTTTTTGACTGTCACTGGTGTGTCTCGGTGACAGGGCGCAAATTTACCAGCTTGTTTCGTACTTGGGAAGCCCAAATGCAAAAAAATGTTTTGAAAACAGGTGCTTCCACGATTTTTCCGTAGCCGCGGCCTCATGGCCGCTGCTACCAGGCTCGTCAGGCCAGGTACTGGCGGTAGAAGTCGAGCACCGCCAGGTTCTTGTCCTTGGCTTCAAACATGATGTCGAAGCGCTCGCTGAATTGCAGCGCGTAGGCGTTGGTCCAGCGGTTCCACATGCGCTCGCTGTGGGCGTACAGGTCGCGCTTGGGCAGTACGTCAAGCAAATCCGCCATTTCCAGCTTCTGGTCGGCACCGAAGCCCAGTTGCTGCAAACGCTCCTGAGGCTGCGAGTAATGCATCACCGGCCGCACCCCACGCCAACTGTCGATGATGCGCGCCACCCGCGGGTCATCCGTGGCGATGTAGTCGTTCTCGTTGATCCAGCAATGGTGGATATCCAGCACCACCGGCGCCAGGTCGGCCAATTGCAGGCAGTCATCAACGCCGTAGGTTTTTTCTTCGTTCTCGAAGGTAATGCAACGGCGCGCCACGTCCGACAGCCGTGGCCAGACTGCACGCACACCCTCCCCGCCCAGGCGGCCGGCAATGTGCACATTGCATTTGAAGTCCTGGAACTGAACCCCGTAACCCATCATGCGGATCATGTCGGCGTGGTATTCAAATTCCGCCAGGCTGTTCTCCACCACGCCTGGCTTGTCGGAGCCCAGTACGCAGAATTGCCCGGGGTGAAACGACAGGCGAATATCCGCCGCCCGCGCCAGCTCGCCGATAGCAGCGAAACGCCCCGCCAGCCATTGCTGCATGGCCGGGTCCTGGTAGAAGGCGCGCACATCGGCATGGCTGTAGAACGGCAACAGGTCGCTGCTCAGGCGCAGCATGCGCAGGGTCGGCGGCAGGTCAGCCACATAGGCCAGCAGGCGCAATTGGGCGTCGAGGTTGTGGGTCACCACTTCCATCAATTTGGCCTGGGCAATCCTGGGCTCCACCCCAGACATCCAGCGCAACGTGGTGGTACGGGGGTTGAACGCAGTTTCGATGGCCTTCAAGTCGGCCAACGACAGGTCGCGAATGGAGTGCCGGTACTGGCAGGCGAAGCCGATGCGAGGGTGGGACATGGAACCTGGGCCTTGAGGTGAGGGTCGTCTGGCTATGGACAACGGCGGGAGCAGATTTTCCCCGCGCGAGTGACATTCGGTAAAGCATGACAGGAGACGCAGATGAACACCCCCTTCAAGACAGGCGATGCAGTGCGCTGGAACTCAGAGGCAGGAGAAATTCACGGCAAGGTCGTCAAGGTGCATACCCATGACGTGGAGTTTCTCGGGAAGACGCGTCGCGCGTCCAGGGAAGAGCCGCAATACGAGGTCAAGAGTGACAAGACCGGGCACCTGGCGATGCATCATGGTGATGCGTTGAAATCGACTTGACTCTTGCGGCGGCTGCTTCCCGAGCTTCGTCCGGTGCAGCAGGGTTCACGCATACCCCTGCAGGACCGGGCGAAGCTTGGGAACGAGACGCTGCGAACGCTCTCGCTTAGCGCAGGAACTTCACATCCGACGGCGCATCGATGTCGAACTTCTGCACGGTATCGCCCAGCTTGCCAGTGGCGGGGTCACGCTTGACCACGACGATCTGGTTGCTCTTCTGGTTGGCGATCAGCACGAACTTGCCGCTCGGGTCGAAGGTGAACTCACGCGGTTCAACGCCTTCCACGGAACGACGCTGTACTTCCTTCAGCTCGCCCGTGGCCTTGTCGACGCTGAACGCCAGCAGTTCACTCGCTTCGCCACGGTTGGTGACGTAGAAGAACTTGCCGTCGGCCGAGAAGTGCAACGCGGCCGCGGCCTTGTGCTTGGCGTCGCCGCCAGCGGCCAGCTCCACCACTTGTTTCTGCACCAGGTTGCCAGCCTTGACGTCGAACACGAACACCTGGGCGCTCATTTCGGTGCTCAGGTAGGCATGCTTGCCGTCAGCGCTGAACAGCAGGTGACGCGGGCCGCTGCCAGGTGGCAGTTGAATGGATGCCGGCGACGCAGCGGTCAGCGGCTTGGCCTTGTTGGCGGCGTCGTAGTGGTAGGCGAACACCTTGTCCGCACCCAGGTCCTGCACATAGACGAAACGGCCATCGGGGCTCGAAACCACCGAGTGAACGTGATCGCTGGCCTGACGGTCGGCAACGACCTTGGAGGCGGCGTCGTGGCTTTCCTGCTGCACCAGCTCGCTCAGCGTACCGTCGGCGCCCACGCCGAACACGGACAGGCTGCCGTTCGGGTTAGGGTGGACTTCGTAGTTGGCCACGAACAGGTGTTTCTCACCTTTGGCCAGGCTTGAGAACGTCGGGTCCTCGCCCTTGGCTTCGACCTGGTTGATCAGGGTCAGGTCGTGGGTCTTGGGGTCGATCTTGAAGGAACTGACCTTGCCCACTTTGTCATGGGTGGAGTCCGGGCCGTTTTCGTTGACCGCGAACAGGTGTTTCTGGTCGTTGCTGATGGTCAGCCAGGACGGGTTCTCCACCTTGGTCACTTGCAGCGGCTTGGCACCGATCTGGCCGGTGGCGCTGTCGAAGTGGTAGCGGTAGATGCCTTCACTGGTGTTGTTGGTGTAGGTGCCCACCAGCAGGTCATAGCCGCTGGCGGCCATGGCGTGGGACGAGAGTACGGTGATTCCGCTGGCCAGCAGCAGGGGCAGGAGATGACGTTTCATTGTGTTTGTTATCCTCGACGGGGCCGTATCAGGAGACCCCGGTCATTTTCAGAAGTTGGCGCGCAGGAACCGATTATTCCTGCTCGTCATCCTCGTCAGTGGGAGAGAAAGCACTGAGGCAGACTAGACGATAGCTGCCCTTGTCGTTGCTGATTGCCCAGAACTGTTGCGTTTCATCGAAGTTCGCTGCCGCTATTTGCGCGGCAGTGAAATGCCAGCGCTTGAGCTCGCGGCCATCCATGCATTCGATACGCAGTTCGCCCGCGTCCAGGACAAAATCAAAGGCATGCAGATCATCGATCAACAACATGCCGCTTGTTTCTAGTTGTTCGGTAAGGCCGGTCATGACCATCTTTCATAAAAGGGGTGGAGAGGCGCCCATGATATGCCAAATCGGCCAATTTGAAACCGGTTTCTGCTTCAATCTGTCGCACCCTCTCGTGCGTAATAACGCCGCGGCACGCCCCACAGGATCAACGCCACCGCCAACAGGCTGATGATGCTCAGTACGTACAGGGCGGGGGTGGCCGCGCCGGTAAGGTCCTTGATGCGGCCGATCAGGTAGGGGGCGATCACCCCGCCCAACTGGCCCAGGGAGTTGATCAGGGCAATGCCGGCGGCCGCGGCCAGGCCGCTGAGAAAACGCGGCGGGATGGTCCAGAAGATCGGCATCCAGGCGATCAGCCCCGCCATGATCAGGCTGAGGCCCAGCATCAGCGGCAGCAGTTGGCCAGCGAAGGCCGCGCACACCAGGTAGCCCACCGCGCAAAGCATGGCGCAGCTCGCCATGTGCCACCGGCGCTCGCCATGGCGGTCGGAGCTGATACCCATCAGCACGTTGAACGCCGCGGCCCCGATGTAGGGCAGCGTGGTCAGCAAGCCGATGTGCAGGCTGTCGGCCACCCCCGCGCTGCGGATCAATTGCGGCATCCAGAACAGCAGCCCGGTCAAGGCCATGACCAGGCACAGGTAAATCGCTGACATCACGTAGGTCGTCGGGTGCTTCCATAATCCGCTCAGGGAGTGGGACGCGGGGGTTGACGGCTCCTGGGACAGGCGTTGAAGCATCAACGCCTTCTGCGCGGGGCTGAGCCACTTGGCCTGATCGATACGGTCACTGACGAACCAAAGCACCACGAAGCCGAGGATGATCGACGGGATGGCTTCGAGCAGGAACAGCCACTTCCACCCCGCCAGGCCATAGGCGCCATCGAGGCTGCCCAGGATCAAACCTGCCAGCGGGCCGCCCACCACGCCGCACAGGCAGATCGAACTCTTGAAGTAGCTGTTGACCCGGGCGCGCCGCGTAGCCGGGTACCACTGGGTGAAGAAATACAGCACGCCCGGCACGAACCCGGCCTCCATCACGCCGATCAGAAACCGCAGGGTGTAGAACCAGAACTCGCTCTGCACCAGCATCATGCAGGCCGAGGTGATGCCCCAGGTGATCATGATGCGCGCTATCCACAACCGCGCCCCCACGCGGTGCAGCAACAGGTTGCTGGGCACCTCGAAGAGGAAATAGCCGACGAAGAACAGGCTGGCGCCCAGGCCGTAGACGGTATCGCTGAAGCCCAGGTCGCTCTGCATTTCCAGCTTGGCGAAACTGATGTTGACCCGGTCCAGGTAGGCGAACAGAAAGCAGAGGATGAACAGCGGCACGATTCGCCAGTTCACCTTGCGGTACAGCGCGTCCTCGGACAGCTCGCCGGTGGCGGCGCCCAGTGCAGCGGTTTGCGTGGCCATGTCACACCTCTGTTGTTTTTATAGGCGTTGTGCCGGTGTTGCAGGGTAAGCCCGCCTCAGAGCGCAGCGCGGCTCGGGGCACCGTCCACCAGGCGGGTCAGGCCCAGGGGGTTGGCATTGCGCAACGGCTCGGGCAGCAGTTCGTCCGGGTAGTTCTGGAAGCACACCGGCCGCAGGAAACGGTCGATGGCCAGGGTACCCACCGACGTGCCACGGGCATCGGAGGTGGCCGGGTACGGGCCGCCATGCACCATGGCTTCGCACACTTCCACCCCGGTGGGGTAGCCATTGAGCAGGATGCGCCCGACCTTCTGTTCCAGCAGCGCGGTGAGTTCATCAAACTGACGCAGGTCACTGGGCTCACCGATGATCGTCGCCGTCAGCTGGCCGTGCAGGGCGTGCAACGCCGCCTGCAACTGGTACGTATCGGCCACCTCGATGAGAACAGTGGCAGGGCCGAAGACCTCTTCCTGCAGCACTTCATCGCCCTCGAGCAACAGGCTGACATCCGCCTGGAACAACTGTGGCTGCGCCTGGTTGCCCTGTTGCGCCGCACCGGCCAGGTGGTGGATGCCTTCATGGGCGTGCAGCGCCGCCAGCCCTTTGCCGTAACTGCGCAACGTGCCGGCGTTGAGCATGGTCTGCGCCGGCTGCGCGCCCATGGCCGCGGCCAGTTGCTGAACGAACACACTGAAACCTGGCGACTTCAGGCCGATGACCAGGCCGGGGTTGGTGCAGAACTGCCCACAGCCTTGCACCACCGAGGCCGTCAGCTCGCGGGCGACGGTTTCGCCACGCATCTCCAGGGCCTGGGGCAGAACGATCACCGGGTTGATGCTGGACATCTCGGCGAACACCGGAATCGGCTGGGGGCGCGAAGCCGCCATGTCGTACAGCGCCCGGCCTCCCTTGAGCGAGCCGGTGAAGCCCACGGCCTGAATGGCCGGGTGCTTGACCAGCGCCTCCCCTACCCCGGCGCCATAGATCATGTTGAACACCCCGGCGGGCATCCCGCTGCTCACCGCTGCGCGAATGATCGCGTCGGCCACCCGCTCGGCCGTGCCCATGTGGCCACTGTGGGCCTTGAACACTACCGGGCAACCCGCCGCCAGGGCCGCGGCGGTGTCACCGCCTGCGGTGGAGAACGCCAGGGGAAAGTTGCTGGCGCCGAACACCGCCACCGGGCCCACGCCGATGCGGTACTGGCGCAGGTCCGGCCGTGGCAGGGGTGTGCGCTCAGGCAAGGCGCGGTCGATGCGCGCACCGTAGAAGTCCCCTCGCCGCAGCACCTTGGCGAACAAACGCATCTGCCCGCTGGTGCGGCCCCGCTCGCCTTGGATACGCGCGGCCGGCAAGGCGGTTTCCTGGGTCACCAGGGCGATGAAGTCATCGCCCAGGCTATCCAGCTCATCGGCGATGGCGTCCAGAAACTGCGCCCGCCGCTCACTGCTCACACTTCGGTAGGCGGGGTACGCCGCCTGGGCGGCACGGGCGGCCGCGTCCACTTCGGCAGGCGTGGCCTGGTAGAAATCGAATGGCAGTTCAGCGCCAGTGCTGGCGTCCACGCTTTTGACGACCACGCTGCCCTGGGCACTGCGCCCGCCGCCAATGTAGTGATGACCACGTATCATGGAACCTCCTCACAAAATACCGATGGCGCCTGGGGTGAACACCGCTTCGGCACGGCCAACGCGGTTGTTCAGCGGCGCGCCGAATTCATCCAGGCTGATCTCGAACCGGTCGCCCACCTGGGTGCTGATGCCATCGGCGAACGACAGCGTGGCCGTGCCGAAGAAATGGATGTGCACGTCACCGGGGCGCAGGAACTGCGCATATTTGAAGTGGTGGTATTCCAGGTTGTCGAAGCTATGGCACATGTTCGCCGCGCCGCTGAGGAATTCCTTCTCCCACAGCAGTTTGCCGTCGCGCCAGATACGGCTGGTGCCTGCCAGGTGCTGGGGCAATTCACCCACGCGCAGCTCCGGTCCGTAGGAACAATGGCGCAATTTGGAATGGGCCAGGTACAGGTAGTTCTTGCGCTCCATCACATGGTCGGAGAATTCGTTGCCCAGGGCGAAGCCCAGGCGATAGGGCTTGCCGTCATGGCCGATCACATACAGGCCGCCCAGTTCCGGCTCCTCGCCGGCGTCCTCGGCGAACGGCGGTACCGGGAACTCGCCACCGGGGCGTACCACGATGCTGCCGTCGCCCTTGTAGAACCATTCCGGCTGCACACCCGCCTGCCCCGCCACGGGCTTGCCGCCTTCCAGGCCCCATTTGAAGATTTTCATGCTGTCGGTGATGGCGCTTTCGTCACCCACCTGCTGGTGCATCTTGTCGCGCGTAGCGGCGCTGCCCAGGTGGGTCAGGCCGGTGCCGGTCACCAGCATATGCGCCGGGTCCGGGTGGTCCAGGGGCGGCAGGAGGCGGCCTTCGTCCAGCAACTGCTGGTAATCATGGTGCTGGCCCAGCCCCAGGTCGTCGACCTGGCGAGCCAGGCCAGCACCGGCCTCGATGGCCGCCAGGGCCAGTTCGCGCACGCTGGTGGCGCCGCGCACTTCGTGAACGCGGTCGCCGTCGACCAGGCCGACGCGGCGCTGGCCATCCATCAATTGGAATTGCACTAGACGCATGGTGAAAGCTCCCTTGTTTGATCAGGTACGCGCGCTGGGTTGCGCGCTGCGGGCACTGGCGGCGAACTGCTCGGCCGGCAGCGCATGGCGGCGCTCCAGCAGGCGGTAGACGACGCCGGTCAGCAGCAGGCCGAACAGCATCACGCCAGTGAGGAAATACAGGCCGCTGGCCAGGTTGCCGGTGTACTCCTTGAGCGCACCGATGACGAACGGGCCGATGTAGCCGCCCAGGTTGCCCACCGAGTTGATCAGGGCAATCCCGGCGGCCGCACTGGCACCGGCGAAGAATCGGCCCGGCAGGGTCCAGAACACCGCCGTGCAGGAAAACAGCGAGAAGGCCACCAGCGACAGCGCCACCAGTTGCAGCACCGGCACGCTGAGCCAGGCACTGAAGAACAACCCCGCCGCGCCCAGCACATACAGCACGGCCAGGTGGCCATAACGGTCATTGAGGCGGTCGGAGCTGCGCGGCACGATCAGCAGGCCGACGATGCCGAAGATGTACGGCACCGCCGACACGAAGCCCGTCACCAGGTCGCTGCCACCGAACTGCTTGATCAGGGTAGGCAGCCACAGGCCCAGGCCATAGATGCTGAGGGTCACGGGCAAGTAGAACAGCGCCAGCAGCAGCACGCGGTAGTCCTTGAGCGCGTGCAGCGGGTTGCCGTGGCGGGTCTGGCCGTACACGTCCAGGTCCTTTTTCAGCTCACCGGCCAGCCAGCCTTTTTCGACGTCGGTCATCCAGCGTACCTGCGCCGGGCCGTCGGGCAGCCAGCGCAGCACGGGCCAGGTCAGCAGGATGGCCGGGGTGCCGATGGCGATGAACAACCATTGCCAGCCATGCAGGCCCAGTACCCCGTCCATGCCCAGCAGGCCACCGGACACGGGGCCTGTGATCATCATGGCGATGGGCTGGGAGAGGATGAACAGGCCGAGGATCTTGCCCCGGTGGCGAACCGGGAACCATTGGGTGATGTAGTACAGCACGCCAGGGAAGAAGCCCGCCTCGGCGGCGCCCAGCAGAAAGCGCATCACGTAGAAGCTGTTGGGCCCCTGCACGAAAGCCATGCCGATGGTGATGGCGCCCCAGGTAATCATGATGCGGGCGAACCAGCGGCGTGCGCCGAAGCGCGACAGCAGCAGGTTGCTGGGAATTTCCAACAGGAAGTAGCCAATGAAGAACAGCCCCGCGCCCATGCCGTAGGCGGCATCACCGATGCCCACGTCACTGCCCATGTGCAGCTTGGCGAAGCCCACGGCGGAGCGGTCCACGTAGGCCACCAGGTACAGCAGGATCAGGAAGGGGATCAACTTGAGGGTGATACGCCTGACCAGGCGAAGTTCTTCGCTCATGGCAACGGTCTCCAATTGTTCTTGTTATGGAAATGGGGATCGTCAGGCGCGCGGGGCGGCTGTTCGTCCTCCGTTGCGACCGACTATATAGTATTACTATTTAACCGACAACGGCTTCACAAGCTGAGCGTTTAGGCCTATTTTACCTATCAGCGCCGCCATTAAGTCTTACAATAAGAGAATTCCCATGTCTGATAAGAAACCTACCCTGCGCTCCGCCCAGTGGTTCGGCACCGCCGACAAGAACGGCTTCATGTACCGCAGCTGGATGAAGAACCAGGGCATCGCCGACCATCAATTTCATGGCAAGCCGATCATCGGCATCTGCAACACCTGGTCGGAGCTGACCCCCTGCAACGCCCACTTCCGTACCATTGCCGAACACGTCAAGCGTGGCGTGCTGGAGGCCGGCGGCTTTCCGGTGGAATTCCCGGTGTTCTCCAATGGCGAGTCGAACCTGCGCCCCACCGCCATGCTCACCCGCAACCTGGCGAGCATGGACGTGGAGGAAGCCATCCGCGGCAACCCCATCGACGGCGTGGTGTTGCTCACCGGCTGTGACAAGACCACCCCCGCCCTGCTGATGGGCGCTGCCAGTTGCGATGTGCCGGCCATCGTCGTCACCGGCGGGCCGATGCTCAACGGCAAGCACAAGGGCCGCGACATCGGCGCCGGTACCATCGTCTGGCAAATGCATGAATCGCTGAAAGCCGGGCAGATCAGCCTGGATGAGTTCCTCTCGGCCGAAGCCGGCATGTCGCGCTCGGCCGGTACCTGCAACACCATGGGCACGGCGTCGACCATGGCGTGCATGGCTGAAGCGCTGGGCACTTCCCTGCCCCATAACGCCGCCATTCCAGCGGTGGACTCGCGCCGCTACGTGCTGGCGCACATGTCCGGCATGCGCGCGGTGGAGATGGTCAAGGAAGACTTGCGCCTGTCGAAGATCCTCACCCGCGAAGCCTTCGAAAACGCCATCCGCGTCAACGCTGCCATCGGCGGCTCCACCAACGCGGTCATCCATTTGAAAGCCATCGCCGGGCGCATCGGCGTGGACCTGGAACTGGACGACTGGACCCGCATCGGCCGTGGCACCCCCACCCTGGTGGACCTGCAGCCGTCCGGGCGTTTCCTGATGGAAGAGTTCTACTACGCCGGCGGCCTGCCTGCCGTGCTGCGCCGCCTGGGTGAAAACAACCTGATCCCCAACCCCGAAGCCCTGACCGTCAACGGCAAGAGCCTGTGGGACAACGTGCGCAACTCGCCCATCTACGGTGACGACGAAGTCATCCGCGCCATCGACAACCCCTTGGTGGCCGACGGCGGCATCTGCGTGCTGCGCGGCAACCTCGCGCCCCTGGGCGCGGTGCTCAAGCCTTCCGCGGCCACCCCGGCCCTGATGAAACACCGCGGCCGCGCCGTGGTGTTCGAGAACTTCGACCAGTACAAGGCGCGCATCAACGACCCGGAACTGGACGTGGACGCCGACTCCATCCTGGTGATGAAAAACTGCGGGCCGAAGGGTTACCCGGGCATGGCAGAAGTCGGCAACATGGGCCTGCCGGCCAAGCTGCTGGCCCAGGGCGTGACCGACATGGTGCGCATCTCCGACGCGCGCATGAGCGGCACCGCCTATGGCACCGTGGTGCTGCATGTGGCGCCGGAGGCTGCCGCTGGTGGGCCATTGGCGGCGGTGCAGGAAGGTGACTACATCGAACTGGACTGCAGCACCGGGCGTTTGCACCTGGACATCAGTGACGCCGAGCTGGCCGCGCGCTTGGCGGACTGGCAGGCACCGGTGAACAACCTGCTGGCCGGTGGGTACCGACAGTTGTATGTGGACCACGTAATGCAGGCGGACCAGGGCTGCGACTTCGACTTCCTGGTAGGCTGCCGAGGCGCGGAAGTGCCACGGCATTCGCACTGACCCCGTCCTCAAGAACGCGAACGGCCTGCAGGGGCACAACTTGCTGGCGAACGATGCAACGCGATCCATCAGGAAATCGCGCTGCCTTTTCGCCGGCAAGCTACCCACAAGGACAATAGCCGCCGCCCGTCACCAGCTTGCGCCCACATGACAAAAAACTCATGTTTCAGGGTTGTAACACTGGTGACACCCCACGCCCGCCTGTATCCTGTGCCGCAAATTTATTTCCAAATGTAAGGGACTACGATGAAATACCTGCGCCCCCTCCTGGCCGCAGCTTTGCTGTGCGCCGTGAATTTGCCTGTGCATGCCGATACCCCACCCGGTACCACACAGACGCAACCGAAAATGACCGCCGAACAACTGCTGGCCTCCCTCAAGCCCCAGCACGGCACCATCCAGCTGCCCGGCGACATCGCCACCCTCAAGCTCAACGATGATTTCTATTACCTGTCGCCGGCAGACACCGAGCGCGTGCTCAATATCGGCTGGGGTAACCCGCCGGGTATCGAAACCCTGGGCATGATCGTGCCCAAGGCCACCAACCCGCTGTCGGAGCGCGGTTGGGGGGTGATCGTCAGCTACCAGGAAGACGGCCATATCTCCGACGACGACGCCGCCAAGATCGACTACGGCCAGTTGCTCAAGGACATGCAGTCCGAGGACGAGGACGACAACAAGCAACGCCGCGAGCAGGGCTACGATGGCATCAGCCTGGTGGGCTGGGCCGAGCCGCCGCACTACGATGGCCAGAGCCACAAGATCTACTGGGCCAAGGAGCTACGGGCCGACCACGCCGATGTCAACAGCCTGAACTACAGCATCCGCGTGCTGGGCCGCAAAGGCGTGCTGGAGCTCAATGCCGTGGCCACCATGAACGACCTGCCCACCATCAAGCGCGAACTGCCACAGGTGATGGGCTTCGCCGACTTCACCGACGGCAACCGCTATGCCGACTACAGCCCGGCCACCGACAAACTGGCCTCCTACGGCCTGGCGGCCCTGGTAGCCGGCGGCGTGGCCAGCAAGGCTGGCCTGTTCGCCAAGCTGGGCGTGCTGTTGCTGGCGTTCAAGAAGTTCATCGTGATCGGCGTCGTAGCGGTCGGCGCTTTCCTGCGCAAGCTGTTCAAGCGCAAGGGCTGAACACCCTCCAGGCGCTGTACGAATTGCATCCCGGCGCGGCCATTTCATACAGCCCCTAGGGCAACGCCGCGGCGCAATCCGGCAACGCGACATTACAGCCGGTGAACCCACCGTCATCGGTGCCCAGCAAGCGGTTGTACACCAACCGGCTGAGCACCGATTGCGGCAGGTTGAAATTGCGCCGAAACGGCGTCACCACCCATTCGTTGGCGACGCTTTTTTCCATCAACCGCTCGAAGCTGCCCACCACCGACTTGGCGGCATGGTCGCGGCTGACCCCGCCACGCTGGTAGAACGCCGCGGCATCACGCGCCGCGCGGAACAGAATGTTGCACACCTGGGCCACGCTGAACACCTTCAACGCCGTGACCACCATGGCCCGGGTCTTCTCCCCCGCCCGGTACCCCAGGCGGTACTCCTCCAGCGCCATCTCCAGGAAGGCCAGGCATTCGAGCAAGGCCATCTGATCGCAACACGCCTTTATCGGGCCGGCGCCCGCCGTGATGAACCCGGGTTCCAACACGTGGGCTTCCAACCGTTCGTACAACAACACACCGCTGGCGCCCTGGACCGTCGGCAACCAGCGCACCTCGGTGAAATGCACGCGGGCGTTCTGTTGGCTGTCGAGCTCGATGGCAGTGCAGATCGATTCCGGGTCCACGGCAATGACACCGTTGCGCCACAGTTCGTTGATCAGGTCACGGTCGAAATCGCGCATGGGGGTCAGCCGCTCATTGCGCACCTGGCAATAGGGGCGAATGTAGGCCAGGTCTTCGCTGCCGGCGTACTTGAGCAATGCCCACAGGTACAGGCAATGGCGCGGGTCCAGCTGCGCCAGTGACTTTGCCTGGGCCATGGAGCGCTCCAGCGCCTCCACCAGGCGCAGGCGCTTGGCGCACGCCAACTGTTCGCGCTCGGTCGCCGTGCAGGGAGCGCACTGGAACACACGGCGCTCAGCACGGGAGATGTAGTCGCTGCGGGTGCCAAACTGCATGGGCTCACCGCAGCGCGTGCACTTGATCAGCGTCGACCAGGCGCGGGAATGGCGCTTGACCAGTGCCGTGAACTCGGTCTGGCTGATCCCCTCGTCACGGTAGATCCTGGCCACGGTTTCGACGAAACGGCCGCCCTCCACGCGCCAGTAGCGCAGGCACAGCGCCTGGGTCACGGGGTCGGCGTCCACGTACTCGATGTGCAGGCCTGGTTTTTCACTCATGGGGGCGGGTCTCGGGTGGCGGTTCCAGAGCGCAGACTCTAGGCAAAGTCCCCGGAGAAAGAAGCGGGACCGTTCCCAAGGGTTGGAGTGAAATTTCCTAAAGCATTCAGGCGGCTATCGCACAGCCCTACCGTCAATAGTCACCCACCGCCCGCCTCACCCGCTCCAGCGCCCCGCGCAATGCCTCGATGGGCGCCGAACCCAGCGCCAGCCGAATCGCATGGGGCACATGCGCAGCCACCGCGAACGGCTCGGCGGTGGAGACCGACACCTGCTCGCGCATCAGTGCCATGGCCACCTGGTCAGCGCGTACCTCCTCGGGCAACGGCAGCCACAGGAAATAGGAACTGGGGTGGCCCACCGTCGGCATGCCCGCCAGTACCTGCGCCGCCAGCGCCTGTCGCGCCTGGGCGTCCAGGCGTTTCTGCGCTTCGCAGCGGGCCACCGTACCGTCCTTCAGCCATTGGCAGGCGATGGCGGTCATGACCCCCGGGGTGTTCCAGTTGGTGGCGCGGATCACCCGTTCCAGCGTGGTGACCCAGGGCAGCGGCGCCGCCACGAAGCCGACACGCAGGCCCGCCGCGACACTTTTCGAATAGCCGGACACGTAGACCGTGCGCTCGGGGGCGAACGTTGCCAGCGGTGGTGGCGCATCGGCGATCAGAAACGCGTAGGCGGCATCCTCGATCAGCATCAGATCATGCTGACGGGCAATGTCGGCCAGGCGCTGGCGCTGCTGATTGTCCAGCACCCAGCCCAACGGGTTTTGCAGGGTCGGCATGCAATACACTGCCCGCACCCGGCGCTGACGGCACAGTGCATCCAGCGCGTCCAGGTCGGGGCCTTGCCCGCGGGCGGGTATGGGCGCCAGCTCCACGCGGTGTGTCTCGGCGACTATCTTGAAACCGGGGTACGTCAACGCATCCACCGCCACCACATCCCCCGGCTGCAACAGGCCCAGCACCGTCACCGCCAGGCCATGCTGGGCGCCGGTGACCACCAGCACCTGCTCGGCGCTCACCTGCAAGCCCGACAGCGCCACATGCTCGGCCACCGCCGCGCGCTCCACGGGCCGCCCGGCGTGGGGCTGGTAACGCAACAACGCCTCCAGGTCGCCCGCCGCCGCCAGGTTGCGCAATGCTGTGCGCAGCAGTTCTGCCTGGCCGGGCACCGAGGGGTAATTGAAGTTGAGGTCCAGCATGCCGCTGGCAACGCTCGCCTGGTCGATACCATGCCCGGGCGGCAACTGCATCTCGCGCACGAAAGTGCCGCGGCCGGTTTCGCCACTCACCAGGCCCAGGCCCGCCAGCTCCGCGTACACCCGCGACGCCGTGACCAGCGCCACGCCTTCGCGCCGGGCCAGCTCCCGGTGGGTGGGCAAACGCGTGCCGGCCTGCAACCGGCCGGCGCGGATGTCAGCGGCGAAGCGGTCGACCAGCAGCTTGTAGCGCGAAGTGGGCATAGCTGATGTATCCATGACAATTATTTGATTGTACTGCTGGTCGATTCTAGCATCCACGACACGTCACCCCGCGCTCGCCCACAGAGACTTACCATGGAACAGACAGGCACCCTCCCCACCGCTCCCGTCACCAGAAGCAGCAGCGGCTGGCTCAACGGTTTCATCGGCGTGCTGATCTTCAGCGGCTCACTGCCGGCCACGCGCCTGGCGGTGCTGGACTTCAGCCCACTGTGGCTCACCGTCACCCGGGCCACTTTGGCCGGGCTGCTGGCGCTGTGCGTGTTGCTGGTGTTCAGGCAGCGCCGCCCAGCCCGTGCGCACCTGATGCCCTTGGTAGTGGTCGCCCTGGGCGTGGTCATCGGCTTTCCGTTGCTGACGGCTTTGGCGCTGCAGCATGTCACCTCCGCCCACTCCATCGTCTTTCTCGGCTTGCTGCCCATGGCCACGGCCGTGTTCGGCGTGCTGCGCGGCGGCGAGCGACCACGCCCGGCCTTCTGGCTGTTTTCCACCCTGGGCAGCCTGCTGGTGGTCGGCTTCGCCCTGACCCAAGGCGTGGCCGCCGCGCCACTGGGGGACGTGCTGATGCTATGCGCCGTCATCGTCTGCGGCCTGGGCTATGCCGAGGGCGCGCGGTTGTCGCGCAGCCTGGGCGGCTGGCAAGTGATCTCCTGGGCTCTGGTTCTGTCGCTGCCCTTGATGGGCATCGCCACCTGGCTGCTGATGCCCCAAAGCTTCGCCCACGTGCATGTGGCCGGCTGGTGGAGCCTGGGCTACGTGTCCGTGTTCAGCATGTTTGTCGGCTTTGTGTTCTGGTACCGCGGCCTGGCCCAGGGCGGTATCGCGGCGGTCGGGCAATTGCAGTTGCTGCAGCCGTTCTTTGGCCTGGCGTTGGCCGCCACGTTGTTGGGTGAGCAGGTCAGCCCGGGGATGGTGGCGGTCACGGTGGGGGTCATCGGGTGCGTGGTGGGGGTGCGGCGGTTTGCGCGGTGAGGCGGGCCGCTACCCGCTTGGTGGCAGCGTTCAAAAACCTTTCCAATAATCCATGAACCCTTCCTTGCCCACCAGCCAGGTGCTTTGCAGCTCCCGGTTCACCGCTTCAACCTTGTCCTGCACCTCGCGCCAGGGTTGACGCAGCAGTACCCAGCACTTGCTCGGCGGGCAATAGATGGAGGACTGGTAGCCCCACTGCTCCATCAGGATATTCATGCTTTTGTTGGTATGAAACGCCACATGCACCGGGGGCCGCAGGTAGAACCAGTCGCTGTTGCGGGGCACGTTTTCACACACCACGGTGTGCAGGATGAGGCAGCCATCGGGCGCGACCAATTCGTGCACGCTATCCAGATCCTGCCGGGTGAGCACATGCTCGAACATCGCCGAATTGATCACGGTCTTGTAGCTGCCCGGCACCGGTTCGCTGATGTAGCAGTCCAGGTCCGAAGCCTGTACGTAGGGGTCGTAAATGGGCAGGCGCACGTTGAAGTAGCGCGCCAGCAGGCGGCTCAGGCTGCCGTAGCCAGCGGCATAATCGAGCATGCCATCGGCAGCGATGAGGCCGTGCGCTCGCAACAGCGCCAGCATCATCGCCTGCTCTGCGTAGGGCGGCTGGTTGATGGGGCTGTCAGGGTTTTCGTTGTAATGGTGGAATTGGTCGTTCAGTTCAGCCCATTGTGCATGGGGCAACTGGGCATGTGTCTGCGAAAACACAAACCCACAGGCCTCGCAGCGGCGGTAATCCACCGTGCCAATGTCACGCATGAAGTCGGCAAACGGCGCCTCGGTGTAGGTCTTGCTGAAGTAATAGGCAGCAGGACGACGGCAGATCATGCAATCCATTGGAATAGGGTTCCCGAGGCCGAGCGGCCGAATGCAACAGAATGTATCACCACCATTACATAACAGCGATAGCTGGCTTCTGCGCACTTCATTAATCGACACACTCGCGCCCCGGACTTGCTCACCCGGTGGTGGTCGGCACCGTTACCACCCGTGAACCTTTAGCGGTCATGCGCTCAGGTGTTCGTAAAGAATGGTGGCGCCCACCAGCATCAGCACCACACCCCCGACGATTTCCGCCCGCTTGCCGACGATGTGCCCCAGCACACGGCCCAGCATCACGCCAAGGGTCACCATGGTCATGGTCGCCAGGCCGATAGCGGCAGCCGCCACCAGGATATTCACATTCACAAACGCCAGGCCAACCCCCACCGCCAGCGCATCGATGCTGGTGGCCACGGCGGTCACCGCCAAAATCATGAATGAATGCTGCTGAGGTTTTTCTTCCTCTTCGGCCTCGTGCTTCACCCCATTCCAGATCATGTGCAGGCCCAGGGCAACCAGCAGGGTGAAAGCAATCCAGTGGTCCCAGTTCTCCACCCAGCGGGTGGCGGCATGGCCGATGGCCCAGCCGATCATGGGCGTGATGGCTTCAATGACACCAAAGATCAGGCCAGTGCGCAGAGCCTCGATAAAGCGGGGTTTATGCAGGCTGGAGCCTTTGCCGATCGCCGCCGCGAAGGCGTCGGTGGACATGGCGAGGGCAAGAAAAACGAGGGCAACGGGATTCACGGTTCACTTCCAGTCGGGCTATGAGTCAACGACACAGCCACACGCCCGACTATCGGCATGGCAGTGTCGCTGGTCTCTCCAACCCAAATGGGTGTTCGCACCACGGCAGGTGGCCGAGAATGTTGATGCGAACGCTTCAGGCACCGGGCCCGAAACAGGTTACTCCCCAACGAAGGGCTGCATCATAGCCTGGAACAGATGAAAAAAATGTTATGGATATGAACACGTTGCCCGTGATGAATAAGCAAGAACGGCCAAAAACAGCACGCCGAGGGCGTGATGCGCACTCCAGCCCAGCGACCTGGGGTGCCCCACCTTCCAGAAAAGGCCAGGCAGCGGTAATGTGGGGGATGATCCGCCACCCAGGCGCCGCACCATCGAGAAGAAAACACACTGAGCCGCCCCCACGCCTGTAGGACCGGGCGAAGCTCGGGAAAGCAGCACCCCGGTAAAACTGGGTACACGCGGCATGATTTTCCCAAGCTTCGCCCGGCCGTACAGGGAGGAGGCGAACATCGCGTTCAACAGCCCTACACACAAAAGAACAAGGAACCCCCATGCAAGCCGTAATGGATTACGCCACCCTCCTCGCCCTGGCCACTCAAACCTCCGCTATCACCGAGCCGTGCGAGTGCTCCCTCAAATCCCTGACCGGCTGGGAAGGCTGGCCCGTGACCCTGCGCGAAGCGCAATTGCAGCAGATCGGCACCCTGGCCCAATTCGAGGAAGAAGAAGCCACCCTGGACGAATACCACCCCCAGGGCACCAGCTACTGGTCCGCCGAAGCGCCCATCGCCCCGCTCTACCACCCGTATAACCAGTGTGGCGTATGGCAATGCACGGCGTGCAACCGCAGCTACCTGCGCTATAACGACGACGGCGCCTACCACTCGGAAAGCCGGATTCGCGCGTTGAGCGTGCACTTGCTGGTGGACGCGGAACACCCTACTCAAGGGCGGTACCGGTGATGCGCAGACGCCGCCTGGCGGCCCTGGTCGCGCTACTCGCCCTCAACGCCCAAGCCGCAAACGCCGCCCTGGACTGCACCCTGGTCACCGACGCGAGCACCGGCCGCGTTGTCCATCAATCAGGCGACTGCACCAGCCGGGTCACCCCCGCATCCACCTACAAACTGGCCCTGAGCCTGATGGGTTTCGATACGGGCTACCTGCACGATGCCCACACACCCACCCTCGACTACCGCCCCGGCGACCCCGACTGGGGCGGTGACGCATGGCGCCAGCCTACTGATCCGGCGCGGTGGATCAAGCTGTCGGTGGTGTGGTACTCCCAGCGCATCACCCATGCCCTGGGTGCCGAAAGGATCGCGCAGTACACCCGCGCGTTCGGCTATGGCAATGCCGACCTGGCAGGCGACCTGGGCAAAGGCAACGGCCTGGACCGGGCATGGATCGGTTCTTCGTTGAAGATCTCGCCGGTTGAGCAGGCGACGTTTCTGCGCAAGCTGGTGAACCGGCAATTGCCGGTGAGTGGGTATGCGCTGGACATGACGTCGCGGTTGTCGTTGCTTGAGGAAAGGCCAGCGGGGTGGGAAATGCATGGGAAGACGGGGATGGCCTACCCGCGGGATGCGGCGGGGGTCAGTGATGAGGCGCATGCGTATGGCTGGTTTGTAGGGTGGGCGGTGAAGGATGGGCGCACGTTGGTGTTTGTGCGGATGCGGCAGGATGAGGAGGTGCAGAAGGTGTCGGCGGGGGTTCGGTTGCGGGGGGAGTTGTTAGGGGGTTGGGGGCGGTTGAGTAGCGAAGACTAGCCGCCGTCAGTAGCAACATTGGTTTGCAGGTCCATGGAGGAACAGAATGCTTCAGGTATGGGGTCGACGCAGCGCGTTCAACGTTCAGAAAGTCATGTGGCTGATCGGGGAACTGAACCTGCAGCACGAACATATCCCCGCTGGGGGGAGCTTTGGGGTCCGGGACACATCGGAGTTTTTGGCGATGAACCCCCACGGTCGAATTCCCGTAGTGAAAGATGGGGGCACCGTGGTGTGGGAATCCCATACGATTTTGCGCTACCTCGCCGCTGTGTATGGCGGCCCTGCCACGACGTACCTTTACCCCCCGAATTCAAACGTTTGTCGCCAGCCTCGTGCTCGACCCGGCTACAGCCACATCGAAGCAGCTCGGTCGCTCGGGTTAGTTGATCGGGTCAATCAGCTCCAGCAGGAGCGTGGCGGTGTCACCCCGACCAGCAAGGCTTGAACACCTGAGCAGCAAAAAATCCAAGAATTGGAAGCCCGAATCAATCGTCTGGAACGGGAAAAGTCGATCCAGGAAAAGACTACCGCGCTCTTGAGGCCGAGGAGCACGAGCGCTCACGTTAGTCGATCAACTCCGCTCTGAAGAACCAGCTGGTCTGTTGAGCTCGGTCTTTGAAGTCACCCGATCTTGCTACTACGCATACTGTCGAAACGCCGATTCCCTGATGCCGAACGGGTGATTTTGCGCAGCCGCGTTAACGAACTGTTTACCCAAAACCGAAGCGCTGGGGGCAGTCGAAGCATCATGATGATGAAAGAGGACGGCATGCAAATCGGGCGATTCAAGGTACGTAAGTTGATGCGCGAGATGAACCTGATCTGCAAGCAACCGGGCTCCTATGCCTACAAAAAGGTTCTTCACGGAATCTCGGGAAAGTTGTCGCACCACTGCAGATACACAGTGAGCAAACAGAGCAGATCAGGTGATGTCGCAGGCATAATTGGCCCGAAACGGATGTGGGACCGGGCTTGCCCGGGAAGCGCCGCGCGGGCGGCGCTCGGTTTCAAGGGCGCAGGAAGACCAAGACATGCATCCGGTGGCCTTGATGCGATTGCAAGCCGGGACGATAGGATGTTCATCGGAGCTCCTGGTTGGGGATTGCACCAAGGCTACCAGGCGCTAGGCGATGTTGTAGTGTCGCTGTTGAGATCGAGCGCCGTCCGCACGGCGCTTCCCGGGCAAGCCCGGTCCCACATCTGTTTCGGGCCGGTTATGCCTGTGAGATCACCTGGGCCGCCTTGTTTGTCCACTAAAGATCTTCGTAAGCACCACCAACATTCCCGGCAATCCGTGAAGAACCTACAAAAAGGCCACCGTGGAGCGACCTGATATCCCGAACGTACTTGATCGAGAGTTCGGTGTGGAATCCCCCAACAAGATCCGGTGGGGTGACATCACGTACTTCTGGGCCGAAGGTCTATGGAACTATCTGATAGCGGTGATCGATCTTTATGCGCGCCGGGTCGTAGGCTGGGCGTTCTCAACTAATCCTGACGCTGACCTGGTGATCAAGGCGTTAGATATGGCCTATGAGCCGCGTGGCCGGCCTCAGAATGTGCTGTTTCACAGCGATCAGGGCACTCAATACGGCAGCCGGAGCGTTCGCCAAAGCCTATGGCGATACCGTTTCACACAGAGCATGTGTCGGCCTCCGGGAATCAGTTGACCACCACAAACCCATCCTGCGACAGTGATCGGAATTAAACACTTGCTAACGGGCCGGCGTACTCACCATCCCCGAGGGATTCAGAGTCAAGCCCCAAATCCACATCCAGCGTTCCTACATGAGGCATGTCCTCATTGTCACCCAGCAGAAGCCATGGCACAGCGCCGCCCACTACTGCGAATTTCCCCCGGAAGCTACCAAGAGTCTGCCCGATCTCGATCAAAACGGATTTCACCGCCGCCGTTGTGCGGTCGTCGTAATCACTAGCTCGCTGCGGATCATTTTGAGTCATTTCGTCCATCGTAATTTTTCTCTGCGAAGATGCTCAGCAGCCTCTTGACCTCGCTCCCCGAAATTAGAGAGGTCTAGATATGTCTGGACTGGGCTGGTGCAAATTATTCCCGGCGTAGGCTCCACGGTATCAAGCAGCAGAGCTGGATCGTCGAGAACATCCACAATCACGTTCTCTCCTTTACTAGCGCTGGTCAGCTTTAGCGCCGAGCGAAGCGAGTCAATTCCTTCCTCATCCGCATAAAAATAATGCCTCCCTGTTCGTCCGTAGGGCGCAAGCCACTGGGCAGCAGAAAATGATGCCAAGGCGATTTTGCCTTTATGGATAGGGTCCGAATGTAGTACCCGAACGGCTTGATCGAGCGAGGAGCCATGCAGAGTCGTATAAAAACCTAATCGATCATGTGGAGGGGGCTCGTACTCTTTAACCCAAGCATCCAATACTGCATCAGGCGCCGACAGAAGAATTCCATCATCAGAAACTTTTGCCCACTCGCGATCAAGCAACGCATTACGAATCTTGCTAACCAAGCCAAGGCTGGCCCCAGCGGCCTCAGCTAGCTCCACTACGCGCCATGGATGTGCTGGATCGCTAAGCATCTGACGGATTATCTGTGCTGATTTTGGCCTAAAGATAGAACGCAGGTCACGCCGCGCTACAACGGGTTTGCTGGCGACCTGCCGTGAGATAAAGAGGCTCCCAAAAGCCAGGCGCGCATTTCCCTGCAGATCGAGATACCCGACCTCGTGCTCTCGGCAGATATTTTGAGCCTCAGGCGAAAGGTAAGGAGCAATAAAAATAGGGGTCACTGGATCAGGCTGATGCCTTACGTAGCGATCGAGCTGCATTAACGCAGATCGTACGTATCGAGGCTGTCCGCTGGATTTCACTTCGGCTACCAGCCTGTGTTTACGACCGAAAACTTTGATTTCGACGATAAAGTCGACTCCGTCACTGCCCTCGGCATATCGGACTTCAAGCCGTTCAACTGCCGGAACCTCGGCAAAAATGCTACGTAGCGCATCAGCAGCCAAGGTTTCAATTTTCATCCGATCATTCATTTTCATCATTTGTTGAAAGTAGCCAAACCAGTGAAACCCTGTCAAGAAATTTCACGAAAATCACACATTTCAACAAATGTTGAAAGCCATAGAGGTAGTGAAAATTGCACAGACCGTGGCTGGTACGGATGAACGCAACGACTCACTCATCCTCACAAAAGGTGGCCAGATGATCCTACAATCTGAATGGAAAGGGCCAACTCCCCCTGAGGCGGGCTCGCAGGCGATGCCGGAACGAGATGATTCCAATTGGGTTGAGTTTCGTCATTGCGCCCAATGGAAGCATGTACCCAATGAACCGTCCTTCCAGGCGCGAAGCGACAGGGGTTGCTACTCGGCGCCACGAGAGTAGCATGCGTAGTCGCTTGAATTGCGGACACGCAGGAATGGAGGACTAAAAAAATGTTACCGGCTAGGTAAAGTCATTGGTGGAGTGCACCACTCAGGTGTACCACTGGACTGTCACACACACGGTTCTGGAGATTCCTAACCCTTTTATTTTTAAAGGTTTAGGCAATTGGAGGCAACCCCACCAGCCACACCCCGGCACACAATGTTCCCGCTGTGGCTGCTCCCTTCCGGGCCTGACCAGGTTAACGGGTAATCGTTGCGGGGGGACCGATGGGGTCACCATAACAACACTCGCCTGGCAGCGAGCGGGGCCATTGTACCGGTCTGGGGCGAAGATACAACCATTGATTGCAGAAAAAATCCTCAAGGGGTTCAAGCACTTGGGCGACACCCTACATCTGTAGGGGTTGCCTTGGATCAACCAGCTTCCTAGCATGCCCACGCAACCGTATTTGCGGGGGCCAGGAGTGGAAGCCTGAAAGCAAGGAACCATGACACCGCGCGAGTCGCTGATCTGCGGATCAGCTGCGCCTGCGGGGTACATTCATTCGCTTGAGGATTTTTGCATGACCACTACTCGCTTCCTGCCCCTGACTGCGACCGTTGAAACGTCGGGAGTGTTGCATCTTGATAGCCATGCTCAGTTGGCTGATCTGTGTAGCGTCGCTGACCAACGCCTGAACCTCGCCCGCCATGTACTCGCCGCGCTTGAAGGCGCTGACGAGTGTGATTACCGCCACCTTGCCCGTGCAGCCCAGATTTTGCTGGAGGATGGCTGCGGGGTAATGGGAGTGATCGAGCGGCGGGTGGAGGGGCGGGACGGGCCACAGCCGCGGGCTTTTGGGCGGTCGGATTTGACGGTTATTTGACGGGGTTATCGGGCAGGCCTTCTAGATCTGTAGAGATAGCGCGGGCCTCTTCGCGAGCAAGCTCTGCTCCCACGGTGCAATGTTGCTCAGATGCAGTGTGGGACCGGGCGTTAGCTCGGGAAGGGAGCGCCGCGGTGCGCCTGGTGGTGCGCGGTGTCTGCTTCCCGAGCTTCGCCCGGTCCCACAGGGGATTTTTGCAAGCCTTGAGGGGTGGGTGTTGGCTTGGGAAGGGAGCGCTGCGGTGTGCCTGGGGGGGTGCGGTGTTTGCTTCCCGAGCTTCGCCCGGTCCCACAGGGGATTTTTGCAAGCCTTGAGGGGGTGGGTGATGGCTTGGGGAGGGCGCGCCGTGGTGGGCCTGGTGGTGCGCGGTGTCTGCTTCCCGGGCTTCGCCCGGTCCCACAGGGGTTAAGCAGGTGTTGCGATTGACGAGTTGAAAAATTTTTTGGTCCGTTTCTTGAAATCCAATTGGCCAGCCCTATCTGTTTAGTACGCGATGCCGAAGTCGGGTCGCGCATTCAACCTTGCTGATTGTTCAGGAGATTTACCATGACTGCTGCATTTTCCCTCGCCCCACTGTTCCGCCATTCCGTGGGTTTCGACCGCTTCAATGATCTGTTCGAGTCGGCGTTGCGCAATGAGTCGGGTAGCAGCTACCCACCCTACAACGTCGAGAAACATGGCGATGATCAGTACCGTATCGTGGTCGCCGCGGCAGGTTTCCAGGAGTCCGACCTGGAGCTGCAAGTGGAGAAAGGCGTGCTCACCGTCAGCGGTGGCAAGCGTGAAGGCAACGGTGAGGCCGTGACCTACCTGCACCAGGGCATCGCCCAACGTGCGTTCAAGTTGTCGTTCCGCCTGGCCGACCATATCGAGGTCAAGGCCGCAGGCTTGAGCAATGGCCTGTTGAACATCGATCTGCTGCGCGTGGTGCCCGAAGAGGCCAAGGCCAAGCGCATCCCGATCAATGGGGTTCAGCAGCCTGCGCTGCAGTAAGACGTGATGCGGTAGAAAAGGGGCGCCTCTCAGGGCGCCCTTTTTTTGTTGGGCTGACGTTGGTGGCTGCGGTGTGCCTGATGCTTCGCGGCGCTTGGGACGCGGCCGGGTCCGCTGCTATGTATGGACTCGCCCCTACTGTCGACCCGCTTTTTGAAAAACTGATACCCGGTTGCATCTATGTATTAGGCCTATTCGAGGAAGCCGTTTTCGGCTTCTGGCCAACATTGGTTGAGCT
>Ga0207696_1000151_pt1 | contig 120171 bp, 115 predicted proteins | sample KBSS54metaG_FD_184403 | JGI IMG/M metagenome (GOLD analysis project Ga0207696, IMG submission 184403) | Switchgrass rhizosphere microbial communities from Kellogg Biological Station, Michigan, USA - KBS S5-4 metaG (SPAdes) (version 2) | ecosystem: Host-associated > Plants > Roots > Rhizosphere... | reverse complement strand
CAACTTCAACCACTTGCGCTTCCGATCTCTCGTTAGCGGGAGGCGAATTCTACAGCGTTACACGCTGCTGTCAACACCTCTTTTTCTCCGCTTTCGACCGAGAAGATCGAACCGTCAAAAGAGCCAAGCATCACCGCTCTTTCAACTCCTTCCAGGCTTCGATGAACTGAAGCAAGCCGCTGCCGAAAACTGCGTAACTCATTGAATCTCAAGGAGTTTTCCGTTTCGACTGCGCCGGAAGTGGGGCGAATTATAGACTTCCTGAATCTGCCGTCAACCGTTAATTTCAGTTTTCTTTCAACAACTTACAGATCGGTTAAAAAACGCACAAATCCATCTATATATAGGCAGGAAACAGCCTTCTTCTATATAGAAGCGATACTCAAAGCACTCCATCAGCCTTGAGTGCCTCTACCGCGCCAGCGCCCAGACCCAGCACTCGCTGCAAAACCTCCAACGTATGCTCGCCCAATAAAGGAGGCGCGCGAAGGTACTCGACCGGCGTCTGCGACAGCCGGATCGGACTCGCCACCTGCGGGACCATCCCCGCCAGTGCATGCGGCAGCTCCATCGCCAACCCCCGCGCCTTCACCTGCGGATCCTCAAACACCTGGGACAGATCATTGATCGGCCCACACGGCACGCCCGCCTGCTCCAACTGCGCCACCCATTCGGCGGTGGTCTTGAATACCGTCACCTGGCGGATCAGGGGAATCAACACCGCGCGGTTAGCCACCCGCAGCTTGTTAGTCGCGAATCGCGGATCGTCCGCCCACTGCGGCTGGCCCGCCACCTCGGCAAACTTGCGGAACTGGCCGTCATTGCCAACGGTAAGAATGAAATCACCGTCGGCCGTCGGGAAGTCCTGATAAGGCACGATGTTCGGGTGTGCATTACCCAGTCGTTTCGGCGCATTGCCAGTAGTCAGGTAGTTCATTGCCTGGTTCGCCAGGCATGCGACCTGTACATCCAGCAAAGCCATATCGATGTGCTGCCCGCCACCGTCGTGATCACGATGAGCCAGCGCCGCCAAAATCGCCACGGTCGAATATAGCCCCGTAAGAATGTCCGTCAGCGCCACTCCCACCTTCACCGGCCCGGCGCCTTCATCACCTTCAGGACGACCGGTCAGGCTCATCAGCCCGCCCAGCCCCTGGATCATGAAGTCATAACCGGCACGCTTGGCATACGGCCCGGTTTGACCGAAGCCAGTGATCGAGCAATAGATCAGGTCCGGATTGATCGCCTTCAGCGACTCGTAGTCCAGCCCATAGGCAGCCAGCCCACCGACCTTGAAGTTCTCGATCAGAATGTCCGACTTGGCCGCGAGGTCCCGCACAAGCTGCTGCCCCTCGGGGCGAGTGAAGTCGATCGTCACCGATTGCTTGTTGCGGTTGGCCGACAGGTAATAAGCCGCCTCGCTGGTGTTCTCACCATAAGCGTCCTTAAGGAAGGGCGGCCCCCAGGCGCGCGTGTCGTCGCCATTGCCCGGGCGCTCGACCTTGATCACCTCGGCGCCAAGGTCGGCGAGAATCTGTCCGGCCCACGGCCCGGCCAGCACGCGTGATAAATCCAGTACTCGCAGATGCGACAGCGCGCCCATGGTCGTTCTCCTATTAATAGAACGCCTGCAGACCGGTTTGCGCGCGACCGAGGATCAGCGCGTGAACGTCATGGGTGCCTTCATAGGTATTCACCACTTCCAGGTTGACCAGATGACGGGCCACACCGAACTCGTCAGAGATACCGTTGCCACCCAGCATGTCACGGGCCATGCGAGCGATATCCAGCGACTTGCCACAGGAGTTGCGCTTCATGATCGAAGTGATTTCGACCGCCGCAGTGCCCTCATCCTTCATGCGCCCCAGACGCAGACAGCCTTGCAGCGCCAGAGTGATCTCGGTCTGCATGTCGGCCAGCTTCTTCTGGATCAGTTGGGTAGCGGCCAATGGACGCCCAAACTGCTGACGATCGAGGGTGTACTGGCGAGCGGTGTGCCAGCAGAACTCGGCAGCGCCCAAGGCGCCCCAGGAGATGCCGTAGCGCGCGGAGTTAAGACAGGTGAACGGGCCTTTCAGACCGCGCACGTCCGGGAAGATGTTTTCTTCCGGCACAAACACGTTGTCCATGACGATTTCGCCGGTGATCGAGGCGCGCAGACCGACCTTGCCGTGAATCGCCGGAGCGCTCAAGCCCTTCCAGCCTTTCTCCAGGACGAAGCCACGGATGTCGCCGGCATCGTCCTTGGCCCAGACCACGAACACATCGGCGATCGGGCTGTTGGTGATCCACATCTTGGCGCCGGTCAGACTGTAGCCGCCGTCGACTTTGCGCGCACGGGTGATCATCGCGCCCGGGTCGGAACCGTGGTTTGGCTCGGTCAGACCGAAGCAGCCGATCCATTCACCGGAGGCCAGTTTCGGCAGGTATTTCTGTTTCTGGGCTTCTGTGCCGAATTCGTTGATTGGCACCATTACCAGCGACGATTGCACACTCATCATCGAGCGGTAGCCGGAGTCGACACGCTCCACTTCGCGAGCAATCAGGCCGTAGCTGACATAGTTCAGGCCGCTGCCGCCGTACTGCTCAGGGATGGTCGCGCCGAGCAGGCCGACTTCGCCCATTTCGCGAACGATCGCCGGGTCGGTTTTCTCATGGCGGAAAGCTTCAAGCACGCGGGGCGCCAGGCTCTGTTGAGCGAATTGGGCGGCGGTGTCACGGATCATGCGCTCTTCTTCGGTGAGCTGTTGATCCAGCAGCAGGGGATCGATCCAATTGAAGCTAGCTTTACCGCCCATGAGTATGTCCTCGCAAATCGGTGAATTAACGTGGCATTGATCCTAGGCCCGGCTCGCCTACGGGGCAAACGAGGATTTCGCATCCTGTTGTGCTAATTTCTCACTCCGAAACGTCGCTGAATGCCTTTTATGCGGCGCATTAGTGAGGTTGACGTACATGCGCAGGAAGATCCCCAGCACCACCGCCCTGATCAGCTTCGAAGCCGCCGCCCGGCACGAGAGCTTTACCAAGGCTGCCGAAGAACTTTCCCTCACCCAGGGCGCCATTTGCCGACAGATCGCCAGCCTTGAGGAGTTCCTCAGCGTGGAACTGTTCCGACGCTCGCGACGCGGAGTGAAGCTGACGGAAGCAGGCCTTTCCTACAGCCGTCGGGTGGCCACGCAACTCGACGCCGTCGAGCGCGACACGCTTTCGGTGATGGGCCAGCAGGGCACAAATGTGATCGAACTGGCGGTGGTGCCCACCTTCGGCACGCAATGGCTGCTGCCACGGCTCAAGGACTTCCAGCTCAAACACCCGGAAGTAACGGTCAACCTGACCAACCGCACCCGCCCGTTCCTGTTTGCCGACACTGATTTCGATGCGGCAATCTACTTTGGCGACGCCGATTGGTCGGGTACCGAATCCCACAGGCTGATGGGCGAAAATCCGATGCCGGTATGCAGCCCCGCTCTCCTCGGCAGCAAGAAACATCTGACACCCAACGAGATTGCCGAGCTGCCTCTGTTGCAGCAAACCACCCGTCCCTACGCCTGGCGCCAATGGTTCAATTCACAGCACCTGAACATCCCACGCGACATGACAGGCCCGCGCTACGAGCTATTCTCCATGCTGGCCCAAGCGGCCATGCACGACATGGGCATCGCGCTGATTCCACCGTTTCTGATTCAGCGCGAACTGGCCGAGAAACGCCTGGTGGTCGCCAACCCGAATGCGCTTTCCAGCATCAAGGCGTATTACCTGATGATTCCGGAGCGAAAGGTCGAATCGGCATCACTCAAGGCTTTTCGCGATTGGCTGGTCAATCAGGCAAACAGCTACAGCCTAGAAGGATAAAGGCTTACAGCGATTACTAACCCGGTAGTCAGGAAAATCAAAGCCCTACAGATATAAGTATTTGTCGCAAAATCACAGACTGTATCCGAAAGTCGTACAGACGTCCCACAAGCGCCTGAAGACGTGGCTTTGAGCCTTCATCCACGACTCATTACGGCCTATTCACGCCACCGATGAGAAATTTTTTCAAATTCAGCCAGAATCCTTGCAAGGCACGGTCTGCAAGGGATTCAACTGGCCATCTGCGACATTCGGTCACGGGATGACTTGTAGTTAATTTTCCGTCACCCGTCATAATCCCTTGAAGGGCATAAAGTTCGCCTGCAAAATGCCGCGCCCCGCCCTGATTTGGCGGGATCGTGCTGATCGGCCGCCCCAGTCGCACCATCCGCAGTGCCTGGGTTTACTCAATAAGATCACGCAGGAGATTTGACGTGCACATTGGTGTTCCTCTCGAAACCCAGACCGGTGAAACACGGGTTGCTGCAACCCCGGAAACCATTAAAAAGCTGATCAGCCAAGGTCATAAGGTCACTGTGCAAACCGGCGCCGGCGTTAAAGCCAGCGTTGTCGACAGTGCCTATGAAGCGGCGGGCGCAACCATTGGCAGTGCCAACGATGCGTTCGGCGCCGAGCTGATTCTCAAAGTGGTCGCCCCCAGCGACGCCGAACTGGCGCTGATCAAGCGCGGCACGGTGCTGGTGGGCATGCTCAACCCCTTCAATAACGACACCATCGCCAAAATGGCCGAGTGCGGGATCACCGCGTTCGCCCTCGAAGCAGCGCCACGTACCTCTCGGGCGCAGAGTCTCGATGTGTTGTCGTCGCAAGCAAACATCGCCGGCTACAAGGCGGTGTTGCTGGCCGCGCACTACTATCCGCGCTTCATGCCGATGCTGATGACCGCTGCGGGCACCGTGAAAGCGGCGCGCGTGCTGATTCTGGGTGCCGGCGTGGCCGGGTTGCAGGCGATTGCCACGGCGAAACGTCTGGGTGCGGTGATCGAAGCGTCTGACGTGCGTCCGGCGGTTAAGGAACAGATCGAATCCCTCGGCGCCAAGTTCGTCGATGTGCCTTACGAGACTGACGAAGAGCGTGAATGCGCGGTCGGTGTCGGCGGTTACGCTCGCCCGATGCCGGCGAGCTGGATGCAACGTCAGGCCCAGGCTGTGCACGAACGCGCCAAGCAGGCCGACATCGTCATCACCACCGCACTGATCCCGGGCCGCAAGGCGCCGACACTGTTGAGCGCAGACACCGTGGCGCAGATGAAGCCGGGCTCGGTGGTCATCGACCTCGCGGCAGCTCAGGGCGGCAACTGCCCGCTGACCGTCGCCGATCAGGTCGTGGTCGAGAACGGCGTGACCATCGTCGGCCCGACCAACCTGGCCGGTGAAGTCGCTGCAGACGCCTCGGCGCTGTACGCCCGCAACCTGCTGGACTTCCTCAAGCTGGTGTTCACCAAAGAAGGCCAGTTCGACGTCAACCTCGAAGACGACATCGTCGCCGCGTGCCTGATGTGCCGCGACGGCCAAGTCATCCGCAAAAACGCCTAAGCAGGGATTCAGACGATGGAAGAGCTTATCTCCCCCGGTATCTACAACCTGATCATCTTCGTGCTGGCGATTTATGTCGGTTACCACGTGGTCTGGAACGTTACACCTGCGCTGCACACGCCGTTGATGGCGGTGACCAATGCCATTTCGGCAATCGTGATCGTCGGCGCCATGCTCGCTGCTGCGCTGACCGTCACGCCGCTGGGCAAGACCATGGGCACCCTCGCCGTGGCACTGGCTGCGGTCAACGTGTTTGGTGGCTTCCTGGTCACCCGCCGCATGCTTGAGATGTTCAAGAAGAAAGCCCCGAAAGCAAAAGAAGAGGCGCCGAAGTAATGAGCATGAATCTCGTCACGACGCTCTACCTGATCGCGTCGATCTGCTTTATCCAGGCCCTCAAAGGCCTGTCGCACCCGACCACATCGCGGCGCGGCAACCTGTTCGGCATGCTCGGCATGGCGCTGGCCATCCTCACCACCGTCGGCCTCATCTATAAGCTTGGGGCTGAGCTGGCGACTGCGGGTATCGGTTACGTGATCGTCGGCCTGCTGATCGGCGGCACCGCCGGTTCGATCATGGCCAAGCGCGTTGAAATGACCAAGATGCCGGAACTGGTCGCGTTCATGCACAGCATGATCGGTCTGGCGGCGGTGTTCATCGCCATTGCCGCGGTGGTCGAGCCGCAATCGCTGGGCATCGTCAAGCAACTGGGAGACTCGATCCCGGCGGGCAACCGTCTGGAGCTATTTCTCGGAGCGGCGATCGGTGCAATCACCTTCTCCGGTTCGGTGATCGCCTTCGGCAAGCTGTCGGGCAAGTACAAGTTCCGTCTGTTCCAGGGCGCACCGGTACAGTTTGCCGGTCAGCACAAGCTCAACGCAGTACTGGGTCTGGCGACACTGGTGCTGGGCGTGACCTTCATGCTCACCGGCAACCTCGCAGCGTTCGCGCTGATGCTGGCCTTGGCGTTCGTGATGGGCGTGCTGATCATCATCCCGATTGGCGGCGCCGACATGCCGGTGGTGGTGTCGATGCTCAACAGCTATTCGGGTTGGGCGGCAGCAGGTATCGGCTTCTCGCTGAACAACTCGATGCTGATTATTGCCGGCTCGCTGGTGGGTTCGAGCGGTGCGATTCTCTCGTACATCATGTGCAAGGCGATGAACCGTTCCTTCTTTAATGTATTGCTCGGCGGTTTCGGCAATACGGCTGACGCAGGACCTGCCGGAGCGAAAGAAGCCCGTCCGGTTAAATCCGGTTCGGCCGACGACGCAACCTTCCTGCTGACCAACGCCGACACCGTGATCATCGTCCCGGGTTACGGCCTGGCGGTGGCCCGCGCGCAGCACGCCTTGAAAGAACTGACCGAGAAACTGACCCACCGTGGCGTGACCGTGAAGTACGCGATCCACCCGGTGGCCGGTCGCATGCCCGGGCACATGAACGTGCTGCTCGCCGAGGCCGAAGTGCCTTACGACCAGGTGTTCGAGATGGAAGACATCAACTCCGAGTTCGGCCAGGCCGACGTGGTGCTGGTACTCGGCGCCAACGACGTGGTCAACCCGGCCGCCAAGAACGACCCGAAATCGCCGATTGCCGGCATGCCGATTCTCGAAGCGTTCAAGGCCAAGACCATCATCGTCAACAAGCGCTCGATGGCCAGCGGTTATGCCGGTCTGGACAACGAACTGTTCTACCTGGACAAGACCATGATGGTCTTCGGCGATGCGAAAAAAGTCATCGAAGACATGGTCAAAGCGGTCGAGTAATCCTCCGCAGTTGCACCGGACGCCCCGACTTGTCGGGGCGTTTTTGTTTGCGCAAACCGTCGGACAATTTGCCACGTTGTTGCAGATCCAGTAACGGTGTTTTACTTCAAACCCGCTAAATAGACGCCTCGTTTGCGACCTTGGTAGCGGGACAGGCGCCCGCGAAATTCACTAGACTGCGCATCCTGCTACTCGCTTCCCGAGAAAATAATCCATGTACCGTGACCGTATTCGCCTGCCTTCGTTGTTGGATAAAGTGATGAGCGCCGCCGACGCCGCCGCGCTGATTGAAGACGGCATGACCGTCGGCATGAGCGGCTTCACCCGCGCGGGCGAAGCTAAAGCTGTCCCTCACGCACTGGCCGAGCGAGCCAAGGTCACGCCGCTGAAGATCAGCCTGATGACCGGCGCGAGCCTGGGCAACGACCTCGACAAGCAACTGACCGAAGCCGGCGTGCTGTCGCGGCGCATGCCGTTCCAGGTCGACAGCACCTTGCGCAAGGCGATCAACGCCGGCGAAGTGATGTTCATCGACCAGCACCTGTCGGAAACCGTCGAGCAACTGCGCAACCAGCAACTGAAGCTGCCGGACATCGCAGTGATCGAAGCCGTGGCCATCACCGAGCAAGGCCACATCGTGCCGACCACCTCGGTGGGCAACTCGGCGAGCTTCGCGATTTTCGCCAAGCAGGTGATTGTCGAGATCAACCTGGCGCACAACGCCAACCTCGAAGGTCTGCATGACATCTATATCCCGACCTATCGCCCGACGCGCACGCCGATCCCGCTGGTGAAAGTCGACGATCGCATCGGCAGCACCGCGATCCCGATCCCGCCGGAAAAGATTGTCGCCATCGTCATCACTCAGCAGGCGGATTCGCCGTCCACGGTGTCGACCCCGGATGTCGACACCAATGCCATCGCCGAGCACCTGATCACCTTCTTCAAGCAGGAGGTCGACGCCGGGCGCATGACCAACAAGCTCGGCCCGTTGCAGGCCGGGATCGGCAACATCGCCAACGCGGTGATGTGCGGTCTGATCGATTCGCCGTTCGAAGACCTGACCATGTACTCCGAAGTGCTGCAGGACTCGACCTTCGACCTGATCGACGCCGGCAAGCTGAGCTTTGCGTCGGGCAGCTCGATCACTTTGTCGGAGCGGCGCAACAGCGACGTGTTCGGCAACCTGGAGAAGTACAAGGACAAACTGGTGCTGCGCCCGCAGGAGATCTCCAACCACCCGGAAGTGGTGCGCCGACTGGGCATCATCGGCATCAACACCGCGCTGGAGTTCGACATCTACGGCAACGTCAACTCCACCCACGTCTGCGGCACGCGGATGATGAACGGCATTGGTGGCTCGGGCGACTTCGCGCGCAACGCACACCTCGCGGTGTTCGTGACCAAGTCGATCGCCAAGGGCGGCGCCATTTCCAGCGTGGTGCCGATGGTCAGCCACGTTGACCACACCGAGCATGACGTCGACATCCTGGTGACCGAAATCGGTCTGGCCGACCTGCGCGGCCTGGCCCCGCGCGAGCGCGCCCGGGTGATCATCGACAACTGTGTGCACCCGGACTATCGCCAGGCACTGAACGACTACTTCACCGCAGCGTGCGCCATCGGCGGCCATACCCCACATATCCTGCGAGAAGCCCTGAGCTGGCACATCAACCTGGAAGAAACCGGACGCATGCTCGCGGTGTAATCACACAGTCAAACCGCTGATGCAAACACAGTTTGTGTCAGCGGATTTTTTAACCCGCCAAATCTGGCAAAAACTGTACTGCTGTACCGGTTGTTTCCTACAGATTTTGCCTAACTCCTTCCTCGAATTGAGCAAAAACGCACCACATTAGTGCCAACAGGTACAGTTTGCTCAATTTCGACCCGTACACCCCCTATAAACAGTTAACTGGTCACTCACAATACAGTTGAACTGTATCTAGAGAGATTAGGCAAACGAGAGGATCATGGGCACCAGTTAAACCACTACCTGATCCCGCCACAAGCGGAAGGATGTCAACCATGGAACGTACACTCAGTTCCGAACTGTTCTTCGAAGACAAAGCTGCAAAAAACCAGGCTTCCCTGCCTCTGCGCGTTATCGCCAACCTGATGTTGTGGCAGCGCCGCATCTCCAGCCGCCACCAACTGGCTCGTCTGGATTCGCGTCTGCTGGCTGACGCTGGTATCAGCGAAGCACAACGCTACGAAGAGCTGAGCAAGCCGTTCTGGCGCTAAGTAGCGTCGCTGGCTCTGGTCGTCAGACCCACCGCCAGCAACCCGAATTGAACACACAAGACCCGTCGCGGGAAACCGCGACGGGTTTTGTCGTTTCAGGGTTCGAAAATGCCCGTACAGCAGAATAATCAAAGTACAGGTACAGTTCTCAATAAACAAAATCTGAACCAGTACAATTTTTCATGAGTGTATCTGCTCGCCAAACTGCATCGGGCGCAGCATTTCCTTAACCCTCCTCGGTTTAAGGAAAACGCCATGAAAGGCTTACAGGATGTTTCGACAGCTTCGACTCTACCCCGCGCTCACTCGCACCCGTTGCGGCGCTTGTTTCGCCCCCTGTGGCAAGGACTGGAGCGCGCCAGGACGCGGCGCCTGCTGGCTCAACTGGACCAGCGCGACCTAGCGGATCTGGGCCTCAGCCATGCCGATCGGCTCAGAGAACTGGAGAAACCATTCTGGCGCTAGCATTCTGCCCACTGTCCGAACCTCGCGCGCAGGCCTAATATCCACGCCAGAACGTGGCGAATCTTCTGTAACCCGCGTCTGACTCATCAGACACAAGCCACCTCTCAATACGGTTTACTATCAGGAGATCCACCATGTCCCGTCTTCGCCTGCTCAGCGCTGCCGCCTTGCTGGCCGTGGCTGCCAACGCCAGTGCCTCCAGCTTCATTGTGACCACCGACGCCGTGGTTGGCGCGCTGAAATCCTCCTCGGACGCCACCTCCGATGTCAGCTCTTCGCTGCGTGACAACAAAGTCGTGATCGCCGCCCGTGACGACGCTGCCAGCTTCGTCGCCAGTGAAGGCCAGATCCGTGGCGTGAAACTGGAAAGCGCCCTCGACCTGATCCGCCATCAGGCACCGCAACTGAACGCGACCGACTTCCAACTGGCGCAAGCCATCCTCGCGATCTGATCCGACGATGCCGCACGGGGCACGCCAGTCGTGTCCCGATGTTTCGCCGCTGGCTCTGGCCCGGGCATTTGCGCTAGCCTTGAAGCTCGTTAACCGTTACCGAGTCTCATGCGTTTATTCAGACTGCTTTTCCCTTGCGTATTGGTCAGTGCCTTCTGGGCGACCTCGGTCGATGCCTTTGATGTCTCCACACAAAACACCGTGGTCAGCGTTTGGGCGACCGGAATGGTGTCTTCCGCACCGTTCGACCGTAAACTGATCATCGCCGCTCACGATGACGCGGCAGCGTTTGTTGCCAGTGACGGTCAATTGCGCGGCGCGCAGCTCGAATCCGCCCTGCATTACTTGCGCAAATCCCGACCAAAACTTCATGTCAGCGACCTTGAACTGGCACAGGCAATTCTCGTCCAATAGTTATCATGATCCCTCGTTAACATTGCCCTCCGGAGTCGTTCCATGCGTAGCCCGCTGATTGCTGCCGCCCTTGGCCTGTTTTTGTTGGCCGATGTGGCCCAGGCACACACCCTGGTAGCCACCAGTAACATCATCGTTCGTGCCTCCCAGCGCACCATCGATTTCACCTCCGATACCACGACGTCGATTCGCGATTCGAAAATCATCCGCGAAGCCCACGACGATGCGGCCAGCTTCGTTGCCACCAACGGCGATATCCGCGGTGCGCACCTGGAAGCCGCCCTCAACACCTTGCGCACGCGCGTGCCGGAAGCCCGCGACGCCAGTGATCAGGTGCTCGCCGAAGCCATCCTCGCCCTGTGAAGTCACTTGGCGCCTGGCTACTGGCCGGGGCGTTGTTGCTGCTTGGCAACAGCGCCCACGCCAGCCTGCAATTGCGGCTCAAGACCGACGGCCTGAGCCCCGCCCAGCAGCAGGCCAGCCAGGCGCTGCTCGATGAAGCCATGCACAAGTTGCCGCCCAGCTTCGTCGAACAACTGGACCGGCGCATCGATGTCGGCTGGACCGACGACATGCCCGGTAACGCCTACGGCCAGGCGACCCTGGTTGCCGAGCTCGACCTGAACCGCAAACTGCTCGCCGGTCTCACCGACGGCAGCGCGGCCACAGAGAAAACCAATCGCCCCCATGGCACTGTGCGTCAGGAACTGCTGGCAACGGTGCTGCACGAACTCACCCACATTTACGATCGCGCGCGTCTGTGGCCCGCCGCCGAACGCACGCTGATCCAGCGCTGCACTCGCCGCAGCAACAGCGCCGGCCTGGTCGGCATTCCCGACGAGTGCCGAGGCCAGACCGAGCGCCGCTTTACCCTCAGCGATGATCCACGTCTGCTAGATCTCGCCGGCTGGCAACAGTACGTCGGGCGCCGCGGCGAGCGTGAACAGCACAACCGTCAGGTGGCCCGCAGTCCGGACCTGTATGAGATCTCCAGTCCGAAAGAGTTTGTCGCGGTCAACATGGAGTATTTCCTCCTCGACCCGAGCTACGCGTGTCGCCGTCCGGCGCTCTATCGCTACTACAAGGCGCGCTTCGGCTGGGCACCACCGGCCAAGGACACCTGCAGCAATACCTTCGCCTTTCTCAACGCCGGCAACGACTTCGCCAAACAGCCCTTGGGCCAGGTCGACCCGGAGCGGGTGTACGCCGTCGATTATCTGCTGGCAGAAGCCAACCAGAACTGGGTCAGCCGCTGGGGCCACAGCATGTTGCGTCTGGTGATCTGTGCGCCGGGCCGACCACGTGGCCCGGATTGCCGGCTCGATCTGGACCAGCATCTGGTGCTGTCCTACCGCGCCTTTGTCGGTGATGTGCAGCTGTCGAGTTGGGACGGCCTGGTCGGCAAGTACCCGTCGCGGTTGTTCGTGCTGCCACTGGCCCAAGTGATCGACGAATACACCAAGACCGAACTGCGCAGCCTCGCTTCAGTGCCGCTGAATCTGTCGCGCACGGAGATTGAAGAGGTGGTCGAACACGCCGCCGAGATGCACTGGAGTTACGACGGCAACTACTTCTTCCTGTCCAACAACTGCGCCGTGGAAAGCCTCAAGCTGTTGCGCAGCGGCAGCAATAACAAGCAACTGATTGGCCTGGACAGCATCATGCCCAACGGTTTGCTGGAAGTGCTCAAAGGCCGTGGCCTGGCCGACACCAGCGTGCTCGACAATCCCAAGGAAGCGCTGCGCCTGGGTTATCGCTTCGACTCGTTCCGCGATCGCTATCAGGCGATGTTCGATGTGTTGAAAAAGCAGCTGCCGATCAAGCAAACCAGCGTCGAAGATTGGCTATCGCTGTCTGCCGAGGAACGTCGCCAGTGGTTCGAACGTGCAGACCTGCGCACCAGCGCTGCATTGCTCCTGCTGGAACAGGCGAGCTATCGCCGTCAGTTGCTGCTGGCCCAGGACGAGGTCAAGCAGCGTTACCTCGGCGCTCGGGAGCTGGAAAACGGCGGCATGGACAAGGCCAACGCCACCCTGCAGGAAATTCTCGCCAACAGCGGCTTCCTCAGTCGTCCGGCGGAACTGCTCGACAGCCGCGGCTACGGGCTGCCGCAACCGAGCGAGTTCAAGCGCCTGCAAGACGAAAGCGCCCAACGCCAGAAACAACTGCTGGCGCTGAGCGGCGATCTGGACAAGGAAGTGCGCAAGTTGCTGGAACCCAAGCGAGCGGCCGAAATTGCCGCCAGCGAAGCCAACGTGAAGCAAATCGGCGAGCATCTACGCAAACTGCACAAGGCGTCCGGCGGACTGGAATTGCCCTGAAAGCAAAAGATCGCAGCCTGCGGCAGCTCCTACAGAGATAAATGTAGGAGCTGCCGCAGGCTGCGATCTTTTTATTGCCTGTAAATCAGTACAAAACACCATCCAGAATTTCGTAAACGATCCCGGTACCCACTGCGATCAGCACGATATCGCCCCCAGCGCGGCGCCATTCATAACCCGGATACACCGGCAAACGACTCAGTGCCCGACCGTCCAGCCGCTCGCCGTAATAACCGTGCGGCAACGGCCGGCCACGTTCCAGACGAATGCCCGGCGGTGGCGGTGCACCGCGCACGAAGTAGCCATGATTGTCGCGAATAGTCTGGCGCACCGGGCCGAAATCGCGCGGCGGGCCGCCACGGTGGTCATTCTGCGGGCCACGGTGATCGTCACCACGGTTATCGTAGTGGCCCTGCTGCGGGCCGCCGTGGTCATGATCATCGCGTGGATCGGCGCTGGCCAGCAGCGGCGTCGCGCTGAGCATCAGCACGCCCAGTCCGGCAATCAGACGTTTCGGCATTTTCATCAAGTCTTCCTCACTGCACCAACAGCAAAAAGGGATTCAGAACGTGGTTCTGAATCCCTCGGTCTTGCTCAATTAGGCCGTGATGTGAGGCGCTAATTCCTCTGTATCAGGAACTTTACCTTCAGCTGACGCGGGCCTGACGCACGCCCTCGGACAGCGCCTTGCACAGACCCAGCACGCCATCGACAGCCTGGGCCGGCGTGGTCGCATTGGCGATGTGATCGATCAGTGCCGAACCCACCACCACCCCGTCCGCCAAACGAGCGATGGACGCCGCCTGCTCCGGAGTACGGATACCGAAACCGATGCTGATCGGCAGGTCAGTGTGGCGACGCAAACGGGTGACCGCCTCTTCGACGTGTTCCAGAGTCGCCGCACCGGCACCGGTCACACCGGCCACCGACACGTAGTAAACGAAGCCCGAGCTGCCATTGAGCACTTTCGGCAGACGCGCATCATCAGTGGTCGGGGTGGTCAGGCGGATGAAGTCCAGACCCGCAGCCTGTGCCGGGTCGCACAGTTCATTGTTGTGCTCTGGCGGCATGTCGACCACGATCAGGCCGTCGACGCCCGCGTCTTTGGCGTCAGCGATGAAACGTTCAACGCCATACATGTGGATCGGGTTGAAGTAGCCCATCAGCACCAGCGGCGTGTCGCTGTTGCCTTCGCGGAACTCGCGAACCATTTGCAGGGTTTTCGTCAGATTCTGCTTGGCGCCCAAGGCACGGATGTTAGCCAGTTGAATCGCCGGGCCGTCGGCCATCGGGTCGGTGAACGGCATGCCCAGCTCGATCACGTCGGCGCCAGCGCCGGGCAAACCTTTGAGGATCGCCAGCGAAGTGTCGTAGTCCGGATCACCGGCGGTGACGAAGGTCACCAGCGCGGCGCGATTCTGTTGCTTGAGGTCGGCAAAACGGGTTTGCAGGCGGCTCATCAGTGTTTCTCCTGCTTCGACTGTTCCATATGGTGCATGACGGTCTGCATGTCTTTGTCGCCACGGCCGGAGAGGTTGACCACCATCAGGTGATCCTTCGGCAGTTTCGGTGCGCGTTTGAACACTTCAGCCAGCGCATGCGCGCTTTCCAGTGCCGGGATGATGCCTTCGAGGCGGCAGCACTGGTGGAACGCGGCGAGGGCTTCGTCGTCAGTCACCGAGGTGTACTGGACGCGGCCGATGTCATGCAACCAGGCGTGCTCAGGGCCGATGCCAGGGTAGTCGAGACCGGCGGAAATCGAGTGGGCGTCAATGATCTGGCCATCGTCGTCCTGCAGCAGGAAGGTGCGGTTACCGTGCAGCACACCCGGTACGCCACCGTTGAGGCTCGCCGCGTGCTTGCCGGTTTCGATGCCGTAACCGGCCGCTTCGACGCCGATGATTTCGACGCTTTGATCATCTAGGAACGGGTGGAACAGGCCCATGGCGTTGGAGCCGCCCCCGATGCACGCCACCAGACTGTCCGGCAGACGACCTTCCTGAGCTTGCAACTGCTCGCGGGTCTCCTTGCCGATCACTGCCTGGAAGTCGCGCACCATGGCGGGATACGGGTGCGGGCCGGCCACGGTGCCGATCAGGTAGAAGGTGCTGTCGACATTGGTTACCCAGTCACGCAGCGCTTCGTTCATCGCGTCTTTCAGAGTGCCGGTACCGGCCACCACCGGGATCACTTCGGCGCCCAGCAGCTTCATGCGGAACACGTTGGCCTGCTGACGTTCGATGTCCGTGGTGCCCATGTAGATCACGCAGTCCAGACCGAAACGTGCGGCCACGGTGGCAGTCGCAACGCCGTGCATGCCGGCACCGGTCTCGGCGATGATGCGTTTCTTGCCCATGCGCCGCGCCAGCAGGATCTGGCCGATGCAATTGTTGATCTTGTGCGCGCCGGTGTGGTTCAGCTCTTCGCGTTTGAGGTAGATCTTCGCGCCGCCGCAGAACTCGGTCAGACGCTCGGCGAAGTACAGCGGGCTCGGACGACCGACATAGTCACGCTGGAAGTAGGCCAGCTCTTCCTTGAACGCCGGATCTTCCTTGGCCGCTTCGTATTCGCGGGCCAGATCGAGGATCAACGGCATCAGGGTTTCCGCCACGTAGCGGCCGCCGAACGCGCCGAACAGGCCGTTATCGTCAGGGCCGCTGCGCAGGTTGGAGGTGTTCGAAGTCTGGGTCATGATGTGCTCCAGGTGAATTCGGGTGAGAAGACAATGGCGTCCACTCTACCCCTGACCTTCCAGGCTGAAAACCGATAAGATCGCCACAACCTGTCAGGAAAACTCACAGATACCATGAGCCACGACCTTCCCCCGTTGAACGCCTTGCGCGCGTTCGAAGCCACAGCCCGGCTGAACAGCGTCAGCCAGGCGGCCGAACAGCTGCACGTCACTCATGGTGCAGTCAGCCGTCAGCTCAAAGTGCTCGAAGAGCATCTGGGCGTGAGCCTGTTCGTCAAGGATGGTCGCGGCTTGAAACTCACAGATGCCGGTGTTCGTTTGCGAGATGCCAGCGGTGAGGCCTTTGATCGCTTGCGCAGTGTGTGTGCCGAGCTGACGCAAAACACCGCTGATGCGCCGTTCGTGCTCGGCTGCTCCGGCAGTCTGTTGGCGCGCTGGTTCATCCCACGCCTGGGGCGGCTCAACGCCGATCTGCCGGACTTGCGTCTGCACTTGTCAGCCGGTGAAGGTGATCTCGACCCGCGGCGCCCTGGACTCGATGCGTTGCTGTTGTTCGCCGAGCCGCCATGGCCGGCAGACATGCAGGTCTACGAACTGGCCGCAGAACGCATCGGCCCGGTGATGAGCCCGCTGTTCAGTGGCTACCAACGCCTGCAAGCGGCGCCGGCGTCAGCCTTGCTCAGCGAGCCGCTGCTGCACACCACATCGCGCCCGCAAGCCTGGCCGAGTTGGGCACAGCAAAATCACCTCGACGCCAAGGCATTGAAGTTGGGGCAAGGTTTTGAGCATTTGTATTATCTGCTGGAAGCCGCAGTGGCCGGACTCGGCGTGGCAATCGCGCCAGAGCCGCTGGTGGCCGAAGACTTGAAGGCCGGTCGCCTGGTTGCGCCGTGGGACTTTTGCGAAACCCCGGCGCAACTGGCGTTGTGGCTACCCAAGCGCGCCGCAGACGGACGCGCCCGGCAACTGGCGCAATGGCTCAAGAATGAGCTGCGCCAGACGGATCACTCGCCGCGCTTGAACAGCAAATAAGCAGCCAGCAGACCGATTGCACCGACCGCCACACCGGCGGTGGTCCAAGGGTGTTCCTGAGCGTAATCGCGGGTGGCGATGCCGGTCTCGCGGGTTTTCACTTTGACTTCTTCATAGGCATCGCTGAGCAGGCTGCGCGAATGTTTCAGCGCGCTTTCAGCGTTGCTCTTGAGCGCCTTGAGGGTCTTGCGCGACTCGTCGGACGCGTCGTCCTTCAGGCTTTCCAACGATTTGAGCAGACTCTCGATCTCGGCTTCCATGCTTTGCAACGAGGCTTTACGTAAAGAGGTGTTGGCCATGGTGGCTCTCCTGCATTGGTGATGAGTGGCGTGTGTTGGTTGGGACTTCAGCGGTTTGAGAAAGTGCAGAAAATCTGAACTTCGCTTGCGCCGCGGCACCGAAATCCACAGAGCAGATTGACTGCTAGTCTCAATTCCACACGTCAATTCCAAACGTTAAGGAGATCGCCATGAGTGACCATCACACGTACAAGAAAGTCGAGCTGGTCGGCTCGTCCACCAGCAGCATCGAGGACGCCATCAACAACGCGCTGGCCGAAGCCAACAAGAGCATCAAGCATCTGGAGTGGTTTGAAGTGGTCGAGACCCGTGGCCACATCAAGGACGGCAAGGCTGCGCATTTCCAGGTAACCCTCAAAGTCGGCTTCCGCATTGCCAGCAGCTGAGTTTGGGCTACGCTTCTGAACTTGCGCGCTGGCCGAGTGCCATAGGAATGGCAAAGCGCTACAAGGTGAGTGCATCGGAAGACCTGATGCCCACCTCTTTTAATCCGACCAGGGAGTGCGACCGATGAAGAAGTTCATATTGGCAGTAGGTTTGTTGAGCCTTGCGGGTGGCGCGTTTGCTGCTGGCAAGCCTTGTGAAGAGCTGAAAGGCGAGATTGCAGCGAAGCTGGATGCCAAGGGCGTTGCAGGGTATTCGCTGGAGGTTGTCGACAAGGGAGCCAATGGCGGAAAAGTTGTGGGCACTTGTGAAGGCGGCACCAAGGAAATCGTCTACAAACGCGGGTGATCGCGATTGAAATGCAAAAGCCGACGCGAAGGCGTCGGCTTTTTTGTGGGCCACTGGTTCCCAATGTGGGAGCGGGCTTGATCGCGAAAGCGTTATGTCAGCCGACATCCAGGGTGTCTGACACTCCGTCTTCGCGAGCAAGCCCGCTCCCACAGAAGCCGTATTCCAGAGTCAGCCCTTCATGACTTGGGCCAGCAATTCATAGGAGTGCAGACGATCGGCATGCTCATACAGATCGCAGGTGAAGATCAGCTCATCGGCCTGGGTCTGCTCGACCAGCACCTCCAGCTTCGCGCGGATCTTCTGCGGGCTGCCGACCATCGCCAGACCGAGGAAATCCCCCACCGCCTCGCGCTCATGGGGCAGCCACAGGCCGTCCATGGTTTTCACCGGCGGACGCTGCACCAGACTCTGCCCACGCATCAGCGCGAGAATTCGCTGGTACACCGAGGTCGCCAGGTAGTCGGCCTGCTCATCGGTATCGGCCGCCACCAACGGCACCCCGAGCATCACGTACGGTTTATCGAGCACTGCCGACGGCTTAAAGTGGTTGCGGTAGACGCGAATCGCCTCGTGCATAAAGCGCGGGGCGAAGTGCGAGGCGAAGGCGTAGGGCAAACCACGCTCACCGGCCAGCTGCGCGCTGAACAGGCTGGAACCGAGCAACCAGATCGGCACGTTGGTGCCGGTGCCGGGCATGGCGATCACCCGTTGGTCCGGGGTACGCGGTCCGAGGAAGCGCGCCAGCTCGGCGACGTCTTCCGGGAAGTCATCGGCACTGCCGGAGCGTTCGCGGCGCAGGGCGCGGGCGGTCATCTGGTCGGAGCCGGGCGCGCGGCCCAGACCCAGATCGATGCGTCCCGGGTACAAGCTTTCGAGGGTGCCGAACTGCTCGGCGATCACCAGCGGCGCGTGGTTCGGCAGCATCACCCCGCCGGAGCCGACACGAATCGTCGAGGTACCGCCGGCCAGGTATCCCAACAACACCGAGGTGGCAGAACTGGCGATGCCGTCCATGTTGTGGTGTTCGGCCACCCAGAAGCGGGTATAGCCGAATTTCTCGACGTGCTGCGCCAGGTCCAGCGAGTTGCGCAGCGATTGCGCCGGGCTGCCGTTCTCGCGCACGGGCACCAGATCGAGGGTGGAAAACTTTACATCGGACAGTTGCTTCATAAACCTGCGTCTCCGAATGAGGAGGCAGGTTTTTCTTGCGAACGAAAACCTGCCCAATCCATAAGCGTGCTTTATGCAATGAGGGCATATACCCGAGTTTCAATAGCCGCGATGAAATTTCCTACTAAAAAAGTCAACGATTCAGCCGGGCTGAACTTTGTCCCGACGTCTATCCTCAGAAGCCTTGCAAGTAAAAACCACGACGGCGCGGCGTTCCGCGCCAGATCTTGAGGAGGCAGACATGGCTATCGTGAAGAAAGCATCCGCACATTGGGCAGGCGATCTGAAAACCGGCATCGGCTCGATCTCTACCGAGACTGGCGTCCTCAGAGAAGCGCCGTACGGCTTCAAGGCCCGCTTCGAAGGCGGCAAGGGCACCAACCCGGAAGAACTGATCGGCGCGGCGCATGCCGGCTGTTTTTCCATGGCGTTTTCGATGATTCTCGGTGATGCGGGCCTGAAGGCCGAGAGCATCGACACCCAGGCTGAAGTCACCTTGGATCAGGTCGAGGGTGGCTTTGCCATCACCGCGATCAAGCTGATCCTCAAGGCGAAGATCCCGGGCGCTACTCAGGCGCAGTTTGAAGAGCTGAGCAACAAGGCCAAGGAAGGGTGCCCGGTGTCCAAGGTACTGAATGCGAAGATTACCCTTGAGGCTTCGCTGGTTAGCTGAATCGGCGCTGACTGACCCACTCGCGAGCAGGCTCGCTCCCACATTGGAATGCACTTCAAATGTGGGAGCGAGCCTGCTCGCGAATGTAATCCACAAATCAGCGCAGTTATTGAAGATGTGAGCGAAGTCAGAACCTGCCCCGCAAAAATATGGTCGAATAAGTGACAGCAGCTTCAGCGCACGCCCGTGCGCGCTGCATCAGGGAGCTTCATCTATGAAACGTATTGGCTTGGCGATTCTTTGCAGTGCACTGGCCACAACGGTTCTCGCCGCACCGAAAGACTGCGAAGAATTGAAGAAAGAGATCGAAGTAAAGATCCAGGCGAATGCAGTGCCGTCTTACACACTAGAAATTGTCAGCAAGGAAGAGGCCGACAAGCACGACGTGGCGATGGTTGTCGGCACCTGCGAAAACGGCACAAAAGCGATCGTCTACCAGAAAAACGACATCTGACAGTCCGCTCAAGGCACGCAGTTGATCTGGCGTTCTTCGGCAACTATCTGCCCTTGGCGATTGATCAACCGAGCACTCGGCGTGAACGCCAGCGACCGGGCTTCAAGTCGGTAACGTTGCCCGGCTTCGAAATGATCGTAGCGCACGGTCATGTAACACAGGCGTTCCTGCGGGTCAGTGTCCAAGCCCTGGCTGCCACCGAAGATCTCGAAATCGAAGCGCACCGTCAGCTCATGACTGCCCGGCGCGACCTGGAAAAAGCGCCCGTCCCGCAGGCGCACGTTGTCCAGCCGTTCAGCCATCAGCACCTTACCGCCGGGTGTCGGCATCGAAAAGTCGACCCAGGCCTTGCCCGGATCGGCTGCCGGCATCGGGCTCTGGCAGCCAGCAAGCAGACTTGCAGCGAGCAACAACGTCAACCTGTGCATGATCAATGTCCCGTGATTTGGACATCCAGCATAATCCCGATCAGGTTTTCTGGCAGCCTGCGGGTGTGCCCTGCCCTACGACTTTGCGCTGTTCATCATAAAGCCTGGCCCATGGCCGAAAACCGATGCTGCCGGCTTGCAACTGATAGCGCTGACCGGCGTTGAAGTCCTTGAATTTCACCTTCAACTGACAATCGCGCCACAGCGGTTCGGCGTCGGGGCCGATGTTGGTGGCTTCGACCGGAAACTGATAACGCACCTTCAACTCATGGCTGCCGGGCTGCACTTCGAAATAACGTTTGTCGACAGTTGCCTTTTCATCGACTTTCAGCGCTTGCAACGCCGTGTCCTGTTGCCGGGCATCGAGATCAATCCAGGCTTGCGAGGGGTCAGGATCGGGCATTCCGAATCCGGCACAACCGGCCAGCGTCAGCAGGCCTCCTGTCAGCAACAACATGCGCATAGCGAAGCTCCAAATGGCGGGATAGTCTTGCGGGCAGACTTTCCAAAGGATTTTTATTTTGAGCAGGCCGCTTCCAAGCCATGGGTTACTTGATCGCGTTTTTCGGATTTTGTTTCCGGGGGTGATGTTTTTGTTGCTCAACGGTTGTTCCAGCGTCAGCTATTACAGCCAGTTGGCCAGCGGTCAGTTGCAGTTGTTGCGCGCGCGTGAGCCGGTGGCCAAGGTGATTGCCGACCCAAGCCGCGATGCAACCCTGCGCACGCACCTGACCCAGTCGCAAAAGGCCCGGGACTTCGCCAGCGAACAGCTGCACCTGCCGGACAACCTGAGCTATCGGCTGTATGCCGATATTGGCCGGCCGTATGTGGTGTGGAACGTGTTCGCCACCCCGGAGTTTTCTCTGACCCCGCAGAAACATTGCTTCCCGATCGCCGGTTGCGTGGCCTATCGCGGCTACTACAGCCAGAGCGCCGCGCGCGGCGAAGCGGCGATTCAGCGCCTGCAAGGCATGGACGTGGCGATTGGCGGCGTCGAGGCCTATTCGACCCTCGGCTGGTTCAATGACCCGATCCTCAATTCGATGATGGGCTGGGGCGATGAGCGCCTGGCCACGCTGATCTTTCATGAACTGGCGCATCAGCGCTTCTATGTGAAAGACGACACCGAGTTCAATGAGTCCTTTGCCACGTTTGTCGAGCAGGAAGGCACCCGCCAGTGGCGGGCGTTTCGTGGCCTGCCGCCGGACACCGATGCCAGGCTCAAGCAGCGCGATCAGTTCATCGAACTGGTGCTGGAAACGCGCTCGCGGCTTGAAGCGCTTTACGCCCAGCCGCTGCCGGCCGAGCAGATGCGCGAGCGTAAAGCAGCGCAATTCGAGCGGTTTCGGCGCGATTACCGGGTGACGCGCGACAGCCAGTGGGCCGGGGACAAGCGCTATGACGCGTGGGTGAATATGCCGCTGAACAATGCGCGGTTGTTGCCGTTTGGCCTGTATGACCAGTGGGTGCCGGCGTTTGCGGCACTGTTCAGGCAGGTTGGGGGGGATTGGGTGCGGTTTTATGTTGAGGTTGAGAAGCTGGGCGGGCTACCTGTCGCGGAGCGTAAGGCGGCACTAAGAGCGCTGGCAGAATCCTGATTTCGCATTGGCTGAACTGGCCTCTTCGCGAGCAGGCTCGCTCCCACATTGAAGCGGGGTGCAACAAAAATCCCCCGTGGGAGCGAGCCTGCTCGCGAAAGCAATTTCATCAGCGCCGCAAAAACGCCTGATGCAACTCAGCCAAAGTCTCAAAGTGATAAGCCGGCGCTTCGGCACTCAACTCTTCAAAACTGCCAAACCCATAACCCACCGCCGCCGCGTCCACGCCGTTGCTGCGCGCGCCGATCAGATCATGCTTGCGGTCGCCGATCATCAGCGTATTGGCCGGATCCAGCCCTTCTTCGGCGATCAGGTGCGCAATCAGCTCGACCTTGTTGGTCCGCGTGCCATCCAGCTCACTGCCGTAGATCACCTTGAAGTGTTTGGCGAAGTCGAAGTGCCGGGCGATTTCCCGGGCGAACTCCCAAGGTTTGGAGGTCGCGATGTACAGCTGTCGCCCTTGCCCGCTCAGGGTCTCGAGCAACGGTGTGACGCCATCGAACACACGGTTTTCGTACAGGCCGGTGACCTTGAAGCGCTCGCGATAGAAATTCACCGCCTCCCAGGCCTTGGCCTCGTCGAAGCCATAAAACTGCATGAACGCCTGCAACAGCGGCGGGCCGATGAAGTGTTCGAGTTTGCTCAGGTCCGGCTCGTCGATGCCGAGTTTGCTCAAAGCGAACTGGATGGAACGGGTGATGCCCTCACGCGGGTCAGTCAGGGTGCCATCGAGGTCGAACAGTACGGTCTGGTAATGCATGAGAAATCCTGAGCAGGTGTAAGTCGTTTCAGAGCTGGTCGTAGCCTTCGGCCAGATGCAGGTCCTTGAGCTTCACGTAGTTCGCCGCGCTGTAGGTGAAGAAGGCTTGTTCCTTGTCGGTCAGCGGGCGGATCTGCTTCACCGGGCTGCCCACGTAGAGGAAGCCACTTTCCAGGCGCTTGCCCGGCGGCACCAGGCTGCCGGCGCCGATGATCACATCGTCCTCGACCACCGCGCCGTCCATGACGATGCTGCCCATGCCGATCAACACGCGACTGCCAACGCTGCAGCCATGCAGCATGACCTTGTGGGCGATGGTCACGTCATCGCCGATCAGCAGCGGGAAACCATCGGGGTTGAACGGGCCGGCGTGGGTGATGTGCAGCACGCAGCCGTCCTGCACGCTGGTGCGCGCGCCGATACGGATGCGGTGCATGTCGCCACGGATCACGGTCAGCGGCCACACGGAGCTGTCTTCGCCGATTTCGACGTCGCCGATCACCACCGCGGAGGCGTCGACAAACGCGCCTTGTCCGAGCTGCGGGGTGTGATTCTGGTACTTGCGAACGGGCACGATAAGTTCTCTCTCTGTCGCCGATAGCTGCGGTGAGTGTCGATTGTAATTAAGATGGGCGCATGTTTCTTCCAGCCAAGGTGCCAACCGTGAGCGTGAACAACCCTCTTCTGCAGTCCTACGACCTGCCGCCGTTCTCCACGATCCGTGCCGAACACGTGCTGCCAGCCATCGAAACGATCCTGGCCGACAACCGCGCCGCCATCGCCGAAATCCTCAAGACCCAGGTTCAAAACCCGACCTGGGCCGGCCTGGTACTGGCGATGGACGAACTCAACGATCGCCTCGGCGCTGCCTGGAGCCCGGTCAGCCACCTCAATGCCGTGTGCAACAGCGCCGAACTGCGCGAAGCCTACGAGTCGTGCCTGCCGGCCCTGAGCGCCTACTCCACCGAGATGGGCCAGAACCGCGAGCTGTTCCAGGCCTATGAAGCGCTGGCCAACAGCCCGGAAGCCGCCGGTTTCGACGTTGCGCAAAAAACCATTCTGGAACACGCCCTGCGCGATTTCCGTCTGTCGGGTATCGACCTGCCGGAAGCCGAACAGAAGCGTTACGCCGAAGTGCAGAGCAAGCTGTCCGAGCTGGGCAGCCGCTTCTCCAACCAGTTGCTCGACGCCACGCAAGCCTGGACCAAGCACATCACCGACGAAGCCGCCCTCGCCGGCCTGACCGATTCGGCCAAAGCGCAAATGGCCGCCGCCGCCCAGGCCAAAGGCCTTGATGGCTGGCTGATCACCCTGGAATTCCCGAGCTACTACGCGGTGATGACCTACGCCCAGGACCGCAAGCTGCGCGAAGAAGTCTACGCCGCCTACTGCACCCGTGCGTCGGACCAAGGCCCGAACGCCGGGCAGAACGACAACGGCCCGGTCATGGAAGAGATCCTCGACCTGCGTCAGGAACTGGCCAAGCTGTTGGGCTTCGCCAGTTTCGCCGAGCTGAGCCTGGCCACGAAAATGGCCGAGTCCAGCGATCAGGTGCTGAGCTTCCTGCGCGACCTGGCCAAACGCAGCAAGCCGTTCGCTGCGCAGGATCTACAGCAGCTGCGCGCCTACGCCGCCGAACAGGGCTGCGCCGATCTGCAAAGCTGGGACAGCGGTTTCTACGGGGAAAAACTCCGCGAGCAGCGCTACAGCGTCGCTCAGGAAACCCTGCGTGCGTACTTCCCGATCGATAAAGTTCTCAGCGGTCTGTTCGCTATCGTCCAGCGTCTGTACGGCATCGAAATCGCCGAGCTGAAAGGCTTCGACACCTGGCACCCGGACGTGCGCCTGTTCGAAATCAAGGAAAACGGCCAGCACGTCGGGCGCTTCTTCTTCGACCTCTACGCCCGCGCCAACAAGCGTGGCGGTGCGTGGATGGACGGCGCCCGCGACCGTCGTCGCACAATCGATGGCGTGCTGCAAAGCCCGGTCGCCAACCTGGTGTGCAACTTCACCCCGGCCGACAGCGGCAAGCCTGCGCTGCTGACCCACGATGAAGTGACCACCCTGTTCCACGAATTCGGTCACGGCCTGCATCACCTGCTGACCCGCGTTGATCACGCCGGTGTCTCGGGGATCAACGGCGTGGCGTGGGATGCGGTCGAGCTGCCGAGCCAGTTCATGGAAAACTGGTGCTGGGAGCCGGAAGGCCTGGCGCTGATCTCCGGTCACTACGAAACCGGCGAGCCGCTGCCGCAAGACCTGCTGGAAAAAATGCTCGCGGCGAAAAACTTCCAATCCGGGTTGATGATGGTTCGTCAGCTGGAATTCTCGCTGTTCGACTTCGAACTGCACGCCACTCACGGTGACGGCCGCAGCGTGGCGCAAGTGCTGGAAGGCGTGCGCGACGAGGTGTCGGTCATGCGTCCACCGGCGTACAACCGCTTCCCCAGCAGCTTCGCGCACATCTTCGCCGGCGGTTACGCCGCGGGTTACTACAGCTACAAGTGGGCGGAAGTGCTGTCAGCCGATGCCTTCTCCAAGTTCGAAGAAGACGGCGTGCTCAACGCCGAAACCGGTCGCGCCTTCCGCGAAGCGATTCTGGCGCGCGGTGGCTCGCAGGCACCGATGGTGCTGTTCGTCGACTTCCGTGGCCGTGAGCCATCGATTGACGCACTCTTGCGCCATAGCGGCCTGAGTGAGGACGCAGCAGCATGAGTGAGGCACCTGTGATTACCAAGAAGCGCTTTATCGCCGGGGCTGTCTGCCCGGCGTGCAGCGAGCCGGACAAACTGATGATGTGGAACGAGGACAGCGTGCCGCACCGTGAGTGTGTGGCCTGCGGTTACTCGGATACATTGAACGAGCAAGGGTTGTCGGTTCCCAAGGAACTGGGCACGCGGGTCAATACCAGCGCGCTCAAGCCGGCGCCGGACAAGACCGTCCAGGCCGTGCAATTCTTCCCGAATCCGAAGCTGAAGAAAAAGTCCGAAGACTGAGCCGGCGCATGACCCTCCACGGTGCAATGCCGTGGAGGGTGCGGCTTACTTGAGGTTGACCGACTGGAACCAGCTCTTCATCGAGCAGGTGGCAAACGCACTGGTGCTGCAGTCGCCGTTGGCCAGCGCGGTGCGCAGTTTGTCGACATCGGCTTGCATCACATAACGCACGCCATCCTTGAAATGGCCGCTTTCACCAAAACCGCCCTGCGTCATTTCATTCAGCGCGTCTTCCTTGCTCCAGCCCTGCACCACGATCCGGTACATCGCCGCCATCAGGCCGGTGCGGTCGGAGCCATGTTTGCAATGCATCAACACCGGGCCATTGGCTTCGGCAGCCTGAATCGCGCGCAGCGTCTTGAGCACATCGGCGTCATCGACATGGTTGGTGCGATAAGGCAGTTGCACTTGATTGATGCCCGGCTCCGACAGCCAGCTGCTGTCAGCTTCCGGCAGGAAGTTGATCACCGTCGCCACTTTCAGGTTCTTCAGCAACGGCACTGCGCCGCCATCCGGCAAGGCGCTGCGGTAGAGGGTTGGCGACATCTGGAACAGGTTGTACTGCACTTCAACCGGTTGCGCCCACTCCGGCGGACGCGATGTTGCAGCGGCGTCAGCCTGGGCCGGCATCAAGTGCAACAAGGCAACAAGCGACAAACACAAAGCAAGGAAAAGGCGCACTCGAGACATGCTGGGCTGACCGTATCGGAATTCATCAATGAAAGGCCTCGCAGCTTCCACGTCTGACGGTCAAAGCCCTGTGAGGCACTTGTCAAAGAATCGTGAATCCGTGCGATTTCATTGAGCACTCAGGTAAAAAAACCGCAGCTTTTTCCGCTGAATCGGTTCAACCCGATGCATAGCCTGCTACCATTTGTCACACGATGTTGCAGGCGTCCCCCTTTTCCCGGTCAACCACCGGGCCACGCCGCGACGAAAAAATGCTCACGCCGTTCGCAGAAACGGCGGACAACCATCAATGCCTGATGAGGTGCACCCCCATGTCTGACGCAGATCGAGACAACCCGCGGCGTGAGTTCTTGCGCAAATCCCTGACCCTGATTCCCGTGGTCACCCTCGCCGGTAGCGGTCTGGGCAGCAGCGTGTTGCAAGCGGCGCCTGAAGCGGCCCCGTCGACGCCCGCAGCAACACCGGCCAAAGCTGACGCCAGCGCTTATCAGCCGAGCTATTTCACCGCCGAGGAATGGGCCTTCATCAACGCCGCCGTGGCGCACCTGATCCCCAACGACGAGCAAGGCCCGGGTGCCCTGGAAGCCGGCGTGCCGGAATACATCGACCGCCAGATGAACACCCCGTACGCCGCCGGTGCCCTTTGGTACATGCAAGGCCCGTTCAACGCCGACGCTGCGCCGGAGATGGGCTGGCAGAGCAAACTGGTGCCAAAAGAGATCTATCGCCTGGGCATCGCTGCCACGGATCAGTGGGCAAAATCCCTCAACGGTAAAACATTTGCTGAGCAAGACAGCGCTACCCGAGAAGATTTGCTCAAGCAGCTCGAAGCCGGCAAACCGCAGTTCGATGCGGTTCCAGCGAAGATTTTCTTCAGCCTGCTGCTGCAAAACACCAAGGAAGGGTTCTTCTGCGACCCGATCCACGGCGGCAATAAAGGCATGGTCGGCTGGACCATGATCGGCTTTCCCGGCGCCCGCGCCGATTTCATGGATTGGGTAGAACGCAACGAGCAATACCCCTTCCCGGCAGTGTCGATTCGCGGCGAGAGGGCTTGAGCATGGCAACCGTAATGAAAAAGGTCGACGCCGTGATCGTCGGTTTTGGCTGGACTGGCGCGATCATGGCCAAGGAGCTGACCGAGGCCGGGCTCAACGTGCTGGCGCTGGAGCGCGGGCCGATGCAGGACACCTACCCCGACGGCAACTATCCACAGGTGATCGACGAACTCACCTACAGCGTGCGGAAAAAACTCTTTCAGGACATCTCGAAAGAAACCGTCACCATCCGCCACAGCGTCAACGACATCGCCCTGCCGAATCGCCAGTTGGGTGCGTTTCTGCCGGGCAATGGCGTCGGCGGCGCCGGTTTGCACTGGTCGGGCGTGCACTTTCGCGTCGATCCGATCGAGCTACGCATGCGCAGCCACTACGAAGAGCGTTACGGCAAAAGTTTTATCCCCAAGGACATGACCATCCAGGACTTCGGCGTCAGCTATGAAGAGCTGGAGCCGTTCTTCGATCTCGCCGAAAAGGTCTTCGGCACCTCCGGCCAGGCCTGGACCGTGAAGGGCCAACTGGTCGGTCAGGGCAAGGGCGGTAACCCTTACGCACCGGATCGCTCCAATCCGTTCCCGCTGCAAGCGCAGAAGAACACCGTTTCCGCACAACTGTTCGGCAAAGCGGCGACAGAGGTCGGTTACAAACCCTACAACCTGCCCTCCGCCAATACTTCAGGCCCGTACACCAATCCCTACGGCGCACAGATGGGCCCGTGCAACTTCTGCGGGTTCTGCAGCGGTTACGTTTGCTACATGTACTCCAAGGCCTCGCCGAACGTGAACATTCTGCCGGCGCTGCGTCCTCTGCCGAATTTCGAGCTGCGCGCCAACGCCCATGTGCTGCGGGTCAACCTCGACAGCACCAAGTCCAAGGCCACCGGCGTGACGTACATCGACGGCCAAGGCCGCGAGATCGAGCAACCGGCGGATCTGGTGATCCTCGGCGCCTTCCAGCTGCACAACGTGCGCCTGATGCTGCTCTCGGGCATCGGCAAGCCGTACGACCCGATCAGCGGCGAAGGCGTGGTCGGGCGTAACTTCGCCTACCAGAACATGGCGACCATCAAGGCGTTCTTCGACAAGGACACCCACACCAACAACTTCATCGGTGCCGGCGGCAACGGTGTGGCACTGGATGACTTCAACGCCGACAACTTCGATCACGGCCCGCACGGCTTCGTCGGTGGCTCGCCAATGTGGGTCAACCAGGCGGGCAGCCGCCCGATTGCCGGCACCTCAAACCCACCCGGCACTCCGGCCTGGGGCAGCCAGTGGAAACGCGCGACCGCCGATTACTACACCCACCAGGTGTCGATGGATGCCCACGGCGCGCATCAGTCCTACCGTGGCAACTACCTCGATCTGGATCCGGTGTACCGCGATGCCTACGGCTTGCCGCTGCTGCGCATGACCTTCGACTGGCAGGAAAACGACATCAAAATGAACCGCTTCATGGTCGAGAAAATGGGCAAGGTCGCTCAAGCCATGGGCCCGAAAGCCATCGCGGTGATCGGCAAGCAGGTCGGTGATCATTTCAACACTGCGGCCTACCAGACCACCCACCTCAACGGTGGCGCAATCATGGGCACCGATCCGAAGAAGAGCGCCCTGAACCGTTACCTGCAGAGCTGGGACGTGCACAACGTGTTCGTGCCAGGTGCGTCGGCGTTTCCGCAAGGCTTGGGTTACAACCCGACCGGGCTGGTGGCGGCGTTGACCTACTGGTCGGCCAAGGCGATTCGTGAGCAATACCTGAAAAACCCCGGCCCGCTGGTTCAGGCATAAGGAGCGATGACCATGAAAAATCTCGTTATCGCCACCCTGGCCCTGCTCGGCAGCACGGCTGTACACGCCGCCGACGTTGATCAGGCGTTGATCAAACAAGGCGAATACCTCGCCCGCGCCGGTGACTGCGTGGCCTGCCACACCGCCAAGGGCGGCAAGCCGTTCGCCGGCGGCCTGCCGATGGAAACGCCGATCGGCACGATCTACTCGACCAACATCACCCCGGACAAAACCGGTGTCGGCGATTACAGCTTTGAGGACTTCGACAAAGCCGTGCGCCATGGCGTGGCGAAAAACGGCAGTACCTTGTACCCGGCAATGCCGTATCCGTCCTACGCCCGTGTCAGCGAAACCGACATGCAGGCGCTGTACGCCTACTTCATGCACGGTGTCGAACCGGTGGCGCAGGAGAACAAGGCCAGCGACATTCCATGGCCGCTGAGCATGCGCTGGCCGCTGATGGGCTGGCGCTGGCTGTTTGCGCCGAAAGTCGAGGACTACAAGACCACCTCGGATGATCCGGTGATCGATCGCGGCGCCTATCTGGTCGAAGGCCTCGGCCATTGCGGCGCCTGCCATACGCCACGGGCCCTGACCATGCAGGAAAAATCCCTGAGCGCGGCGGACGGCAAGAACTTCCTCGCCGGCAGTGCGCCGCTGGAAGGCTGGATCGCGAAAAGTCTGCGCGGTGATCACAAGGATGGCCTGGGCAGCTGGAGCGAAGCGCAGCTGGTGCAGTTCCTCAAGACCGGCCGCAGCGACCGCAGTGCAGTGTTCGGCGGCATGAGCGATGTGGTCACCCACAGCATGCAATACATGACCGATGCCGACCTGACCGCGATCGCCCGCTACCTCAAGTCGCTGCCGGCAGTTGATCCAAACGATCAGCCGCATCAGTACGATGAGAAAGCGGCCAAAGCCCTGTGGAACGGCGACGACAGTCAGCGCGGCGCAGCGGTGTACATCGACAACTGCGCGGCCTGCCACCGTACCGACGGCCATGGCTACACCCGGGTGTTCCCGGCGCTGGCGGGCAATCCGGTGCTGCAATCGGAAGACCCGACCTCGCTGATCCACATCGTGCTCAAGGGCGGTACCTTGCCGGCGACGCACACGGCACCCTCGACCTTCACCATGCCGGGTTTCGCCTGGCGGTTGTCGGATCAGGAAGTGGCGGATGTGGTGAGTTTCATCCGTGGCAGCTGGGGCAACAAAGGTGCGCCGGTGAAAGCCGCTGACGTCGCCGAGTTGCGTAAGGAGGATATGAAGCACACCTCCGGCGATGACCTCGGTCAGGTCACGCAACACAACTGACCAGTCGCCCGACGGCACTAGCCAGATGAGCAACGCCCAGATACTGTATATGCACACAGTATCGGGGCGTTTTCATGTCTACTCCATTGCCACCGCGCGGCCGCGGCACCGCGACCAACCCGCACAACCGCTTTGCGCCGAACCGTTCGGTGGCCGAGGACGACGGCTGGTATCAGGAAGTGCCCGAAACGCAGAACACCGAGGTGATGATCGAGACCGCGAAAACCATCATCACCCGCAACACCTCGCCAGACCTGCCCTTCGATCGCTCAATCAACCCCTATCGCGGCTGCGAGCACGGTTGCATCTATTGCTACGCGCGACCCAGCCACGCCTATTGGGACATGTCGCCGGGGCTGGATTTCGAAACTCGGCTGATCGCCAAGACCAACGCCGCCCAGGTGCTTGAGGAACAGTTGAGCAAACGCGGTTACCAATGCGCGCCGATCAATCTTGGCTCCAACACCGATCCGTATCAGCCCATCGAGCGCGAGCACAGGATCACCCGGCAGACCCTCGAAGTACTGCTGCGCTACCGGCACCCGGTGACCATCGTTACCAAGGGTTCGCTGATTCTGCGCGACCTCGACCTGCTCACCGAGCTGGCGCAGCAACGGCTGGTGGCGGTGATGATCAGCCTGACCACGCTGGACGATGAACTCAAACGTATCCTCGAACCGCGAGCCGCTGCCCCGAAAGCACGGCTGCGGGCAATCCGGGTGATGCGCGAAGCAGGCATTCCGGTGGGGGTGCTGTGTTCGCCGATGATCCCGATGATCAACGACAGCGAAATCGAAAGCCTGCTGACCGAAGCCCATGCGGCTGGTGCGCAAAGCGCCGCGTACATGATGCTGCGCCTGCCGCTGGAAGTGGCGCCGTTGTTCGAGGAATGGTTGCAGGCGCACTATCCGCAGCGCGCGGCCCATGTCCTGAGCCTGATCCGCCAGAGCCGAGGTGGTGAGCTCTACGACAGCCGGTTCGGTGCGCGGATGCGCGGCGAGGGGCCGTTCGCCGACCTGCTCGCGCAACGTTTCGCCAAAGCCATTAAACGTCTCGGTTTAAACCACCGTGAGGGCTATAACCTGGACTGCACGGCCTTCTGTCCGCCGGGTCGCCAGATGTCGTTGATTTAGCGACAATTGCCTATGGTTGCCGGGTTGGAATCCTTCCGTCGAAATGCCTCAGTCACGTTTTTTGTGACCTGGAACACACGTTCTAGAGCGCTCGATTCAGTTTGAGTTAAGTTTCGGCGGCTACCTTGTTCATCGAGTGACTGACGGGTCTGGATGACCCGGATGTTTTAAACAGCCACTGGCTTCATACCGGAATACACGGGAACGACTCCCCGAATCCGCCAAAGAGGATGAATCATGAGTGACAAGGATAAACAGCCGTTGGCTGCGTCGGCGCAAGCCGTCCCTGGGGCGGAATCCGCCGATGCAGCGTTGCGTACGATCGTTGACGGCTTTTTGCATTTTCATCATGAGGTCTTCCCGCAGCAGGAAGAACTCTTCAAGAAACTCGCCACGGCGCAATCGCCACGGGCAATGTTCATCACCTGCGCCGACTCGCGCATCGTGCCCGAGCTGATCACCCAGAGTTCGCCAGGCGATCTGTTCGTGACCCGTAACGTCGGTAACGTCGTACCGCCTTACGGCCAGATGAACGGTGGCGTTTCCACTGCCATCGAATACGCGGTACTGGCGCTGGGCGTGCAACACATCATCATCTGCGGCCACTCCGATTGCGGTGCCATGCGCGCAGTGCTCAATCCGGACAGCCTGGAAAAAATGCCGACGGTCAAAGCCTGGTTGCGCCACGCCGAAGTGGCAAAAACCATGGTGCACGAAAACTGTAACTGCACCGAAGAAAAAGAAAGCATGCCGATCCTCACCGAGGAGAACGTCATCGCCCAACTGCAGCACTTGCGTACCCATCCTTCGGTAGCCTCACGCATGGCGAACGGTCAACTGTTCATCCATGGCTGGGTCTACAACATCGAAACCAGCGAAATCAAGGCTTACGACGCGGATCAGGGACGCTTCCTGCCGCTCGACGGCAGCCATCCGATTCCGGTGGCGACGCCCAAAGCGCGCTTCTAAATCCTCCTAAAAATCTGTGTGGCTTGATGCCGGCCGCTGTTTCAGCGGTTCGGCGAAGCCATGCCTGAAGAAAGCTTCGGGAGAGTCATCATGCGTGCTGCTCAATTGAAAGCGGTGTTGCCACGGGAGCTGCTGGCTTCGGTGGTTGTGTTTCTGGTCGCGCTGCCGTTGTGCATGGGCATTGCGATCGCTTCCGGGTTGCCGCCGGCCAAGGGTCTGATCACCGGGATCATCGGCGGTCTGGTGGTGGGTTGGCTGGCAGGCTCGCCGTTGCAGGTCAGCGGGCCGGCGGCCGGTCTGGCGGTGTTGGTGTTCGAGCTGGTGCGCCAGCACGGGATGGAGATGCTCGGGCCGATTCTGCTGCTCGCCGGTTTCCTGCAACTGGTGGCCGGGCGTTTGAAGCTTGGGTGCTGGTTTCGGGTGACGGCGCCCGCGGTGGTGTACGGCATGCTTGCGGGGATCGGTGTGCTGATCGTTCTGTCGCAGGTGCATGTGATGCTGGATGCCAAGCCGCAGCCCTCGGGGCTGGATAACCTCACGGCCTTCCCCGGCGCGGTGGCGCAAGCCTTGCCGTCGTTCGGCTGGCAGGCCGGCTTGCTCGGCCTGGCGACCATTGCGGTGATGTGGCTGTGGGAGAAATTTCGCCCGCATTCGCTGCGCTTCATTCCCGGTGCGCTGCTCGGTGTTGGCCTGGCGACCGGCGCCAGCCTGTTGCTGGCGTTGCAGGTCAAACGGGTTGAGGTACCGGAGAACCTCGCCGAAGCCATTGACTGGCTGAAACCGGCGGACTTGCTCAGCCTCGCTGATCCAACCCTGCTGATTGCGGCTTTTGCCGTGGCGTTCATCGCCAGCGCCGAAACGCTGCTGTCCGCCGCAGCGGTGGATCGCATGCACAACGGCGTGCGCTCGGACTTCGACCGTGAGCTGTCGGCGCAAGGTGTCGGCAACATGCTCTGCGGTCTGCTCGGTGCGCTGCCGATGACCGGGGTGATCGTGCGCAGCTCGGCCAACGTCCAGGCCGGTGCAACCACCCGTTACTCGACGATCTTCCATGGTCTGTGGCTACTGGCGTTCGTGCTGTTGCTGTCGAGCGTGCTGCAAAGCATTCCGGTGGCGAGTCTGGCGGGCGTGTTGGTGTACACCGGGTTCAAACTGGTGGATCTCAAAGCGTTTCGCGGTCTGAGCCGTTACGGGCGGATGCCGATGTTTACCTACGCCGCCACGGCGCTGGCGATCATCTTCACTGACCTATTGACCGGGGTGTTGATCGGTTTCGGCCTGACGATGTTGAAACTGGCGTTCAAGGCTTCGCGATTGAAGATCAGCCTGATCGATCTGCCGCAGGACGGCGAGATGGAGTTGCGTCTGGTCGGTGCGGCGACATTCCTCAAAGTGCCGGCGTTGACGCAAGTGCTGGGCAGTATTCCGCAAGGCACGACGGTGCATGTGCCGCTCAATAACCTGAGCTACATCGACCATTCGTGCCTGGAGTTGCTGGAGGAATGGGGCCGGGCGAATGCGGCGAAGGGCTCGAAGCTGTTGATTGAGTCGCGTGGGTTGAAGCGACGGTTGGAGGGGCGGGTTCGGACCAATACCGGGATCGGTGCGGCCGGCTAAAAAACCCGTTGTGCATACAAACCCTGTGGGAGCGAGCCTGCTCGCGAAAGCGATGTATCAGCCAACAGAAGATGTTGAATGATCGACCGCATTCGCGAGCAGGCTCGCTCCCACATTGGATCTATGGCGTATGAGGCTTACGCGGCAGGCTGGTCCAGCTCCAGGCCCACACCCAGGCGACGGCCCATGCATGGCCAGCGCTTCCACGCAGCACCGGTATCCGGGCTGCTCAGTTTGTCGCGGTAGGCCTCTACCGATTCCAGCGCAAAACTCTCGTCGTCGAGCATCTCGTCGATAGTGTGATGCACCACTTCGTCCAGTTGATTGGCAAATTCCTCACCGAGCAATTGGTGAGCAATCAGGTTGGCGACCGTCATGTCCAAGGGGATCAGTGGCTGGCCGAGGTGTTTGATGTACAGGTCGTTGACCTCTTCGACAAAGCGGTGCGCCAGATAGGCTTCGTCCAGCAGGCTGTCCAGACCGACCGGCGGCTGGAGGAAGTACTGCTCGGCGATTTTCAGCACCGGCTTGATCTGCGACTCGATTCCCGCTTCCCTGGCAACTTCATTGGCTGCGTCCAGCATGTCTGGTACTTCATCGATATAGGCGGTGACAAAACTCGTCAACGCGTCTTCGCGGTTAGCGTCCGGCAACTGAATGGCCGAATGCAGATGAGGCAACTTGGCTTCCAGCTGACGCTTGAGCCGTCCGGTTTCGTTTTCGGTCTGTCGGGCTTTTTGGATCTGCTCGCGCAATGCGGCGGTGTTCATGAAAACTCCAGGGAACAAGGCAATGAAATAGGGAAGACATAACTTAGCTGGCTTACGAAAAATGCTAAGACGCATTTGTCATAATTATTTCATCCTTGATGCAGCAGCGTTATATCGGTTCGCCACCACTCGTCTGCATCCTTCTCCATTCGTACCCTTGAGCGCAAGCCCCGGCTGTTTCAGATCATTTACGCGTCGACATTGCAATTCCCGATGGCTGTCTATACTCGCCATTGAATGGAGTTAGCTGATGACGCCCGACTGCCCACGCAGCAAGGCCCGGCGATTCAAGTTCGTAGTCTGATGCAGCCGCTCCCTTGCCGAAGGCGTTGCGCCTACGGGATAACAAGAACGATAAGGGGAACCCGCAATGATGCGACATCCACACGTCTGGATGGGCCTCCTGTTGTGGTCGATTTTCAGCCCGGCCCATGCGGCCTGGACTGTGAATATGGCGCCTGGAGCGACTGAAATCAGTCACGCAGTATTCGACCTGCACATGACCATTTTCTGGATCTGTGTGGTGATCGGGATCATCGTCTTCGGCGCCATGTTCTGGTCGATGATCGTGCATCGTCGCTCGACCGGGCAGGTCGCCGCAAAATTCCACGAAAGTACCACCGTCGAGATTCTCTGGACTGTCGTGCCGCTGCTGATCCTGGTGGCGATGGCGGTTCCGGCGACCGCTACCCTGATCCGCATGTACGACACCAGTGAGCCGGATATCGATATCCAGATCACCGGATATCAGTGGAAGTGGCACTACAAATACCTCGGTCAGGATGTCGAGTTCTTCAGCAACCTGGCCACCCCCGCCGAACAGATCCACAACAAGGAAGCCAAGGGCGAGCACTACCTGCTCGAAGTCGACAAGCCGCTGGTGCTGCCGGTCGGCGCCAAGGTGCGCTTCCTCGTGACCTCCGCTGACGTTATCCACTCATGGTGGGTGCCCGCCTTCGCGGTCAAGCGCGATGCGATCCCGGGATTCGTCAACGAAGCCTGGACGCGCATCGACAAGCCCGGCCTCTACCGTGGCCAGTGCGCCGAACTGTGCGGCAAGGATCACGGCTTCATGCCGATCGTGGTCGACGTCAAAGAGAAGGCCGACTACGACAAGTGGCTTGCCGACCGCAAAGCCGAAGCCGCGCAGCTCAAGGAGCTGACCAGCAAGGAATGGACGCTGGACGAGCTTAAAGAGCGCGGCGACAAGATCTATCACACCACCTGCGTGGCCTGTCACCAGGCCGAAGGCCAGGGCCTGCCGCCGATGTTCCCGGCGCTCAAGGGCTCACCGATTGCCACCGGGCCCAAAGCCGACCACCTGCACCGCGTGTACTTCGGCAAACCCGGCACCGCCATGGCAGCGTTCGGCAAGCAGTTGTCGGAAGTCGATATCGCAGCGGTGGTGACCTACGAACGTAACGCCTGGGGCAACAACAAGGGCGACATGGTCACGCCAAAAGAAGTGCTTGAGCTCAAACAGGCGGAAAGCAAATGAGCCGGTCTATCGCGTACTTCGTGAATCGGTCGGGGCAATGCGCCCCGGCCCGCCCCGTCCACTCACGTAAAGGAGACCGGCCATGAGCGCTGTAATCGATGACCACGGTCATGCCGACCACGCCCACGGCCCCGCCAAAGGCCTGATGCGTTGGGTGCTGACCACCAACCACAAGGACATCGGCACGCTGTACCTGTGGTTCGCGTTCTGCATGTTCCTGCTCGGCGGCACGTTCGCCATGGTGATCCGCGCCGAGCTGTTCCAGCCCGGGCTGCAGATCGTCGAACCGGCGTTCTTCAACCAGATGACCACCATGCACGGCCTGGTGATGGTCTTCGGCGCGGTGATGCCGGCGTTCGTCGGCCTCGCCAACTGGATGATCCCGTTGATGATCGGCGCGCCGGACATGGCCCTGCCACGGATGAACAATTTCAGCTTCTGGCTGCTGCCGGCGGCGTTCCTGCTGCTGGTCTCGACCCTGTTCACCGCCGGTGGCGGGCCGAACTTCGGCTGGACGTTCTACGCCCCGCTGTCCACCACCTACGCACCGGAAAGCGTCACCTACTTCATCTTCGCCATCCACTTGATGGGGATCAGTTCGATCATGGGCGCGATCAACGTGGTCGCGACCATCCTCAACCTGCGCGCCCCCGGCATGACCCTGATGAAAATGCCGCTGTTCGTCTGGACCTGGCTGATCACCGCGTTCCTGCTGATCGCGGTGATGCCGGTGCTGGCCGGGTGCGTGACGATGATGCTGATGGACATCCACTTCGGCACCAGTTTCTTCAGTGCCGCCGGTGGCGGTGACCCGGTGCTGTTCCAGCACGTATTCTGGTTCTTCGGCCACCCCGAGGTGTATATCATGATCCTGCCGGCCTTCGGCGCCGTCAGCCAGATCATCCCGACCTTCTCGCGCAAGCCGCTGTTCGGCTACACCTCGATGGTCTACGCCACGGCGAGCATCGCGTTCCTGTCGTTCATCGTCTGGGCGCACCACATGTTCGTGGTCGGCATCCCGCTGGTGGGCGAGTTGTTCTTCATGTACGCAACCATGCTCATCGCAGTGCCGACCGGGGTGAAGGTGTTCAACTGGGCCAGCACCATGTGGCAAGGCTCGCTGACTTTCGAAACACCGATGCTGTTCGCCGTGGCGTTCGTGATTCTGTTCTCGATCGGCGGTTTCTCCGGGCTGATGCTGGCCATCGCCCCGGCGGACTTCCAATACCAGGACACCTACTTCGTGGTCGCGCACTTCCACTACGTGCTGGTGCCGGGGGCGATCTTCGGGATCTTCGCTTCGGCCTATTACTGGCTGCCGAAGTGGACCGGGCACATGTACGACGAAACCCTCGGCAAGCTGCACTTCTGGCTGTCGTTCGTCGGCATGAACCTGACCTTCTTCCCGATGCACTTTGTGGGGCTGGCGGGAATGCCGCGGCGGATTCCGGACTACAACCTGCAGTTCGCCGACTTCAACATGGTTTCCTCGATCGGCGCGTTCATGTTCGGCGCTACGCAGATCTTCTTCCTGTTCATCGTGATCAAGACCATTCGCGGTGGCGCGCCAGCCCCGGCGAAACCGTGGGATGGCGCCGAAGGCCTGGAGTGGAGCGTGCCGTCGCCGGCGCCGTATCACACCTTTACTACGCCGCCGGAAGTGAAATGAACACTTTCTGCCTTGTGGAAACTCCTGTGGGAGCGGGCTTGCCCGCGATGGCGGCCTGCCTGAAACACCGCGTCGGCTGCATCGCTGGCAAGCCAGCTCCCACAGGGTTCTCGGCCGAGGGCAAAAATCATGGCTGACTCGATCTCGCTGAAAAAACTGGTCACCCGCCTGCTCGGCGTGGTGGTGGCAATGTTTGTCTTCGGTTTTGCCCTGGTGCCGATCTACGACGTGATGTGCAAGGCCTTCGGCATCAATGGCAAAACCGCCGGGCAGTACGAGGGCGAGCAAATGGTGGACAGCTCGCGCCAGGTGCGCGTGCAGTTTCTGTCGACCAACAACATCGACATGCCGTGGGAGTTCTACCCCAAGCACGACGAACTGACCGCCAACCCCGGCGCGGTCAACGAGATGATTTTCATCGCGCGCAATCCCACCGACAAACCGATGAGTGCGCAAGCTGTGCCGAGCATCGCGCCGAGCAACGCCGCGGCGTATTTCCACAAGACCGAATGCTTTTGCTTTACCCAGCAGGTGCTGCAGCCCGGTCAGCAGATCGAGATGCCGGTGCGTTTCATCGTTGACCGCGACATGCCCAAGGACGTGAAGCACCTGACGCTGTCCTACACGCTGTTCGATATCACCGCCCGACATCCTCCGGTGGCTGCAAACACTGGCGGTTAAGCGTGCCCGATAAGGAGAACAATAAATGGCAACTCATGAGCACTATTACGTCCCGGCCCAGAGCAAATGGCCGATCATCGCCACCTTCGGCATGGCGATCACCGTGTACGGTCTGGCGACCTGGTTCAACGATCTGAAGGCCGCGCGCCCTGAATCCCACGGGCCACTGATCTTTTTCGTCGGCGGACTGTTGCTGGCGTACATGCTGTTCGGCTGGTTCGGCGCGGTGATCAAGGAAAGTCGCGCCGGGCTGTACAGCCCGCAGCTCGATCGCTCGTTCCGCTGGGGCATGAGCTGGTTCATCTTTTCCGAGGTGATGTTCTTCGTCGCCTTCTTCGGTGCGCTGTTTTACGTGCGCCACGTCTCGGGGCCCGCGCTGGGTGGCGAAGGCCCGAAAGGCATTGCCCACATGCTCTGGCCGAACTTCCAGTTCACCTGGCCGTTGCTGCACACCCCGGACCCGAAACTGTTCCCGCCGCCCAAGGAAGTCATCAGCCCGTGGGGCCTGCCGCTGATCAACACGATCCTGCTGGTCAGCTCCAGCGTGACCATCACCATCGCCCACCATGCCTTGAAAAAGGGCCATCGCGGCGCACTGAAAATCTGGCTGGCGATCACCGTTCTATTGGGCTGCGGCTTCCTCGCCTTGCAGGCCGAGGAATACATGCACGCCTACCACGAACTGGGCCTGACCCTGGGTTCGGGCATCTACGGCGCGACGTTCTTCATGCTCACCGGTTTCCACGGCGCGCACGTGACCATCGGCACGATCATTCTGTTCGTGATGCTGATGCGCATCATGAAGGGCCATTTCGATGCCGAGCATCAGTTCGGCTTCGAGGCGGCGAGCTGGTACTGGCACTTCGTTGATGTGGTGTGGATCGGCCTGTTCATCTTCGTTTACGTGCTCTGAGCACTGATCACCAAGGCGCGTGCGACACCAATTGGCCGCTGTAGAAGCCCCAGGCGATCAAGCCGACGGTGGCAGCGGCCAGTGCCACCCGAACACTCAAGGCGATCACCAGGCGATTGGAGCTGCTGTCGTCCTTGACCAGGAAAAACAGGCCGCTGAACAGGCTGATCACCGTGGCAATCAGCAGCAGGACGATGGCTGCTTTGAGCATGGGAAGACTCCGGGGGACAGGCGATGCAGTTGAGTATAGCGATCGCGACGACTGACTTTGTGGCACGGCCATGAAGCGCTTCCGGCCGGGCGTGATACCGACCGTGGTGGTGGCGCTGTTGCTGCCGCTGCTGGTGTCGCTGGGTTTCTGGCAGCTCGGTCGGGGCGCGGAGAAAACCGCCCTGCTCGCCACTTACGCCGAGCGCCGCGCGGCTGATCCGATGGCCAGCAGCGAATTGCTGCACAGCGCCGACCCGGCCTTTCGCCGTGTGCATCTGTACGGCCAGTTCGATGGCGCCCACAGCCTGCTGCTGGACAACCGCCAGCGCAACGGCAAGGTCGGTATTGAGCTGCTGCAACCGTTTCAGGATCGGGCCAGCGGCCAGTGGCTGCTGGTCAATCGCGGCTGGTTGCCATGGCCGGATCGCCGGGTGACGCCGCAATTCGCAACCCCCACCGACGCGGTCAACTTGGATGCCTGGGTCTACGTCGCCCCCGGCGCGACCTTCCAGTTGCACGCCGACCCGGCCAGCAGCAGCTGGCCGCAAACGATCACCGCCGTCGAGCCGGCGAAGCTGTGGAAAACCCTCGAACGCGACGGCTTCGCCTACGAACTTCGTGCCGAACCCGGCCCCGCCAGCTATGAGGCCGACTGGCCGGTCGTCGCCATGGGCCCGGAAAAACACCTTGGATACGCCGTGCAGTGGTTCGCCATGGCCACCGCCCTGCTCGGCCTCTACCTCTACCTTGGATTGCACAACGCAAAGGAGAAACACCATGGGAACGGCCATGAATCCACCCAGCATGTCTGAGGCGAAAACCCCGGCCACCCGCCGCAGTGGGCGGATCCAGCTGTTGCTGATTGTGCTCGGCGTAGTCGGCCCGATGATTCTCGCCACCGGCATGTACAAATTGCAGTTCTGGGTACCGGAAGGTCGCAGCTACCACGGCGAACTGATCGGCAACGGCCAGACCCGTGCCGACCTCGGCGTACAAGCCGATGAACAGCGCTGGCAGATGCTGGTGACCGCGCCGAAGGATTGCGCGGTGGACTGCCAGCAACTGGTGTACCTCGCCCGGCAGATCCAGATCGGCCTCGGCCGCGATGCCGGGCGCGCCAGCCACGCCCTCGCCGCTGCACAGCCGCTGAGCGCCGACTACGAAGCCAAGCTGAGCCGCGAATACCCGCAGCTGCAACGCTATCCGCTGGACAGCGCAGCGTTGAGCAAGGCCACCGGCGACAAGGCCACGCCGCAACTGTGGATCATCGACCCCCACGGCAACCTGGTACTGCGCTACGACCCGAGCGTGAAGGGCAAGGATCTGCTCAACGACCTGCGCCACCTGCTGAAACTGTCGAACATCGGATAAGGGCATCGTCATGGCCAAACCTGGATTTCGCCTCGCGCTGTTTGCCACCCTGCTGGCACTGATCGTCGTGCTGCTCGGCGCGTACACCCGCCTGACCCACGCGGGCCTCGGCTGTCCGGACTGGCCGGGCTGCTACGGGTTTATCAGCGTGCCGAAAAGCGAAGCCCAACTGGCCCATGCCGAACTGCATTACCCCGACTCGCCGGTGGTGGCGCACAAGGGCTGGAACGAGATGATCCACCGTTACTTCGCCGGCACCCTCGGCCTGCTGATTTCGATTCTGGCCGGGCGCGCCTGGGTTAACCGGCATCATCCGAGTCAACCACTGAAGTTGCCGCTGTTTCTGCTGGCGGTGGTGTTCGCCCAGGCGGCGTTCGGCATGTGGACGGTGACGCTCAAGCTCTGGCCGCAGGTGGTCACCGGGCATTTGCTCGGCGGTTTTGCGACGTTGAGTCTGCTGTTCCTGCTGACCTTGAGATTGTCCGGGGTGCTGCCGGCACTGACCGTCCCCAAGCGTTTGCAGTATTGGGCGACGGCGGGGCTGTTGCTGGTGATCGGCCAGATCGCACTGGGTGGTTGGGTCAGTTCCAACTACGCGGCGGTGGCCTGCATCGACTTCCCGACCTGCCACGGTCAATGGCTGCCACCGGCGGACTTTGCCAACGGCTTTCACCTGACCCAACACATCGGCCCCAATTACCTTGGCGGTCAGCTCGACAGCGACGCGCGCACGGCGATTCACCTGACTCACCGTATCGGTGCGCTGCTGGTGACGATCGTCCTGCTCGGTCTGGCCTGGCAACTCAGGGCTGTCGGCATGACGCGTTTGGCCGGGCTAGTCGTCATTGCCCTTGGCGCACAAATCACCCTCGGCATCAGCAACGTGTTGTTCCATCTGCCGCTGCCGGTGGCCGTGGCCCACAACGCCGGCGGCGCGGCGCTACTGCTGAGCATGGTGCTGGTCAATTATCACGCGCGCACCAGTCTGGTTCGGGTCAAACAGCCGATGTTGGCGCGCTGGCGTCTGAGCCCGCGTAAACATTCGGCTGCGCCCATCACGATAAAAGGAGAAACGCCATGGCGCTTCTGATCGGCGAACGTCCCGCGCAAGCGCTGTGGCGTGACTATCTGGAGCTGACCAAGCCGAAAGTGGTGGTGCTGATGCTGATCACCTCGCTGGTCGGCATGTTCCTCGCGACCCGCGCCGGGGTGCCGTGGACGGTGCTGGTGTTCGGCAATCTGGGGATTGCGCTGTGTGCCGGCGGCGCGGCGGCGGTCAATCATGTGGTGGATCGGCGTATCGACGCGGTGATGGCGCGCACGCACAAACGGCCATTGGCCGAGGGCCGGGTTTCGCCGGCAGCGGCGCTGACCTTTGCGCTGGTGCTGGCGCTGCTCGGGCAGGCGATGCTGCTGACGTTCACCAATGCGCTGACCGCGTGGCTGACCCTCGCTTCGTTACTCGGCTACGCAGTGATCTACACCGGCTTCCTCAAACGCGCGACGCCACAGAACATCGTCATCGGCGGCCTTGCCGGCGCCGCCCCTCCGCTGCTCGGCTGGACCGCCGCTACCGGCCATGTCAGCGCCGAACCGTTGCTGCTGGTGCTGATCATCTTCGCCTGGACCCCGCCGCACTTCTGGGCGCTGGCGATCCATCGCAAGGAGGAATACGCCAAGGCCGACATCCCGATGCTGCCGGTAACCCACGGCGAGCACTACACCAAGGTGCATATTCTGCTGTACACCTTCGCCCTGCTCGCGGTGAGTCTGCTGCCGTACGTGATCCACATGAGCGGCGTGCTCTACCTGATCTGCGCCCTCGCGCTGGGCGCAAGGTTTCTACAATGGGCCGTGGTGCTGTACCGTGGCACTCGGCCGCACGCGGCGATCAACACCTTCAAGTACTCTATTTATTACTTGTTCCTGTTGTTCATCGCCCTGCTCGTAGACCACTACTTACTGTTGAACCTATGACTCGAACCCAGAAAACCGTCTTCATCCTCGTCGCCGTGATCGCGCTGATCCTGGGACTTACCGTCAACAAAGTGCTGAGTGGCAAGGGCCAGGGCGACCCCACCGCGCTGATCGACGCCGGTATCATCCTGCTGCCGCAGAGCCGCACGTTGCCGGGCGTGACCATGACCAATCAGGACGGCCAACCGGTCGCCATCGACGAGTTGAAAGGCAAGTGGAGCCTGCTGTTCTTCGGCTACACCTTCTGCCCGGACATCTGCCCGACCACCCTCGCCCAACTGCGCCAGATCAAGAGCGAATTGCCCAAAGACGCGGTGGATAAGTTGCAGATCGTGCTGGTCAGCGTCGACCCGAACCGCGATAACCCGCAGCAGTTGAAGCAGTACCTCGGTTACTTCGATCCACAGTTCGTGGGCCTGACGCCGAAGTCGATCGAAGAACTGCAGAAGGTCGCGAATGCGGTGAGTATTCCGTTCATTCCGGCCGATACCAGCAAGCCGAACTACACGGTGGATCACAGTGGCAACCTGGCGGTGATCGGCCCGGACGGCACGCAGCGCGGGTTCATCCGAGCGCCGCTGAACAACGCCAAACTGGTTGCGCAGCTCCCGGTGATGCTTAACCGCAAGTAGCAACAACACTGAACCATTGTGGGAGCGGGCTTGCTCGCGAATGCGGTGGGTCAGATAAAGAAATGTTGGCTGACACACCGCTTTCGCGAGCAAGCCCGCTCCCACAGGGGCGGTGACACGGGCACAAAAAAAGGGGGCGCTCATGGCGCCCCCTTTTCGTTGCAGCGATCTAAATCAGAACGCCGGCAATACCGCGCCTTTGTACTTCTCGGTAATGAATTTCTTCACTTCCGGGCTGTGCAGCGCAGCAGCCAGTTTCTGCATCGCGGCGCTGTCCTTGTTGTCCGCACGGGACACCAGGATGTTGACGTATGGCGAGTCGTTGCCTTCGATCACCAGCGCATCCTTGGACGGGTCGAGTTTGGCTTCCAGCGCGTAGTTGGTGTTGATCAGCGCCAGATCGACCTGGGTCAGCACGCGCGGGATGGTCGCAGCTTCCAGTTCACGGATTTTCAGGTCTTTCGGGTTCTGCGCGATGTCTTTCGGGGTCGACAGAATGTTGGTCGGATCCTTCAGGGTGATCAGGCCAGCCTTGGCCAGCAGCAACAGCGCACGGCCGCCGTTGGTGGCGTCGTTCGGAATCACCACGTTGGCGCCGCTTGGCAGGTCCTTCAGATCCTTGATCTTGTTCGAGTAGGCGCCCAGCGGCTCCAGATGCACGCCGGTCACCGCCACCAGGCTGGTGCCCTTGGCCTTGTTGAACTCATCAAGGTATGGCTGGTGCTGGAAGAAGTTGGCGTCCAGGCGCTTTTCAGCCACCTGCACGTTCGGCTGAATGTAGTCGGTGAAGACCTTGACCTTCAGATCCACGCCTTCTTTGGCCAGGGCCGGCTTCACGAATTCGAGGATTTCCGCGTGCGGCACCGGGGTGGCGGCAACGGTCAGGGTTTCAGCGTGGGCCGAAAAAGCGGCTACGGCAGCGAAAGCAGCGATCAGTTTTTTCATTCAGCTAACTCCTTATGAGGCGCCCGTCTGGCGCCTGCCAGCGAATGGCCGGCTCATCTCTTGATTACAAAAACCGGTTATTTGCGCGAGAAATGCACGACCAGTCGATCGCCCACCATTTGCAGCACTTGTACCAGTATCAGCAGCAACACCACGGTGACGATCATCACGTCAGTCTGGAAACGCTGGTAGCCGAAACGGATCGCCAGGTCACCCAGACCACCGGCGCCGACCACACCGGCCATTGCCGTGTAGGACACCAGAGTAATCGCGGTCACCGTAATCGCTGCGAAGATGCCCGGACGGGCCTCCGGCAGCAAGGCGTTCATGATGATCTGCCGGGTGGTCGCGCCCATCGACTGGGTGGCTTCGATGATGCCGCGATCGACTTCACGCAGCGCGGTTTCCACCAGACGCGCGAAGAACGGCGTCGCACCCACCACCAACGGCGGAATCGCACCGGCCACGCCCAGCGAGGTGCCGGTGATCAGCACGGTGAACGGAATCATCACGATCAGCAGAATGATGAACGGCAACGAACGCAGGATGTTCACCGCCAACGACATGAAGGCGTAGAGGCCACGGTTTTCCAGCAACTGACGCGGGCTGCAGAGGAACAGCAGCACACCCAGCGGCAGGCCGAGCAATACGGTGAACAGCAGCGAACCACCGAGCATCAACATGGTGTCGCCAGTGGCCAGCCAGATTTCCAGCCAATCGATGTTTTCGAAGAAAGCCTTGAGCATTTCCATTAACGCAGCACCTCCATATGAACGTCAGCGGCGGTGAAGCGGGCGAAGGCCGCTTCCATGTCGCCACCGGTGACGGCGAGGGTCAACTGCCCGTAAGGAATGTCTTTGATGCGGTCGATGCGGCCGGCGAGGATGCTGTAGTCGACCCCGGTTTCCCGGGCCACGGTACCGAGCAACGGCGCGTAGGTCGCTTCGCCCTGGAAGGTCAGACGCACGATGCGACCCGGTACGTGAGCGAAGTCATCGCGCTGTTCGCTTTCGTCGATCTGCTCGCTTTCCTGAACGAAACGCTTGGTGGTCGGGTGCTGCGGATGCAGGAACACATCGGCCACCGAACCTTGCTCGACGATCACCCCGGCATCCATCACTGCTACCTGATCGCAAACGCGACGGATCACGTCCATCTCGTGGGTGATCAGGACGATGGTCAGCTTCAGTTCACGATTGATCTCGGCCAGCAGTTGCAGAACCGACGCGGTGGTCTGCGGGTCGAGGGCGCTGGTGGCCTCGTCGCACAGCAGAATTTTCGGCTTGGTCGCCAGGGCGCGGGCGATGCCGACGCGCTGTTTCTGGCCGCCGGACAATTGTGCCGGGTACTTTTTGGCGTGATCGGACAGACCGACCCGGGCCAGCAACTCGGCGACGCGTTGATTGATTTCACTGCTCGACAGTTCGCCGGCCAGGGTCAGCGGCAGCGCAACGTTGTCGGCCACGGTCTTGGAGGCGAGCAGGTTGAAGTGCTGGAAGATCATCCCGACCTGCTGGCGGAAACGACGCAGGCCGTTGGCGTCCAGCGCGGTGACTTCTTCGCCGTCGACGATGATCTTGCCGCCGCTGGAATCTTCCAGGCGATTGATCAGACGCAGCAGGGTACTTTTTCCCGCACCGGAATGGCCGATCAGGCCGAAGACCTGACCGTTTTCAATCGAAAGACTGGTCGGGTGCAGGGCGGGGATGTCCTTACCGGCGACGCGGTAAGTTTTGTGGACGTTTTGAAACTCGATCACGTAGCGAACCTTGTGGGGCGCGTTAGAAAAGGATCAGCGGTTAGCCGGGCGCGCATTTTAGCCTGTCCGTATAGAGGTTCTTAGCATTTATTTCGCAATTAACCTTCGATTTGGCAATAACAAGATCAAAGGTCATAAAAAAGGAACGCCCGTTCCCGCTCATTGGTCACTAGTTAAGCGACTTGAAACCCTGGGTAACCGTGCCCGGAAACGCTCAAGAGTCCCCGTTGAAAAGGGGTCAACCGAGGAGTTTACGTCTGATGAGCAGCAAGAAACCTACGACCGACAAAAGCCAGCTGGCCGGAACCGATACCAAGGATCGCGCCAACACCAACGCCAAACTCGACAGCCTGGAGAAATTTCGCTCCGACGCTACCGGCCAGGCCCTGCGCACCAACCAAGGGGTGAAGGTCGCCGATAACCAGAACACCCTCAAGGCCGGCCCGCGCGGGCCGTCGTTGCTGGAAGACTTCATCATGCGTGAGAAAATCACGCACTTTGACCACGAACGCATTCCGGAGCGCATTGTTCACGCGCGCGGCACTGGCGCGCATGGTTTCTTCCAGGCCTATGAGAACCATTCGACGCTGACCAAGGCCGGCTTCCTGCAGGATCCGGGGAAAAAGACTCCGGTGTTCGTACGTTTTTCCACGGTGCAGGGGCCGCGCGGTTCCGGTGACACCGTGCGCGACGTGCGCGGTTTCGCGGTGAAGTTCTTCACCGACGAGGGCAACTTCGATCTGGTCGGCAACAACATGCCAGTGTTCTTCATCCAGGACGCGATCAAGTTCCCCGACTTTGTCCACGCGGTGAAACCCGAGCCGCACAATGAGATCCCAACCGGCGGCTCGGCCCACGACACGTTCTGGGACTTCGTCTCGCTGGTGCCGGAATCGGCGCACATGGTGATCTGGGCGATGTCCGACCGGGCAATCCCGAAAAGCCTGCGCAGCATGCAGGGCTTTGGCGTGCACACCTTCCGCCTGGTCAACGCCGAGGGCAAATCGCGCTTCGTCAAATTCCACTGGCGCCCGACTGCCGGCACCTGTTCGCTGGTGTGGGACGAAGCGCAGAAGCTCGCCGGTAAAGACACCGACTACCACCGTCGCGATCTCTGGGAAGCCATCGAGATGGGCGACTACCCGGAATGGGAGCTGGGTGTGCAGATCATCGAGGAGGAAAACGAACATGACTTCGATTTCGACATCCTCGACCCGACCAAGCTGATCCCCGAAGAAATCGTGCCGATCACCCCGCTGGGCAAGATGACCCTGAACCGCAACCCGGACAACTTCTTTGCCGAGACCGAGCAGGTCGCATTCTGCCCGGGCCACATCGTGCCCGGCATCGATTTCTCCAATGACCCGCTGCTGCAAGGCCGGCTGTTTTCCTACACCGACACGCAAATCAGCCGACTCGGTGGGCCGAACTTTCATGAGCTGCCGATCAACCGCCCGGTGGCGCCATTCCACAACGGCCAGCGCGACGCGCAGCACCGCACAGTGATCGACAAGGGTCGCGCGTCCTACGAGCCGAACTCGATTGATGGCGGCTGGCCGAAAGAGACTCCGCCAGCCGCGCAGGACGGCGGCTTCGAGAGCTACCCGGAACGCATCGATGCGAACAAGATCCGCCAGCGCAGCGAGTCGTTCAGCGATCACTTCTCGCAGGCGCGGCTGTTCTTCAACAGCATGAGTGAGCACGAGAAGGAGCACATCATCGCCGCCTACAGCTTCGAGCTGGGCAAGGTCGAACGCGAGTTCATCCGTGCACGGCAGGTGAATGAGATTCTCGCCAACATCGACCTGGAATTGGCCAAGCGCGTGGCGGCCAACCTCGGGTTGCCGGCGCCGAGCAAAGGCACGGTCGAGGTGCGCAAGACTTCGTTCGATCATTCACCAGCGCTGAGTCAGGCGAATCTGCTGCCAGAGGACATCAAAACCCGCAAAGTGGCGATTCTTGCCGCTAACGGCGTCGATGGCGCAGCGATTGATGCGATGAAAAAGGCCTTGGAAGCAGAAGGTGCGCACGCCAAGCTGCTCGGCCCGACTTCGGCACCGGTGAAGACTGCCGACGGCAAAGCCCTGCCGGTGGACGCATCCATGGAAGGTATGCCTTCAGTGATCTTCGATGCGGTGTTCGTGCCGGGTGGTGCGGCCTCGATCAAGGCGTTGAGTGGCGACGGCGTGGCGCTGCATTACCTGCTGGAAGCCTACAAGCACCTCAAGGCGATTGCACTGCACGGCGAGGCCAAGCAGTTGCAGGATCTGCTGAAGCTGGAAGCGGATGCAGGACTGCTGCAGGGCAAGGATGTGCCGGGGTTGACCAAGCCGTTCTTCGCGGCGATCGGGCAGCATCGGGTCTGGGCGCGGGAGCCTAAGGCTAAGGCCATTCCAGCTTAAGTTCTTGGCTGGCTGAGAGGACGCTTTCGCGAGCAAGCCCGCTCCCACAGGGTTCACGCTTTACCTGTGGGAGCGAGCCTGCTCGCGAAGCTTTTAGGGTTTGGCTGGAATCAGAACCATCTGCGCCGGCACCGTGCGCAGGATCTGTTTCTCGATCTGCAGCTCGAAATCCGGATTCAGTTTCTTCACACGCTTTTTCAGCAACGTCGCCAGCCATGGGTAATCCTGGGTGCGCGGCGCCTGAATGCTCACGGCACACTCATAATTCACCACATCGGCGGCGATCGCGTCGAGTTGCCGGCGAAGCTTGCGGCTATCGTTAATGTTCAGCGCCACCGTGGTGCTTTCGGCAGTCGGATCGATGACCTTGGCTTTCGGCTTGGCTTCGGCCGCCAGCAGCGCCGCTTCGGCTTTCTCCAGCTCGGCTTTGCGCGCTTCGGTGATGGCACCATTGACGCCACCGGTCAGCGCCGGGGCTTTCGGCATCAGGGCACGGGCACGGCTCAGCGCAGTGGCTGCGGCGTTCACATCACCTTTCTGCAAGACGATCTGGCTGCGGCGCAAATAGGCTTCGGCCAACTGACGCTGGTATTGCTCGAGGGACTGATCGTTGGGCGTTTCTGTCTGCAAGGCCGCCAACTGGTCTTCGGCGGTGGCCAGTTCGCTGCTGGCCAGGCTTTGCTCCAGCTGTGCGATGGCCGTGGCCCGCGCGTCGGGGGCTTCGGCCACCGGCGGCGTGCTTTGGCAGGCGCCCAGCAGCACGGAAAATGCGACAAGGAGCAGATAACGGGAGGCGAACGGCTTCATTCCTGCGACTCTCTAATTGCGCAAAAAGCGAGCAAGTCTACACCCCTCGACGGGGCAGAACAAAACTCAGCAGAAACAGTGCGGCCGCCGTCACAACGATCGACGGCCCCGCCGGGGTGTCCTTGAACCATGACAGCGCCAGCCCGCCACATACGGCGAGCATGCCCAGCAGGCTCGCGCCCAGCGCCATCTGCTCCGGCGAACGGGCGTGACGCTGTGCCGCAGCCGCCGGAATGATCAACAGCGAAGTAATCAGCAACACCCCGACGATTTTCATCGCCACCGCGATCACCACCGCAATCAACAGCATCAGCGCCATGCGCAGGCCCGCCACCGGCAGGCCTTCGACCTTGGCCAATTCCTCATGCACGGTGATCGCCAGCAGCGGCCGCCACAGCGTCACCAGCAACACCAGCACCGCCGCGCTGCCGCCGAGGATCCACGCCAGGTCAGTCGGGCTGATCGCCAGCAGGTCGCCGAACAGATAGGCCATCAGGTCGATCCGCACTTCATGCATGAAGCTTAGTACCACCAGCCCGAGAGAGAGCGTGCTCGGTGCGAGAATTCCCAACAGCGTGTCGGAGGCCAGCGGCTGACGCTGTTGCAAGGTCACCAGCAGCACCGCCAGCAACAGGCAGCCGACGGTCACCGCGACCGTCGGGCTGACATCCAGCAGAAAGCCCAAGGCCACGCCAAGCAGCGCGGCGTGGGACAGGGTGTCGCCGAAGTAGGCCATGCGCCGCCAGACCACGAACGAACCCAACGGCCCGGCGACCAGCGCCAGCGCCAGACCTGCAAGCAGGGCGTACAACAGAAAATCAGCCATGCTTGCAGTGGTCTCCGTGAACGTGGGTGTGGCCCGCACCGGGCGCCTTGACCACCGAACCGTGCAGGTCGTGGGCGTGGTCGTGATGGTGGTGATAGATCGCCAGGCTCGGCGCATTCTTGCCGAACAGCTCGACGAACGCCGGATCGCCGCTGACCTGCTCGGGATGCCCGGAGCAGCAGACGTGGCGATTCAGGCACACCACCTGATCGGTGGTGCTCATCACCAGATGCAAATCGTGGGACACCATCAGCACGCCGCAACCGTGACGGTCACGCAGGCGGGTAATCAGGCTGTACAGCTCGGCCTGCCCGGCGACATCGACGCCCTGCACCGGCTCATCCAGCACCAACAGCTCCGGCTCGCGCAGCAGCGCCCGGGCCAGCAGCACGCGCTGCATTTCACCGCCGGAAACACTTTGCACCGGGCTGTCGATGACATGTTCGGCGCCGACTTCCTTGAGCGCCGCCAATGCACGCGGACGGTCTACGCCGGGCACCAGGCGCAGGAAGCGCAGTACCGACAGCGGCAAGGTCGGATCGACGTGCAGCTTTTGCGGCATGTAGCCAACGCGCAGTTTCGGCTTGCGCCAGACGCTGCCGCTGTCCGGTTTCAGCAGCCCGAGCACGGCCCGTACCAGGGTGGTCTTGCCGGCGCCGTTGGGGCCGATCAGGGTGACGATCTGCCCCGGTTCGACGCTCAGCTCGATGTTGTCCAGCACGGTCTGCCCGGCAAAAGTGACGGCAACCTGCTCAAGACGGATCAACGGGTTGCTCATCAAGCCCCCTGGCAACCGGAGCACAGGCCGACCACTTCGACGGTCTGCGCTTCGACGATGAAACCGACATCCCTGGCGCTATTGATGATCGCGTCGCTGATAGCTTTCTGTTCCAGCTCGATCGCGGCGTGGCACTCGCGGCAGATCAGGAACTGGCCCTGATGCGCATGCTCGGGATGCACACAACCGACGAAGGCGTTGAGCGAGGAGATGCGGTGCACCAAGCCGTTTTCCAGGAGGAAATCCAGCGCGCGGTACACGGTCGGCGGCGCGGCGCGGCGGCCGTCCTGCTCGCTGAGCACCGCCAGAATGTCGTAGGCGCCCAGTGGCTTGTGGCTCTGCCACACCAGTTCCAGCACCCGCCGGCGCAACGCAGTCAGGCGCAGGCCTTTCTGGGCGCACAAGGTATCGGCCTCGGTCAGTGCGCTGTGCACGCAATGAGAGTGGTCGTGGGGACGGCTGGCAATCGGTGTAATAGGCATGGGCGGCGACGCGTTTTGATAGAGACGTTATTATGTTACCCGTTCTCGCCTCCTTGAGTGGTCATCGTGTCCCGACTTTTTTCTGTTTTTGTGGCGTTTATCGCCAGTTTTCTGCTGATCGGTTCGGCTCAGGCCGAGGTCAGGGTTCTCACCAGCATCAAACCGCTGCAGTTGATTGCCGCGGCGGTGCAGGACGGGATCGCCATTCCGGAAGTGCTGCTGCCACCGGGTGCCTCGCCGCACAATTACGCCCTGCGCCCGTCCGACGTACGGAAAGTGCAATCGGTGGACCTGCTGTACTGGATCGGCCCGGACATGGAAGGTTTCCTGCCGCGCGTGCTGAACGGTCGTACGCTGCCGAGCGTCGCCGTGCAGGACCTGCCGGGTATGAAGTTGCGCCGCTTTGCCGAAGACAGCCACTCCCACGCCGAAGACGCCGACGAGCATGATCACGATCATCGCCCGGGCACCCTGGACGCGCATTTGTGGTTATCGCCGATCAACGCGCGGGTGATTGCCGACAGGATGGCGGCTGATTTGAGCGCTGCGGATCCGGCGAATGCCGAGCGTTATCAGAGCAATGCCAAGGCCTTCGATGAGCGCCTCGATGCGCTGGATGCACGTTTGAAGCAGCGTCTGGCCGGCATTGAGGGCAAGCCCTACTTCGTCTTCCACGAGGCGTTTGATTACTTTGAAGAGGCTTACGGCCTGAAGCACACCGGGGTATTCAGTGTGGCAGCGGAAGTGCAGCCCGGCGCGCAGCATGTGGCGGCAATGCGCAAACGCCTGCAGGAAGTCGGCAAGACCTGTGTGTTCAGCGAACCGCCGCTGCGTCCACGTCTGGCGGAAACCCTGGTGGCGGGCCTGCCGGTGAAACTGGCGGAGCTGGATGCGTTGGGCGGCTATACACCGGCGACAGCTCAGGGGTATGAGCAGGTGCTGGAGAAGCTGGGCAACGATTTGGCCGGGTGCCTGGAATCTCTGTAATCCCCGGCATAGGTGTTGCCCCCATTCGCGAGCAGGCTCGCTCCCACTGGATCGCCGAGACCCTGTGGGAGCGAGCCTGCTCGCGAAGCTTTTAAAGGGCGAAAGGTAGCGGTGTATGCACCTGCTGCCGCTGCGCCAAGCGCTGCTCGAACTCCCGCGGATCGTGAATCAGCACGTCCTGCCCGGCAAACTGCTCGGCGGCGATCAACCGCGACAGCCAGAACCGCACACACGCCACACGCAGCAGGGTCGGCCATAGCTCCGCTTCAGCGGCAGTGAACGGACGCAGCGCCGCATAGGCGCCGAGGAATGCGCGGGCACGCGGCCCGTCAATCAAGCCTTCCTCGTCCGAACACCAGTCGTTCAAGGCAATCGCCACGTCATAGAGCATCGGTCCCGAGCAGGCGTTGTAGAAGTCGATCAAGCCGGTCAGGTGCGTGCCTTCGAACATCGCATTGTCGCGGAACAGATCCGCATGAATGTTGGCCCGTGGCAGCGCGAGGATTCTTTCTTTCTGCACAGTGATTTCATCCAGCGCCTTGCGCAGCAGCACACGCGGCTCGTCCGCCAGATGCGAGAGAAACTCGGTGCCCTCCTCCAGCATCCAGTCCAGGCCACGATCGGTCTTGCGCTTGATCATGCGCTCGCCCTGGGTCGCCAGGTGCAGATGCGCCTGCAACTCGCCGACCTGCGCGCAATGCTGGGCGTTGGCAACTTTGATGTGCTTGCCGGACAGGCGCGGCTGGAGCAATGCCGGTTTACCCTTCAGTTCACGCAGGGCCACGCCGTCAGTGGTACGCAGCGCGTAGGGCACCGGCAGATCGGCCTCGTGCAGCACGTCGAGCAGGTCGATGAAGAACGGCATTTCCTGCACCGGGCCGCGCTCGACCAGGGTCAGGACGAACTCGCCCTGTTCCAGGCTGATAAAGAAATTGGTGTTTTCGCTGCCGGCGGCGATCCCCTGGAAATCAAGCAGACGGCCGAGCCCGTAAGGGGCGAGAAATGTTTCCAGCTCGGGCCGAGCCAGGGGGGTGAACACAGACATGGTTAAAAACTGCTCAGTTCGGGCGCCGCGATCAAGCGGCGCCGATTAAAAAGTCAGGAATCTTACTTCCAGGTAAAGATTTCCCACGACGGAATCAGCATATCCGGCTGGTCGGAACGGATGTAGTTCACGTCCGAACCATCGGCGCGCACCAGAAAATACGGTTTGCCGCCCTTCGGCGTGACCTTGATCGCATACACAAAGCCACTGCGGCTGTATTCCTGAATGACCTTGTCGCCTTCGGTGTGCGTGTTAATGGTAACTTCCGGCTCCTTTGACGGCGCATCATCCGCCGCCATCGCGGCCAATGGTGAGGCAGCAATCAAACCGACCAGCAGCAAGCGATTTAACGTACGCATGATAACCTTGTCCCTTTGTCGTCAACGGTCCCGCTATTCTAGCGCCGGGCCCGCCGAAAAGGTTGATTCTGCTCATGAGCCAAGCCCCCCTCGTCCTGGTGGACGGTTCGTCTTACCTGTACCGCGCTTTCCATGCACTGCCACCGCTGACCACCTCCAAAGGCCTGCCGACCGGCGCGGTCAAAGGTGTGCTGAACATGCTCAAGAGTCTGCGCAAGCAGTACCCGGACAGCCCGTTCGCCGTGGTCTTCGACGCCAAGGGCGGGACGTTTCGCGATGAGATGTACGCCGAATACAAGGCCAACCGCCCAAGCATGCCCGACGACATGCGGGTGCAGATCGAGCCGCTGCACCAGAGCGTGATCGCCCTCGGCTTCCCGCTGCTTTGCGTGGAAGGCGTCGAGGCTGACGACGTGATCGGCACCCTCGCCCGCAGCAGCGCGGCGGCGGATCGTCCGGTGATCATCTCCACCGGCGACAAAGACATGGCGCAACTGGTCGATGGCCACATTACCTTGGTCAACACCATGTCCGGTAGCTCGATGGATGTGGAGGGCGTGAAGGAGAAATTCGGCGTCGCACCCGAGCAGATCATCGATTATCTGGCGCTGATGGGCGATTCTTCCGACAACATTCCGGGGGTTCCCGGCATCGGTCCAAAGACCGCTTCCGGCCTGCTGGTCGGCGTCAACGGCGGCCTGACCGAGCTGTACGCGAATCTCGACATCGTCCCGACCCTGCCGATTCGTGGGGCCAAGACCCTGCCGGCCAAGCTTGAAGAACACAAGGAGATGGCCTTCCTCTCCTATCAACTGGCGACCATCAAAGTCGACGTGCCGCTGGACATCGGCCTCGATGACCTGCAGATGGGCGCGGAAGACCCGGCCAAGCTCTACGAGCTGTACACCTTGCTGGAATTCAAAAGCTGGCTGAACGACCTCGATCGCGACGCCAAGCGCCAGGAACTGAGCGCTGCCGCGGAACCTGCGCCGGCTGGCGATCTGTTCAGCCCCCGCGCAGAAGAAGCCCCTGCCGCTCCGACCGAAGCAGCGTATGAAACCATCCTTGATCAGGCGCGTTTCGATGTCTGGCTGAAGAAACTGAATAACGCCAAGCTGTTCGCCTTCGACACCGAAACCACCGGCATCGACGCGCAACAGGCGCAACTGGTCGGCCTGTCGTTCGCGGTGCAAGCCAACGAAGCCGCGTACATTCCGCTGACCCACTCCTACATCGGTGTGCCCGAGCAGCTGGATCGCGACACGGTGCTGCGCGCGCTGAAGCCGATTCTGGAAGACCCGAACAAACTCAAGGTCGGCCAGCACGCCAAGTTCGACATGAACATTCTGGCCAACTGCGCCATCGGCGGTGATCAGAACGAAGGCATCACCGTTCGCGGCATCGCTTTCGACACCATGCTTGAGTCCTACGTGCTCAATTCCACCGCCACCCGCCACGACATGGACAGCCTCGCGCAGAAGTACCTGGATCACACCACCGTGAGCTTCCAGGACATCGCCGGCAAAGGCGCCAAGCAGCTGACCTTCGACCAGATCGCCCTGGAGCAGGCCGGCCCGTACGCCGCAGAAGACGCCGACATTACCCTGCGCCTGCACCAGACCCTGTTTGAAAAACTCAGCGCAATCCCGAGCCTGGCCAGCGTGCTGACCGACATCGAAATCCCGCTGGTGCCGGTGCTGGCGCGCATCGAGCGTCAGGGCGCGTTCGTCGATGCCGAACTGCTCGGCATCCAGAGCATTGAGCTGGGCAACAAGATGGTCGCGCTGGAGCGAGAAGCCTTCGAAATTGCCGGTGAAGAATTCAACCTCGGCTCGCCAAAGCAGTTGGGCGTGATCCTCTACGAAAAACTCGGCCTGCCGGTGCTGAAGAAAACCGCCAAGGGCCAGCCATCCACCGCCGAAGAAGTGCTGGCGAAACTGGCCGAGGACGATCATCGCTTGCCAAAAGTGCTGATGGAACACCGTTCCATGAGCAAGCTGAAAAGCACCTACACCGATCGCCTGCCGGAGCAGATCAACCCGCGCACCGGGCGTATCCACACCTCGTACCACCAGGCCGTAGCATCGACCGGGCGCTTGTCTTCCAGCGATCCGAACCTGCAGAACATTCCGGTTCGTACCGCTGAAGGCCGCCGCATCCGTCAGGCGTTCGTCGCGCCCAAAGGCTACAAACTGCTGGCGGCGGACTATTCGCAGATCGAACTGCGGATCATGGCCCACTTGTCCAAGGACGAAGGCTTGATGAACGCCTTCCGCAACAATCTGGACGTGCACACCGCGACCGCCGCTGAAGTATTCAAGGTCGAGCTGAGCGAAGTGACGTCCGACCAGCGCCGTGGCGCCAAGGCGATCAACTTCGGCCTGATCTACGGCATGGGCGCGCAGAAACTCGGCAAGGACATCGGCGTCGACACCAAGACCGCCAAGGCCTACATCGACACCTACTTCGCCCGTTATCCGGGTGTGCGCGAATACATGGAGCGCACCCGCAAGCAGGCCGCCGACCAAGGCTACGTAGAGACCTTCTTCGGTCGTCGCCTATATCTGCCGGAAATCAACTCGAACAAGCCGCAGGAACGCGCTGCCGCCGAACGCACGGCGATCAACGCGCCGATGCAAGGCACCGCCGCCGACATCATCAAGAAAGCCATGGTGGCGGTGGATAACTGGCTGGCCTCGTCCGGGCTGGACGCTAAAGTCATCCTGCAGGTGCACGACGAACTGGTACTGGAGGTTCGCGAGGATCTGGTCGATCAGGTGAGTCAGGAAATCCGCCTGCACATGAGCGAAGCGGCGAAACTGGACGTGCCGTTGCTGGTGGAAGTTGGCGTCGGCAACAACTGGGATGAGGCGCACTGAGGCGTCTAGGCCGGGCGTTTGCCGCGACACCCTGTCGCGGCAAACGCCCGAAACGCGCTTATTTCGAATCGCGCTTGCGGTTATTCCAAAGCTTTTGAAAAAAAATCTGAACTAATCTGACAACTCACTACTCAGAGATACTGAATGGCTGGTGAAGCCCTTCGATGCTCCTATGTTGTGTTAAGTGTTGGCAGATATCTGAACCCCGCCCTAGCGGTTCGGAACTTGAACCCCGGAACTTCTCCCTCCCCATATGAAGTCCGGGGCTTTTTTTACCCAAAAATCGGCTGTAGCGCGGTCATGCTGCGTTAAAAGCGTTACTAAAAATGCTCATTTAGGTCCCCTAAAGTCGAGCGCGACCCCGGCCGTTTTATTAACGCTTTTGCCTTGCCTGACCGCACTACAACCAATTTTCCATAATCCGATTATTCAGCTGTTGCTTCCGCACCCTTGTCCGCCAGTTCCATCCAGCCTGCCAACACAGTGTAGGCCTCTTCCAGGCCCATGCGTTTTGGCGCCGAGAACAGCTGGATCGTCACCAGATCGCCCCAGCCCTTGCGGATTTCCGCCTGCACCTTCAGCAGCGTGTTCTTGGCGGCGCCGTAGGTCAGCTTGTCGGCCTTGGTCAGCAGAATGTGCATCGGCATGCCGGCCGCAACGGCCCAGTCGAGCATCAGCAGGTCGAAGTCGGTCATTGGATGACGGATGTCCATCATCAGAATCAAACCCTTCAAACTCTCCCGGCCGCCGAGGTACGCCTCGAGGTGACGCTGCCAGTGTTGCTTGAGCGGGATCGGTACTTTTGCATAACCGTAGCCCGGCAGGTCGACCAGACGCCGTTCATCGTCTAGCTTGAAGAAGTTCAACAGCTGTGTGCGACCCGGGGTTTTCGAGGTACGCGCCAGACTGGCGTGAGTCAGGGTGTTCAGTGCGCTGGATTTACCGGCGTTGGAACGACCGGCGAACGCCACTTCGAAGCCTTCGTCGTCAGGGCATTGATCGACTTTGGCAGCACTGAGCATGAACGTGGACTGTTGGCACAGGCCGAGGATGGGATTCTTGAGTTGCATGGGATTTCCGATGTGGGCGGCGCCGGGATTGGGCGCGGAACGCGGTGTCGCTTCCGTTTCAGTGACGCCAGTATATAATGCCGCAGATTTTGTGTGTGCTTTGTCCCAGCGTAGGATGAAGTTCACGAGAGCGACAGACCTTGATTGCGCATTAGAACGCAGAACGCTCTCAACCCTGAAAAGGTCGTTTTATGACGAAATGGCTGCTGGCTGCCGGAGTCTTGATGCCGCTTTACAGCGCACAGGCTACACAGGATCCGGAAGCCGTGTACAACCGTGTTTGTGGAGCCTGTCATTCCGGCCAACTACCCATGGCGCCCAAAAGAGGCGATCAGGCAGCTTGGACGCCGAGGTTGGCGAAAGGTATGGAGACGCTGGTGCAACACGTGACCCAGGGTTTCAAGGCGATGCCGCCGCGTGGTTTGTGCATGGACTGCAGTGCCGAGGATTACCAGGCCATCATCCTTTGGATGAGCGAGAGTAAACCCGGTCCATAACTCTTAACCCTTAGCCGTAGTTGGATTAGCTGATGAACAAATTGATCGTGAGTCTGCTGTTGACCGTGGGAATTTCAGGCTTCGCCCATGCTGCCGGTGATGCCGCCGCCGGCCAGGCGAAAGCTGCCGTCTGCGGAGCCTGCCATGGCCCTGACGGGAACAGCATGGCGCCAAACTTCCCGAAACTGGCAGGTCAGGGTGAACGCTACCTCGACAAGCAGTTGCACGATATCAAGTCGGGCAAGCGCCAAGTTCTGGAAATGACCGGCCTGCTGACCAACCTGAGCGATCAGGATCTGGCTGACATTGCTGCTTACTTCGCCAGCCAGAAAGGCAGCGTCGGTGCCGCTGATCCGAAGATCGTGGCTCGTGGTGAGGCGCTGTTCCGCGGCGGTAATCTGGAAAAAGGCCTGCCAGCCTGCACCGGCTGCCACTCGCCGAACGGTGCCGGCAACGCTGCTGCAGGTTTCCCGCACCTGGGTGGCCAACATGCTCAATACATCACCAAACAGCTGACCGACTTCCGCAAGGAAGAAGGTGGTCGCGCCAACGACGGCGACGCGATGACCATGCGCACCATCGCGCGCAAACTGAGCGACGAAGACATTGCCGCAGTCTCCAGCTACATCCAGGGCCTGCACTAACCGCCCTGAATCGAGCGTTAACGGTGATGGACATCTCCTGCAACGTTAACGCTCGATTAATCCGTCGCAGCAAGTATAAAAAGGGTGGCTTTGGCCGCCCTTTTTTGTGGCCGCTGCCGTTACACTACAGAACTCATGCCCGCCAGGATCTGTCTGAAACAGGTCGCGCGAGGCGACCAAAATTGTCCAGGAGTAAAGCATGCGTAATCTGATCATCAGCGCCGCTCTCGTCGCTGCCAGCCTGTTCGGCGTGACCGCCCAGGCCGCTGAAGCACCGGCCGCCCCTTATGTCGAGCTGGCCAATCCGGTACCGGTGGCAGAGCCTGGCAAGATCGAAGTGGTCGAGCTGTTCTGGTACGGCTGCCCGCATTGCTACGCGTTCGAGCCGGTGATCAATCCCTGGGTTGAAAAACTGCCGTCCGACGTCAACTTCGTACGGATTCCTGCCATGTTCGGTGGCCCGTGGGACGCTCACGGCCAAATGTTCCTGACCCTGGAAGCAATGGGCGTCGAGCACAAGGTTCACGCTGCGGTTTTCGAAGCAATCCAGAAACAACACAAGAAGCTGACCGACAAGAACGACATGGCTGACTTCCTCGCCACACAAGGCGTGGACAAGGACAAGTTCCTCGCCACCTTTGACTCGTTCGCGATCAAAGGTCAGATCGTCAAAGCGCGTGAGCTGGCCAAGAAGTATGAAATCACTGGCGTGCCAACCATGATCGTCAACGGCAAGTACCGCTTCGACATCGGCTCTGCCGGTGGTGCCGAGCAAGCCCTGAAACTGGCTGATCAACTGGTCGCCAAAGAGCGAGCGGCCAACAAGGCAGCCGCCAACTAAGCGCGGTAACCGCCATGCGCCGCTGGGGCACCGAACGCAGCGTTGGCCTGCATGATCCGCAGGTCAACGAGCATCACCTGGAGTCCACGGGCCTGCCCGCAGACCATCGTCTGCGCTTGCTCAGTTTCAATATCCAGGTCGGCATCAGCACCGAGCGCTATCGGCATTATCTGACCCGCAGCTGGCAGCACCTGCTACCGCACACCGGGCGCTCAGGCAATCTGCAGAAGATCGGTGACCTGCTTGGCGACTTCGATCTGGTCGCCCTGCAGGAAGCCGATGGCGGCAGTCTGCGCTCAGGCTACGTCAATCAAGTCGAACACCTGGCCCACCTCGGCGCCTTCCCCTACTGGTATCAACAACTCAATCGCAACCTCGGCCGACTGGCCCAGCACAGCAATGGCGTGCTCAGTCGCCTGAAGCCGTGGGCGATCGAAGATCATCCGCTGCCCGGCCCCAAAGGTCGCGGCGCGATCCTGCTGCGCTTCGGCGAAGGTCCGGAGGCGCTGGTGGTGGTGATGATGCATCTGGCGCTCGGCGCACGGGTGCGCAGCCTGCAACTGGCCTATATTCGTGACCTGATCAGTGGCTACAAGCACCAGATATTGATGGGCGACATGAACACCCATGCCAGTGATCTGCTACAACAGTCACCGTTACGCGATCTCGGCCTGCTGGCCCCGCAGATGCAAGCCACCTTTCCCAGCTGGCGGCCACAGCGATGCCTTGATCATATTTTGCTCAGCCCGACCCTGACCCTGGAAAAGGTCGAAGTGCTGGCCCAACCCATTTCCGATCACCTGCCGGTCGCGGTAGAGATTCGTCTGCCGGGTTCGCTCACGGCCGATGCATTGCCCGCGTTGAGTCCTGCCCCTCGCGGAACCCCTGAATGAGCGACGACGCCCAGCGCTGGAAAGAGAAGTACCTCAAAAGCATCGAACAACAGGACAAGCTCGAACGTCGCTGGGCCGCCCGGCTCGACTTGCTGCGCCGCGGTCTGGTGCGCAGCACGCTGGCCGCTGAAGGCACCGACAAGGTCGTTGATCAGTGCATGAAAGAGATGCGCGACGTGGTGCGCACCGACGACATGGACGCCGGCCTCGCCGCCCTGCTGCCGCGCCTGGAAAAAGCCGTGCTCGATTCCGAGCAACGTCGCGAAACCCGAATCGATCAGGTCAGCACCGCGCTTACCGCGCTGGTCACCCAGCTACAAGCGCTGCCGCTGCCACGCGAAGTCGCGCAACCGCTGAAGAAATTCGCCAAGCAACTCGACAGCCGGGTCGGCCAGGCGCGGGAAATGCCGCTGCTGCTGAGCGAACTCAGCGGTTTGCAGGGCAAGGCGTTGAGCCAGCTGGAAACGCCGCCCGAGCCCGACCGCCCGGGCTTTTTGCAGCGCCTGTTTGGCAGCCGCGACAGTGAAGGGGTGCCAGAGTCTTCGGACCAGCCTCAGGCGCCGACGCCGACGCCGGCCAACGCTGAACCTGCATCTGAGCCGGTACCCGCGCCAACCGCAGCGGTCGAGCCGATTCCGGCAGCACCCGTCACCGTAGCGGCCATCGCGCAACCACCAGAGGCCGAGCTTAAGCAAACGCCAGCAGTGCAGCCCGAGTCCGAATCACCTGTGTTCGCGTTCGTGCCTCCGGTCATTGCTGCCGAGCCGATCAGCGAACCCGTTGCTGCACCTGCACTACCAGCGGCCGAACCTGAAGCCGAACGGCCGACCACCCCGATCACGGCGCCAGCACCTGCTGCCGCGTTCAACCCCGACGAGTTGATCCACCCGGGCGACATCCCGGCACCGTTGCTCCTCGATAGTCTGCCCCTGCCCGAACCGATTGCCCAGGCTTTGGCCGCCATCGATCCGGAGCAACCCGAGCAGGACATTCTGTACGCCCTGCCCGATTCCCCGGAGCCGTCTTACAGTTCAGTGGCCAAACACATCGAAGACACGCTGATCGGGCTGCTCGACGACCTGACCCTGCCCGAGCGCCATCGCCCGCAGGCTGAGGCGATGCGCGACCGGTTGAAAAATGGCCTGAACTGGTACGAACTGCTGCCGATTCTCGACGATCTGGCGACCTTGATGCTGGCGATCACCGACAGCGGCCAGCACGAATTCGAAGCCTATCTGCAGCAACTCAACGAGCGCCTCGAAGCGTTCCAGAGCAACCTGCAGGCCGCCAGCGAAGGCCACGCCGACAACAGCTCGGCGGCGCGGGCGATGGACACGCAGATCCGTGAGCAGGTCGATGGTTTGCAGACCAGCATGCAGGAAGCGGCCGATCTGGATGACCTCAAGCAAGTGCTGGAGAACCATCTGGAAGGCCTGCTCGGCACCATGGATCAACACCAGAAACAACGCGATGCCCGCGAGCAGGAAGTGGCGGCACGCCTCAAGGGTCTGGCCGAGCGTGTGGCGCACATGGAGCAGGAAGCCCTGGGCTTTCGCGAACACCTGGAAGAACAGCGGCAGAAAGCCCTGATCGATCCGCTGACCGGCCTGCCCAACCGCGCCGCCTGGGGCGAACGCCTGGAACACGAGATCAAACAGTGGCAGCAACACGGCAACACCTTGAGTCTGGCGATGCTCGACCTCGATCATTTCAAGCGCATCAACGACAACTACGGCCATCTGGCCGGCGACAAGGTGCTGAAGATCATCGCCACAGTGCTGCGCAAACGCCTGCGCGCAGCGGATTTCATTGCCCGTTTTGGTGGTGAGGAATTCGTTCTGCTGCTGCCGGCGACCACGCCTGCGGTGGGCGCCAAACTGCTGGAGACCCTGCGCGCGGCGATCGAAGCCTGCCCGTTTCACTTCAAGGGCGAACGGGTGACGATCACCATCTCCATGGGCCTGGCGTCGTTCAGGATGGGAGAACACAGCGATCTGGTGCTCAAAAGAGCCGATCAGGCGTTGTACCGCGCAAAAAACGGCGGGCGCAACCGGGTCGAGCTGGGCTGAGCAATTGTTCCATTTTGTTTAATTCAGCCCGCCGGCCGTCGAGACCCAAGGCAGTACGTTACACTGTTGCATTACTGTCTTGCGTGTACTGCCTTCTGCCATGAAATTTTTTGCCCTCCTCGCGTCGCTGCTCGTTCTGGCCGGTTGTGCCAGCGGCCCGCGTTACGACACCAGCCATCCTTCGGCCAATCACGACAGCCGCGTGCAGTTCGTGATCGTGCATTACACCTCGGCGTCCCTCGCGCGTTCGCTGCAACTGCTGACCCACGGCGAAGTCAGCAGCCACTACCTGATCGGCGACGACAAGGGCGGCACCATCTACAAGCTGATGGATGAAAACCAGCGCGCCTGGCACGCCGGGGAAAGCCAATGGCAGGGCCGCACCTGGCTCAACTCCAGCTCGATCGGTATCGAGATCGTCAATCCGGGCTTCAAGGACACGCCGACCGGGCGCCTGTGGTTCCCTTATAGCGAAGCGCAGATTCAGTCGCTGATTGTTCTGCTCAAGGACATCAGTCAGCGCCAGGGCATCAGCCCGCGCCATATCATCGGCCACAGCGACATCGCGCCCCTGCGCAAACTCGACCCCGGCCCACTGTTCCCATGGAAACGTCTGGCCGCTGAAGGCCTGGGCGTATGGCCTAATGAACAAGCGGTGGCGCGGCAGCAGGTGCTGTTCAACGCCGAATTGCCGAGCATCAGTTGGTTCCAGGAACAACTGGCGCGCGTCGGTTACGACACCCCGCAAACCGGCGAGCTGGATGTAGCGACGCGCCATGTGCTCGCAGCGTTCCAGATGCATTTCCGCCCTTCCCGTTTCGACGGTATGCCGGACGCGCAAACAGCCGCGTTGTTGCTGGTACTCAATCAGACAAAATAATGACGCCCGCCCGACGGTCAGGGCGAAATCGAAATCAGCAGCTATAACTCATTGGTAATTCTTCGGATATTCCATGATGGTTGCTACCCGAGCGACGCTGCGTAGCTGGTTTTATCGCCCGTGGTTTTTGGCGATGATCGCGGCTGTCCTCAGTGCAAGCCTGCTGATCGCCGGCGGAATGTTCGTCGCCATGCGCCAGATCGAGCAGAACGAAAGCCAGGAGATGAACGCCCAGGGCGAGCGCTTTCTGGCCCGCCTTGAGCAGCTGTTCGGGCAATTGCGCGAAAGTCTCGACGACCTTCAGGCGCAGCCGTTGCGCAGTTGCGATGAGGAAATGATCGCCACCCTGCAACAGGTCACCTTCAACTATCGCTTCGTCTATGAAGCAGCCTACATGGACGGCCCGCGGATCTGCTCCAACCGCCCCCGCCAAGAGGGGCTGTCGGTGGTCCGCGCGCCAGACATCAAGGGCCCGACTTACAGCTACTGGCTCAACACCACCACCGAACCCGATGAAAACCGCGCGGCGCTGATGCTCGGGCGCGGCAACTTCCGTGTGGCGACATCGCGCGGGCATTTGACCGACATGGTCGACTTGCCACCGGACAGCAGCCTGCTGGTGGTACTCGATCATGGCAGGCGAGCGATTCCGGTACTCGGCACAGCCCAGACCTGGCCACCAAGCGAAACCTGGCCACCGAAGAGCCGCGAGGCCCTGCAAGTCACCCAGTCACGGCTGATCTACCGCATGCCAACCAACAATCCGGAATATCAGTTGGTGCTGATCACCCCGCGCAGTGGCATGCACATCCCGACCGTCTGGTGGTGGATGGTGCCGGCCTGCCTGCTGCTGGGGGCGTTTGCCGGTTTCTTCGTGTTTCTGCTGGTGCGCCAGCGCCAGTCACTGGACGCCGAACTCCAGGGCGCGATACGACGGGGCGAGCTGCAAGTGCTGTATCAACCGATATTCGACCTCGACAGCCGCAATTGCGTGGGCGCCGAAGCCCTGCTGCGCTGGCGCCGCCCGGACGGCACCCTGACCAGCCCCGACCTGTTCATTCCATTGGCGGAAAACACCGGGCAGATTCGGCAGATGACCGATTTCGTCCTGCAGCGGCTGCTGGAACAATTGGGACCAGTGCTGCGCGCCAATCCGCAGCTGTACATCTCGGTCAACCTTGCGGCGTGCGACGTGATGGTGCCGCGCATCGGTCAAGTCATGGCCAGGCTGTTGACCCTGCACCGGGTTGCGGCGCGGCAGATCGCCTTCGAAGTCACCGAGCGCGGGCTGATCGATGTGGTGGTGGCGCGGGAGAACCTGCAAGCCTTGCGCGATGTCGGCCATCAAGTGTTGATCGACGATTTCGGTACCGGTTATTGCAGCCTCGCCTACCTGCAAACGTTGCCGGTGGACTGCCTGAAAATCGACAAGGCCTTCATCGACGCACTCGGTCATGACGCGGCCAGCAGTGGCGTTGCTCCGCACATCATTCACATGGCGCAGGCACTGGATCTGAAGGTGATTGCCGAGGGCATCGAGCACGAAGCGCAAGCCGTGTTTCTCAGCAGCGAGGGGGTCAAGTTCGGTCAGGGCTGGCTGTTCGCCCAGGCCTTGAGTGCGGTGCAGTTCATTGAACTGATCACCCGTGGACGGCGCCTTGCCGGACGCCGGCTGGATGACGAAGCCTAGACCGCCAGCGCCATGTAGAACTGCGTGCCCTGCCCCGGCCGCGAATAGACTCCCATGCGCCCGCCATGCAACTGCACAATTTCCTTGCACAAAGCTAAACCGAGCCCGGCGCCGCCCTTCTTGCGCCCGACCTGCACGAACGGTTCGAAAATCCGCCCTTGCTGCCCGTAGGCAATGCCTTCTCCGTTGTCTTCGACGCTGATAATCACCCGCTCGCCATGTCGGCGCGCTTGCAGGCGGATCTGCCCGTCGCGGGCAGTGTGGCGCAGAGCATTATCGATCAGGTTATCCAGTACCCGGTCCAGTTGCGCCTGATCGGCCTGCAGGCGCGGCAACGGCCCCTGCACTTCGACGTTCAAGGCAATGCCTTTGGCCGCCGCCGCGTCCGCAAAGCGCGATTGCGCCTGCGCCAGCAAGTCTTCGATGGAGCACGGCGCCAGGGTGAGCTTCTGTAAACCGTTCTGATAACGCGAAAAGTTGAGCAAGTCATTGATCAACTGCATCAGGCGCTGCATCTCTTCATTGACCGTGTCGAGCAAGTCCGCCTCGCGTGACTCCGGGGGAAACTTCGCCCGCTCGCGAAACAGCCCGAACGCCATGTGCATGCCGGTGACCGGCGTGCGCAGCTCATGGGAGGCACGCAGCACAAACTCGCTGCGTACGCGCTCGAAGGCGCGCTGCTCGGTGACGTCATGCAGCACCATCACCGCGCCAAGAATATGCCCCTGGGTGTGGCTGACCGGCGTCAGGCTGTAAGTCAGCAGACGTGATTCGCCATCGACCTCGATGCTCAAATCTTCCGGAGCACGCTCAAGGGTGCCGCCGCGCAACACCAGTTGCAGTTGTGCGTCGAGTTCCGGGCGCTCCAGCGCTGTGCCCAAACCCTGACCGAGTCGATCACTGTCCCAGCCCAACTGGCGCTGGGCCACTGGATTGAGGTGCTCCAGATGCCCTTCGCGATCAATCATCAGCAAGCCGTCGTCGATGCTGTCGAGCACCGCTTGCAAGCGTTGCTGACCGGCCAGCAGCTCGTCGACGTTGGTCGCCTGATGCTCGCGCAGCGCCTCGGCCATCAGCCCGAAGCGCTTGGTCAGCTGGTTCATTTCCATCGCCGAGGAAATCGGCAGCGTCACCTCGAAATTGCCTTGGCCGATGTTGTCCGCCGCTTGCGCCAGCGCCTCGATCGGTGCGCCGAAACGCCGGGCAATCGCATGCGCGGTGACAAAGCCGATGATCAGCACCGCCAGTCCCACCAACCCTAGCAGGCCGGAGACCAGCAGCGCCCTTTCCCGGGCGTCATGCTGCACGGCGTTGATGTTGTCCAGCGCATGCTTGTGCTCGGCAATCAAACCGTTGCGCAAGATGTTGAAGCGTTCTCTGAGGTCGCTGTTGCCGCTGAGCACATTGCCCGGATTACGCGACAGCTCGAACGCCTGGAGAAAACTCAGATAGTCGGCCTTGGCCTGGGTAAACCCGTACTGGCGGCCATCGCCGTCGGCCTCCTGCGAAATGCCTTCATCCAGCAATTGCAGGTAATGCTGCTTTGACGCTTCGAACGCGGCGGGATCGGGTTTTTCGGCCAGCATCAGCACCAACTGGTCGCCGAGGGTCTGACGCAACTTGAGCCCCAGGTCGAGGGTCACGAAGTTGCTGCGGATCGTTGCTTCCTGAGTACCGGCCATCTGCATCACGCTGACCAGCCCGAGCAACAGCCCGAGCAAGGCGACCGTGATCAGCGCAGAAATGCTCAGGAACAAGCGAGTGCGCAACTTCATCGCCAGCTTCATCGTCGGGCGCTCACAGGTTGTACTGCTTGCGCTTGCGATACAGGGTCGACGCGTCGATGCCCAGGGTTTTCGCCGCCTGATCCAGCGTGCCTGCCGTCGCCAGCACCGCGCCGATGTGGGCTTTTTCCAGTTCATCGAGGCTCAGCGCGGCGCCGACTCGAGGTGCGTTGTTCGCCGGCTGCTCGGCCATGCCGAGGTGGCTGATTTCCACGCGTTCCTGCGGGCAGATGATGCTCGCCCGCTCCACTACGTTGCGCAGCTCGCGGATATTGCCCGGCCAGCGATAACCCAGCAGCGCCTCTCGCGCTTCGTCACTGAAGCCTCGGGCCGGGCGTGCGTACTCTTTTACGAAGCGCGCGAGGAAGCGGTCGGCAAGGGTCAGGATGTCCTCGGCACGTTCGCGCAATGGCGGCAGATGCAGGGTGATCACGTTGAGGCGATACAACAGGTCTTCACGGAAGCGCCCGTCGCGCACCATGTCTTCGAGATTAAGGTTGGTCGCGGCGAGAATCCGCACATCGGCGCGGCGAGTCACTGGGTCCCCTACCCGCTCGTATTCCTTGTCCTGAATAAAACGCAGCAACTTGGGTTGCAATGTAAGTGGAAAATCGCCGATCTCGTCGAGAAACAGCGTGCCGCCGTCCGCCTGATTGACCCGACCCAAAGTGCTCTCACTGGCGCCGGTAAACGCACCACGACTGTGGCCGAACAGCTCGCTTTCCATGAGCTCGGCGGTCAACGACGGGCAGTTGATGGTCACGCAGGATTTCTTCTCGCGCTTGCTCCAACCATGAATGGCCCGGGCCAGTTCCCCTTTACCCGTGCCGGATTCGCCAAGGATAAGAATGTTGGCGTCGGTACCGGCGACCTGCCGCGCAGTTTCCAGCACCACTTTCATCGCCGGGCTGTGAGAGTCGAGGCCATCCTTGGGTTTGCGGATCTCGCCTTCGAGGGCTTCCAGACGCGCCGAGAGCTGGCGCACTTCCAGCTGCTTGGCGGTAGCCAGACGCAACTGGTCGGGGCTGCACGGTTTGACCAGATAGTCAGCGGCGCCCGCCTGGATCGCGTCCACCGCGGTATCGACCGCCGAATGCGCGGTGACGATCACCACCCGCATCCATGGCGCCTGAACGCGCATCTGCGCCAGTACATCGAGACCGTTGTCTTCACCCAGACGCAAATCAAGGAAGCACAGGTCGAATACCTGGCGTTGCAACAGTGCATCAGCCTGAGCCGCGCTGTTGGCGGTGGCCACCGTATAACCTTCGTCTTCGAGGCAGTAACGAAAGGTTCGCAGGATGGCGGACTCGTCGTCCACCAGCAGAATGCGGCCTTGATGCTCAGTGGCAGATTCCATTTTTCCTACGCTCCATAGTGATTGATCTTGGGTTAGTCCCGGAAAAATCGGGCAAGTTGCATGGTTGATTCTGAACGATGCGAGCCATGGGAGGGTAACTCTCTCCTGCCTTGACGGCCAATCCGTTGATTTTGTTGAGTTTTTAAACAATCACCGATTTACAGAGGGTTCCCTGCGTACTTTTCTGACATCCGCGACGTGCTCTCAATTCCATAAGAATGAAATCTCCTACGAAATAATCATGCATTTCGCACGACCGTAGATGACCCATCGTGCAGGATGCGTCCGTCGCTGAATCCCACTCACTCGCAACCAATTGATTTTATTGAATATTTTTCAAATAAAAAACTGGCATGCAGCCTGCAATAACTCATTCAGCCCGGGCAGATTCCACTGCCCCAACCGAATAAGAGTGAGGAACCCAGGATGACTCGCCAACGTGCCGCCCAAGTGCGTATCTCGCCACTGCATATCCAGCAAGGCCTGTTTGGCGTACTTGCACTGTTGATCACCCTGATTGCCTGCCAGCAATACCTGAGCTGGGAAAACAGCCAGAAGCCTGAGCCGCTGATCTCGATTCAACACAGCACGCAGACGCACTTCAGCGCCGTCAGCAGCAGTCAGGCCGAAAGCGCCTCGATGCGCATGATGGATGTCGATCAGCCACAGCCGCTGGATCAACTGCCACGTGAAGAGCGCTGGGTTTTCTGACGAACCGAAGAATTCAGGCGCATCGCGCCGGAACACGCAATATCCCTAAATAGAGAAGTAAGGAGAATCACCATGTTGAGCTGGGCAATTACATTCTTGATCATTGCCATCATCGCCGCCGTACTGGGCTTCGGTGGTATCGCGGGCACCGCCACGGGTATCGCCAAGATTCTCTTTGTCGTGTTCCTGGTGATGTTCATCGCTTCCTTCTTCTTTGGCCGTCGCGGCCGAGGTTAACGATGATTGCTTTGAAGACACTGGCAGCCGCCCTGCTTATGGGCGGTAGTGCCATGGCGATGGCGGCCAATGATGGCCAGGCGCGGGTCAACGAGCTGCTCAGCTCCGACCCGCAATACCGCGAAACCTGGCAAGGCGTTGTGAAGCACGAAGAACGCCTGCCGGAATGGGTGATGAACCTGTCCGGTACGCCAGACCAGCAGATGAATGCCGTGACTGAAGACGGCGACAAGTACTTGGTCGGCCCGCTCTGTGAATCCGCAGACAAGTGCCTCAACCACCGCTTGATCGTGGCTTTCAGCTTCGACAAGAAAGACGCGTACGCCATGCTCGTCGATGTTCCCGAAGGACTGCCGGCCGACAAGTCGCCAACGCGACATGCCACCTACCGCTTCCTCGGCAAACCAGATGAGGGTATGCAGAACCTGTTGATGGAAACGCTGAAGAAAGACCCGAAGTGGTATTGATTCGAACATGAGGGCAGCGCCCCGCTGCCCTTTATTGCGCCTACCCGAGGAAGGCCGGCGCATGACCAAGGGGCCGGGACGTTCTGACTGTTGCAGGGTCGGAGTGACCTACGGGTACAGGGAGTGCCTGCGCGAGGGCCGGGTCAGGGTAAAAGCTGCGACGCAGGTTCGCCGACCCTCAGTGGTTCGACGGACTTGCGCTGAGCTTTATCCGATGCAAAAACATTGATCCAGAGCGTCCTGCTCATCTTTTTATGCCTCACACTGCGCGCGAAAACATTACGCGGTGTTTCCTGGCGACCGTATATCGAGAAAGAGTCCCTTTAAACAGTGAGAAATCTAGTCTGCAAACGTAGGCTTTTTCTGAAGATTTCCGTCGAAATTTCTCGTTTGAAAAATAACCAATCTACGCTGCAATGGCCGGTTCACGGCACTTATGCCGGCTGAAATGTCGTAATCGAACCGGTTGGGACGCCAGTTTCAATTAAAAAAGCTCATGCCGATTCGGCATAGGGTAGGCGTTTACGGCATTAGACGGCGCAACCTTGCATCGGAATAGTTGCGCCTTTTTTCGCCTGCCGAAGAGCCGTAAATACGCGCTTCGGGGCACCTTATACGGAGGCAGATGCACAGACTTTTCCGCTGACAGAGCGTTCCAGTTCCTGCATGTGCCTGAGTCAAACGCAAGTAAGGGTAAAGATAATGAAGAAGGCAAAACTCAGCCTCGCCTGGCAGATCCTCATCGGTCTGGTTTTAGGGATTGCAATTGGTGCGTTGCTCAACCACTTCAGTGCCGAGAAAGCCTGGTGGATCAGCAACGTCCTGCAACCGGCAGGCGATATCTTTATCCGTCTGATCAAGATGATCGTGATCCCGATCGTCATCTCCTCCCTGATCGTCGGCATCGCCGGCGTGGGCGACGCCAAGAAACTCGGGCGTATCGGTCTGAAGACCATCATCTACTTCGAAATCGTCACCACCATCGCGATCATCGTCGGCCTGCTGCTGGCCAACCTGTTCCACCCGGGCGCCGGCATCGACATGAGCACCCTGGGCACGGTGGATATCTCCAAGTACCAGGCGACCGCCGCCGAAGTGCAACATGAACACGCGTTCATCGAGACCATCCTCAACCTGATCCCGTCGAACATCTTCGCGGCCATGGCCCGTGGCGAAATGCTGCCGATCATCTTCTTCTCCGTGCTGTTCGGTCTCGGTCTGTCGAGCCTGCAGTCGGACCTGCGCGAGCCGCTGGTGAAGATGTTCCAGGGCGTCTCGGAAAGCATGTTCAAAGTCACCCACATGATCATGAACTACGCGCCGATCGGCGTGTTCGCCCTGATCGCGGTGACCGTGGCCAACTTCGGTTTCGCCTCGCTGCTGCCGCTGGCCAAACTGGTGATCCTGGTTTACGTCGCCATCGCCTTCTTCGCCTTCGTGGTGCTGGGCCTGATCGCCAAGCTGTTCGGCTTCTCGGTGATCAAGCTGATGCGCATCTTCAAGGATGAGCTGGTCCTGGCTTACTCCACCGCCTCTTCGGAAACCGTGCTGCCACGGGTGATCGAGAAGATGGAAGCCTACGGCGCACCGAAAGCCATTTGCAGCTTCGTGGTACCGACCGGCTATTCGTTCAACCTCGACGGTTCGACCCTGTACCAGTCGATCGCAGCGATCTTCATTGCCCAGCTGTACGGCATCGACCTGTCGATCAGCCAACAATTGCTGCTGGTGCTGACCCTGATGGTCACCTCCAAAGGCATCGCCGGCGTACCGGGCGTGTCCTTCGTGGTGCTGCTGGCGACGCTGGGCAGTGTCGGTATCCCGCTGGAAGGCCTGGCGTTCATCGCCGGTGTCGACCGCATCATGGACATGGCGCGTACCGCACTGAACGTGATCGGCAACGCCCTGGCAGTGCTGGTTATCGCGCGTTGGGAAGGCATGTACGACGACGCCAAAGGCGAGCGCTACTGGAACTCCCTGCCGCACTGGCGCAGCAAGGAAAAACTGCCGGCTGGCGAAATTTCCAAGAACTGATAGCTGAAACCTGTGGAGATCGGCTTTTTTGTGGGAGCGAGCCTGCTCGCGAAGGCGGTATGTCATTAAGCATTGATGGACTGACAGGACGCTTTCGCGAGCAGGCTCGCTCCCACAGGGGATTTTAGCCAAGCCACAAATGAGGCACACACGAACCCCGGAGCAATCCGGGGTTTGTCGTTTCTGGCGACCCCGCTATCATTCGCCGCATCTTCCGGGGGATTTGACTGATGCTTAATGGCCTGTGGCTTGGCTTCTTCGTCGTGGCAGCAATATCTGCGCTGGTGCAGTGGCTGGTCGGTGGCAACGCCGGGATTTTCGCGGCGATGGTGGAAAGCATTTTCGCCATGGCCAAACTCTCGGTCGAGGTCATGGTGCTGCTGTTCGGCACGCTGACCCTGTGGCTGGGCTTTCTGCGCATCGCTGAAAAGGCCGGGATCGTCGAGTGGCTGGCCAAGGTGCTCGGGCCGCTGTTCCTGCGGCTGATGCCGGAAGTTCCGGCCGGGCACCCGGCGCTCGGTCTGATTACCCTGAACTTCGCCGCCAACGGCCTGGGCCTGGACAACGCCGCCACGCCGATCGGCCTCAAGGCCATGAAGGCGCTGCAGGAGCTCAACCCCAGCGCGACCATCGCCAGCAACGCGCAGATCCTGTTCCTGGTGCTCAACGCCTCGTCGCTGACCCTATTGCCGGTGACGATCTTCATGTACCGCGCCCAGCAAGGCGCACCAGATCCGACCCTGGTGTTTCTGCCGATTCTGCTGGCGACCAGTTGCTCGACCATCGTCGGCTTCCTCTCGGTGGCGTTCATGCAGCGCCTGCGCATCTGGGACCCGGTGGTGCTGGCCTATCTGATTCCCGGCGCGCTGATCCTCGGCGGCTTCATGGCGCTGCTGGCAACGATGTCGGCCACAGCGCTGGCCGGGCTGTCGTCGATCCTTGGCAACCTGACGCTGTTCGGCCTGATCATGCTGTTCCTGGTGATCGGCGCGTTACGCAAGGTCAAGGTCTACGAAGCGTTCGTCGAGGGCGCGAAGGAGGGCTTCGACGTCGCCAAGAACCTGCTGCCGTATCTGGTGGCGATGCTCTGCGCGATTGGCGTGCTGCGTGCCTCGGGCGCGCTGGACTTTGGTCTGGATGGCATTCGGCATCTGGTGCAGTGGGCCGGGTGGGATACGCGTTTTGTCGATGCGTTGCCGACGGCGATGGTCAAACCGTTTTCCGGCAGCGCCGCACGGGCGATGCTGATCGAGACCATGAAGACCTCCGGCGTCGACAGCTTCCCGTCACTGGTGGCGGCGACGATTCAGGGCAGCACCGAGACCACGTTCTATGTACTGGCGGTGTATTTCGGTGCGGTGGGGATTCAGCGCGCAAGGCACGCCGTTGGATGCGCGCTGCTGGCTGAATTGGCCGGCGTACTCGGCGCCATCGGCGTTTGCTACTGGTTCTTCGGTTAACCACGAATCCCCATTGTGGGAGCGGGCTTGCTCGCGAAAGCGGCGGGTCAGTCGACCTGTATATTGACTGACACACCGCCTTCGCGAGCAAGCCCGCTCCCACAGGGGTTATGTATAAGGTTTAAGGTCTGGGTTGTTGGGTGAATTGCTGGCCTTGCTGAACAGCCCAGGCGACAACCTTGGCCGTCAGCCGATCACTGGCCTGTCCAAACCCCGCGACCACCGCCGGCACCTGTACATCATTCAATGGCTGGCGCTCTTCGAAGCGGCGGCTGGCGAGAATCTTCTGGTCATAGCCGCGCACCAGCAGCGCATCGACGCGCACCACGACGCTGGCCTGATTGCCCTGATACTCGGTCTGAAACGCCTGCAAACTGCCGCCCAGTTCCAGATCCGCAGCGAAGTTGCTGTCATCGGTACTGAGCAGTGTCACCCGACCATCGCGGGCAAAGCCATCGAGCAGCCGATTACGCACCAGCACCGGCGCCGGATCGCTCCAGCGCGACGCCTTGTAGCTGCTGATCACGTCGCCCTGTGGAATCACCGCGATGTTCGGCCGGTTCAGCGCTTCGCTGGCCTGCAACTTGTTCAGGCGCAGCGACCAGTGCTGGGTCGCCGCCAAACTGGCTGAGGCGGGCGCTTGCGCGGCGGGCAGGCGATAGACGTCCGAAGGTTCAGCCTTGGGCAGGATCGAGCAGGCACTGGTCAAAGCGAGGCTGGCGAGGAGAGCGAAATGAATCAGCTTCATGGGGTGAATTCCTTGTTCTTGTCACTGCCCAGCAGGTAGCCGCTGGGATTGGCCTCAAGGCGTTGCGAAATGCCGCGCAGCGAAGTCAGGGTTTCGCGCAGTTCGCGGATCGCCGGTGCCAGGCCATTGAGGCCCTGCATTCCGTTGTCGAGCGAGTTCTGGTTCTTGCTCAGCAGGCCGTTGATGGTGGCGCTGCTCTGTTCCAGCGACTTCATCGCCTGCTCGGCACTGCCCAGCGCCTGCTTGCCCTGATCGTTGAGCAGGCCGTTGGCGTTGCGCATCAGCGCCGAAGTTTGCTCAAGCATGCTGCCGGCCTGCTTGCCGACGCTCGCCAGTTGCTGCATGGCCTGGCGCAGGTCGCCGCGCTGATCGTTGATCGAACCGGTGGTCTGCTCCAGATGCGCCAGGGTGTTGCTGACGCGCTCGACGTTCTCCTGAGAAAACATCTGGTTGGCGTTGCTCAGCAGTGCGGTGATACCGGTCATCAGGTCGTTGCTGTCGTTGAGCAGCCGGGAAATAGGCGAGGGTGCCGCGACAATGGTCGGCAGCTCGCCGTCATGCCCACGCAGCTTCGGACTCTCCGGGGTGCCGCCGCTGAGCTGGATGATCGAGGTGCCAGTGATCCCGGCCAGTGCCAGTTTGGCCTGGGTGTCTTCCTTTACCGGGGTGTCCCCACCCAGACGAATCCGCGCCAGCACTCGGCGTGGGTCTTTCGGGTCGAGACGCAGGTTGACCACGTCACCGACCTTGATCCCGCTGTACTGCACGGGGCTGCCCTTGGACAGGCCGCTGACCGCCTCGTTGAAGACCACTTCATAATCCTTGAACTCGCTGTCGACGCTGGACTTGGCCAGCCACAGGCCGAAGAGCAGGGCGCCTGCCACGACAATCACTGAGAACAGGCCGATCAACACATGATGGGCTCGGGTTTCCATGTCAGACCTCGTTGAGCAATTTGGCGGCGTCCAGCGCCGAGCGGCCACGCGGGCCGTGGAAGTATTCGTGAATCCACGCGTCGTCGGTTTCCGAAACCACATCGATAGGGCCGGCCACCAGCACTTTCTTCTGCGCCAGCACCGCCACACGGTCGGTGATGGTGTAGAGCGTGTCGAGGTCGTGGGTCACCAGAAACACGCTCAGGCCCAGCGCATCGCGCAAGGTCAGGATCAGTTGATCGAACTGCGCCGCGCCAATCGGATCGAGGCCGGCGGTGGGTTCGTCGAGAAACAGGATGTCCGGATCCAGCGCAAGGGCCCGCGCCAGCGCCGCGCGCTTGATCATCCCGCCGGACAGCGAAGCCGGGTATTTGTCCGCCGCCGACAGCGGCAGCCCGGCCAGCGCCAGCTTAACCGCCGCCAGATGCTCGGCGTCGTTGCGGCTCAGGCCGGCGTGTTCGATCAGGGGCAGAGCGACGTTTTCGGTGACGGTCAGCGAGGAAAACAGCGCGCCTTTCTGGAACAGCACGCCGAAACGCCGCTCGACCAGCGAACGCTCATGCTCGGACAGGCTCGGCAGGTTTTGCCCGAACACCTTCACGTTGCCTTCGCTGGGCCGGCGCAAACCGACAATGCTGCGCAGCAGCACCGATTTACCGCTGCCGGAGCCGCCGACCACGGCGAGGATTTCACCTTTGTACAAATCCAGATCGAGATTCTCGTGCACGCTCTGGCTGCCAAAGCGATTGCACAGGCCACGGACTTCGATCACCGCCTCCGAGGGCGCGCGGGGTAGACGACTCACCAGCCCATCTCCATGAAGAACAGCGCAGCCACCGCATCGAGCACGATCACCACGAAAATCGACTGCACCACGGCTGACGTGGTGTGCGCACCGACCGATTCGGCGCTGCCGCTGACCTTGAAGCCTTCCAGGCAACCGATCGTGGCGATCAGGAAGGCAAAGATCGGCGCTTTCACCAGGCCGACCAGAAAGTGCTGAATACCGATGTCGCTCTGCAGCAGCGAGAGAAACATCGCCGGCGAAATCCCCAGCGACACCGCGCACACCACGCCACCGCCGATGATCCCGCAGAGCATCGCCAGAAACGTCAGCATCGGCAGCGCCACCAGCATCGCCAGCACGCGCGGCACCACCAGCAGCTCCATCGGGTCGAGGCCGAGGGTGCGGATCGCGTCGATCTCCTCGTTGGCCTTCATCGAACCGATCTGCGCGGTGAACGCACTGGCGGTGCGGCCGGCCATCAGGATCGCGGTGAGCAACACACCGAACTCACGCAGGAACGAGAAGCCCACCAGATCCACGGTAAAGATCGTCGCGCCGAAACTGGCCAGCACCGTGGCGCCGAGAAACGCCACCACCGCGCCGACCAGAAAAGTCAGCAGCGCCACGATCGGCGCGGCGTCGAGACCGGTCTGTTCGATGTGGGCGACGACGGGGGTGATGCGCCAGCGCTTGGGGCGCAACAGGTTGCGGGCGATGGTTTCGAGGATCAGGCCGATGAATCCCAGCACTTGCAGGGTGTCCTGCCAAACTGTTTCCACCGCGCGCCCGATGCGGGTCAGCAGTTGCACGCTGACACTGACTTCCGGCTCTTTGATCGGCACGCAGAAGTCGGTCAGCGAGCGATACACCGTTTGCAGCAGTGCGCGGTCAGCCTGGGAAATCGTGCAGTCGGGGTGTTCGGCGGATTTGCCCAGACGCTCGGAACCGAGCAGCTCCACCAGCAACGAAGCGCCCGCAGTGTCGAGCGCACCGAGGCTGTTGAGGTCGACCACGGTATTGGCGTCGTACTGGCCGGTCAGTTTTTCGGTCAGGTGCTTGAGGTCGGCGTAATGGGCAAGCGTCCAGTCCCCGGAAACCCGCAGGCGGGCAGGGCTGATTGACGTGTCCAGTTGGGCATTACCGCTCATTGAGCTGCTGATCATAAGCTCCGTGCTTGTCCGGCTATTAAGCGAACTAACGTAATAGCACGAACCGGATTACTTTTCTTTGATCGCTGTGCTGTCTGTCACTTCGAAACGCAGTACGCCGATCACCTGACCGTCTTCAGTCAGCACCCGCACCTGCCACTTGCCCGCCGGGTTGCCGGGGAAGTTCTGCTTGTGCGTCCACGCCCGATAACCTTCCTTGCGCCCGCCGTGGATATCGAGAGCGATGCGGTCGACCTCTTTGCCGTCGAACTGCCACACGTGGTAGATCCGCTCATCCAGCCCGCGCGGCGCGTTGATTGCGGTGTAGGCGTAGAGACCGCCGTTGCGGATCTGCTCGGCGCTGACCTGTTCGAGGCTGTCGCCCGGGGTGCGATCCTGCAACTGGGTGCTGATCGCCACGTCGGTCATCCACAGCGTCGCCGGCGGCACCCACGAGCGCAGCGTCCAGCCGACCGCGCCAATGCCGAAGGTGATGCACAGAATGGCCAGCGCGTTGCGCACGGTGCGGATCGGGAAGATCGACGCCAGACTCGGGAACGACAACACCACCGCCGTGCCCAGTGCCCATTTGAAACTTTGCGCGGTGGTCAGGTGCATGATCACCGGCAGCGCGGTGAGCAGGGCGGCGAACAGGGTCAGGGTGTGCAGCGCGAGAAACGCCCAGCGCCGTGGCGCCAGCCATTTGTAATAGAGCGGATCGACAATCGAAATCAACGCGGCGATGCACAGCAGGCCGGTGAAGATCAGTTGGCCGCTGTTCCACGTAGTGGTGATGAAGAAGAACGGCAGGACGAAAAACAGGCTTTCCTGATGGATCATCTGCGTCGCGTAACGCAGCAGCGGCTGGGGGATCTCCCGCTTGAAGATGCGCGTGAACAGGCCGGTCAGGGTGTTCTCCAGCATCAGCCAGATCCAGCTCAGCAGCATGATGATGGTGATCCAGCTCGCCAGTCCCTGCTGGCGATCGACCAGAATGAAACTGCCGACCCCGGAGATGAAACCGCCAAGCGCAATCACCCCGGGATAGCGCTTCATCAGCTCGAGAATGCGCTGGATCAGGAGGGGGATTTTCTGCATGTTGGCGGTTCACGACTGAGTAGGAAAAAACCTCGACAGAGTACCGTCCGCCGGGCGACGTGGCGAGGCTCCCGGTCAGTAAAATCACCACAGATCCCTGTGGGAGCGGGCTTGCTCGCGAAGGGGCCGTGTCAGTCGACATCATTGCTGAATGACACACCGCATTCGCGAGCAAGCCCGCTCCCACAGGTTCAGTGTTTGGCTGGCTTACGACGGTGCAACCGCCAGCCAATCAGCACCAGCAAGACCACGCCCAGGCCACCGGCAATCAGCCACAACACTTCATCATCACTGAGCAACGGCTTCTCGATCCGCAGATATCCCGGCTGCAACAGCAATTCACGCATGGCCTTGTTCGCCGTCTCCAGCGTCACGCCTCGCAGCTCTCGGGCCGGGTTGGCAAAGCGCCCGTCCTCGTAATCACCCAGCGCGCTCCAGTAGTAATCCGCCATGGCACTGTTGCCCTGTACCGCCCAGGCCTGATGGGCGATGGCGGCTTGTTTGATCCGGGCGAAGGTGTCCGGGTCGAGGCCGTTTTTCAGCAGGTCGGCCTTGAGGTCTTCCAGCACCTGTTGGGCTTCGGCGAGGTCATCGCGATCCACGTCAGCGTTGAGGCTCATGAAGCCGACCCCGCCAAACACTTCGCGCTCGGCCCATGGCCCGTAGGACAGGCCGTGATTCAGGCGAATCTGCCGGTACAGCGCCCAGTCGAGGTAGTCCTTGAGGATGTCGAAGGTCTCGTCGTACTGATCGTCGAGCATCGGCTCCGGCACCAGCCAGTGCAACTTGGCGCTGTCGCCGATGAAGCCACGGGTGAGGGTGCGTTCATGGGCGGCGCTGGTGCGGATGTCCGGCAGCTCACGGTGCTCCGCCGGGTCCACCGCTTCGAGCGCGCCCCAGGTGCGTTCCAGATAGGCCGGCAGCAGTTTGTCGAGCTCACCGACGACGATCAGGGTCATGTTGTTCGGCGCGTACCAGGTCTTGCGCACCTTCTCCAGTTGCTTCTGGGTCAGGTGACCGACCTCGGCCCGTTGCGGGCATTTCAGGCCAAGCTCAACCGCCAGTTGATTGCTCGCGGTGTGGCCCAGATCCTGACGGTCGAGAAAGCGTTGCAGGCGGGTGTAGTGGCCGCCGTCCTCGCGCTCGACTACGCGCTTGGCAGCGTTGATCGCGTTGTCGTCGATGCGGGTCTGGGTCAAAAGGTCGAGCAACAGGTCGAGGACCTTGCGCTGATTCTTTGCCGGGGCTTCGATGACGAACGTGGTGTCGGCGTTGCTGGTGAACGCGTTCCACTCACCGCCCAGCGCCTGCATGCGCTCCTCGAGGCCGCCTTCGCCGGTGGCATCGACGCCGCTGAACAGCAGGTGCTCAAGCAGATGCGGCAGCTCTTTTTCATCGCAGTCGAAATCGTCGAGACCGACGCCCACCACCAGACGAATCGCCACATGCCCGCGCTCGGTGCCGGGCTTGAGCAACAGCTGCAAACCGTTGGGCAGCGCATAGCCTTCGACCTGAAAGCGATCAACGGCGAAGGCGGGCAGGGAACCGAGCAACAGACAGGCGAACAACAGGCAACGCATAACAGGCTTCCATACGGCTGATTTGGAGATCCGTGTCGCTATTCAGGCCGGCATTCGCGAGCAAGCTCGCTCCCACCTTGAAATTCATTCCCTGTGGGAGCGAGCCTGCTCGCGAATATCTTGCGGCTGAATCAATGTTACTGACTGACCCCAGCCCCAGACGTTCAAGGCGAATGCGTAATGTCGGCAATATCATCCGCTTCCAGCGCCCCGGTATCCGCCGTTTCCAGCACCACGTAAGCACTGCTGCAAAACAGCGAATTCAAGCGCTTCATATCCGCAATCAGCTCCAGATGCAGCGAACTGGTTTCCAGACTCTGCACGATCTTACGTTGCAAACGGCTGACATGGGCATGGGCCAGACGCCGTTCCTGCGCGCGAAAGCGACGTTTCTCGCGCAACAGCTGACGGGCGCTCTCCTTGTCGCCGCTGAGGAACACTGACAGGCCCAGGCGCAGGTTGGCAATCAGTTGCTGATGCAGCCCGGCCAGGTCCTCCAGACCCTCTTCGGAAAACGACCGACGCTGCGAAGTCTTCTGCTGCTGCACTTTGCGCAGCATGCGTTCGATCAGGTCGCTGGCCAGTTTCAGGTTGATCGCCAGCTCGATGGTCTCTGCCCAGCGCCGACTGTCCTGCTCGCCGAGATCCTCGCGGGGCATTTGCGCCAGATACAGCTTGATCGCGCTGTACAGCGCTTCGACGTCATCGGTCAGTCGGCGCATTTCCTGGGTAATGGAGGTCTGCTTGCCGCGCAGCACATCGAGCATCGCGTCGAGCATATTGTCGATCAGGTCGCCCATGCGCAGGGTCTCGCGGGCCGCGTTGGCCAGCGCCAGGCTCGGGGTGACCAGCGCCGTCGCATCGAGATGCCGCGGCTTGGCGGTGCCGTTGACCTCCGGGCGCTCCGGCAGCAGCCAGGCACACAGGCGTGCCATCGGCGCGACGCTGGGCAGCAGGATCAGGCAGCGCGCGGTGTTATAGAGCAAGTGGAAGCCGATGACCATTTCCTGCGGGCTGAAATCCAGGCCGTCCATCCAGTGCACCAGCGGATCGAGCACCGGGATGATCAGCAGCAGGCCGATCAACTTGTACAGCAGGCTGCCCAGCGCCACTTGCCGCCCGGCGGCGTTCTGCATGCTGGTGCTCATGAACGCCAGCACGCCACTGCCGATGTTGGCGCCGATCACCAGGCCGATCGCCACCGGCAGGCTGATCACGCTGGCGCCGGCCAGCGTCGCGGTCAGCAGCACGGCGGCGAGGCTGGAGTAGGAAATCATCGCGAACAGCGCGCCGACCAAGGCGTCGAGGAGGATGTCGCCGGTCAGCGAAGCAAAGATCACCTTCACCCCTTGGGCGTGGGTAATCGGTGCGGCGGCCTCGACGATCAGTTGCAGCGCGAGAATGATCAGCCCCAGACCGATGCTGACCCGGCCCATCTGCCCGAGCCGCGTCTGTTTGCGCGACAGAAAGAAAATCACTCCGAGGAAAATCAGCAGCGGCGACAGCCACGACAGGTCGAACGTCAGCACCCGCGCCATCAGCGCCGTACCGACGTCGGCACCGAGCATGGTCGCCAGCGCCGGGGTCAGCGCCATCAGGCCCTGGCCGACGAAGGAAGTCACGAGCATGGCCGTGGCGTTGCTGCTCTGCACCATCGCAGTGACGACGATGCCGGCGACGAACGCGAGCCAGCGTTTGGACATGTTCTGCCCGATCACATGGCGCAGATTGGTGCCGTACACCCGCAGGATGCCGGTTCGGACGATGTGCGTGCCCCAGATCAGCAGGGCCACGGCAGAAAGCAGATTGAGCAGGGTGAGCATGCAGACCCCCTGTAGTAGCAGCGCCCCAAAGGGGCAAGTTGACGGTACCGCGCGGTTTCTACGTTTTTGATACTTAAGCTGTAGTTGGCTAACGGACTGGGCGCCAGCATTGCACAGCTAAAGTGCGGATTGAAACAAAAGTGTCATGAAAACAGGTTCATCCACCTCATCTGAAATCACCGCAGTCCGACTGGTATTACGGCTGCCCCATATTCTTCAGTACCCCTAAACAACTGTGGGAGCGAGCCTGCTCGCGAAAGCGGTGGATCAGCCAACATTGTTGTCGACTGACACTCCGTCTTCGCGAGCAGGCTCGCTCCCACAGGGGTGTTGCGTGATTCAGGACTACCGGGTTATTGCCCCGGAACATCCTTGCGCAGTTTCACCGGATCCTGCTGCTGTTTCTTCCGGGCCATCGCGCCGCGCAGTTTGATGTTGATCGCTTCCACCGCCAGCGAGAACGCCATGGCGAAGTAGACGTAGCCTTTCGGTACGTGCACGTCGAACGACTCGGCGATCAGTACGGTACCGACCACCAGCAGGAACGACAGCGCCAGCATCTTCAGCGACGGGTGCTTGTCGATGAACTCGCTGATCTTGCCCGAGGCCGCCATCATCACCAGCACGGCGACGACGATTGCCGCGACCATCACCGGCACATGGGAGACCATGCCGACGGCAGTGATTACCGAGTCCAGCGAGAACACGATGTCGATGATCGCGATCTGAATGATCGTGTAAAGGAAGTTGCCGCCCTTGCCCGAAGGCTCGTCGCCGCTTTCGTCTTCGCCTTCCAGCGCGTGGTACATCTCCTGCGAGCTCTTCCACAGCAGGAACAGGCCACCGAAGAACAGGATCAGGTCGCGACCGGAAATGCCCTGGCCGAACACCACGAACAGGTCGGCGGTGAGGCGCATGACCCAGGTGATCGACAGCAGCAACAGGATCCGCGTGATCATCGCCAGGCCCAGGCCGAAGATCCGCGTGCGCTGCTGCATGTGCTTGGGCATGCGGCTGACCAGGATCGAAATCATGATGATGTTATCGATGCCCAGAACGATTTCCAGGGCGGTCAGGGTAAAGAAGGCAACCCAGATTTCGGGGTTGGTCAGCCAATCCATGTGTATTCCTTTGAGCGAGTGTTAAACCAGGACGCCAGCAAGCAGCTGGCGTCATGGTGAGTGAATGCCGTTACAACGTGCTGAACAGCGGGAACGTCCCCAGCAGCAAGGCGGCCACCAGTATGCACAGGCAGACCAGCACTGCCCACTTCAGGGTGAAACGCTGGTGGTCACCGAACTCGATACCGGCCAGCGCCACCAGCAGGTACGTCGACGGCACCAGCGGGCTGAGCAAGTGGACGGGCTGACCGACGATCGAGGCACGGGCCATTTCCACTGCGGTGATGCCGTAATGGCTGGCCGCTTCGGAGAGCACCGGCAATACGCCGTAGTAGAACGCGTCGTTCGACATGAAGAATGTGAACGGCATGCTCACCAGCGCCGTGATCACCGCCAGGTACGGGCCGAGGAAGTCCGGAATCACTGCCAGCAGACTTTTCGACATGGCGTCGACCATGCCGGTTCCGGACAGGATACCGGTGAAGATACCCGCAGCGAAAATCAGACTGACCACCGACAGCACGCTGCCGGCGTGAGCCGCAACCCGGTCCTTCTGCATTTGCAGGCACGGGTAGTTGACGATCATCGCGATGCTGAACGCCACCATGAACAACACCGGCAGCGGCAGCAGGCCCGCGATCAGGGTGCACATCAGCGCCAGGGTCAGCAGGCCGTTGAACCAGATCAGCTTCGGACGACGGGCATCGGGGAATTGCGACACGCTGATTTCACTGTGATCGATTTCGTCGCCGATCAGGTGCAGCTCGCCCAGACGCGCACGTTCACGTTTGCCGTAGAAGTAGGCAATGATCAGGATCGCCACCACACCGGCAGCCATCGCCGGGATCATCGGCACGAAGATGTCCGACGGGTCGACATGCAGCGCACTGGCGGCACGAGCGGTCGGGCCGCCCCACGGGGTCATGTTCATCACGCCACCGGCGAGGATGATCAGACCGGCCATGATCCGCGGGCTCATGCCGATGCGGCTGTACAGCGGCAGCATGGCGGCCACGCAGATCATGTAAGTGGTCGCGCCGTCACCATCGAGGGAAACGACGAGCGCCAGCACGGCGGTACCGACCGAAACTTTCAACGGGTCGCCCTTGACCAGTTTGAGGATCTTGCGCACGGCCGGGTCGAACAGGCCGGAGTCGATCATCAGGGCGAAGTACAGAATGGCGAACATCAGCATCACGCCGGTCGGCGCAAGCTTGGTAATGCCTTCGAGCATCATCGGGCCGATCTTCGGCGCGAAACCACCGAACAGGGCGAACAGGATCGGGATGATGATCAGGGCGATCAGCGCAGACAGGCGCTTGGTCATGATCAGGAACATGAACGTGATGACCATGGCGAAGCCAAGGAAAGTCAGCATGGGATTACTCCAGGCGTAGCGCGGCTAATTGAGTGAGCGGATCGGAAGGGATCAGCGCAGAACGGGAAGCACGAGACGTACGGGCGGAGTTTCAGCGAGAAGGCGGGCTACAGAGGACATCAGAATCACCATTGTTGTTGTTAATTGGGCCTGACATGCGAGCGATCACACGCGTTGGCCAACCGGTCTGTTGCCGGTAGTGGCGGCGATCCTAATCGGGCAACCTTTCAGCTACCTTTCGCTGACGAAAGCTTCAGGCGAATGGCCAACCGGCTGTCGGATGCGGCTAGAGTCAATCATTTCGGGGACGGGAGGGCAGGGACATGGAAGAAGTGCACAGTGGTGGCTGCCACTGCGGACAGATTCTCTACCAGTTCAGCGGGCCGTTGCACGACATTGCCCACTGCCACTGCTCGATCTGCCGCAAAGTCAGCGGTGGGATTGTCACCACGTGGATCACGGTTCCGGCAGCCAGCTTTCATTGGCTGGCGGGGACGCCTTCGCGCTATGACTCGTCGGACAGTTGCGCGCGGTATTTCTGTCCGCGTTGTGGCGCGCAGCTGGCGCTGGTGACGCAACTCAGTCCCGCGAGCATCGATGTGACCATCGCCACACTGGATCACCCGGAGTTGGCACCAGCCGAGCGGCATATCTGGACCGACAGCCAATTGCCCTGGCTGCATCTGGACGAGCATCTGCCGGGCGAGCCTGAAGAAACGCTTTGATCAGAAAATAGGCAGATCCAGCGGCCGCATTGCGCCCATCCAGATCGCATGCTCGGTGTGATCGAGCAAGTCATCGCCGGTATCCGGGTGCAGGAACACCACCAGCCCCTTGCGATTGAGCGCCAACCACGGCAACACCTCACCGATCAGCTCCGGGCCGAAAGCCAACTGGCAGCTCCAGTCTGGATGCGGGCCGACCGGGCGCTCATGGACGCGCCCCATCTTCAGAGGAAACAACTGCGCCGCCTGTTCACACAAAGCGCGCGCCTGATCAATTGAGTCAGCGTCGAAATAGACGTGGGCGTGATAGCCATTGATTACGTGCATCTGAAAGCCTCTGAATCGGTTCGAACCCTCGGCGCAGGCTGTGTGTCACACGCCATACGAGGGACAACAAAAAGGAATCAGCCATGAAAAATGCCGAAACCCCGACGGTGAAAGTGGTGCTCTATGGTGCCATGGCCAGCCTGGGCGGTGCGTTGATGGCTGAATTGCTGCGACGGCAGCACGAAGTCATCGCGATTCTCGACGATTTGAACGTACTCGCACCACGTCCGGGCCTGCGCACCAAAAGCGGCGATCTGTTCGATGCCGAACGGGTCAACCAAAGCGTAGCCGGCAGCTCGGCAGTGATCTGTCTGCTGGACGCACCGGGCCTGCCTTTCAGCAGCGACCATGTAGAAAGATCCGTAGTGCTTGGGCCGGTGGAACAGGTTTTAGCAGTCGATGCGTTGGTCGACGGCTTGCAAGCGGCCAACGTGTCACGGTTGTTCCTGGTGGGGAATTTTGCCGTGCTCGACGAGCCAGATCTGGACGACGGGCTGCAACGCCACGCCGCCGAAGAAATCCGCGAAGCCCTGCAAAGCAGCCCGCTGCAGTGGACACTGGTGAATGCTCCGCACGGGGTGGTGGGGCTGACCATTGAGCATTTCAGTCAAGTGGGCGGCAATCTGGAGCCGGGGCTGGCGGAGCCGCTGGAACGGCTGAACCGGGTCGCGGTGGGGATTGCCGATGAGCTGCGGTTGAATCTGCATGTGGGGCAGCATGTGAATTTTGTCGCGACCTTAGGTACGTAAAAAGATCGCAGCCTTCGGCAGCTCCTACATTTGAAATGCGATTCCCCTGTAGGAGCTGCCGCAGGCTGCGATCTTTTGCTGTTTACACCGCAATCGAAGGCAGCGCCATTCCCGTCAGGGATTCGGCGCTGCTGGCCTGCTCGGCCATTAACCAGTCGACAAACTGCTGAATCAACGCGCCCCGGCGTTTGCGTTGCGGCAGCACCACGTAATAACCGAGGCGCGACAACGTGGTCTCGGCGATCGGCCGACACAGCAAGCCCTGGCTCAGCAAGTTATCCACAAGGTGGCGCCAACCGATCGCGACGCCCTGACCGCCAATCGCCGCTTGAATCAACAGCGTGTAATTGTCGAAACGTAATTGACCCGGTGCTGGCGGGGTGCTGATGCCCAGTTCGCGAAACAGCCCGCTCCAGTCAAACCAGTTGCTGCTGTTTTCCCCGCGCAGATGCAGAAGCGGCAACTCCAGCAAAGCCTGGGCGGGCAAGGGCAGGGCGCGCTCCTTGAGCAATTGCGGACTGCACACCGGAAACACTTCCTCGCTAAACAGCCAATGGCTTTCGCCCTGCTTGAAACGCCCGTCGCCGAACAGGATCGCGACATCGATGTCGGTGCGCAGCATGTTGTGGTTGCGCTCGCTGGTGACCAAGCTGACATCGACGTTCGGGTTGGCTTCATGAAAGCGGTGCAGGCGCGGCATCAGCCAGTAGGCGGCGAAAGCGAAATCGGTGGCGACTTGCAATACTTCATGTTGCTGTTGCGTACTGATCGCGCTCAACCCTGCGTCGATATGCTGCAAACCGAGCTTAATCTGCTCGAAAAGAATCGCCCCGCCCTCGGTCAGTTCAATGCCGCGGTATATCCGGTCAAACAGCCGTGCGCCCAGTTGTTCTTCCAGACGCTTGATCTGCTGGCTGATCGCCGGTTGCGTGGTGCCCAGCTCCACCGCGGCGGCGGTAAAGCTGCGATGGCGCGCCGCCGCTTCGAAGGCGCGTAACAGGTCGAGGGACAGATTGCCGAGGGCATCATACATAAGCTGTGCTTATCCTAGTCATTGTCCGGCGCGGGCTTTACCGGACAGGGCATGGACTCCATGCTCGATCGCAGCAATGTCGCATAAATATTCACTATGGAATGCCGCGATCACATGAAGCGCAAGAACATTCTTTTCATCATGGCCGATCAAATGGCCGCGCCAATGTTGCCAATCTACGGCCCGTCGCCAATCAAACTGCCGAATCTTTCGCGCCTCGCCGCCCAAGGCGTGGTGTTCGATGCCGCTTACTGCAACAGTCCGCTGTGCGCGCCATCGCGCTTCACCCTGGTCAGCGGTCAGTTGCCGAGCAAGATCGGCGCCTACGACAACGCCGCCGATTTCCCCGCCGACATTCCGACCTACGCCCACCACCTGCGCCGCCTCGGCTACCGCACCGCGCTGTCGGGCAAGATGCATTTCTGCGGCCCGGATCAATTGCACGGTTATGAAGAACGCCTGACCAGCGACATCTACCCGGCCGACTACGGCTGGGCGGTGAACTGGGACGAGCCGGATGTGCGCCCCAGCTGGTATCACAACATGTCCTCGGTGCTGCAGGCCGGGCCGTGCGTGCGCACCAACCAGCTCGACTTCGACGAAGAGGTGGTGTTCAAGGCCCAGCAATACCTGTTCGATCACATTCGCGAGGACGGCGACCAGCCGTTCTGCCTGACCGTGTCGATGACGCACCCACACGACCCGTACACGATTCCCAAGGCGTTCTGGGATCTGTACGACGACAGCGACATCCCGTTGCCGACAACGCCGGATCAACATTCCCTCGATCCACATTCGCAACGCCTGCTCAAGGTCTACGACCTGTGGGACAAGCCGCTGCCTGTGGACAAGATCCGCGATGCACGTCGGGCGTACTTCGGCGCTTGCAGCTATATCGACGCCAACGTCGGCAAACTCCTGCAAACCCTCGAAGATACCGGGCTGATCGATGACACCATCATCGTCTTCTCCGGCGACCACGGCGACATGCTTGGCGAGAAGGGCCTCTGGTACAAAATGCACTGGTTCGAAATGGCCGCACGGGTGCCGCTGCTGATCAGTGCGCCGGGGCAGTTCGCGGCCGGCCGGGTCAGCGCTGCGGTGTCCACCGCTGATCTGTTGCCGACCTTCGTCGAACTGGCCGGCGGCAACCTGGAGCCGAACTTGCCGCTGGACGGCCGCTCGCTGGTGACGCACCTGCAAGGGCAGGGCGGGCATGACGAAGTATTCGGCGAGTACATGGCCGAAGGCACGGTCAGCCCGCTGATGATGATTCGTCGCGGCGCCTACAAATTTATCTACAGTGAAAGCGACCCTTGCCTGCTCTTCGATGTACATAACGATCCGCGTGAGCTCGAAGAACTCAGCCAGTCGCCACAACATCGCCAGCTGTTCGACGATTTTCTCGCCGAGGCGCGGGCGAAATGGGACATCCCGGCGATTCACCGCGAGGTGCTCGCCAGCCAGCGCCGCCGCCGATTTGTTGCCGAAGCCCTGACCATCGGCAAGCTGAAGAGCTGGGATCACCAGCCGCTGGTGGACGCCAGTCAGCAGTACATGCGCAACCACATCGACCTCGACGATCTGGAGCGCAAGGCCCGTTATCCACAACCCTGCCAAAACCAATAATGTAAGGGGAAGTCCATGCGCAAGTTATCCACAGCACTGACGATTGGCCTGCTGGCCTTGGGCAGCGCTTCGGCATTTGCCGAGCAAAGCTGCGAAACGGTGAAAATGGCTGATCCTGGCTGGAGCGACATTGCCGCGACCAACGCCATCACCGGGTTTCTGCTGGACGGCATGGGCTACAAGGCCAAGGTCGACACCCTCGCGGTGCCGATCACCTTCGGCGGTTTGAAGGACGGTCAGGTGGATGTGTTCCTTGGTAACTGGATGCCGGCGCAGCAAGGCTTCTACGACAAATTCGTCGCCACCGGTGACGTCACCCAACTGGCGAAGAATCTCGACGGCACCGAGTTCACCCTGGCCGTCCCGGATTATGTGTGGGATGCCGGTGTGCATGACTTTGCCGACCTGAACAAATACGCAGACAAATTCGACAAGAAGATCTACGGCATCGGCTCCGGTGCACCGGCGAACATCTCGCTGCAGGAAATCATCAAGAAGAACGACTTCGACCTCGGCCAGTGGAAGCTGATCGAATCCAGCGAACAGGCGATGCTCGCCGAAGTGTCGCGGGCAGTGAAGAAGCAGAAATTCGTCACCTTCCTCGGCTGGACCCCGCACCCGATGAACGTGCAGCTGAAGATGCATTACCTCAAGGGCGGCGAGAAGTATTTCGGCGACACCGGCAGCGTCTACACCCTGACGCGCAAAGGCTACGCCGAGGCCTGCCCGAATGTGGGCAAGTTGCTGACCAACCTGGCGTTCACCCAGGACATGGAGAACAGCATCATGGCTGAGGTGGTGAACAAGAAAGTCAGCAATGCCGATGCGGTGAAGGCGTGGATCAAGGCCAATCCGGCGGTGCTGGACAAGTGGCTGGATGGCGTGAAGACGCTGGATGGCAAGGATGCATTGCCTGCGGTGAAGGCCAAGCTCTGACGCTTTCTACTTGACGACAACTTACTCGTGGCGAGGGGATTTATCCCCGATCGGCTGCGCAGCAGTCGCAAAGTCTATGCACTCGGTATACCTGACTCACCGAGACCGTCGGTTTTGGGGCCGCTTCGCAGCCCATCGGGGATAAATCCCCTCACCACAGTAATTGGCGCGTCCTGATAACCTTGCATAAACCCACACACCGCGAGGACCCATGGCCCTGCCAAGTCGCCATTCACTCTTTCCCTTCCTGACCTGGCTGCCCCGGCAAACCCGCGCCAGCGTCGGCCGGGATCTGGTCGTTGGCCTGAGCGGTGCGATTCTCGCGTTGCCGCAGTCGATCGCCTACGCACTGATCGCCGGCCTGCCGCCGGAATACGGCCTCTATGCAGCGATCATCCCGGTGCTGATCGCCTGCCTGTGGGGGTCGTCGTGGCATCTGATCTGCGGCCCGACTGCAGCAATTTCGATTGTGCTGTATGCCAGCATCAGTCCCTTGGCCGTACCCGCATCCCAGGACTACATCACGCTGATCCTGCTGCTGAGCTTTCTGGCGGGGATTTTCCAGTGGCTGCTCGGCCTGCTGCGCTTCGGTGCACTGGTGAATTTCGTCTCGCACTCGGTGGTGCTCGGCTTCACCCTCGGCGCGGCGGTGGTGATCGCCATCGGCCAGTTGCCCAATCTGCTGGGGCTGGATCTGCGGGCCAAAGCCACGGCGCTGGCCAGTCTGATGGACCTGCTGCAACACCTGCGGGCTGTGGATAAACCATCACTGGTGTTGGGTGTGGCCACGGTGCTGGTCGGTTTCGTGCTCAAACAATTACTGCCGCGCTGGCCGACTCTGTTGATAACGCTGGTGCTGGGCAGCGCAGTGGTGTGGTTATGGCCGGCGATGTTCGGCCACGTGCATCTGGTCAGCGCCTTTGTCGGACGCCTGCCACCGTTCAGTGCGCTGCCGCTGGATCTGGATCTGGTCCTGCGTTTGCTGCCGAGCGCCGTGGCGGTGGGCATGCTCGGTCTGGTCACCAGCCTGTCGATTGCCCGTTCGATTGCTGCACGTTCGCAGCAGTTGCTTGATGCCAACCAGGAAGTCCGCGCACAGGGCTTGTCGAATATTGTCGGGGCGTTCTTTTCCGGATCGCTCTCCGCCGGTTCGTTCACCCGCTCAGGCCTGAGTTACGAGGCGGGTGCCTGTTCGCCGCTGGCCGGGGTTTTTTCGGCGATCTGGGTCGCGCTGTTCGCGATTTTCGGCGCCGGGCTGATTTCACACATTCCGATTCCGGCGATGGCCGGGAGCATTCTACTGATCGCCTGGGGCCTGGTGGATCATCGCGGGATTCGTTCGTTGCTGCGGGTCAGCCGTGCCGAGTTCGTGGTCATGGCGCTGACCTGCCTCGCCACGCTGCTACTGGAACTGCAGACGGCGATCTATGCCGGGGTGCTGGCGTCGCTGTTCTTCTACCTCAAGCGCACCTCGCAACCGCGGGTGCAGCATTGGTGCGACGGCGAGGAGGACGTGCTGCGGGTCGGCGGCTCGATCTTCTTCGGCGCCAGCCATTATCTGCAAGTGCGCCTGCAACGGCTGCACGGTACGCGGGTGGTGATCGAGGCGCAGCAGATCAACTTCATCGATTATTCGGGGGTGGAGATGCTGCATCAGGAGGCGCGGCGCCTGCTGCGTCAGGATCGCAGCCTGACCCTGCGCCGGGCGCGGCCGCAGGTGGTCGAGGAGTTGCGGAAGCTCGAAGGGCCGGAAAAGTGTCCAATCCGGTTTGAGGATTGATCCAGGATCGGCAGTGCGGCCATTCGCGAGCAAGCCCGCTCCCACATTTGATCGCATTCCAATGTGGGAGCGGGCTTGCTCGCGAAGCTTTTAAAGGGCCAACTGGCGGCGTAGTTCGGCCAGTACCGGCGCCGTATCCGGACGCACCCCGCGCCACAGGAAAAACGCCTCGGCCGCCTGTTCAGCCAGCATCCCCAGACCATCCATCGACACTGCCGCGCCATGCTCGCTGGCCCAGCGGCAGAACGCAGTCGGCTCCTTGCCGTACATCATGTCGTAGCACAGGGTCTGGCCCGGCTCGATCAGGCTCGCGGCAATCGGCGGCACGTCACCGGTGAGGCTGGCGGAGGTGGCGTTGATGATCACGTCCACCGGCTCCTGCAACCAGTCGAAACCACTGGCCGACACCGGCCCCAGATCACAGAACAGTTCGGCCAGCAGCTCGGCCTTGTCCACCGTGCGGTTGGCGATGATCACCGATGCCGGCTTCTCCGCCAGCAACGGCTCCAGCGCACCACGCACCGCGCCACCAGCGCCGAGCAGCAGAATGCGTTTGCCGGTCAGGCTGAAACCGGCATTCACCGTCAGGTCGCGCACCAGACCGGCGCCGTCGGTGTTGTCGCCGAGCAGCGAACCGTCGACCAGTTTGCTCAAGGTGTTCACCGCACCAGCGCGCTGCGCGCGAGCGGTCAGGCTGTTGGCCAGGCGAAAGGCTTCTTCCTTGAACGGCACAGTAACGTTGGCGCCGCGACCGTCCTGGAAGAACGCCATGGCGCAGGCGCTGAAGTCGTCGAGCGGCGCCAGCAGGGTGCTGTAGTCGAGGCGCTGACCGGTCTGCTCGGCGAACAGTTTGTGAATCATCGGCGACTTGCTGTGGCCGATCGGGTTACCGAAAACGACGTAACGATCCATCAGCAGTCCTCAGGCCTGGGCCAGCCAGTCGCGGTCTTGCAGGAAGTAGTCGGTCAGGCGCGCTTCTTCGCTGCCGGTCTCGGCCTTGAAGTCATAGGCCCAGCGCACTTGCGGCGGCAACGACATGAGGATCGACTCGGTACGCCCGCCCGATTGCAGGCCGAACAGGGTGCCTCGGTCGTAGACCAGGTTGAACTCGACGTAGCGGCCACGGCGGAATTCCTGGAATTCACGCTGTTTCGCGGTGAAAGCGTCGTTCTTGCGGCGCTGCACGATGGGCAGGTAAGCGTCGATGTAGGCATCACCGATGGCGCGCATGAAGGCGAAACTGGTGTCGAAGTCCCACTCGTTCAGGTCATCGAAAAACAGGCCGCCGATGCCACGCGGTTCGTGCCGATGCTTGATGTGGAAATAGGTGTCGCACCAGGCCTTGTAACGCGGATAGACGTCCGGCCCGAAAGGCGCGCAGGCCTGTTCGGCGACGCGGTGCCAGTGGATGCAGTCTTCTTCATTGCCGTAATAGGGGGTCAGGTCGAAGCCGCCGCCAAACCACCAGACCGGCTCTTCACCTTCCTTCTCGGCGATGAAAAAGCGCACGTTGGCGTGGGACGTCGGCACATGCGGGTTGTGCGGGTGAATCACCAGCGACACGCCGAGGGCTTCGAAACCGCGACCGGCCAGTTCCGGGCGATGGGCGCTGGCCGACGGTGGCAGGCCGCTGCCGAACACGTGGGAAAAATTGACGCCGCCCTTTTCGATCACCGCACCGTTCTCGATCACACGGGTACGACCGCCACCGCCGGCAGGCCGGGTCCAGGCGTCTTCGACGAAGCGCGTGCCGCCGTCCTCGGTTTCCAGCGCGGCGCAGATGCGGTCTTGCAGGTCGAGCAGATAGGCCTTTACGGCGTCGGTGCGGGTCGTCATGGCTTCACCTTGAATCGGGCATAACTACGCGGGCGCCCCGCAGGCAGGGGGCGGCGCAAATGGGCGCGTAGCATAACACCGCAAACCTGCGCGCCGCAGTTGACGAAGATCAAGCAGGGGAGTTGGATAGGGGGCTTACAAACGACCCAAGGAGAGCAGGCAGATGGCAAAGCGTATCCAGTTCCGCGCCCACGGCGGTCCCGAAGTGCTTGAGTTTGTTGACTACGAACCCGCCGCGCCCGGCCCGAATCAGGTGCGGGTGGCGAACAAGGCGATCGGCCTGAACTTCATCGATACCTATTACCGCAGCGGTCTGTATGCCCCGCCAGCCTTGCCGTCCGGCCTCGGCGCTGAAGGCGCCGGTATCGTCGATGCGGTGGGCAGCGACGTCACCCGGTTCAAGGTCGGTGATCGCGTGGCATATGGCAGCGGCCCGTTGGGCGCCTACAGCCAGTTGCACACCCTGCCCGAAGCCAATCTGGTGAAGCTGCCGGACGAAATCAGCTTCGAGACCGCAGCCGGGGTCATGCTCAAGGGCCTGACCGTGCAGTACCTGCTGCGCCAGACCTATGAACTCAAGGGTGGCGAAACCATTCTGTTCCACGCCGCTGCCGGGGGTGTCGGTTCATTGGCCTGCCAATGGGCCAAGGCACTGGGCGTCAAGCTGATCGGCACGGTCAGCTCGAAGGAAAAAGCCGAACTGGCCAAAGCCAACGGCGCTTGGGCAACCATCGATTACAGCCACGAAAACGTGGCACAGCGGGTGCTGGAGCTGACTGACGGCAAGAAAGTCCCGGTGGTGTACGACGGCGTCGGCAAAGACACCTGGCTGACCTCACTCGACAGTGTGTCGCCGCGTGGGCTGGTGGTGAGTTTCGGCAACGCCTCCGGTGCGGTGGACGGGGTGAATCTGGGGATTCTTTCGGCCAAGGGCTCGCTGTACGTGACCCGCCCGACCCTGGCGACCTACGCCAACAACGCCGAGAACCTGCAGCGCATGGCCGACGAGCTGTTCGAGATGATCATCAGCGGCAAGCTCAAGGTGAGCATCAGCCAGCGCTATCCACTGGCTGATGCGGCGAAGGCGCAGACCGAATTGTCGGCCCGGCGTACCACCGGCTCGACCATCCTGCTGCCCTGACAAACCTTCGACGTCTTGCCAGTCAGGGTTGCGAACCCACGGCTGGCAAGTCAGTTCGAACGCGTTCAACACCTCGGCAGATGACACTCCAACGGTTTCTGCACCACGTGGCCAACCGCCGGATCAGGCGGTTGGACCGCCGCGAGAATTTGCCGCCACTCGGCTGACAGCACCCAGTAATCGCCGCGTGCGCGCTGGTCGATATGCAGGGCATTGGAAGCGATCGGCATCAGGCCGAAGCGCTGGTAGAAGCGCAGCTGTTGCGATCTGCACAACGCGGTTACCCCGTTATAACCGCGTTTAATGGCCCACTCGGTAGCGGCCGCCAGCAGACCGTTGACCGCAATGGGCAACTGATTGGGTGTGTACGACATCAATCGACTGAATTCGACATGGCGCGACAGCGCTACTGTGGGAGAAACGTGTTGCTGCGCCAGCGATACCCACTCGAACGGTGCCGGAGTCGCTCTCAATACCGCCAACAGTTGATCGTGCCGATACAGCAGAAAATGGGTACTGCGCGACTTTATCGCCAGTCTGGTTTCGAGCATCCGCGCCCGTGAAGTCAGCATGTAATGCTGCAACCGAAGCCGAAATTGCCGATCGATAAACCGGTCGAACTCCTGAGTATCCGCCCCTGCCTCAAGCATCACGATGCGACAACCCTCATGGTGACTCTTCAACGTCACCTGAAGCGCCTGCAGGTAATCCGTGAGTTGCAAATTGGTAGTGTCCATTCTTTCTCCGCAGACCTTAACTTATCGAAGTGTTTCGAGTGCAGGGAAAGGATGGTTGCTTTTGCCGATTCCGCCACGCCAGAAAGTCTGATAATCAAGTGGGAAAAGCCAATGAATCCGGGGACTTGGCGACTTTTCCGACAGGGAAACCGGCGTCATTGCAGGATAATTCGCAGGCAGGCGTAGTCTTCCTCGCCATCAAGGCGAGGAAGACTCACGGTAAAGGTTTTCGACGCAGGATCAGTCGGGACGAATGACCTTGCCGGTTGCCAGATCGCGGATCACGCTGGGGTTCTTGCGCCCACCCAGCTGCCCGCCAAGGATCAGGTCGATCTGCCCACGGAAATACTGCTCGACGCGCAACCGCGTGCGCGCCGCCGGCCGCCCCTGCGGGTTGGCCGAGGTGGAAATCAGCGGCCCGACCATCGAGCACAGATCCCGCACCTGCGGGTGATCGCTGACACGCAGCGCCACCGTGTCATGCACGCCCGTCACCCATTCCGGCAACAGGTTCTGATGCGGCACCAGCCAAGTGTTCGGCCCCGGCCAGGTGCTGGCCATGCGGTCAATCCACTCTTGCGGGAAGTCTTCGAACAGGAAGTCGAACTGGCGGATGTTGTCGGCGACCAGGATCAGGCCCTTGTCCACCGAACGGTTCTTGATCGCCAGCAGACGATCCACTGCCTCTTCGTTCCACGGGTCGCAACCCAGCCCCCAGACGGCTTCGGTTGGATAGGCAATCACCGCCCCGGCGCGAATCTCTCGTGCGGCTTGTTGCACACGCCAACTGTTGACCATGAAAAAACTCTCCGAAAACAGGTTTTGCGCAGTTTACCGATCTTCCCTGTAAAACCTAGCGTGTCCTCGCCAGCCAGCGACCGTTTTCACACACTGCGCGGCCGTCCATTTCCAGCTCGGTGAGCGCCGCGAGGACTTTGGGCAACGCCCAGCCGCTGCTCTCGACCAAGGCTTCGCTGGTGTGCGGCGCGGCGTGCAGCAGATCAAGCAAGGGATGCGCGGAATCCGGCGGGTCTGTGGATAACGGCAAATGCTGCCAGCCGCGCAGGGCTTCGAGAATGTGTTCGATGGTTTCCACCAGCACCGCGCCGTCGCGGATCAACTGATGGCAACCGCGTGCGCCGGGGTGATGGATCGAGCCGGGAATCGCATACACCTCGCGGCCCTGTTCCGCCGCCAGGCGGGCGGTGATCAGTGAACCGCTGGCGACACTCGCCTCGACCACCAGCACGCCGAGAGACAAACCGCTGATGATCCGGTTGCGCCTGGGGAAGTTGCTCGCCGTCGGCCCGGCGTCCAGTGGAAACTCAGAAACCACTGCGCTGCCCGAGGCAATCATCGCGTCGGCCAGTCGACGATTGCGCTGTGGATAAAACTTTTCCAGGCCGGTGCCGAGTACGCCGACGGTTTGCCCGCCGACATCCAGAGCCGCTTGATGCGCAGCCGCATCGATACCCAGCGCCAAGCCACTGGTGATGACGAAACCGGCCCCGGCGAGGCTGCGGGAAAACGCGGCGGCGGTGTCCATTCCCGGACGTGAAGCACTGCGACTGCCGACCATCGCCAGTTGCGGTTTTTCCAGAATCAGCGGATCTCCGGCGACGAACAACAGCGGGGGCGGGTCAGGGATCTGCGCCAGCAGCGCCGGATAATCCGCCTGGTCCAACATCAATAGATGCTGGCCGGGCCGCTCTAGCCAGCGCAATGCATGGCTGGCGCCGTCGCGCACTTGCGGGCTGCGCCGAGCCTCGGCCGACGCCGCCGGCAACCCCAGCGCACGCCAGGCACTGGCCGGCGCGCTCAGGGCTTTTGACGCCGAGCCGAAGGCTTCAAGCAGTTTGGCAAAACGTTTCGGACCGATATCCGGCAGGCGGTGCAGGCGCAAACGCGCTTCCAGTTCCGCAGGGGAAACCGGCGTACAGGCAGACAGCATCGTGGATCATCCTTGATCGTTATAAGTCCCGAACCATTCGGAACAAGCTGTGGATAACTCTGTTGGTAACTTGTTAAGCCTGCTAAGGATTTCGCACCTTGTCGAGCACCGCCAGCGAGCGCGATGCGTTGAGTACGAGGCCGTAACTGAGCTTGTCGTAGGTGCGGAACACCATCAGCAGACCGGCCCGTTCATCGGGAATTTTCAGCGGCTGGCCGGTGACCCGGTCGCGCACGGTTTCCCCGGTTTTCATCACCACCAGCACATTGCCTTCGGCCAGACCGTCGCGCTTGCCTTTGTTCAGGGTGACCACGTCCATCACGCCGATCTGCGTGACGCCGCGCGGCACGTCGATGATCAGGCCGTTGATGTTGGTGCTCGGGGCGCTGGGCATGAAAGTCGAATTGATCGAGCGCTCTTCGCCGCTGAACAGACGATCGCCCAGACGTACTTCCTGGGTGGTGCGTTGCAGGGCGAGGGTGGCGACGTCGCCCTCGGTGGCGACGATTTCACCGCCGCCGATGTCGTCGGCGTTGATCCCGAGGAATTCCTTGGTCTGCGGGTCGGTGTAGACCTTGCCCTGGCGGAAGATGCCGTACACCGGCTGATTCGGGTCGAAGTGGCCGCGAGCAAAGATCCGGTCGCCGGTGCCGCTGAGCACGCGTTCGGCATCGCCGGCGACGATGTACGGCGCCTTGTCGAAGTCCTCGACCTTGTCGACGATGCGGTTGCTCAGCAGGAAACTGTTGATCGATTTCAGCGGAATGCTCGGAATCGCCTCGGCCACCGGGCTGGTGCGGATGCGTGGCGACAGCTTGATGGTGCCCCGTGACTCGCCGCGATTGAGGGTCAGTTGCGGCTGGCCGTTGACGTAACGGAGCGTCAGCGTGTCGCCGGGGTAGATCAGGTTGGGGTTTTCAATTTGCGGATTGGCCCGCCACAGCTGTGGCCATTGCCAGGGCTCGCGCAGGTATTTGCCGGAAATGTCCCAGAGGGTGTCTCCCGAAACCACCGTGTATTGCTGTGGAAAACCATCCCTGAGTTGCACTTGCCCTTGCGCAGCCGCGGCCGAAGCCAGAAGCAGCAGGGCGAGTAGTGTTTTCCTCATGCAGCGAATCCCTTTATCATGTGCGTTCGCGTGAACCGTCAGAGCCCCCGTGGCTCGCTACTGCAAATTGCATTAGCTACGCTTCACAACGGTAGCCTGCATCTTCGGACCTGCCAGGCCATCGACCCGACTTTACTCAATACGTGCAGCAATCAGCCTATGGCCATTTTAAACATCCTCGAATTTCCGGACCCGCGTCTGCGTACTATCGCCAAGCCTGTGGCTGTAGTGGACGACGAAGTGCGTCAGTTGGTCGATGACATGTTTGAAACAATGTATGAAGCGCCGGGCATCGGCCTCGCCGCGACCCAGGTCAACGTGCACAAACGTATCGTCGTGATGGACCTTTCCGAAGACCGCACCGAACCCCGGGTGTTCATCAACCCCGAGTTCGAATCGCTGACTGACGAGATGGATCAGTACCAGGAAGGCTGCCTGTCGGTGCCGGGTTTCTACGAAAATGTCGACCGCCCGCAGAAGGTCAAAATCAAGGCGCTGGACCGCGACGGCCAGCCTTACGAACTGATCGCCGAAGGCCTGCTCGCCGTGTGCATCCAGCACGAATGCGACCACCTCAACGGCAAGTTGTTCGTCGATTACCTGTCCACGCTCAAACGCGACCGGATCAAGAAGAAACTGGAAAAGCTGCATCGCCAGAACGCTTGATGCCCTCCTTCAAAGGCTTGCTGCGGCAAGCCTTTTTCTTTTTATGAGACGCCCTTCATGACTGAGCCACTGCGCATCGTTTTTGCCGGCACCCCGGAATTCGCCGCCGAACACCTCAAGGCCCTGCTGAACAGCCCTTACGAGATCGTTGCGGTCTATACCCAACCGGATCGTCCGGCCGGTCGCGGGCAAAAACTGATGCCGAGCCCGGTCAAACAGTTGGCCCTGGAAAATAATATCCAGGTGTTGCAGCCGCCGACCCTGCGTAACGTCGATGCTCAGGCTGAACTCGCCGCGCTGAAACCGGACTTGCTGGTGGTGGTCGCCTACGGCCTGATCCTGCCGCAAGCGGTGCTGGATATTCCGCGCCTGGGCTGCATCAACAGCCACGCCTCGCTGCTGCCACGCTGGCGCGGTGCGGCGCCGATCCAGCGCGCCGTGGAACACGGTGATGCCGAAAGCGGCGTGACCGTGATGCGTATGGAAGCCGGCCTCGACACCGGGCCGATGCTGCTCAAGGTCGTGACCCCGATCAGCGCCGGCGACACCGGTGGCACGCTGCACGACCGCCTCGCCGAAATGGGCCCGCCCGCCGTGGTTCAGGCAATTGCCGGCCTGGCCGCCGGGACCCTCGAAGGCGAAGTGCAGAACGACGATCTCGCCACCTACGCCCACAAACTGAACAAGGATGAAGCGCGCCTCGACTGGCGCCGTCCGGCAGTTGAGCTGGAACGCCTGGTGCGTGCCTTCAACCCATGGCCGATTACCCACAGCACCCTCAATGGCGAAGCGCTGAAGGTATTGGCCGCGACGCTGGCTGACGGCAAAGGCGCACCGGGTGAAATCCTCAGCGCCAGCAAGGACGGCCTGATCGTCGCCTGCGGTGAGCAGGCGCTGTGCCTGACCCGCCTGCAACTGCCCGGCGGCAAGGCGCTGAACTTCAGCGACCTGTTCAACAGCCGCCGCGAGAAATTCGCCGTCGGCACCGTGCTCGGCGCCGTGGTGGACGCGCAATGAACCCGCGTCTGGCCGCCGCCAAGGCACTCGCCGCCGTGCTCAGCGGCAAGGCTTCGCTCAACAGCTCCCTGCCGACGCAACTGGACAAGGTCGAGGACCGTGATCGCGGTTTCACCCAGGATCTGGCGTTCGGCACCGCGCGCTGGCAGCCACGGCTGTCGGCGCTGGCGGAAAAACTTTTGCAGAAACCGTTCAAGGCTGCCGACGCCGATGTCGAGGCGTTGCTGCTGGTCGGTCTCTATCAACTGCTCTACACCCGCGTGCCGCCGCACGCGGCCATCGGCGAAACCGTCGGTTGCGCCGACAAGCTGAAAAAGCCGTGGGCCAAGGGTCTGCTCAACGCCGTGCTGCGCAATGCCCAGCGCGAAAGCGAGACGATTTTTGCCGAGCTGGAGCGCGATCCGGTGGTACGCACCGCCCACCCACGCTGGCTGCAAAAATCCCTGAAAGCCTTCTGGCCGGAGCAATGGGAAGCGATCTGCGCGGCAAATAACGCGCACCCGCCGATGATCCTGCGGGTCAACCGCCGCTATCACAGCCGCGACGCCTACCTCGGCTTGCTCAGCGAGGCCGGCATCGCTGCCACGCCGTGTGTTTACAGCCGCGACGGCATCGTCCTTGAAGCCGCCACCGACGTGCGCAGCCTGCCGGGTTTTGCCGAAGGCTGGATCAGCGTGCAGGACGAAGCGGCGCAACTGGCCGCCGATCTGCTCGATCTGGCCCCGGGCCAACGGGTGCTCGACGCCTGCTGCGCCCCCGGCGGCAAGACCTGCCACATCCTAGAAGCCGAACCGGCGCTGGCCGGCGTGGTGGCGGTGGATCTGGAAGCCAAGCGGCTGGTGCGGGTGAAGGAGAACCTTGAGCGGCTGGGGCTGAGCGCCGAACTGATCGCTGCCGACGGCCGCGATACCGCCGCGTGGTGGGACGGCAAACCGTTCCAGCGCATCCTGCTCGACGCGCTATGTTCGGCAACCGGCGTGATCCGCCGTCACCCGGACATCAAGCTGACCCGTCAGCCGGACGACATCGTTGCCCTCGCGCAACTGCAGGGCGAGCTGCTCGACGCCCTGTGGAAAACCCTCGAAGTCGGCGGCATCCTGCTCTACGCCACCTGCTCGACCTTGCCCACCGAGAACACCGAAGTCATTGCCGCGTTCCTTGAGCGCACGCCTGGTGCCCGCGAACTGGATCTGGCAACTACGGCGGGGATCAAACAGCCCCATGGTCGCCAATTGCTGGCCCAGCAGGGAGGGCATGACGGGTTCTACTACGCCAAGCTGATCAAGATCGCTGCCGCGCGCGGCTAAACGGATTCAACGGAGTGACTGGATGAAAATCATCATCCTCGGTGCGGGACAGGTCGGCGGTTCGCTGGCTGAACACCTGGCGAGCGAAGCCAACGACATCACCGTGGTCGACACCGATGGCGAACGCCTGCGCGACCTCGGCGACCGTCTCGACATCCGCACCATTCAGGGCCGCGGCTCGCTGCCGTCGGTGCTGCGTCAGGCCGGCGCCGACGATGCCGATATGCTGGTGGCGGTGACCAACAGCGACGAGACCAACATGGTCGCCTGCCAGGTCGCGCACACCCTGTTCCACACCCCGACCAAAATCGCCCGGGTGCGCGAAGCGTCTTATCTGAACCGCGAAGAACAGCTGTTCCAGAACGAAGCGATTCCGGTCGACGTGCTGATCAGCCCCGAGCAGGTGGTGACCAACTACATCAAGCGCCTGATCCAGCATCCGGGCGCGCTGCAAGTGATCGACTTCGCCGAAGGCCAGGCGCAGCTTGTCGCAGTGCGCGCCTATTACGGCGGGCCGCTGGTGGGTCAGCAATTGCGCCAGTTGCGCGAGCACATGCCGAATGTCGAGACGCGTGTCGCGGCGATTTTCCGCCGCGACCGGCCGATCCTGCCGCAGGGCGATACGGTGATCGAGGCCGATGACGAAGTCTTCTTCATCGCCGCCCGTGAGAATATTCGCGCGGTGATGAGCGAAATGCGCCGTCTCGACGAAACCTACAAGCGCATCGTGATTGCCGGTGGCGGGCAGATCGGCGAGCGCCTGGCCGAGGCCATCGAAAGCCGCTATCAGGTGAAGATCATCGAGATGAACCCGGCACGCTGCCGCTATCTCTCCGACACCCTCGACAGCACCGTGGTGCTGCAGGGCAGCGCCTCGGATCGTGATCTGCTGCTGGAAGAGAACATTGCCGACGCCGACATCTTCCTTGCGCTGACCAACGATGACGAAGCCAACATCATGTCGTCGCTGCTGGCCAAGCGCCTGGGCGCGAAGAAGGTGATGACGATCATCAACAACCCGGCATACGTCGATCTGATCCAGGGCGGCGACATCGACATCGCCATCAGCCCGCAACTGGCGACCATCGGCACCTTGCTGGCCCACGTACGCCGTGGCGATATCGTCAGCGTGCACTCACTGCGCCGGGGCGCGGCGGAAGCCATCGAGGCGATTGCCCACGGTGATGCGAAGTCGAGCAAGGTCATCGGCCGGCCGATCGAGAAAATCGGCCTGCCACCGGGCAGCACGATTGGCGCGATCATCCGCAACGAAGAAGTGATCATCGCCCACGACGATACGGTGATCGAAACCGGCGACCATGTGATTCTGTTCCTTGTGGATAAAAAGCATATTCGCGATGTGGAGAAGCTGTTTCATGTGGGTTTGAGCTTCTTCTGAGTTTTGCGCTGACGGCACTGGCCCCTTCGCGAGCAGGCTCGCTCCCACATTTGGAATGCGTTTCCCCTGTGGGAGCGAGCCTGCTCGCGAAAGCGGTGTAACTGACACCGATCAACACCTGACACTCCACAGAAAAGGAACCCACCGATGCTCGAATCCTTGGAAAAAATGCTCGCCAAGGGTGTGGATAACTCATTGCTGCGCTTTGGCCTAGGCAAGGGTTATCTGGATTTGGGAGAGAACGCCAAGGCAGCCGAGCATTTCCAGCGCTGTGTCGGTTTCGACCCGAAGTACTCGGCGGCGTGGAAGCTATTGGGCAAAGCGCAACTCGCACTCGGCGATCACGCGGCCGCACGGCAGGCGTGGGAACAAGGTCTGGAAGCCGCCCGCGCCCATGGCGACAAGCAGGCCGAGAAGGAAATGACGGTGTTTCTGAAGAAGCTCGACCGCCAAGCGCAATAAGTTAGAGATAACGCAGGCCGATGCCCTCGGCATCCACCGTCACCACTTCCATTCGCACCCGCGGCGCGCCTGTGGGTAAATCCTGCACTTGGCCATAAACCACCGCCCCCTTGGGCAATGACGCCAGACGCGGATGCTGCACATACACGCCGGTGGCCGACAGATTGCGGGTCTGCCCGAGGCATTCGCCGAAGCTGTCGTGGGTGATCTTGATGCGGAAGGATTTGCGTTGTTCGGACATCTTTATGCGCCCTTGAATGAACGGGTTGTGGATAACCTCAAGCAAGATCAAAAGATCACAGCCTTCGGCGTTCCTGCAGGTTATCCACAGAGTGTGCCAACTTGCTCAGTACCAGCGCGCTTCGCCCGGCGGACGTTTCTTGAAGCGCTTCATGCTCCACATGTATTGGCTTGGATACGCGGCAACGTAGCGTTCAACGACTTTGCTCATCGCTGCGCAGGATTCCTCGGTATCGGTGCTGTACATGGCCTCGGGCGCCGCTTCGAGGATCACTTTGTAGCCGGAGCCGTCCGGCAGGCGCAGGGCGTGCAGGAACACGCCGACCGCTTTGCCGCCGGCGAGCATGTTCGGCACGAATTTACTGGTCAGCGCCTGGGTGGCGAAGAACGGTACGAAGATCCCCGCGGATTCGGCCGGTTCCGGGTCAGCCGGAATGCCCACTGCACCACCTTTGCGCACTTCCTTGATAACGCTGAGGATGCCTTCCTTGGTGGAGGCAGCGACCTTGTTGCCCAGCTGCACGCGTTGCTTGCGCAGTAATTCATCCACAGCCTTGAGCTTTGGCGGGCGGTAGAAAATGATCGGTTTGCACTGGCTGCAATAGAAGTGGTTGAGCACTTCCCAGTTGCCCAGGTGGCTGGTGATGCCGACCACGCCTTTGCCCGAGGCCAGCGCATCCTTGAGGATGTCGAGGCCTTCGACTTCGCGCACCAGATCGATGGAACGCTGGGCCGGCCAGATCCAGGCGCAGGCACTTTCGGTCAGGGACTTGCCGATGTCTTTGAGGCTCTGGCCGACCAGGCGCTCGCGCTCGGCTGGGTCCATCTGTGGAAAACATTTGGAAAGGTTGATCCGCACCACGTCGCGGGAGCGGTTGGGGGTTTTCCACATGATCCAGCCGATCGCCGAACCCACGGCCTGCACGGCCCGCCATGGCAGCAGGGCAAACAGCCGCAGAGCGCCTACCAGCAAGGCGCCTTTAAACTTTTCCACAGGTCACTCCTGATTTTCTGCTGTGCGCGAGGCGGCCATTCTAACCGCCGTTGACCAGCTGCGCGTAGCGGTCGCAGTCCTGAGTGTGATCCATGACCATGCCCGAAGCCTGCATCAGTGCGTAGCAAATGGTTGGGCCAACGAAGGTGAAGCCGGCCTTTTTCAGGGCTTTGCTCATCGCCAGCGCTTCGGGGGTGATCGCCGGGACTTCGCTGCGATCCTTGAAATGATTGATGATCGGTCGATCGCCGACGAACGACCAGAGGAAGGCCACCGGATCCTCCAGCGCCAGCCAGGCCTGGGCATTGCGTCGGGCGGCATTGAGTTTGAGGCGGTTGCGGATGATCCCCGGATCGAGCATCAGTTCATCGATCTCGGCGTCGCTCATCTGCGCCACGCGCTGCACGTCGAAGCCGTACAACACCTCGCGGTAGCGCTCGCGTTTACGCAGCACGGTGATCCACGACAGCCCGGCCTGGAACCCTTCGAGCAAAAGCAACTCGAACAAACCCTGCGCATCGCGTAGCGGCGTGCCCCACTCCTGATCGTGATAAGCCATGTACAGCGGATCTTCGGTACACCAAAAGCAGCGTGGCATAAGGCTCCAGGGGGTGGAGGTGCGACTGAATCGGGTATACTCCCGCTCTTTAAATCGCAGCCCAAGAAACAGGTGAATTTCGTGAGCCAGCCTACGCCAGCCGTGCGTACCTTCCAAGACTTGATCCTCGCGCTCCAGCAATACTGGGCCGAGCAAGGTTGTGTGGTACTTCAGCCCTACGATATGGAAGTAGGCGCCGGCACTTTCCACACCGCGACCTTCCTGCGCGCCATCGGCCCGGAAACCTGGAACGCCGCGTACGTGCAGCCAAGCCGCCGTCCGACTGACGGCCGCTACGGGGAAAACCCGAACCGTCTGCAGCACTACTATCAGTTCCAGGTGGTTCTGAAGCCGAACCCGGACAACTTCCAGGAACTGTACCTGGGCTCGCTCAAGCATGTCGGCCTGGACCCGCTGGTCCACGACATCCGCTTCGTCGAAGACAACTGGGAATCGCCGACCCTCGGCGCCTGGGGTCTGGGCTGGGAAGTCTGGCTCAACGGCATGGAAGTGACTCAGTTCACCTACTTCCAGCAGGCTGGCGGCATCGAGTGCTACCCGGTCACCGGTGAAATCACCTACGGTCTGGAGCGTCTGGCCATGTACCTGCAAGGCGTGGATTCGGTCTACGACCTGGTCTGGGCTGACGGTCCGTTCGGCAAGGTGACCTACGGCGACGTGTTCCACCAGAACGAAGTGGAGCAATCCACCTACAACTTCGAACACGCCAACGTCGACAAGCTGTTCGAACTCTTCGACTTCTATGAAAGCGAAGCCAAGCGCCTGATCGAACTCGACCAGCCGCTGCCGTTGCCGAGCTACGAAATGGTGCTGAAGGCCTCGCACACCTTCAACCTGCTGGATGCGCGCCGGGCGATCTCGGTGACCGCGCGTCAGCAATACATCCTGCGCGTACGCACTCTGGCGCGTTCCGTTGCGCAAGCCTACCTGCTGGCTCGCGCCAAGCTGGGCTTCCCGATGGCGACCCCGGACCTGCGTGACGAAGTACTGGCCAAGCTGGAGGCTGCACAATGAGTGCTCAAGATTTTCTGGTTGAACTGGGCACCGAAGAACTGCCTCCCAAAGCCCTGAACACCCTGGCTGAAGCGTTCCTCGCCGGTATCGACAAGGGCCTGCAAGCTGCCGGCCTGAGCTACGAAAGCAAAACCGTCTACGCCGCACCGCGGCGTCTGGCCGTGCTGATCACCGCGCTGGCCACCCAGCAACCGGATCGCAGCATCAACCTCGACGGCCCGCCACGTCAGGCGGCGTTCGACGCTGAAGGCAACCCGACTCAGGCAGCGCTGGGCTTTGCCAAGAAGTGCGGCGTCGAGCTGAGCGAAATCGACCAGAGCGGCCCGAAACTGCGTTACAGCCAGAACATCGCCGGCAAGCCGACCGCGAGCCTGCTGCCGACCATCGTCGAAGATTCGCTGAACGACCTGCCGATCCCGAAACGCATGCGTTGGGGTGCGCGCAAGGAAGAGTTCGTGCGACCGACTCAGTGGCTGGTGATGCTGCTCGGTGACCAGGTCATCGACTGCACCATCCTTGCGCAGAAGGCTGGTCGTGATTCCCGCGGTCACCGCTTCCACCACCCGGAAAGCGTGCGCATCGGTTCGCCGTCGAGCTACCTGGCCGACCTGCGTGCCGCCTACGTGCTGGCCGATGCCAACGAGCGTCGCGAGATCATCAGCAAGCGCACCGAAGAACTGGCGACCCGTCAGGAAGGCACCGCGATCGTGCCGCCGGCGCTGCTCGATGAAGTGACCGCGCTGGTCGAATGGCCGGTGCCGCTGGTGTGCTCGTTCGAGGAACGCTTCCTCGACGTGCCGCAGGAAGCACTGATCACCACCATGCAGGACAACCAGAAGTACTTCTGCCTGCTGGATGCCGACGGCAAGTTGCTGCCACGGTTCATCACCGTCGCCAACATCGAAAGCAAAGATCCACAGCAGATCATCGCCGGTAACGAGAAAGTGGTTCGCCCACGCCTGACCGACGCCGAGTTCTTCTTCAAGCAAGACAAGAAGCAGAAACTCGAAGCCTTCAATGATCGCCTGAAGAACGTGGTGTTCCAGGAAAAACTCGGCAGCGTCTACGACAAGGCCGAGCGCGTTTCGAAACTCGCGGCCTACATCGCCGCGCGGATCGGCGGCAACGCTTCCTGGGCGGCCCGTGCCGGCCTGCTGTCGAAGTGCGACCTGGCCACCGAAATGGTCGGCGAGTTCCCGGAGATGCAAGGTGTCGCCGGTTACTACTACGCGCTCAATGACGGCGAGGCGGAAGACGTCGCGCTGGCGCTGAACGAGCAGTACATGCCACGCGGTGCCGGTGCTGAACTGCCGGCGACCTTGACCGGTGCCGCTGTCGCGATCGCCGACAAGCTCGACACCCTGGTCGGTATCTTCGGTATCGGCATGCTGCCGACCGGCAGCAAAGACCCTTATGCCCTGCGCCGTGCGGCCCTTGGCGTGCTGCGCATCCTGATCGAGAAACAACTGGATCTGGACCTGAACGACGCCGTGGCTTTCGCCGTGGCTGCGTTCGGTACCAAGGTCAAGGCTGCCGGCTTGAACGACGCGGTGCTGGAATTCATCTTCGACCGTCTGCGTGCGCGTTACGAAGACGAAGGCGTCGATGTTGCCACTTACCTGTCGGTACGTGCCCTGAAGCCGGGTTCGGCGCTGGACTTCGACCAGCGTGTGCAAGCGGTTCAGGCCTTCCGCAAGCTGCCGGAAGCGGCAGCGCTGGCGGCGGTCAACAAGCGTGTATCGAACCTGTTGAGCAAGGTTGAAGGCTCGGTGCCGACCGTGGTCGAAGCCAAATACTTCGACAACGCTAACGAGTTCTCGCTGTACTCGGCGATCCAGCAAGCGGATCAGGCGGTGCAGCCAATGGCCGCAGCGCGTCAGTACAACGAATCGCTGGCGCGTCTGGCGGCATTGCGCGAGCCGGTGGATGCGTTCTTCGACGCGGTGATGGTCAATGCCGAAGACGCCAAGGTCCGGGCCAACCGCTACGCGCTGCTCGCGCGTCTGCGTGGTCTGTTCCTCGGGGTTGCCGACATTTCGCTGCTGGGTTGAGGGGATTGCTGTTGAAACTGCTGATTCTCGATCGGGATGGAGTGATCAATTACGACTCCGACGCTTACATCAAGTCGGTGGAGGAGTGGATTCCACTGCCCGGCTCGATCGAGGCGATTGCGCAGTTGAGCAAGGCCGGCTGGACGGTGGCGGTCGCTACCAACCAGTCGGGCATTGCTCGCGGCTATTACGACCTTGCCACCCTCGACGCCATGCACGCGCGCCTGCGCACGCTCGTGGCAGAGCAGGGCGGTGAAGTCGGGCTGATCGTGTACTGCCCGCATGGTCCGGACGAGGGTTGCGATTGCCGCAAGCCGAAGCCGGGGATGTTGCAAACCATCGCGGCGCATTACAACGTGGCGCTGACGAATGTCTGGTTCGTCGGCGACAGCCTTGGTGACCTGGAGGCCGCCAAAGCCGTCGATTCACAGCCCGTTTTGGTAAAGACCGGGAAAGGCGAAAAAACTCTGGGCAAGACCCTTCCGGTCGGCACCCTGATTTTTGACGATCTGGCGGCGATTGCCGCAGAACTTATCCACAACTAGAGTGCTTCTGAAGTTCCTGACCAGGGATTGATCGGGAGTGCGCTTGAACAGTCGGGCATCGCCCGTAACGGTAAACGTCGCCATGTCGATACTGCAGGCCATCAGAATTTTTCTCTTTTACCTGCTGCTGGGCACTACTGCCTTGCTGTGGTGCAGCCTGAGCTTTTTTATCGCGCCCTTTCTGCCGTTCAAGGCGCGTTATCGTTTCATCAACGTGTACTGGTGCCGTTGCGCCTTGTGGTTGACCAAGGTGTTTCTCGGCATTCGTTACGAGATCAAAGGCGCGGAAAATGTGCCGGATCGGCCCTGCGTGATTCAGTCGAACCACCAGAGCACCTGGGAGACGTTCTTTCTCTCTGCTTATTTCTCGCCCTTGAGCCAGGTGCTCAAGCGCGAATTGCTCTACGTGCCGTTCTTCGGCTGGGCCATGGCCATGCTGCGGCCGATCGCGATTGACCGCGACAACCCGAAAGCGGCGCTCAAACAAGTCGCGGCCAAGGGCGATGAACTGCTCAAGGACAACGTCTGGGTCTTGATCTTCCCTGAGGGCACCCGCGTTCCTTACGGCACCGTCGGCAAGTTCTCGCGCAGTGGCAGCGCGTTAGCGGTAAATGCGGCGCTTCCGGTGCTGCCGATTGCACACAATGCCGGCAAATTCTGGCCGAAAATCGGCTGGGGCAAGACGCCGGGCGTGATCACCGTGGTCATCGGTGAGCCGATGTATGCCGAAGGCACTGGTCCGCGCGCCATCGCCGAGCTGAACGACCGGGTACAGGCCTGGAATGAACAGACCCAGCGCGAAATGGGTTCGCTGCCACCAGCACCGCAGGCGCCTGCCGCGAATGATCAGGTGGCTGTCTGAGATTTTGTGGATAACCTGTGTACGGTTTTGTTGAAAAAGCCTGAATATTGAAAGTAACCGATTGATTTACTTATATATTTCTCAAGCTCATAAAACACCTTAAAAGGTGCATAAGTTTTTTTCGGAAGTAAAAAAACCGGCTGATATAGCCGGTTTTTTTGTGCCTGTTCACTCGCAGATCAGCGGTAACTGCAGCCGGAACGTGGTGCCTTGATCGACGATACTGTGGCACTCGATGTTACCGCCATGATGGTCGACTACTGCCTTGACCATCGACAGCCCCAACCCGACGCCATCAATCCCCTGCGCCGACGAAAAGCGCCGGTACTGGGTGAACAGATCCGGCAGCTCCTCGGCGGCAATGCCTTTGCCCTGATCGGTCAATTCACAGCATAGCCACTCACCCTGGCAACTGACGTTCAACTTGATCGTGGTACCGACCGGGCTGTACTTGATCGCGTTCTCCAGCAGGTTGAACAAGGCGCGGGTCAGCAGGCCCTGGTCAGCGTTGATCAGACGCTCCTGGGATTGTTCGTCCATCGTGTGCAGCAGTTTGATGCTTTTCTGCTGAGCAATGGGCAGCGCCTGATCCAGCACGTCCAGCACCAGCATCGCGAACAGACTGGGCTGGAACTGATAAGCCTCGGATTCGGCCCGCGCCAGCAGAACGAAACCGTCAGTCAGATCGAGCGCCCGGCGTACCTGGCGCTCGATCTGCTCGAACAGCGGTGAATCCGCGCCGGCTTGATGGCGATGTACATCGAGCAGGGCCAAAATCGCCGAATGCGGGGCGCGCAGATCGTGGGAAAGGAACCGCAGCAAGACCCCACGTTGTTCTTCTGCGGCGCGTTCGGCGCTCAGATCGGTGAGGCTCAGCAGCCAGCCGATGGGAGTATCGCCATCCACCGGCAGCAAAGCCGCCCGTTCCAGACGCAAACTGCGTTCCTTGTGATCGCGAAACTCCAGCAGCGTCAGGTCCGACAGCGCCGGGCGTGGTTCTGTGGACAATTCCGGATAACCGAGGCGGGCCAGTTGCTCAAGAACATAGTCACCGACCAGCGGGTCATCGAACAATACCCGGGCCTTGCGGTTTCCCAGCAGAATCTGCCCCTTGGGATCGCTGATCAGCGTCGCCACCGGCAGGTATTCCAGACCGTCGGCAATGAAACGCCGGGTATCGCGGGTGCGGCTCATGGCTTGCTCCAGTGCCATGATCTGGCCCTGCAGCTGATCAGCGCTGGTGAATTGCGCACGGCGCCGCTCGGGAAATACTTTCGGCTCGCGGTCCAGTCGGGCCAGCTCCCAGCCAAAATACGTCAGCACCACACTCAGGCGCCGCCAGTTCCAGATCAGGTAGCCGAACAACATGCCCAGCGCCGCTGGAGTCGGTGACCACCAGTGTCGAACTTCCGCCAGCCCGGCGCTAGCCAGCAGCACACAAGCCACACCGCACGATGTCACCCAGATCGCCCAGCGCGGGCGCCACAGCAGCAATCCGAGTACGCAGGCTACCAGCCCTACCGAAAGCAACGCGCTCCACATCGGTACCACGTCGTGCAGATTGATCTGCGCGCGATACGACAACAAGGCAGTCAGCGGCAACAGCACTAGACTTATCCACAACCACTCACGCACCAGCCGTCGAAACAGACGCTGGACCTGACTTGGCTCGCGGCTTTCACGCCGACGCGGGCTATTCATGACAAACAGGGCAGGGGACAGTGAATGGTTTCATGGGCCACAGGTCTGAGGATGTAGATCCGAAGAATCATAGCGGACGTCGACCGATGGTGGACTGCTTACTTTTACCGCACAGGCCGAGCCTTCAGGGTTGCCGGCCACTGCTCATGCAACAAGGAACCCACGCGTATGCGCGTTGCGATACTGGACGATGAACCCGCCGAACTGCGTCGGGTCGAGCAAACCCTGCAGCAGATGGCTGCGGAGGGAGACCAGCCTTGGTCGTTGCACAGCTTTGAACGGGGCGAGGACCTGTTGCGCCAATTGCGGCGGGACACCTTCGACCTGCTGATCCTCGACTGGCAACTACCCGACCTGTCCGGCCTGGCGCTGCTGCGCTGGACCCGCGAACACATGGAGTCGCCGCCCGCCGCGATCATGCTGACCAGCCGCGACGGCGAGAGCGATATCGTCCAGGCGCTGAACGCCGGTGCTGACGATTACGTCAGCAAACCGTTCCGCCCCAACGAGCTGAAAGCCCGAGTCGCCGCCGTACTGCGCCGGCACAGCCAGCAACGCAGTAGCGCTGCCGAAGTCCTGAGCTTCAATGACCTGACCTTCGACGACGCCGAACTGAGCGTCACCCGCGAGGGCAAGGCAGTGGTCATGACGGAGCGTGAATACCGCCTGGCGCGCTGCCTGTTCAGTAACCTGGGTCGGCCATTGTCGCGGGAGTACCTGTACGAACGCTTCTGGCCCCACGAAGAAGTGGCGTCGTCACGGCCGCTGGATACGCACATCTATCGCCTGCGCAACAAGCTGGGGCTGACGGCGGATCGGGGTTGGCAGTTGCTGACGATTTATGGGTATGGGTATCGGTTGGAGAGTGTGACGGTTGCATCCGAGTAAAAATCAAAAGATCGCAGCCTGCGGCAGCTCCTACCGGTAATCCATGTGGAGCTGCCGTAGGCTGCGATCTTTTGATCTGCCAATAAAAAGGCCAACGCATGAGCGTTGGCCTTTTTGTTTGCCGCCGAACAGGATCAGAAATCCAGGTTCGAAACCGCCAGCGCATTGCTCTCGATGAAGTCACGGCGAGGTTCGACCGCATCACCCATCAGGGTGTTGAAGATCTGGTCTGCGCCAATGGCGTCTTCGATGGTGACTTTCAGCATGCGGCGCACGCTTGGGTCCATGGTGGTTTCCCACAGCTGATCCGGGTTCATTTCACCCAGACCTTTGTAGCGCTGGATGGTGTGGCGCTTGGTGCTTTCGGCCATCAGCCAGTCGAGGGCTTCCTTGAACTCGGTGACCGCTTTCTTGCGCTCGCCACGCTGGATGTACGCGCCTTCGTCGAGCAGGGTGCTCAGTTGAGCGCCGAGGGTGACGACGGTCTTGTAGTCGTTGCTGCCGAAGAAGTCGCGGTTGAAGGTGACGTAGTTCGACAGGCCGTGGGAGATCAGCTCGACCTCTGGCAGCCAAACGCCACGTTCACGATCTTCACGCAGGCTGGCCTTGTAGACCAGGCCCGACTTCTCGACGGTGCGCAGACGCACTTCGTACTGAGCCAGCCAGTCCTGCATCTTGGCGTGGTCGCCGAGCATTTCCAGGCTCACGGCCGGCAGGTAGATGAAGTGTTCGGTCAGTTCCTGCGGGTACAGGCGCGACAGACGCTTGAGGGTCTTCATCACCATGCGGAAGTCGTTCACCAGACGCTCGAGTGCTTCACCGGAAATGCCCGGGGCCTCTTCGTTCAGGTGCAGGCTCGCATCTTCCAGGGCCGACTGCGTCATGTACTCTTCCATGGCGTCGTCGTCTTTGATGTATTGCTCTTGCTTGCCTTTCTTGACCTTGTACAGCGGCGGCTGGGCGATGTATATGTAGCCGCGCTCGATCAGCTCCGGCAACTGACGGAAGAAGAAGGTCAGCAGCAAGGTACGGATGTGCGAACCGTCGACGTCAGCATCGGTCATGATGATGATGTTGTGATAGCGCAGCTTGTCGATGTTGTACTCTTCGCGACCGATACCGCAGCCGAGCGCAGTGATCAGCGTGCCCACTTCCTGGGACGAGATCATCTTGTCGAAGCGTGCTTTCTCGACGTTGAGGATCTTGCCCTTCAGCGGCAGGATCGCCTGGGTCTTGCGGTTACGTCCCTGCTTGGCAGAGCCGCCCGCGGAGTCACCTTCCACGAGGTACAGTTCGGACAGCGCCGGGTCTTTTTCCTGGCAGTCAGCGAGCTTGCCCGGCAGGCCGGCGATGTCCAGCGCGCCTTTGCGGCGGGTCATCTCACGGGCCTTGCGCGCCGCTTCACGGGCACGCGCCGCGTCGATCATCTTGCCGACGACCAGCTTGGCTTCGTTCGGGTTTTCCAGCAGGAAGTCGGAGAAGTACTTGCCCATCTCCTGCTCGACCGCGGTCTTCACTTCGGAAGACACCAGCTTGTCTTTGGTCTGCGAGCTGAACTTCGGATCCGGCACTTTTACCGAGATGATCGCGGTCAGGCCTTCACGGGCATCGTCACCGGTGGTCGCGACTTTGTGCTTCTTCGCCAGACCTTCCTGCTCGATATAGTTGTTCAGGTTACGCGTCAGTGCGGAACGGAAACCCACCAGGTGAGTACCGCCGTCGCGCTGCGGAATGTTGTTGGTGAAGCACAACAGGTTCTCGTTGAAGCTGTCGTTCCATTGCAGGGCGATTTCGACGCCGATGCCGTCTTCACGCTGGATGTTGAAGTGGAACACCTGGTTGACCGCAGTCTTGTTGGTGTTCAGATATTCAACGAACGCACGCAGGCCGCCTTCGTACTTGAACAGCTCTTCCTTGCCGCTGCGCTCATCCTTGAGGACGATGCCGACACCGGAGTTGAGGAAGGACAGTTCACGAATGCGTTTGGCCAGGATGTCCCAGCTGAAGTGAATGTTCTTGAAGGTTTCGCTGGAAGCCTTGAAATGGATCTGGGTGCCAGTGGTTTCGCTGTCGCCAACGATCGCCATCGGTGCCTGAGGTACACCGTGGACGTAGGTCTGTTCCCAGATCTTGCCGCTGCGGCGTACGGTCAGTACCAGCTCTTCGGACAGGGCGTTCACGACCGACACACCTACACCGTGCAGACCGCCGGATACCTTGTAGGAGTTATCGTCGAACTTACCGCCAGCGTGGAGGACGGTCATGATGACCTCGGCGGCGGAAACGCCTTCCTCTTTGTGCACGTCTACCGGGATGCCACGGCCGTTGTCTTTGACGGTGATGGACTCATCCGGGTGGATGATGATGCTGATGTCGTCGCAGTGGCCGGCGAGGGCTTCGTCGATCGAGTTGTCGACCACCTCGAACACCATGTGGTGCAGACCGCTGCCATCGTCGGTGTCACCAATGTACATACCGGGACGTTTGCGTACGGCATCCAGGCCTTTCAGCACTTTAATGCTCGTTGAGTCGTACGTATTTTCTTCGCTCAATGCCTTCACTCCCGATGGTCGTGGGTCTGGGTGATACGGCCCTGTTCCACGTGGAACAGAGCGACTGGCGTTTCCGTCTGCCAGCCTTCCCTCAATAATTCGTGATCTACACAGGTGATGAAAACCTGGCAGCGTAAGTCTTCCAGCAAGCGGCACAGCGCGCGGCGGTGGCTTTCGTCCAGCTCGGACGGCAAGTCATCCACCAGATAAATACACTGACCGCGTCGGGCCTGGCTCACCAGATGCCCCTGGGCAATTCGCAAGGCACAGACCACCAGCTTCTGCTGACCCCGGGACAAGATGTCCGCGGCATTGTGCGCGCCCAATCTAAGACGCAAATCAGCACGTTGTGGTCCGGCCTGGGTATGACCCATCTGCTGATCCCTTTGCACGGAACCAGCCAGTACGGCACTCAATTCCCGGTCTTTGTCCCAGCCTCGGTAATAGCTGAGCGTCAACCCCTCAAGTTCAACCAGTTCGCTCAAGGTTTGTTCAAAGACTGGTTTCAAGGCTTTGATGTAAGCGCGGCGGTATTCATCGATTTCAGCGCTGGCCTGGCACAGTTCCCTGTCCCAAACCGCTTGCGAAACGGCGTCAAGTGTACCATGCCGCAGCCAGGAGTTTCTCTGGCGCAAGGCCTTCTGCAAACGCTGCCAGGTCGCCATGAAATGCGGTTCGACGTGGAACACGCCCCAATCGAGAAACTGCCGGCGAATCTTCGGCGCACCTTCGAGCAGGCGGAAGCTGTCAGGGTTGATCAGTTGCAATGGCAGGATCTCGGCCAGTTGCGCGGCACTGCGAGCGTTCTGCCCGTCGATGCGGATCTGGAACTCGCCCTGACGGTCGCGAGATATCCCCAACGCACTGTGGCCACCCTCGGCCAGTTCGACCTGACCGAACACCGTGCAGGCGAGTTGCTCGTACTGGATGACCGGCAACAGCCGCGTGCTACGAAACGAACGGGCAAGCCCCAGCAGATGAATGGCTTCCAGAACACTGGTTTTGCCGCTGCCGTTGGCGCCGTAAAGAATGTTGATGCGGGGGGAGGGGGAGAAGGTCACCGGGTGCAGATTACGCACCGCGGTGACCGAAACACGACTTAAGGACATCCAGGATCAGCTGATTACAGACGCATCGGCATGACAACATAAGCCGAGTCGTCATTGTCGGACTCTTGCACCAGCGCACTGCTGTTGGAGTCGGACAGGATCAGGCGAACCTGTTCGGTGGTCATCACGCCCAGCACGTCGAGCAGGTAGCTCACGTTGAAGCCGATTTCCAGCGAACCGCCGTTGTATTCAACGCCCACTTCTTCTTCCGCTTCTTCCTGCTCCGGGTTGTTGGCCTGGATCTTCAACTGACCGTTGGCCAGTTGCAGACGGATGCCGCGGTATTTCTCGTTGGACAGGATCGCAGTACGGCTGAACGCTTCACGCAGGGCCTGACGATCACCCAGTACCAGCTTGTCGCCACCCTTCGGCAGAACGCGCTCATAGTCCGGGAACTTGCCGTCGACCAACTTCGAGGTGAAGGTGAATTCGCCGGTGGTGGCGCGGATGTGGTGCTGACCCAGAACGATGCTGACGTTGCCATCCGGCTCGGTGAGCAGACGCGCCAGTTCCAGAATGCCTTTGCGTGGCACGATCACCTGGTGACGATCCGGCTGACCGATATCGGCCTGCATCGAGCACATGGCCAGACGGTGACCGTCGGTTGCCACGGCGCGGATCACACCGGCCGAGACTTCGAGCAGCATGCCGTTGAGGTAGTAGCGCACGTCCTGCTGGGCCATGGCGAAGCTGGTGCGTTCGATCAGACGACGCAGTTTGCTTTGCTCCAGGCTGCAGGTCAGCGAACCCGGGCCTTCTTCAACCGTCGGGAAATCATTGGCGGGCAGGGTCGACAGGGTGAAACGGCTACGGCCGGCCTTCACGACCAGCTTCTGCTCGTCGACCTTGATGTCGATCAGCGCGTCGTTGGGCAGGCTCTTGCAGATGTCCATCAGCTTGCGCGCAGGCACGGTGATGGAGCCGGTTTCAGCCGGCTCTTCGAGTTGCACACGACCGACCAGCTCGACTTCCAGATCGGTACCGGTCAGCGACAGTTGCTGGCCATCGACGACCAACAGCACGTTGGACAGTACCGGCAAGGTCTGTCGGCGCTCGACGACGCCTGCGACCAGTTGCAGGGGTTTCAACAGGGCTTCGCGTTGAATGGTGAAATGCATGGTCTAGTCCCTTGCCTTAATAAGCTGCGCTGGAGTTCATCAAGTGGTCAGTGTACGCAGCAGGTTCTTGTAGTCCTCGCGGATGTCCGCGTCGGATTCCTTAAGTTCGTTGATCTTGCGGCAGGCGTGCAACACCGTCGTGTGGTCGCGACCACCAAACACATCGCCGATTTCCGGCAGGCTGTGGTTGGTCAGCTCCTTGGACAGCGCCATGGCCACCTGACGCGGACGTGCCACCGAGCGCGAACGGCGCTTGGACAGCAGGTCGGAAATCTTGATCTTGTAGTACTCGGCGACAGTGCGCTGAATGTTATCCACAGAGACCAGTTTGTCCTGCAGTGCCAACAAGTCTTTCAGGGATTCGCGGATCAACTCGATGGTGATGTCGCGGCCCATGAAGTGCGAGTGGGCGATCACGCGTTTCAGCGCACCTTCCAGCTCACGGACGTTGGAACGAATTCGTTGGGCGATGAAGAAAGCCGCATCGTGAGGCAACTCGACTTTGGCCTGGTCGGCCTTCTTCATCAAGATCGCCACGCGGGTTTCCAGCTCCGGCGGTTCGACGGCAACCGTCAGGCCCCAACCGAAGCGGGATTTGAGGCGTTCTTCAAGGCCTTCGATTTCTTTCGGATAGCGGTCACTGGTAAGAATGACCTGCTGGCCACCTTCAAGCAGGGCGTTGAAGGTGTGGAAAAACTCTTCCTGGGAACGCTCTTTACGGGCGAAGAACTGAATATCGTCGATCAGCAGAGCGTCCACCGAACGGTAGAAACGCTTGAACTCGTTGATCGCGTTCAGTTGCAGCGCCTTGACCATGTCGGCGACGAAGCGCTCGGAATGCAGGTACACAACCTTGGCATTCGGGTTCTTCTTTAATAAATGGTTACCCACTGCGTGCATCAAGTGAGTTTTACCCAGGCCGACGCCGCCATAAAGGAACAGCGGGTTGTAACCGTGCTTGGGATTGTCCGCCACCTGCCAGGCTGCCGCGCGGGCGAGCTGGTTGGACTTGCCTTCGACGAAATTCTCGAAGGTGAAGGTGCGGTTCAGGTAACTGGTGTGCTTGAGCGCGCCTTCGACCTGAACGGTGCGCTGTTCGGCGCGAACCGGGGCCTGTTGCGAGGCCGCACCGGCCATCGGGTCAAAGCTGTCGCGGGACGGCTCTTCACTGACTTCCTCGGTTTTCTGCGTCGAGCGCTTGGCCGGAGCTGCACTTGGAGCGGGTGCTGGCGCACTGGCCGGCACGGTATTGGCCTGAGCCTGGGACACCTGCGCAGCGGCCAACGGCGCGTTCGGCGCGGCACGCGGTGCCGAGCTGCGTTTGCTGCCTATTAATAAGGAAAGCGCTGGCGCCATGCCGTTGCCGTGCTCATCCAGCAGTTCAAGGACGCGACCGAGGTACTTTTCGTTGACCCAGTCCAGCACAAAACGGTTCGGTGCGTAGACGCGCAACTCGTCGCCTTCGGCTTCGACCTGTAGTGGACGGATCCAGGTGTTGAATTGTTGGGCAGGCAGCTCCTCGCGCAAAAGCTCCACGCACTGCTGCCAAAGTTCCACTGACACGGATATCCCCTAAGTTGAAAGCCGGTGAGGCAAAAACAAGCGGCCATTGTAGCGGCGAGCCGTCCACTTATCCACATGCAGGTTGTGTGGTGAACATGATTAATCAATGCGTTAACCGGTAAAAAGGCGACCAACGGTGTGTGCATAAGCTCTGTGGATAACCGTCTCTGAGGGCACTGGACAACTGGGGGTGGAACTCGGTGGATAACCAGCCTGTGGATAACAGGCCATTCCACACACAGGTTATCCGACAGCGCAGCACAGGCTGAACACGGCTTTCCACTGTAGTTGTCATTCTCTGTACATCGCGCTTTACAAGGGCTGAAGGTGGTTATCCACAGAAGACGGCTGCCCTAGCTTTTACAAGCTTTACAGAAAAGCTTTAAATAATTCCCTTCTTTATTTTTATGTCTGGCAAACAGGATTTCGCTTCCGGAAGCTCCAGAGATCTATTTATAAGGAAACGCTGGTTGGAAATTGACCTGAGGGCTTGCTTTCTCTAGAATCCCCGGTCTCTTAAAACGGGGGCCATTCCGGCCCGTTGTGGACGAACCAGGTAACACGACATGAAACGTACTTTCCAACCAAGCACTATCAAACGCGCTCGTACCCACGGTTTCCGTGCTCGCATGGCTACCAAGAACGGTCGCGCTGTCCTGTCGCGTCGTCGCGCCAAAGGTCGTGCGCGTCTGGCAGTTTGATAATCCGGTACTGGAGGTGAGTCAGGACTTCAGTCGGGAAAAGCGTCTGCTTACCCCCCGGCATTTCAAGGCAGTCTTTGACTCCCCTACCGGCAAGGTTCCGGGGAAAAATCTCCTGCTCCTTGCGCGCAACAACGATCTTGATCACCCCCGTCTCGGGCTGGTTATCGGGAAAAAGAGCGTAAAGCTCTCCGTTGAGCGCAATCGCCTCAAACGTCTGATGCGCGAATCGTTCCGTCTGCACCAGGATTCTCTGGTCGGCTGGGATATCGTTATCGTCGCGCGCAAAGGTTTGGGCGACGTAGAAAACCCCGAATTGATTCAGCATTTCGGCAAACTCTGGAAGCGTCTGGCCCGTAACAAGCCAGTTCCAGCAGTCAAAACCGAAACTGTAGGGGTAGACAGTCCAGATGCGTAAACTGGCACTCGTTCCGATCCAGTTTTATCGCTACGCCATTAGTCCTTTGATGGCCAGTCACTGTCGTTTCTACCCCAGTTGTTCTTGCTACGCGTATGAAGCCATCGAAAATCATGGCCTTCTGCGCGGTGGCTGGCTGGCCTTTCGTCGTTTAGGTCGCTGTCATCCGTGGAATCCCGGTGGTTATGACCCGGTTCCACCTATCCCTACCTCCCGTTCTTCTTCGATGGCCGAGTAATCATGGATATCAAACGCACGATCCTGATC